>Ga0302314_10005564_pt1 | contig 22944 bp, 27 predicted proteins | sample III_Palsa_N2_3_FD_200533 | JGI IMG/M metagenome (GOLD analysis project Ga0302314, IMG submission 200533) | Peat permafrost microbial communities from Stordalen Mire near Abisko, Sweden - III_Palsa_N2_3 | ecosystem: Environmental > Terrestrial > Soil > Palsa > Peat permafrost | place: Sweden... | reverse complement strand
CTCATCGATGAACACTGCGATCCTGAGATCATCGAACGCATTATGGCTGATGAGGCGAAGCGCTAACCCGCAACCGACACCGCGCTCACACCTTCGCACAGCAAAAAGCCGTTCGCCGGACGCTCACGCTCGATCCCGAAGTCGCCGATCTTGCACCCACGGCGGAGGCTCTGACCGGCTACGATATGCAGCACCTGGTGACCTATCTTCGACTGCTGGACGCCGAGACGGACGGCGCAGACTGGCGGGAGGTCGCCAAGATCGTGCTTCGTATCGATCCCGAAGTTGAACTCGCCCGCGCTCGTCGGGCCTGGGAATCGCATCTCGCACGGGCCCGCTGGATGACCGAATGCGGATACCGGCACCTGCTTCGCGGCGGGGCGCCTAACTGATCTGACGTTCCATGCATTCGCGGCAAGCTGCCGTGCGCGCTAGCGTCCTACCGCGATACTACCCGGAGGGGCATTTCATTGCCTGAGCTACAGGTCTAGTTGCGTGCGAGTATGGAGGCGACGCGATGAGTCGCGTAGATTGGCGCTCGCCGGGCGCCTATGAGGACCTGCGGGCCCTCGACGCTCCAGGTTTCGCCTTGGAGTTTATCAGCCGAAATCCAAAGTTCCAGCGCGACCGTGAGACGCTGGAGCAGGCCGCAAGCCAAGGCGTCCATGATCCCGTCTCGGAAGACGCCTTCGCCAAACGCTGGGGGTTGCGATTTCGGCGCTCGCGACGAAAACGGTCGCGAAAGCGCCGATGTCTGGACCCCCGAGGCATTGCCGAGCGTCATCGTCCTCACCAAGATTCCGGACGGATTTGCTGACGCGCGCTATCGGCTGCCAGGCGGGCTGCTCGATCAGTCCGTCGCCGCGGGCGGCGATCGCCTCGTTGAGCGCGGGGACGCTCTACTGCGGTTACATATCGAGGCCGGCGCCGAGCCGGCAGCTGCGCTCCTGCCATTCGATGAACTGTTCGAGATCCGCGCGACCGCCGCAATCCGCGTTTGGCGCGGACTGACCGGGCGAAACGTAGGCGCCAATCCGGCGGCCCTCTCCGCGCAGCGGCGCGATCGCCTTGTTCTGGCGCTCCGCGCGCTCGATGGACGGCTCGACGGCGCCAAGCATCGTGAGATCGCGAGTGCGATATTCGGCGTTGGGGAGATTTCCAAGCGGGATTGGATTTCCCACGACCTGCGCGATCGTACCGCTCGCACGATCCGCTTGGGCGTAACGATGATGAAAGACGGCTATCGACGGTTGCTGGTCCATCCGTTCCGTCGGCGCCTATAAGCGTCGCCGCCGAAGGGCATTCGCTTGCTGGAGAGCAGAGCACGGTGCCCGCGATAGCGACCGTTTGACTCATCTCTGTCGTTGGAAAGATCCGGTTTGGGCAAGCCGGGGGTTTCGGGCGCCGGTGCGGGGTCAGGGGCGTGCATGGGACCCCGACTGACATGGTAGTGCCATCAGGATCGCGGAGGACGGCAGCGCCAGATTGGCGACGCTTGAGGGCTTGATCTGGCGGGCCGCCTCAGTAAGCACGTCGTGCCGTTACATCAAATCTGCTACGTTGCCAAGATGATCTATGGCTTCATAAAAATCAAAGCCATCCTTTGCGACCTTTAAAAGGTCCCCCGCGCCTTTGAGAACGGCTAAGACCTTCTGAATAGTCGATTTCTTGGGTTCAGCTTTTGCCGCGGCGATGGCGGCGGTTAGTTCAACTACAAGCCCATCCGGCAATTCCGAATGCGCAACACCCGCCTTAAGCTTATCAAGCTCAGCTAGAGCGTCGTTTATGGTCACAGTGGCTATAGTTTTGCCGCTTACATTTGCGTTCCGACCGGCGACAATCCCGATGTTCACATTCTGCCCGCTAATGTTCACCACTGAACTGCCTCCCATTACTTCTTCGCCAAACAGCGAAAGCGACTCAGATTGCCGGTCCAAATTGTACAGCTCGCCGAATAGCTTCGTTCCCTGTGATGCAGCTCTTAGCCGCCACCGTTCCATCGAGCCGACGGGCTCACGCCTGAACGACTCCACAACAGCGTCCCGATACCCGTTTCCGACCTCTGCGTGCGCGGCCATGTGCTCAAGCAACGCTCGCTTGATTTCGGGATCGGCTTCGTTTTCAAGCCATCGCATGGCAACATCGTCGAGGCCATTGAGATAGAGTTGGCGAATTCCAACCGCCAGCCCCAGGCGGGCTCTCGCTTCGTTGTCGTTGGCTGCCCCGAACACATAATCACGGTTTTCATCCGCTGTCGGTGCGTCAGCTGTGACCAGCTGATAAATCCAGCTTCGGACATTTGATGGCTGTGCGTTTGTGTCGTGAAGCGGAATTTTGAGCTGCGGAAGGCCGTACCTGGGATTTTCCCTCAGTGCCCAGACGGAATATTGAGCGATGGAGTGATCATCGTGCAGGTTCAGCGAACCGAGAACATCACCGTTCAAGTGGCGCGAATTGAACAAATGCTCAGGTGCCTTCCCGAGCCCCACAACAATCATCGCCAGCCTGAGATCGAATTCGTCCGCATTGGACGGATCGACCCCACATTTGGAGAGATCGTTGAGGAACACGTCGCTCTGTTGGACAGCCGCCAACAAGGCAGCGCCGTCCATAGGAATGCCAATGGCCTTGAGCCTCAGCGCCAAATCGTCCGGTTGTTTGGGCCGCGTCAGACTTACGACCGCTGCAACGCCCGCGCCCACAACATCCTTATCATTTTGATCTTTATGGAGAACATCGACTACAGCTTGAAGGTTGTCTTTCAGGTTCCCGATTAAGGCGATAGCGTTCAAGGTCCACCGCCTCACCTTCGGAGACTCGTTGTACGTCAGGCCATTGAGCGTCTGTTGGACGTAGTGAGGATCCCGGAGCCGATATCCCTGTCTATACCGGTCACACAGGCGCTCTAAGCCTGCCTCTTTACCCTCCGGCGCAACGTGACCTAGCAGAAGCTCGATATATCGAGCCTCTTGGTCATTGATGTATCCCTTCCATCGCGGGCTCAAGGGCTTTAGACGTCAAGAGAGTGCATGGGCCAACGCCAAGACCCGTCTCGACCATGGATCGAAGTCTTCGAGATGGTTGGGGGGCGAAGCCATGTTCATCCATTGCAGGTCGTTGATGGCCAGTCTCCGACCCACTGGCTCGAACCAATCTGGGCATTCAAATCTGACTACTGCGAGCACATCTTCAGCATCATCATCCGGCGTCGATGCCACGACGGTTTCGAGTTTGGTCTGTGAGCGGAGCTCGTCCTCGCGGCCAGAAAGGGGGATATCGAGGTCGATCAGGACTGCCTTGAGGCCGCCATTGACCACTCCCCGGTCGCCGCCGTCGAATAGGTCGAAATCCAGGTCCGTTACCGGCGAAAAGAAGCCCACCGACCTCTTGAGCAAGAACGCATCGCGATCCTCTTTGTAGCGACCGTGGCGATAGGTCAAAACATGGTTGTCCCGCATTACAAGGACGAAGGACCAAAGTACCAGGTCGCGTGGCCCACGTTCCGAAAGGCGCTCCACGTAGTGAAAGCAGTGCTCCCTAAGGAGCCGGATCCAATGCTCGCCGTCGGTATTGGCTCGCGCCAAGGCTGACCTGTCAAACGCGAGTGTACGGAGACCGCGGTTTAGTTCGCGCTGGCGGCGCCGCGCTGAGAAGGGGATGCGATACTTTTCCGGGACGCTCTCATCGGAAAGGAAGCGGCGAAGGAAATAGCGGCCGGGGGCGGTCCGGTAGAAGTCGCTACGGTCCCGGCGAAGTAGGATGTCCTCGCTAAGGCGAGCGCCTAGCGTCTTGTGCTGGGTTTTGCCGAAGAGTTCGGGCGGCACCATGCCAGCTGCGTAGGCGCGATCAAGAATCTCGCGGGCCGTCATAGGGGTGCGTATTGCCCCCAGTACCTGCTCCGCCAGATTTAGGTATGTGTTCAACTGCTGTCCGTTACGCCTGAGCGTCTTGCACTCAGCCTATGGTTTGATTTCTCCTCGGGCAATCTAGCATACGCGACAGCGTCGCTACAGCAGCGACGTCCGATTGCACTCCGTCCTGCTGCGTCTGTTGGCAGGGCCCTGTTAATACGATGATGAAGGCCGGATGCAGTTGTTTGGTCGTCGCGATGGTGCAGCTAGGGAACGTCGCCCTTATGGACCAACGGCACCGTCCAATGGCGCGGCCCGGACGCTAGCTTGCGATGTTCTCTCTCGCTGCCTCTGCTGGTCTGTAGGCGTGCGACGGTGTTTCGGTAACTAACGCTGCTTTCCCCGGGCCATCCAATTGTAACCAGTCCATGCCTTGCTCCATCGTCAGGACTGCCGGCTGGCGATCATGAAGGGGTGCGAGGTCGGCGCCTGGTGGGCCCGTGATGAAGGCAAAGCTCTCCAGCGGATCTGGTAGGTCGCTGGGGTTGGAGCGCTCCCACAGCCCCGCGAAATACCGCACCTGGTCGAATTCATCCTTGGGCTCCCAGCTCACCTCCCAGCGGCGTTTGCGCATACCCTTCTTCCATCCGGGCGGCTCGTCATATTCAATGAACGAGGTCAGCGGGATCAGCGCGCGCCGGCGTCGGTAGGCGTCACGGAAGGTCGGGGCGGTGTCGACGGTCTCGATCTTGGCGTTGGTGCGCATACTCTTCCAGGCCGACACCGGCCCCTTGTGAAAGAACGGCACCAGCCACCAGCGTGTGTCGATGCATTCCAGGCCGGCGGAGGGGTCGGCCGCGTCGATCGCGCGGATCATCGGCGCGCGGTTGGTCGGCTTGAACGGGACATCGAGCGGCCGGTTCGACGGCGCGCTGCGCCAGTGAAACGGCACGCGTTTTTCGCCGACGGCGTTCCACCAGTCGGCGCCGAAGTTCAGCTTCAACTGATATTCGTTGCACATGACGCCAGGATTGCGCGGCTAGCGGTTCAGGTCGAGTCCGGCGGGACAAACCCGGGGGCGGCCCGCCAGAACCGTACATGGCGCGATTTGCACTGCGAGCATTGGGCGCGCGCCGCGATGTCGGTGAGGGTAGCGCTCATTAGGCTCGCGAACATTCGGCGCAGCACCGGTGGGATCCAGACGACTTGATAGGGACAGTCGAGGCATTCGACGATCAGGATCACGCCTTCATCGACCGTGCGCTGGACCGTCCAGTCGCCGAGTCCGTCCGAGACGGTGAAGAACGGTGGCGAGGGTCGTTTCATTTGGCGAGAAAGCATCCGGGGGCGAGGGATATCTTCACCCATTCGGACCGGCATTTCGAGCAGCGAAGTTTCCTGGCGATCATCCCGAAATTACGACTGCGCGCGCCCTTGGAGCGCCGGTCGATTTCCGCAGGCGTCCATCGCGCCTCGTGATGGCAGGCATCGCAGGACAGAATCACCGTCACCCGCTGCTCCACCAGCGACCAGAACGGCCAGCCGCCAAGGCCGGGCTGGATCTGCCATGGCGAGCGATTGGGCTCAGGCATCGCGGATGCCTTCGACCCGCCGCAGGATATGCCACCGTCCGCCTTTGCGTTCGCACTCGAACCAGGCGCTGTCGCCCTCGAACTCCGGCACGTCCTGCGGATCGAAGAAGGTCTGTGGGCGGCTGCGGCTACTGCTCTGCGTGTGAAAGAAGATCGTGTGACCGCCATCCTTCGGGAGAAGCCGGGAGCGATGCAACTCCATGCGCTTGAGGATCGGCATGTCAGGCGCGCCGCTTGGCGTCACACGAGCATCCCAGCACGACGTCGGCTTCGGCCATGACGGCAAGCAGCTTGTCCAGAACGACGTGCTCCGGTGTCTGCGGACGAAACACATCGCGCAGGCCAGGGACATGTTTGCGGGACGCGTCCAGCGCATCGAGCGCCCGGTCGATCCGTTCAGTCAGCACGGTGCAATGCCTCCGCTCATGAGGATGGTGGAAAAGGATTTGGACGGGTGGCTAGGTCGGCCGGCGGGGTCGGACTTCGAGCGGGAAACGCGCCAGCTCTTCGTCGATAGCGTCCTGGTCCCAGCTATCGGCATCGTTGCCGATACCTTCCCAGCAATTGTCCGCCACCGCCTGAATAAAATAGGCTTGCGCCAGGTTAGCCTGGCAGACGCGATCCAGCGCTTCGAGCATCGCGTCCGCGCCACCGAAGGCGCAGAGCTGTTCGCCGAGCGCCCCGATGGCGCGGCGGTTCTCCGCCCGGACAGGGTCGATCCTCGTCGCCCGGTCGGCCGTCAACCACGGCGCCCATTCGCAATAGACGCGCATGCCTGGAAAGGCCGGAACTTCGTCATGGAGCTGTGGCTCGGTGGCGATGGAATGCGCGTAGCCCGTCACCATCAATGCACCAAGGGAAGCGGTCATGGCCGCGAACACGGTCAGCGGCGTCTGGCCGGCGTCATTGGCGGCGACGCGCAGCGCGCCCATCAGCTTGGCCAGGTCGGGAGAGTGGTTGTCGTTCATCGGGACAGCTCCATGAAGGAACAAACACAGAACAATAAGCACCGATGAAAGCGGGAGTCGAGTCGGTCACGGATGATTCTGGAAAGCCGGATGGCCAGGAGGCTTCGATCCCGCGACGCAACGAACACCGCTGCGGAGGGTTAGAAATCGCCTTTCCCACTGCGTGCCTTGTGGGACGAGCAGGGACACCCTTTGGTGGGCACGATCCGGTACACACCCCGACCCCCGCTGCACCTGATTTCGGCCATCGGTGAAGATCCACCTAGCGGGACGACGATGGGGCGATCTCACGACCCCTCCAGATCGCCCTATTTCGAGATCCCGTCTCCGCGCCACCTTGGTCCGCGATAGCCGCCGATGTCCGGCGGCCAGCGCCAGGGTCGCGGAAATATCCATGTCCACTAATCTTGCCGGCATGCCGCCGCGCTATCTTCGCACGCCGGAAGCGGCTCGCTTTGTCGGCCTGTCCATCCGCACGATGGAAAAGCACCGCATCTATGGCACCGGCCCACGGTACTCGAAGCTGGGCGGCCGCGTCGTCTATAGGGTCGAGGACCTGCAGGTCTGGGTGGACTCCGCCGCCAAGGCGTCGACCTCAGACCCCGGCGCCGCGACCGTGCTGCCGGCCAAGCGCCAAGGTCCGCATGTGCCGGCCGCCGCCGGCCAGGCTCGCCGCTGAGTCCGCGCCCCTATGGTCTCGCACCATCGTATCCGCTCCGAGCGAGAACAGCTTGAACTGTTCCGCGCCTTGCCGGGCGATCTCGCGCCCCGCGATGCGCAGGATCTCATGGCCTATCCCTTTTTCAGCCTCGCCAAGACCCATCGCACCACGCCGATCGACTACCGCCTGAACGACATCGCCATCCGTGTCGAGGCGGTGCCCGAGCACGGCATGGCGACGATCTGGGACGCCGACGTGCTGATCTGGGCCGCCAGCCAGATCGTCGAGGCCCGCGACGCGGGTCTGCGCACCTCCCGCCTGATGGCCGCGACGCCCTACGAAATCCTAACCTTCATCGGCCGCGGCACCAGCGCGCGGGACTATCACCGGCTGAAGGCGGCGCTGGACCGCCTGCAGTCCACCACAGTCGCGACGTCGATCCGCCAAATCCACAAGCGGCGGATGCACCGCTTCTCCTGGATCAATGAATGGACCGAGCGTGCTGACGCGCACGGGCGCGCCGACGGCATCGATCTGATCGTGCCGGATTGGTTCTATCGCGCCGTCCTCGACGACTCGCTCGTGCTGACGATCGACCGCGCCTACTTCGGCCTGACGGGTGGTTTGGAACGCTGGCTCTATCGGCTCGTGCGCAAACACGGTGGTCGCCAACGGAACGGCTGGCGGTTCGATTTCCGCCACCTGCACCTGAAGTCCGCGAGCCTGTCGCCGTTCAAGCGGTTTGCGTTCGAACTGCGCGACATCGCCCGCAGGCAGCCGCTGCCGGGCTATCGTGTCGTGGTTCACCGCGAGGTTGGCGGACGCGAACTGCTGGCGTTCTCGTCAGCGCCATTGTCCACAGCCCCCTGTGGACAGGCTGTGGACGCCGTCGTGCTATCGGGAACCCCGACGCACGTGCCATCAGGAACCGACGAGACGTGCCATCAGGAACCGGAAGGCAGCCTTTTTTCAAGCCTGCCAATCGCTTCCGAGCCGCCTAACTTAGACTCTAACCCAGAGTCTAACTTCTCAGTGGTCGGGAACCGCCGCGATCGCTGGAAAGCCGAGCGGGGCGCCCGATGATCGTCGCGCTCCTCAATCAGAAGGGCGGCGTCGGAAAGACAACCCTCGCCCTGCATCTCGCCGGTGAGTGGGCCCGTAACGGCCAGCGCGTCGTCCTGATCGATGCCGACCCCCAAGGCTCTGCGTTGGATTGGTCCGAGCAACGCGCCAAGGAACCGCTACCGCGTCTCTTCGGCGTCGTTGGCCTCGCACGCGACACGCTGCATCGCGAGGCGCCGGAGCTCGCCCGCGATGCAGATCATGTCGTCATCGACGGACCGCCCCGCGTTGCCGGCCTGATGCGCTCGGCGCTGCTCGCCGCCGACGTGGTGCTGGTTCCAGCCCAGCCATCGCCGTTCGACGGCTGGGCCTCCGGTGAAATGCTCAAGCTGATCGACGAGGTGAGGTTCTTCCGTCCGCAGATCATCGCCCGGTTCGTGCTCAATCGCTGCGCCGCGCGTACGGTCATCGCCCGCGAGACCGCGGATGCGCTTGCCGGCCATGAGCCGCCGGCGCTCGCCGCGCGGGTCGGCCAACGTGTCGCCTTTGCGGACGCGGCGCGGACCGGCCGGCTGGTCAGCGAACTCGACGGTGCCAGCACCGCCGCGCAAGAAATAACCGCCGTGGCGCGCGAAATCGAGGCGGTTGGGCAGTGACGGGACGCTCGATCAAACGCAGGTTTGCGGCGCGTCCGGGCGATCCGGAGGCCTGGGTTCGTGCGCCTGAACCGCCGGCGGTGCGCATGCCCGCCGAGGATTTCAGCGCCCGGTTGACGATCGACGTGACGCCAGCGCTGCGCGGCCGGATCAAGGTCGCCGCGTTTCGGCGCGGCCAGACTGTCGCCGACATGCTGCGCGCGCTGCTCGACCGCGAGTTCCCGACAGACGGGGAGGACGCGGCATGACGCCGCCGGATCAATCCCTCACCCACGTCGAACTGATCTGGCTGGAGAAGCGGATCGAGCACTGGATTCGGTTCGGCCACGAGGTCAGAGAACAGATTCTAGATCGTCGCCGCCGCATCGTAAGCTTCGCGCCCGGCAGCCTGTTCGCTTTCGTCCGCTGGGCGTCGAATGACTTCGGCACGGTAGTCTCGCGCATCGACATCCTGCGTGCGGTGGCGCCCGGCGGGGCCTACTCGACCGTACCGAAGGTCCGCCCCGGCGGCGAAATCCTCCTGCGCACCTCCAGCTGGTCACGCGTCGAGAAGGTGCTGAGAGCGATCGATGCGATCGAGCAGTTGCGCATCGATCCCGCCGACGTCTGCCCCGAATACTGGCGCCACATCCACAACCGGTTGGCGGCCGGGGAGAGCTGGCGACCCTATGCCCGCGAGCACCATCGCGCCTGGTTGCTGCGCCGGAGGATCGAGCCATGATGCGCTTGGGTTGGATGATGGCGACGTATACAGCCGTGCTCGCGATCAGTGTCTCGACACTGTTTCACCCGGCGCCGCAGCTGATCTGGAACGCTAGCGCTAGCGTGCCGATTGGCCTCTATGCCGTGCATCCGGCCGCTCCGTTGCACCGGGGCGAACTGCTAGTCGTCAGTCCGCCGGAACCGCTCGCGAGCTTCCTCGATGCGCGCCGTTATCTGCCCAAGGGCGTGCCGCTCCTGAAGCATGTCGCTGCGCTCCCTGGCCAGACGGTCTGCCGCAGCGGCGGCGTCATCACCGTCGATGGGGCGACAATGGGCGAGGCGCTTGAGCGCGATCGCCGAGGCCACCCGCTGCCGGTTTGGCGCGGCTGTCGCGCCGTGGCGCCGGGCGAGGTCTTCCTGATGAACCGTGCCGCGGACTCGCTCGACGGCCGCTACTTCGGCCCGCTTCCCGTCACCACCGTCGTCGGCCGAGCAGATCCTGTCTGGCTTAGCGAGGAGCATTGATCATGCTGAAAGACAGCCCCGAGCGCGCCGATCCGGCGCCTAATCCTCGGCCAAGCCCTTTCTCCTTTCCGGCCTTACCCCTCGCAGCCAATCCGCGTCCTCGGGAGGTTCGCGCGGCAAGACGGCGCGGGCTGATCTGCAGCGGAGCCGCGATCCTGGCGCTGTTGGGTGCTCAATCCGCCGTCGCCGATCCAGCGGCGCCAATCGCGCCGAGCATCGATGCGATCAGCGACGGCCTGACCAGTTTCGTGACGGAAGCCTCGCAACGGTTCGGCATCCCGTCGGCCTGGATCCGGGCTGTCATTCGGGTCGAGAGCGCCGGCAAGACCCGCGCCGTCTCCCCGAAAGGCGCCATGGGCTTGATGCAGATCATGCCGCAAACCTGGGCGACATTGCGTCTCCGCTATGGGCTGGGCGCCGATCCGTTCGACATGCACGACAATATCCTGGCGGGTGCGGCCTTTCTTCGCGAGCTTTACGACCGCTATGGCGCGCCTGGGTTCCTGGCCGCCTACAACGCCGGGCCGGTGCGCTACGAAGACCATCTGACGACCGGCCGGCCGCTGCCCGCCGAGACCCAATCGTACGTCGCGGCTCTCGCGCCGATGATTGGCCAGGCGTCGAGCGATGGCGGCGCAATGGTCGTGCGGCTCGTGCGATCCTGGACCCAGGCGCCGTTGTTTGCGCCGCGTACCGACGGCAGCGCCACGGCGAAATCGTCGCCAGTCGATCCCATGGCTAGTCGTGTCCCGGCCAGCTCACCGGCGCAGGATTGGACCGCACTTGTTCCACCATCCGATGGCCTTTTCACCGGAACCTCCCGCCGGGATGTGCTGCCATGACCTGCACGGGACTGAATCGGGCTCTGGCGGGTTGCGGGATGGTTTTGGGCTTGAGGGATGGGGCGGCTGGGAAGCTTAGCCGTGGATGGCAAGGGAAAAGGCCGGCCTGCGGCTCGGCGTATGTGGTTGTTAGGGTTGAGGAATTTCCTGACCGCTTCGCCATCTGCTGCTGGCGCATTCGGTCCATTGTCCAAGGATTTCAACCGTCCAAGCGCCATCGGCCCGAGCAGATGTAGGCCGGCACATCATGACGGCGCGCGACGACGACCTGCATATTCGCCCCGGCCGCATCCGGCATGGGGTTCTCGGCGGCAAGCGTCCGCAGACTTTCGTCGGCGAGGTGATGCGGGCCGCGAAGAAAGCGGGGCATGTGGGCGCCAGCTTCCGATCGAGCCAGGGCCGCAGCCGCTCACGGTTCGGCCGGGGCCGGCGGGCGGCGGTCTCGATCCGGTTGCGCTCGAATGCCAGGCGCGTGGTGATGAAGGCGCGCGTGGTTCGCCACCATGGTCCACGCTTTCGTTCGGCGCCGCTCTCCAAGCACATCGCCTATCTGAAGCGCGAGGGCGTGACACGCGACGGCGAGCCCGCACGCCCGTTCGACGCCGCAGCGAATGAGGTGGACGAACGCGCCTTCGCGGAGCGCTGCGCGGACGACCGTCACCATTTCCGCTTCATCATCTCTCCAGAGGATGCGGCCGAACTCGGCGATCTCAAGACCTTCACCCGCGAGCTGATGGTCGATGTGGAAAAGGATCTTGGAACGCGTCTCGATTGGGTCGCGGTCGACCACTGGAACACCGACAACCCCCACGTCCATCTGCTGGTCCGCGGGCGCGCGGACGACGGACAAGATCTGGTTATCAGTCGCGACTACATCAGCCGGGGCTTCCGGGACCGCGCCGCCGAGCATGTCACCGTCGAACTCGGGCCGCGTACGGACCACCAAATCCACACTGCGCTCCAGCGGGAGGTCGAGTCCGAGCGATGGACCAGCCTCGACCGCGCCTTGCGCGACATCTCCGATGCGTGCGGCGGCGTCGCGGACCTGCGGCCAGCCCCGGACGCCGAGGAGCCGGAGTTGCGGCGCCTGTTGCTGGGCAGGGCCACCAAGCTCGAACGCCTTGGGCTGGCCGAGCCCGTCGGGCCGGCTTGCTGGGTACTGAAGCCAGGACTCGAAGGGACCCTGCGTGACCTCGGCGTCCGCGGCGACATCATCAAGACCATGCACCGCGCTATGGGCGCGGGTGGACGCGAGCCGGACGTCGGCGGCTTCGCCCTACACGGGGACGAGCCGACCGATCCGGTCCTCGGCCGCTTGGTGGAGCGGGGGCTCGATGATGAGTTGAAAGCAACCGCCTACGCCATCGTGGCTGGCGTCGATGGGCGCGCGCATCACCTGCGCTTCGCCGATCTCGAAATGACAGGCGACGCACCCTCTGGCGCCATCGTCGAGGCGCGAGTCTATGACGATGCAAACGGCCGACGGAGGTTGTCCCTCGCGACGCGCTCCGACTTGGGCCTGGACGACCAGGTCACTGCGCGCGGCGCCACGTGGATCGACCGGCAGCTGCTGGCCCGCGATCCTCAGACCGGCACGGCCGGGTTCGGCGCCGAAGTCCGCGAAGCCATGGATCGCCGGGTGGATGTCCTTGCCAGCGAAGGTTTCGTCCAAAGGCAGGGACAGAAGGTCGTCTTCGCGCGCGATCTGCTGGAGCGGTTGAAGCGACGTGAGTTGGACGAGACCGCGTCCCGGCTCTCGGCCGAAACCGGCCTCGCGCATCACCCCGCGGCTGAGGGCGAGCATGTCGCCGGCGTCTATCGCCGCCGCCTTACCCTGGCGTCGGGCCGCTTCGCCATGATCGACGATGGGATGGGGTTTCAGCTAGTCCCCTGGCGGCCGGCGCTAGAGTCGCAGCTCGGCCGCCAGGTCACGGGGGTGATGTCTCCGGGCGGCCGGGTGGATTGGTCTTTCGGTCGAAAACGCGGGCTTGGCCTTTGATCGGCGCGCGAGCGAACCGCTTGCCGAGAGGAACGAGCGCGGCCATGTAGCCGGCCAGGAGCGATTCATGACGGACGACACCCCCAATGGCCTGACCGTCACGGTCTCAGGGACCGTGATCGATTTAACCCTGGTCTACCCGGAGGGCAGCCAGCTCCAGCTGACCATGCCCAAGCCATCAGGGATCGAGGCCCAGACCCGCGAGCAGATCGAGACCCTGGCTCGGCGGATGGCGCGGCGTCTCCTGGGCGTGGCGCTGGAAGACTTGGGTGGTGGCGTGGGGGCCTAGGAATTTTCGGCCGCGTAGAGGTTAGCTGCTAGCCAGGATTAGCTTCATCGCTTAAATCGACCCGCGTTATCTCAGGGTTCGGGCGGTCTTCATGCCACGCGGCACGGTCAAGTTCTTCAACCCCGCTAAGGGATTTGGCTTCATCTCGCCGGACGACGGCGGCGCGGACATCTTCGTCCATGTCTCCGCGGTGGAGCGCTCGGGTCTGAACGGCCTGGACGACGGCGATCAGGTCACGTTTGAAGTCCAACAGGACCGCCGTTCGGGAAAGCTCGAAGCAATCGAGCTTGAGCGAACCGGATCTGGGCCGGCGCCCGGTCCACGGTCCGCGCGGCCGGCGCCGCAGCAGCGGGGTTACGACTCCGCGCCGCGCCGGTCGAGCACGGGCGGTCATGACCGGGACCCTGCCGGTTCGGGCTCCGGCGTGGTCAAATGGTTCAACCCGGCCAAGGGCTTTGGCTTCATCCAGCCCAGCGATGGCGGCGGCGATGTGTTCGTGCACATCTCCGCCGTGGAGCAGGCGGGTTGGCGAGGCCTGGACGAGGGGCAGGCGGTCGCGTTCGACCTCGAACAGGATCGGCGGAGCGGGAAGACCTCGGCGACCAACCTGCGACTGGAGCGCTAAGAGGCGCCGCCGCCGCAGGTAGGCGGCGATCGCTTCGTCCGATTTGCGCGCCAGGCTGTCCGGTCGCCCGCCCGACCGCGAAACGCGCTTGCAGGCGGCCGTCCGCGAAGACTGATCATCGGCCGCCATGAATGCGACCAAGATCCTCTGGGGCCAGGTGTTCCTCGTCTGCGGCGTTGTGCTCGGTTTCCTCTGGGCGGCGACGGAGTGGTGCGCCTGGCGCCTGGCGTTCCAGGCTGGGCTCGGTCCGCCCTGGTTTGAGGTCCTCGGCTGGCCGGTCTATTCGCCGCCGGCGTTCTTCTGGTGGTGGTTCGCCTACGACGCCTACGCTCGGCACATCTTCATCCAGGGCGCCTATATCGCCGCGTCCGGCGGGATCGCCGCGGTGGTTGTGGCCGTCGCGCTTTCAGTCTGGCGAGCCCGCGAGGCCAAACGCGTGACCACCTACGGCTCCGCCCGCTGGGCTGAAGCGGGGGAAGTCCGCGCCGCCGGCCTGCTGGGTCCTGACGGTGTCATACTCGGCCGCTGGCGCGGCGACTATCTGCGCCACGACGGGCCGGAACATGTCCTCTGCTTTGCGCCGACCCGCAGCGGCAAGGGCGTCGGCCTTGTAGTGCCGACCCTGCTGACCTGGCCAGGCTCGGCTATCGTCCATGACATCAAGGGTGAGAACTGGAGCTTGACCGCCGGCTGGCGCGCCCGGTTCGGCCGCGTCCTGCGGTTCGACCCGACCAATGCCGCAAGCAACGCCTACAATCCGCTGCTCGAGGTGCGTCGTGGCGAATGGGAGGTGCGAGACGTCCAGAACATAGCCGACGTACTGGTCGACCCGGAAGGCGCGCTGGAAAAACGAAACCATTGGGAGAAGACCAGTCACTCGTTGCTAGTTGGAGCCATCCTGCACGTCCTCTACGCCGAACCCGACAAGACCCTGGCCGGCGTCGCCAACTTCCTCTCCGATCCCAAACGCCCGATCGAGACAACCCTGCGCGCGATGATGGCGACCCGGCACCTCGGCGAGGCAGGCATCCATCCGGTGGTCGCCAGCGCCGCCCGCGAGCTTTTGAACAAGAGCGAGAACGAAAGGTCAGGGGTCCTGTCGACCGCCATGTCCTTCCTCGGCCTCTATCGCGATCCGGTGGTCGCGGCCGTTACCGTCCGCTGCGACTGGCGCATTCGCGACCTCATCGAAGCCGAAAAGCCGGCCAGCCTCTATCTCGTCGTGCCGCCCTCCGACATCAGCCGCACCAAGCCCCTAGTGCGGTTGATCCTCAACCAGATTGGTCGGCGCTTGACTGAGGTTCTGGAGTCCAACGCCAGGCGTCACCGCTTGCTGCTGATGCTGGACGAGTTTCCGGCGCTGGGCCGCCTCGACTTCTTCGAGAGCGCGCTCGCCTTCATGGCCGGCTATGGGCTCAAGGCGTTCCTGATCGCCCAATCGCTCAATCAGATCGAAAAGGCCTACGGCCAGAACAACGCCATCCTCGACAATTGTCATGTGCGGGTCAGCTTCGCCACCAACGACGAACGCACCGCCAAGCGGGTCTCAGACGCTCTGGGCACGGCCACCGAGATGCGGGCGATGAAGAACTATGCCGGCAGCCGGCTCTCACCCTGGCTCGGCCATTTGATGGTTTCTCGCCAAGAGACCTCGCGGCCGTTGCTCACCCCGGGCGAGGTCATGCAGTTGCCGCCCGATGATGAAGTGGTCCTGATCTCCGGCTGTCCGCCGCTCCGGGCCAAGAAAGTTCGCTACTACGAGGATCCTCAGTTGAAGGCGCGTATCCTGCCGTCGCCCAAAACCGGTGGAGTCGGGCCAGCCGGCGCCACAGCAGGTGAGGGCGCCCGGGCGTTGGCTCCGAAGGATGACTGGGCGGGGCGGGTTGTGGCGCCGCCGGCAGTGATGGAGGCCGATCCGGACAATGCCGGCATTCGGCGCGAGCCGGAGCTGCCGGTCCAGGAAGAGGTGGTCCCTGAGCCACGCAACCCTTCTCAGGAGTTCGACTTGCCCGAGGACGAGCCGGACGACACGCCGCAACGGGCTCAGGTCCTGCAGCGCCAGGCCCGCGCCGTCGCCCGCCAAGCCGTGCTGGATCCGGCGGATGATTTGGGCTTGTGACAGTCGATGCGGACGAAGCACACCTTTCGCCTACCGCCGGATCTCGCCAGCCAGCTGGCCGGCTATGCGGCGAGGAAGCGCGTGCCCCAGGCGTTGATCGTCGAGACGGCGCTGGCGTCTCTCCTATCGCCCGACGGCGCGGATCGGCTGGAAGCGGCGCTGGCGCGGCGGCTCGATCTGATGAGCCGGCAGATCGAGCGGCTGGAGCGGCATGTCACCATCTCCAATGAGGCGCTGGCCCTTTTCGTGCGGTTCTGGCTGACCAGTACCCCGCCATTGCCGGATACAGCGCAGGTGGCTGCGCAGGCCAAGGGGCGGGAACGCTATGAAGGTTATGTCGAGGCCTTGGGCCGACGCCTGGCCCGTGGCCGCACGCTCGCCGACGAGGTCAGCCAGGACCTCGGCGGCAAGGCGCCGGAGGCTCAGGGAGGAGTGCCTGATCCGCTCAGCTGAAGTTGTCGGTAGCGGATTGATGGCCTTGGGGCTGCGCTTGGGTTTCGTCGCGGCCGCGACCGCTTTTGGCTTGGCCGGTGAGTTGCGCTGACCGGCACCCACCGATAACGCTCTCGGCATTGAACCGCTGATCGTGTACCGGGACGTTACGCCGTAAAGCTGGGGACCCCTCATCGGCAAATCGGATCGGCGCAAGACCGGCAGGGTTTTCCTCCCCCGGCGAACGACCAAACCCCGCGTCACGGCCGGCCAATCAGCGACCTAAGCGATACAGTATATCGGAAAATATGCGAACGGGGTCCGCGCCGCAGGCTTGGACATAATTGCAGAATTCGACGATTTCTATTCGTGCCTGTTGCCGTTCTATCCTGCTGATATGAGCGTTGGAGCGGCCCATTTTCTTGGCGAGCTCGCGTTGGGAAAGGCCGGCTCGGACCCGTTGCTCAACTAAGGCCGCCGGCAAAACGTCGTATTCCGGGCTAAAGATGATGTTCGCCAAAGTATCTCCTCCAACTGTTATGCACGCCGTTGCGCGGCCAACAACCAAGCGCTTGTCGAACGGCCACGCATGTGACCGTGCAATTCGGCAGCTTCAGGCCGGCGCGTGGGCCAAGCGAAGTAGGTTGGCTGCGCCGCGCGTGCCAAACGGCGTGCCGCCCAGGATCAGAATCCGGCCGCCCGGTGGGGCCATACCCAACTGGACAGCGATGCAGACAGCTGTGTCAGTGACGGAGACGAGGCTTACCGGCGCGTCTGCAACGCGCGTCTCCAACCCCCAAGCCAGCGTCAACCGCCGAGCAACAGCAATATCGGGCGTCAGAACCGCCACCGGCTGCAACGGTCGCTCGCGCGCCAAACGTAGGGCGGTGCCTCCTGTCGCCGTATAGGCGACCAGGCAGGTGACGGTGTGCGTATCGGCGGCCCGGCGCGCTGCGGCGACCAGGATGTCGGCATCGACATCTTCCAAGGCGCCGCGTTCGGCCTGCATCAGGCCCGGCCACTGAGAATCCTGTTCCACCCGTTCAATGACGCGGTTCATCATCGAGACGGCTTCGACGGGATAGGCGCCGGAGGCGGACTCGGCCGACAGCATAAGGGCGTCGGCGCCCTCATAGACGCCGTTGGCAACGTCGCTGGCCTCGGCCCGGGTTGGGATCGGCGACGAGATCATAGACTCCATCATCTGGGTGGCGACGATCACCGGCACGCCGCGCCGGCGGGCGGCGCGCAGGATAGTCTTTTGCGCCACCGGCACGTCCTCGGGGTCCATCTCCACGCCGAGATCACCACGCGCCACCATCAGTCCGTCGCAGAGGTCCAGAATCGACTCTAGCTGCTCGACCGCCGATCGTTTCTCGATCTTAGCCAGCACGGCCGCGCGCCCTTCTACAAGCTTGCGCAACTCGGCCACATCCGCAGGGCGCTGCACGAAGGACAGGGCCACCCAATCCACCCCTAGGCGCAGAGCGAAAGCGAGGTCCTTGCGATCCTTGTCGGTCAGCGCGGGTATGGCCAGCACCGCATCCTTCAGCGTCACGCCTTTTCGGTCGGACAGGCGAGTGCCCGACAGCACTTCGGCAGTACAGTGGTCCTTGGTGCAAGTTCTGATGCGCAGGCGCACCTTACCGTCATCCACCAGCAGATCCGCGCCGGGCGTCATAGCGGCGAAGATTTCTGGATGGGGCATGCAGACACGCGTAATGTCGCCGAACGCCGGGTCCATGTCGAGGCGGAAGGTCTGACCGGGGACCACCGTCACCACGCCTTCGGCGAATTGGCCCAGGCGAAGCTTGGGGCCCTGCAGGTCGGCCAGAACGCCGAGCGGCCGCTCCACGATGGCTTCGGCCGCGCGCACGCGGGCATAGCTCGCGGCGTGTGCGTCGTGGGAGCCATGACTGAAGTTGAGGCGGAACACGTCCACGCCGGTCGTGGCCAACGCAAGGACCATTTCCTGCGTGGAGCTGGCTGGCCCGAGGGTAGCGACAATGCGCGTGCGACGGTTGCGGATCACGCCTCGTTACCGATGCAATCGCCCGATGTCACACGCCCGGTCATCCGGCACCCAAAAGGATCGCCTCTGCAGCAAGCGCCGAAAGCTGCGACCACGCTTGTTGCTGGATAAGGTCGGACGGCGCCACCCACGAGCCCCCGACACAGAGGACGTTCGGCAGAGCGAGGAACTGGGCGGCGTTCCGATGATCAATCCCGCCGGTTGGACAGAAGGCAACATCTGGAAACGGCCCAGCGAGCGCATTCAAGGCGCCCACACCGCCTGAAGGTACGGCGGGGAAGAACTTGCAGGTGTCCAGGCCTGCGGCAACAGCCCGCATCAGCTCGGACGCCGTTGAGACCCCGGGTACCACCGGGATGGGCTCGACGCCCAACATGAATGCGGCCAGTCCCGGCGAAAAGGCAAAACGGGCGCCAGCTTCGGCGGACCTCTCAAGATCCTCAGCGTTCAGCACGGTTCCGGCCGCCACGATCGCCTCAGGCGCCTCGGCCGTTATTCTGCGCATCGCCTCCAACGCCGCTGGGGTGCGCAGTGTGACCTCGAGAACCCTTAGGCCGCCGGCGACCAGCGCGCGCGCTAGCGGTGCGGCGTCTTCGGCCCTGTGGATCGTCAGCACCGGCACTACGGGTGCGAGCTTCAGATAGGCGCGTAGCTCTAGGCTGCGCTGGCGGTCGATACTAAGGTTCACAGGAAGTCCCCCGCGTTGACGATGTTGGACGTGTGCTGAGTGAAGATCTGACCCGGTGGCCGCTTGGGGGCCTATGCCTGGTTGTGCGTCACAGGTTTTGCTGTCCTCTGAAAAACACCCCGCCGCCGGTTTCCGCGGGCCCGGCTGCCTGGCGCATGTGCGCGAACAATTCGCGGCCATAGCCGTGTTCTCCGGCCTCAGGATCGACGACCGCTGGCCGGGCGTGCAGTTCGCGAGGGTCCACCAACACGTCTAGCGTCCCCGCCTCGGCATCCAGCAGGATCAGATCGCCGGTGCGCAGGCGTGAAAGCACACCGCCGGAGGCCGCTTCAGGGGACAGGTGGATCGCCGCCGGGATCTTGCCCGAGGCGCCGGACATGCGCCCATCGGTGACCAGGGCCACCTTGCGTCCCCGGTCCTGCAGCACACCCAGGGCGGGGCTCAGAGAATGCAGTTCCGGCATTCCATTGGCCTTGGGCCCCTGGAAGCGCACCACCGCCACGAAATCCTTGTCCAGATCGCCGGCCTTGAAAGCGTCGAGGAACGCGTCCTGGCTTTCGAATACGATGGCCGGCGCTTTCACCACGCGGTTTGCAGGCTTGACGGCTGAGGTCTTGATGATAGCCCTCCCGAGGTTGCCCTTGACCAGACGCAAGCCCCCTTCCCGGTCGAACGGATCGGAGACTGGCCGCACCATGTCGCGGTCGAGGCTTTCGGTCACACCGGGCTTCCACACCAGGGCGCCGTCCTGCAGGAACGGCTCATCCTGGTAGCGGCGCAGGCCTCGGCCGGCCACGGTCAGGACGTCCTCGTGCAGAAGGCCCGCGTCCAGCAGCTCGCGTGTCAGGAAGCTCAGCCCCCCCGCCGCCTGGAACTGGTTCACGTCGCCCGCGCCATTGGGATAGACCCGCGCCAGCAGGGGAACCGCGCGCGACAAGTCGTCGAAGTCGGTCCAGTCGATGCTGATCCCCGCCGCCTTGGCCATCACCACGAGATGCAGGGTGTGGTTGGTGGAACCGCCCGTGGCCATCAGGCCGACGATGCCATTGACCACCGCTTTCTCGTCGATCACCCAACCGAGCGGGGTGTAGTCGTTTGAACCGTCGCGGAGGGCCGCGATGCGCTGGGTCGCCGCGCGGGTCAACGCTTCGCGCAGTGCGGTTCCCGGGGGCACGAAGGCCGCTCCAGGCAAATGCACGCCCATCATTTCCATCAGCATCTGGTTGGAATTAGCGGTGCCGTAGAAGGTGCAGGTGCCCGGGCCGTGGTAGGCGCCCATCTCGGCTTTCAGGAGCTCATCACGTCCAACCTTGCCCTCCGCGTAGAGGCCGCGCACCCGCGCCTTCTCGGCGTTAGAGATGCCGGAGGGCATCGGCCCGGCGGGAGCGAAGACGATGGGCAGGTGCCCGAAGGCCAGGGACCCGATCATCAGACCGGGCACGATCTTGTCGCAGACGCCGAGACACAGGGCTCCGTCGAAGGCGTCGTGGCTGAGGGCTACCGCCGTGGACATGGCGATTACGTCGCGGCTGAACAGCGACAACTCCATGCCGGGGCGACCCTGGGTGACGCCATCGCACATGGCCGGGACGCCTCCGGCGACCTGCGCTGTCGCGCCAACCTCTCGGGCCGCCGCGCGGATGATGTCGGGATAGTGCTCCAGCGGCTGGTGGGCTGAGAGCATGTCGTTGTAGGCGGTGACGATACCGATATTGGGCGCCTGAGTCAGGGCACGGGCCTTATCCTCGCTAGGCGAGGCGGCGAAGGCGTGGGCCCAGTTGGCGCAGCTGAGCTTGCCGCGGCCCGAACCCGAACGGCGCGCTGCTTCGATCCGCGCCAGATAGTCCGCCCGGCTAAATCGGCTGCGCTCCACGATGCGAGTCGTGACAGCGGCGAGGACGGGATGCAGGGGAATGCTCATGTGGGACTGTGGAGAATGATCGTGTCGGGACGTGCGGCCAGGAGGGCCGCGACCGGCAGTCGATCCGGGTTACAGATGGTTGAGAGAACTTGCTGCAGCACAGCTAGCTTGGTCGCGCCGCCGCTTAGCGAGATGATCGAACGCGCCTTGGCGAACACGCCTAAGGTCAGCCTCATGCGCGGCTGATGAGCCGCGCGCGCCGTTGCCGTGTCACAGATCAGTAGGGTCATGCCACACCCTCCCTTCACGCTCGGTCAGGGCGAAGGCTCCGCCTGGACCCCAGGATCCCGCGGCATAGGGCTTGGGCGCCGCGCCGGCGTCGCGAGTCGCTGCGCTGATGCTGTCGACCCACTCCCATGCCTTCTCGATTTCGTCGCGGCGCACGAAGAGGGTCGAGTTGCCGTGCAGGGCGTCCAGGATTAGCCGTTCGTAGGCGATGCGACGCCGGGCTGGATGCTTGGTGTTGGTCTTCAGACTCAGGCTCAGAGGCAGACTTTCCAGCCGCATCCCCTCCAGGCTCAGCCCCGGCGCCTGGTTCATCAGCCGGAGCACGATGTCCTCCTCCGGCTGCAACCGGATCAGCAGCTGGTTGGGCTGCATGTCCGCCTTCATCTCGCCCTGGAAGATGGAGTGGGGCACGTCCTTGAACTGGATGAAGATTTCGGTGCCGCGCCCCGGCAGCCGCTTGCCCGTGCGCAGGAAGAAGGGCACTCCCGCCCAGCGCCAGTTGTCGATATGGGACCGGATCGCCACGAAGGTCTCGGTGTCGCTGTCTTCTCCCCTCTCCTCGGCATAGCCCGCCAACGTCTCGCCGCCCACCCGGCTGCGGGTGTACTGTCCGCGCACGACCGTACGGGCCACATCCGCCCGCCCGATCGGCCGCAGTGAGCGCAGCACCTTGACCTTCTCGTTACGCACACTGTCGGGCGCCAGGTCGGAGGGCGGCTCCATGGCCACCAGGCACATCAGCTGCATCATGTGGTTCTGCACCATGTCGCCCATGGCGCCGTACTCGTCGTAGTAGGGCCAGCGGTCGCCAACGCCCTGCGTCTCAGCGATAGTGATCTGCACATGATCGATGGTCAGGTTGTTCCAAAGGGGTTCGAACAGAGTGTTGGCGAACCTGAGCGCGATCAGGTTCTGCACCGTCCCTTTGCCGAGGTAGTGGTCGATGCGGAAGATCTGCTCCTCGCTGAAAGCCGCCCGCACCTGGTCATTGATCACCCGCGACGAGGCCAAGTCCTTACCGATCGGCTTTTCCATCACCACCCGCGCACCGCCCCCGGTCAGGCCCGCAGCGAGCAGGCCCGCGCAGATGGGGCTGCAAAGGCTGGGCGAGACCGACAGGTAGAAGAGCGGCCGGTCAATGCCCAATTCGGCCATGCGCGAGCCCAACGCCTTGATGTCATTGGGATGTGTGACGTCTGTGGCAAGGTAGGAGATGCGGCTGGTCAGACGGTCAACGGCGCCGGGGGCCGCGTCGCTGGCGCGCTTGCCCAAGGCGTCGCGCACTAAGGCCCGGAAGGCCTGCTCGTCCATGATCGAGCGACCGGTCGCCAGAACGGGCATCCCGTCAGGCAGCAGTCCGTCGGCTTCGAGAAAGCAAAGCGATGCGAACAGCATCCGCAAGGCGAGGTCCCCCGTGCCGCCGAACAGGACCAAGCCGTCGCTTTCGGCGGCAGATGACTGGGCCGGGATCAATTGATGCCCCACTTTGGAGCCGTGTACTTCCAAGCGGCTCGCGCCGGCATCAAGGACTGTCATCAGGCGATCAGGTCGCGACGGGCTGAAGGTCTTCGTGCATCATATCGACCGCACCTAATCTCGCGGTCACGCCGCAGCTGCATGTAATCGCCGGGGCCGACACAACCAAATGCTCAATCGGTCGCTAGATCGCAGATTGCGGACCAATAGGCTTCATCGCTCAATTCAGACGCAGGAACGCTTGGTTCGACGCAGGCAACAGTCGAAGGGGCGAAT
>Ga0302314_10005562_pt1 | contig 22950 bp, 19 predicted proteins | sample III_Palsa_N2_3_FD_200533 | JGI IMG/M metagenome (GOLD analysis project Ga0302314, IMG submission 200533) | Peat permafrost microbial communities from Stordalen Mire near Abisko, Sweden - III_Palsa_N2_3 | ecosystem: Environmental > Terrestrial > Soil > Palsa > Peat permafrost | place: Sweden... | reverse complement strand
CCCGAATTCCAGAGCACCGCAACGTGGTCCCCCGGCACCAACTCGATCGGAACGGGAAGCGACAACACGACGAGCGGGGCGATCAACACGACATTCGCCAAAGGGCTCGCGTTCGACCAGTGGATGACCTTCACCAAGTCGCTCCAAGCGGACGGCACCCTCGAGATCGACAACTCGCGGCAGAACGCGAGCGTGAGTCCGACAGCGAACCCTGCGTCGCAGGCGTGGATCACCGATACGACGGTGCCGACGATGACGGTGAACGGGAAGACCGGACCGACCACGATGTACTTCGACTTCAACACGCCGATCGCGGCGGCGCCGGCGTCGCAGTGCGGGCGGGTGGTCTACAGCGATCTGCATGTCGGTGCGGCGTCGGGTGACTACTCCGGCGGGGTGAACACAGTGCCTGCGGGATGCACTGCGGCGGATCTCTCGCCGCAGGAGAAGGCGCTCGAGTTCATGTTGTTCGATCTGTCGTCGTGTGTGACGCCGGACTCGACCCCCCCCGCCCCCCCGCCGCCCGCGCCCCCCGCGGTGAAGTGAGCGCGACTCCCTTCGACTCGATCCGCGTGACCTGCTTGCCCGAGTAGCCCGCGGCGGGGTACCGCTCTGGCGATGAACGCTGCGAAATCGCCGCCGCGCGTGTGGGCGCTCGTCCTCGTGCTCGCCGCGTCGACCGCGTTTCGCTGGCCCGCGATCGTGAATGCCACCGAGACGAACTCGGACGCCGCGGTCGTCGGGCTTCAGGCGATGCACATGTTGCACGGCGAGCACTCGTGGTTCTTGTGGGGAAGTGGCTACCAGACGTCGATCGATTCGGCATACGCGGCGATTGTGTTCGGCGTCTTCGGTGCGAGCGCGCGGACGCTCGTGATGTCGCCGTTCTCGCTGCACCTCGTGCTGACCGCGCTCGCGTGGAGCACGATCGCGCGGCGAATCGATCCTTGGCGCGCGGCCATGGCTGTGTGGCCGCTCGTGCTCACATCGAGCCCGCTGCAGACGTACATTTTGTATCCGCCGAGGGAGGCGTCGCTCCTCGTCTCGATGGCGGCGTTGTGGGCGCTCGATCGTGCCGCGGATTCACGTGCGCGCGCGCTCGCCGTAGGGGGAGCGTTGATCGGGCTGGCGTGCTTTGCCGACCCGTACGCGTTGGTGTTGGCGCCCGCGCTGGGCGCGTTCGGGATCGCATGTGCGATCGATCGCGCGAACGCGCGCGAGACGAAGCGTCGGTTGGCCGTGTTCGTCGCGGGGGTGGTGCTCGGGAGCGTGCCATTCATGGTGCTGCGATCGAGCGCGCGCGCGACTGACGGGCAGCTGGCGCTCTCGGGGTCGCTCGTCGCGCACAACGCGCGGCTCCTCATGGACGGGCTCGCGTGGACCGTGGGCGCGCGCGCGTGGAGCGCGAACGACGCGATGACCTACGCACCGTGGGGAGGGCCCGCGATCGTTCGGGCGATTGCGTTCGCGGGGGGCGCACTGTTCGTTGTCGCGATCGCGTGCGGTGGCGCAGGCGTCTTCGCGCGTCGCCTTCCGTGGGGCGTGAGGCGCCTCGCCGTAGCCGGCGGGCTCGCGCTTCCGGTGACGATCGCCGGGTTCCTCACGTCGCCGATGGTGATGGATCTGTTCTCATCGCGCTACCTCGCGGCGATTCCGCTCCTCGCGCCGTTTGCCCTGGCGCCGATCGCGTACTCGCTGCGCGCGCGGACGTTCGCGCTCGCGATGGCGCCTTGCGCTTTCGCGTGTGGAGTTGCGGGATGGGTCGGCTACGGGCCGTTCCTGCATGACTCGCGCGGGAGACCGAGCGACGAGCTGGCGCTCGCACATGCGCTCGAAGCGAGCGGGGTCCGCCTCGCGATGGCCGACTATTGGGTCGCGTATCGCGCGACGTTCCTGACCGGCGAAGGGCTCGTCGTCGTCCCCTCGAATCCCGCGGAGGATCGCTATGCGCCGTACCGCGCGGACTTCGACACATCGCCGCTCGTGGCGTACGTCTTCGATCCGATGCGATCACGCGAGTCGAACACCTGGATGCGCGATCGTGTGCATGCGGGAGAGACGCCGTTCGCGCGCGACTACACCATCGTGCACGCCGGGAGGCTCAGCGCGCTCGTCTTGCGCCGCGAATGACCCGTGCGATCAGGCGTCCGCGGGGGGCGGCGGCCGGTTCGAAGGAACCGGCGTCGGGATCGCATAGTCGACCTCGGCGAGGTAGCGAGCGGAGGCCGCTTCGAACACGGCGCGCGTGACGAATGCCCCTTCGCCGTACGCGCGATCGATCGCGAGCACGCCGTCCAAGTGATCGATCTCGTGTTGCAGAAGCTCGGACGTCGCGCGATTGAGCTTGGTCCACTCACGGGCCTCACCGCGATCGTCGGTGAAGAGGACCGAGATCGACTCGTGGCGGCGGACGCGCACGAGCAACGTCGGGAACGACATGCAGTCGTCCCACATCGTGAAGAGCTCGGCGCTGCGCCATGTGACCTCGGGGTTCACGAGGAGCTGCGGGCCCTCACCCAGGTCCACGACGAGAAAGCGCGCGGCGATCCCGATCTGCGGAGCAGAGATCGCGCGGCCAAAGCCGCGTGCTTCCCGGAACGACGCGAGCGCACGGATCAGTGAGCGTGCGTCGCGCTTGAACGCGGCGTCGTGCACGTTCGTGACGGCGCTCGAAGCCGCGCGGAGGCGAGGGTCACCGAGCTGCAGAATGGCGGGCGAGTTCGCGTCGACGTTCATGCGGGGAGGTCTACCGGGAATCGTCGGAACATGCCCGTTTTCGGCGGATCAGTGTGCAGAGACCTCGAGCGCATGCGCCCGCTTCGCCAGATCGTCGACCGCCTTCGCGTACCGAGGAGGAAGAGCCGCGGCGCGCGCTTTCGCGACGCCGTCATTCAAGGCAGCGGCCGCGCCGAGACGATCACCTTTCGCTTCGAGAATGTCGGCCTTCGTCGCGTAGAGGCGCAGCGCGCGCGGCCCGTAGACGAGCGCGAGCGCGCGATCGATCGCGGCGACCGCATCGTCGTCCTGCTTCATCGCGAGGTACGCGCGCGCCAGGCGGGCCGGCGGGTTGTAGTCGCCGGGAAAATCGCGTGCGCTCTGCCGGAGCATCGCAACCGCGCGATCAGGCGCGCCAATCGCCAAGTATGCCTCGAGCCGGTGCGCATCGAACACGCTGCGCGCCGTCGCGTCGACTGCACGCTGCGCTTCCCCTTCGAGATACGCCGCCCATGCCGTCGCGACTTGCTTCGCCTCGGCGTCTCGTTTCTCCGTGCCGAGAGCGTCGACGATCGACTCGTAAAGATCGGATCGATCGTCTGCGAGGATCGGTTCGTTGTCGTCCACGACGATGGTCCGCGCGCGATCGATCAAATGATGGAGCAGCGGCTCGCGTGCCCCTTCTGGGATCTCGGTCGCGCACCGAAGCGCGGTCGTCGTCGCCCGTCCCCCTCCACGCGGGATCGAGGACAGCTCGCGATCCGCGGTCGTCGCGCATCCCGCGAAATCCTTCTGCGTCATGAAGCGATCGAGCTCCCCTTCGAGCGTTGCAGCGCCAGCGGGGAGCGGCGCGCTCTTCATCGAGGACTTCGCCCCTGCGAGCAGCGCCACCAGCTCGTCGGCCGTCGCCGACTGTGCCCACTCGAGCACCGTGCGATCGCCGTCCGCATCGACCACGAACAGCGTCGGCCAAGCGTGCATCGGGTGCGCCGCGACCCACGCGGCATTTGCGGGCTTCTCCGTATCGATCGACGCCCACGTGAAGTCCGCCGCGTGCGCGCGCACTTTCGCGTCGCGAAACGTGAACGCTCGCATGCTGAGGCACGTGTGGCACCACGGCGCCCACGCATCGACGAACAGCGGGCGATGCGCCGCGCGCGCGTCGGCGAGGGCGTGCGCATAGTCGTCTTCGATGAACGGAAGCGCCGCAGGCGCTGCGGGCGCGACGGCGGCGGCCGCATCCACCGTCTTCGGTGCCGCGGGAGCCGGCGTAGATTCCGCGCACCCAGTCGCGAGCGCAGCCAACGAAACGAACGAAGCGAGGAGGCGAGAAGGCCCTTGCATGCTCGTGACGGTTTGCCATCGAGCGCGCGTCGGCGGTAGTCCGAATCGTGCGCTAGAGTGCCGCCGCATGACCGCGGTCGTCGCACGTTCCTCCGGCTCCGGATCGAGCTTTCGCGTCTTCGCCAGCGTGAGCCGACTGCACATCATCGCCATCGCCGCGCTCGGGACGTTCACGTTCGGTTGGCTCTTCACCGGGAAGTACCCGTGGGCGCTCTCGGCGGTGTGCGCGCTCGATTGGTTCCTCGTGAACCTCCTCAACCGCGTGGTCGACCTCCCGGAAGACAACGCCAATCAAATCGCCGGCACCGACTTCGTCGCGCGTCACGCCTCCACGATTCGCACGGGCGGATTTTTCGCGCTGTTCGCGTCCTTCGTCGCGATCCATCTCGCGATACCGGCGATCACGCCGTATCGCGTCGGCTATCACGCGCTCGGTCTCGCCTACAACTGGCCGCTCCTCCCCGGCCACGCGCGGATCAAGCAGCTCTACTTCTGGAAGAACGCCGCGTCGGCCACCGGTTTCATGCTCACGTGCTTTGCGTACCCGCTCGCGGCGGCCAGTCATGACGCGATCCCGCTCGCGCACGGGATCACGATCGCGACCATCCTCGTCACGGCGCTCTTCTTTTTCCTCTTCGAGCTTTCGTACGAGGTCATCTACGACCTCCGCGACGCGCGAGGCGACGCCGAGGCCAACGTCCGCACGTACCCGGTCGTGCACGGCGAGCGCGGCGCGGTGAGGATCATCGATGCGTTGTGCGTCGCGTCGGCGTCGGCGCTCGTCATCGGCTTCGCGGCTCACGTCGTGCCGTGGCGGATCGCGGTCATGGCGGTCGCGCCGAGCGTGCAGGTCGTCGTCTACAGGCGATGGTTGCGCCGCGGGATCACGTCGGCTGATTGCGTCGGCCTTACGTGGTTCGGCGCTGGGCTTCTCGTCGCGTACCACCTTTGGGTCGCGCTGCGACTACCGGGCGTGGGGATGGACTGATGCGCGCGATCGAGATCTCTTGCGCGGCGATCGTCGTATTGTACGTCGCGCTCAGACTGCGGGCCGCGGGAGAAGCGCGCAGCGATGTCGTCGTCCGGTTGCTCGCGCTCTCGTGCGCGGCGTGGGTCGGGGAAGACAGCGTGATCCGCGCGTATCGGTTCTATTCGTATGCACCGGAGTGGTCGGTCTTCGTCGATCGGGTGCCGTTGCTCATCGTGGCCATCTGGCCCGTGGTGATCGACTCGGCACACGCGCTCGCGCGGAAGCTCGCTCGGGGAAGGGCGCTCGTACCCTTGATCGGGGGAGCCATCGTGCTCGCGGACGCGTCGCTGATCGAGCCGATCGCCGTGCATGCGAAGCTGTGGACGTGGACCGCGAGCGAGCCGCGCGCGCTGTTCGACGTGCCGCTCGTCGGCGTCGCGGGATGGGCATTCTTTGCCGCAGCGGCGATGGCGACGTTCGAAGCGCGCGAGCAATCCCGCGCGCCGTCGTGGTGCGACGCGATCGCGATTGCGACGGCGCCGCTGGCGACTCACGCCGTCCTCGTGGCGATGTGGTGGTGCGCGTTCCGATGGTTTGGCGAGACGTCGTCGGTGTGGACGCCTGCGATCGTCTCGTGGTGCATCCTCGCCCCGCTCACGGCCGCGGCGTGGCGTCTAGGAACGCGCGTGCCTCTCGCTACCGTGATGGCGCGCGCACCGGGTGCCGCGTTCTTCTTCGCGATACTCGCCGCGACGGCAGGCGATCGCGCGGACCTCATCGTGTACGCGCTCGCGTTTGCGCCGCCGTATCTCGCGCTGAGCTTTCGTGACGGCACCATGCGTGCAATGAACAGCTGAAGCGATGTCGCGACTCCTCATCGTCTCGAATCGGCTGCCGGTGACGGCGAAAGTCGAACGCGGCCAGCTCCGCGTATCGGCGAGCAGCGGCGGTCTCGCGACGGGACTGAAGGGACCGCACGAGCGATCGAACGGCTTGTGGATCGGTTGGCCCGGTGAGACCGGCAAGCTCGAAGGGGCGATGCGTGACGAGCTCGAACGACAGCTCGCCTCGCATCGCGCGGTTGCCGTTCATCTCTCGCAGGGCGAGGTCGCGCGCTACTACGAAGGCTTCTCGAACGGCGTCCTGTGGCCGCTCTTCCACTATCGCCTCGAGAACATCCCGCACGACTCGCGCGACTGGGATGCGTACCGCAAGGTGAACGAGCGATTCGCCGACGTGGTCGCCGCGCAGTACCAACCTGGCGATCGAATCTGGGTGCACGACTACCAGCTCGCGCTCGTGCCCGGCTTTCTCAGGAAGCGCCTGCCAGATGCGCGCATCGGGTTCTTCCTTCACATTCCGTTCCCGTCGCAGGAAGTGTTTCGCACGCTCCCATGGCGAGACGAGATCCTCGAAGGAATGCTCGGGGCCGATCTCGTGGGCTTTCACGCGTTTTCGTACTCGCGCCACTTCACGACGGCGCTCTTGCGCGTGCTCGGGTTGGAGTCGAACGTCGACCGCGTCTCGTATGAGGAGCGCGAGGTGCGGCTCGGTGTCTTCCCGATGGGGATCGACGTCGCGTCGTTTCGTGAGCTCGCGGCGGCGCCCGACGTGCGCGAAGAGGTCGCGAGCATGCGTGCGCAGGCGGGCGAACAGAAGACGTTGCTCGGCATCGATCGACTCGACTACACGAAGGGAATCCCGCGTCGCCTGCTTGCGTTCGAGCGCCTCCTCGAGCGCGAGCCGGCGATGCGCGAGCACGTGCGTCTCGTCCAAATCGCGGTGCCGTCGCGGACGAACATCGCTGCGTACAACGACGTGCGAAGGCAGACCGACGAGCTCGTCGGTCGCATCAATGGCGCGTACGGGACCGTCGGCTGGACGCCCATCCACTACATCTTCCGCGGGGTCTCGCCGCGCCATCTCACGGCTCTCTACAAGGCGGCCGACGCGATGCTCGTTACGCCAATACGCGACGGGATGAACCTCGTCGCCAAGGAGTTCGTCGCCTCACGCGACGACGAGGATGGCGTGCTCGTGCTCTCCGAGTTCGCCGGCGTAGCCGCCGAGCTTGGCGGCGATGCGCTCATGGTGAATCCGTACGACATCGATCGCATGGCGGCGGCTTACAAGCAGGCGATCACGATGCCGCTCGAGGAGCGGCAGGCGCGGATGCGCGGGATGCGAAAGATCGTCGAGGCGTACGACGTTCATCGCTGGGCCGAGTCGTTCATCGACGAGCTGGGCCGAACGCACGAGGCCGCGCCGGAGCACGCCGCACGTCCCGAGGGAATGACGAAGCTGACGATGCAGCTCGTCACGCAGACGCAGCGCGCGCCAGAGACGTTGCTCCTGCTCGACTACGATGGAACGCTCGTTCCGTTCGCAGATACGCCTGCGCGCGCTGCACCCGACGCGGAGCTGATCGAGCTTCTTCGGGCACTCGGGAAGCGCGACCGAACGCGCGTGGCATTGGTGAGCGGCCGTGCGCGCGATGCGCTCGAAGCGTGGTTCGGCGACCTGCCCATCGCGATCTACGCCGAGCACGGCTTCTGGGCGCGCGAAGCGCCTGGGCAAGCGTGGACGCCCGCCCTGGAGCTCCCCGGTGAATGGAAGACGCAAGCGCGCCATATCTTCGACGAGCTCGCGTCGCGGACGCCAGGGGCGTTCGTCGAAGAGAAGACAGCGTCGTTGGCCTGGCACTATCGGCGCGCCGATCGTGAGTACGGCGCGCTCCAAGCAAAGGAGCTGCGGCTTCACCTGGCGAGCGTCTTCAGCAACGCGCCGGTCGAGGTCATCACCGGCGATAAAGTCGTCGAGATCCGACCGCACGGCGTGAACAAGGGGGTCGTCGTACGCGGGATGCTCTCTCACGCGAGCGCCAAAGCGTGCATCGTGGCCATGGGCGACGACGTGACCGACGAGGATCTCTTCGCTGCGCTGCCGGAAGGTGCGATCGCCATCAAAGTCGGCCGCGGGCGATCGCGCGCGAACTACCGCGTGCCGGATTTCATCGCGGCGCGCGCGCTGCTTCGGGCGATCCTCGCGTGAGCTCGTAGCGCCGCGTCTCGCCGAGTCGCTCGAAGCCCTCGTCGTGGCACGAGAAGAGGAGGATCTGTTGCTTGCGTGATGCGCGGTAGAGGATGCGCATCATCTCGCCGAGCCGCGCGCGGTCGGTGTTCACGAGACAGTCGTCGAGCACGATCGGGAGCGACTCGTTCGCGCCGAGGACCTCGGCGAGAGCGATCCGAACGAGGATGCTCACCTGCTCGCGCGCGCCGCCGGAGAGATCGTTGAAATCTTCCTCTACGTCACCCGCGCCGAGCCCGACGACGCCCCAGTTCTCGTCCATGCGCAGCTTGCGCCCGGGCAGTAGCGCTTCGAGATATGGCCGCGCGCGTTCGACGACCGGCGCGACGAGGCGCTGCTGGATTTCACGGCGGGCGGCGTGAAGCGCGGCGGTGAGCTCGCGCGCCGCAAACGCGCGGGCTTCGACGGATCGTAGCGTCGCGGCGCGTTCTTCGAGGTCAGCCTCGGCACGTTGGGCGCGTTCGTGGAGATCCTCGGCGCCGTGGATCCGCACGGTGGCATCGAGATGCACGCGGTGCGCGTGCTTCGTCGAGCGCTCGCCCTCGAGGCGCTCGAGGACACGTCGTTCTTGATCGACCGAGAGGTCAGCGTCGCCTTCTCGAGTGCTCGCGTGCTCCGTGGCGAGAGCGTCCGCGATCGCGCGCGCGTCGATCCATCGTGCGCGGGCTGCGGCGAGCGATTCGGTCAAAGCGTCATGCGAGGGGAGCGCGTCGAGGCGCGTCTTGGCGCTCGCGTGACCGCGCCCGAGATCGGCTAGTGCGCTTTCGGCACGCGCGATCCGATCGGCGCTCCCTGCGATCTCCGCGCGCAGGGCATCGCGTTCCGCACGCGTGCGCGCGGCGGCCTCGGTTGCGAACGCGAGCCTCGCGTCGGTCTCGGCGATCGACGGTGCGTTCCCGTCCGATTCACCGAGCGCCGCGCGATCCATCGCTCGCGCGCGCGCCTCGTCCTCCAAGGCCGCGACCCCGTCGGGCGCGGCATCGGCGACCAGCGGCTCCGCTTGCGCGAGCTGCGCGGTGAGCCCCGTGCGACGCGCAAAGCGCTCTTCCGCCTCCGCGACGTTCGCCACGCCGAGCCGTTCGAGCTCGCGCGCCAGCGCGTGACGCGCCTCTTGATCCTTCACGCGACGCGCATCCAGATCCGCGCCACCGGGCTTCACCTCGAACGCGCCGACTCCCTCGATCACGATCCGCGTCGGTGCGTCGCACGTCCACGCGCGTTCCTCGCCCTCCGCGAGTCGCTCGCCATCGACGATGAGATCGCGTGCCGTCTTCAATCGAACCGACGCCGAGGCCGCCGCCAGCGCCGCGCCCGCTTTCGTGAGCGACTCGTTCGCGCGACGAAGCGCCCGAATCTGCGCCTCGTCGATCCGCGACTCCGCCAACTGCGCCCGAAGCGCGACCACGCGCGCCTCGTGCCCCTTCGCGCGCGCGAGCCGCTCTTCCGCGTCGCGTTCGCGCCGCGTGGCCTCTTCGAGATGGACGCTCCGGCGCGCGCTCAGCTGCGCCGCGTGGGACCCTTCGAGCGACGCGTGGGCCGCCTCCGCGCGCGCTGTCGCTTCGGTTTCACGCGTCACGAGATCCGCGTGCGCCGCACGCATCGAGCGAAGCGTCGTCGTCTCGTCGTCGATCCCTCGCGCGTCGCGAGCGAGCGCGTCGGCCACCTCGTCCCTCTGCGCGAGCGCGCGTTCGGCCAGCTCGCTCTCCGCGCGCCGTCGCGCCGCTTCGCCCTCGTGTGCCCGTAGGCGCGCGGCGATCTCCTTCGCGTGCGTCGCGCGCGTCGTCGCCGCGTGGACGCGCCCGCGCTGGACCGCGATCCGCGCATCGATTCCCTGCAGGTCGCTCTCGATGGTCGCGAGCTCATCGGCGGCGCCATGCGCCTCGGCACGTTTCGCCGTGGCTTGCGCGACGATGGCTCTCGCCTCCTCACAACGGGCGCGTGCGGACGCCAGCTCGCCCGTCTCCTTGCCCGTCGCTGCCGTGAAGTAACGCTCTCGCTCTCGCTCCGCCCGCGCCACGATCCGCTCACCGAGCGGCCCCGCCGCGACCTCATCGACATGACTAGCGAGCACGTCGCGCAGCCGCGCGCGCGCGTCGTCGTTCATGTGCGTCTGCGGCGCGTTCCACGCTTCGCCCTGCCTCACCCAAAGAAGCGGCCACAGTCCGAGGAACTGATCGACGTCGCGCCGCCCTTGAATCGCCCGAGTACCCAGAAGGTCGCGAAGCATCGTCTCCGCGTCCTCATCGGTCCACGTCCTCCCGTTCCCTTCGAGCTTCGCGTACGCCTGCTTCAGGAACTGCTTTCGCACCGTCCAAGTCGCGCCGCGCGTCTCGAAGCGCACCTCGACGAACGGCGGTTCGGACGACCCGTACGAGCGAAGCGCCTTCTTGTCTTCGGACTCGCCCTTGTACTTCTCGAACAGCGCATACCGGAGCGCCAACGCGAGCCTCGATTTGCCCGACTCGTTCGGGCCCACGATCAGGTTGAGGTCAGGGGCGAAGTCCGTGAGCTCCACCTCTTCGAGCCCTTTGAACGCGCGCACGCTCAAGGAGAGGATCCTCATCGTTGCTCCTCGATCGCCAGGCGATGGAGCAGACGAAGCGCGTCCTCCGACTCGTGCGTCCCGCGCGCGCGTAGCGATTCGGCGGCGCGACCGACGAACCCGTCGACCGCGAGCGTGCGGAGATCGTCCTCGCTCGGTCGGTCGTGCAGGTCGGTCGCGTCGATGCGGACGTGCATCAGCGTCCTCTGCGCACCGGCGAGGACCGCGTCGAGCTTCGTGCGCGCGCCTAGCGACACGTGCCCCGCGAGCGCAAGACTGACGAGCGTCATGGAAGGCTCGTCGATGGCCGCAAAGAACCGTGCGACTTCGTCGACCCCTGCGTCGTCCGCCAGATCGAAGCGGCGCTCGACCCACAGCGTTCGCGCGACCGCGATCTCCTCGACGCGCGGCACCGCGCCGGGCGCGTCGATCTCCACGACGAGCACGTTGCCGGGTCGCTTCTCCTTGAACCGCGTCGCCTCGGGCGCGCCCGAGTACCAGACGCGCGGATCGAACGAGAGCGTGCCGTGCCAGTCACCGAGGGCGAGGTAGTCGTAGCCCTTCGCCAGGAGCGCGCGCCAATCGATGACGTTCTTCGACTCGAGGCCTTCCGTGAAATCGATCAACGCGCCATGCGCCACGGCGACGAGAATGGGATCGCCCTCGTCGCGCTTCGGGAGCGCACGCGTCGGGTCGTCGCGCTCGTGACGTCTGCGGAGCGGACAAGGGTGGAAGCGTGCGTGCGGCAAGACGAACGGCGCGTCGTCGAGCATCGCGTGCACGTGATCGCCGGCGAGGAGGCGGCGCAGCGCGCAGTCGGGCGTTGCGGCGTCGTGATTGCCCGGGAGCAGCAAGACGGGGAGGGGGGCGAACGCGGAGAGCGCGTCGCGCGCGCGTTGCAGCGAGTCTTCGCCGATGGCATTGTCATCGAGCACGTCGCCGGCGACGACGACCGCATCGACCTCGCGCTCCTTCGCGATTCCCGCGATGCGCCGCACCACCTCGAACCTCTGGAACCGCGCCACGGCTCCCGCGTCGCCGGCGACGAAGGCGAGCTTCAGCCCGAGCTGCCAATCCGCGGTGTGCAGGAAGCGCAGCGCCTTCGCCACGCGACTACCGCCTGAACTTCGCGAGATCGACAGGACCCGTCCGCGTCATGCGCCAACAGTTACCACGACCGCCTACGAGGCGTCAGAGAGCGCGCCGCGGGCGATGAGCATCGAGTCGCCGAATTCGTGGCCGAGGAATCCGTTCGCGACGGCGTGGGCGTACGCGCGGGAGAGGAGCGGCGCGGGGGCGAAGGCGTGGAGCAGCGCGTCGTGCGATGTGCCGGGCTCGTGCATGCCGGTGAAGAGGGCGTCGACGGCGCGGAGGGCGTGACGCTCGTTCACGAGCAGATCGGTGTCGCCGCTCGTCGCGTCCGCGCGCGCAGCCGACTCGACGGCGCGCACGACGCTCGTCCCGACGGCGATCACGCGACCGCCCGCGGCACGTGTGGTGGCGACCGCGCGCATCGTGTCCGCGGGGACCTCGAACGACTCACGGAGTGGAAGGGCCGCGTCGAGGCGGGGGTTTCCCGACGACGAGAGACCCGCAGCGTGCGTAACCGCGGCGAAACGGGCTCCTCGCGCGCGCAGGGCCAGCACGATCTCCCACGCGAGGGGGCGCGCCGCCGACGGCATCTCGCTCGCCCACGGGCGAGACGCGAACGGCGTCTGGACGTGCCACAGGGCGAGTGGCGCCTTCACGTGCGCGTACTGCACCGGGCGGCCGTGGCGATAGATCGCCGACCAGAGCGCGCTCTCCGTCGCCTCGAACCGCAGGTCGACCAAGCGCTCGGACTCCTGCGACACCCGCTGCACGCGTGCGTGCAGGCCTCCGCTGAACACCAAAGCGTCCCCCTCCCGGACGCGCGGCGGCGGCGGTCGATTCTCGGTTCGCGTGCGCCAGTCGCCTGCGCCGAAGAGCACCGCGCGCCACGTATTCGCGCGTGACACGAGGAGCCGCGCTTCGATCGTGTCACCCGCGGCCGTCGTACCGCGAAGCGAGGCGGGGAATGTCGCGGCATCGTTGATGACGACCAGGTCGCGCGCCGAGATGAACTGCGCGAGATCGCGCACGCGGTGTGCCGTGAAGCGATCGCGGTCTGGGTCCACGACGAGCAAGCGCTCCTCGAGTGGTGCAAGCCGCGGCCACGACGCGGGGCTCACGCGACCTCCTCTTCTCGCCCTCGCGGGGAGGCGGCGTTTGCTTCCACGCGCACCCCGTTCGGGAGGGACTCGGCGTGCTCGACGACCCGCACGATCCGCGCCGCCACGTCGGCCGGTTCCGAGAGCGTCCGCACGTCGGCGTCGGGGATCGCGTCGGCGTGCATGCGCGTGTTCATCTCGCCCGGATCGACGCTCACGAAGCGAACGCCGGTTCCGTCGAGCTCCGCTCCCCACGTGCGGTTCAGGTGATCGAGCGCAGCCTTCGAGACGCCGTACGCACCCCACCGGGCGTAAGCATTCACTCCCGCATCGGAGCTCACGTGCACGACGACGCCGCGTCCGCGTAGCGCCATCGACCCCGCGATCGCCTTCGTCAGACGAAACGGCCCCACCAGGTTGACCGCGAGCGTGCGCTCGAGGTCTTCGCAGTCGGTGTCGAGGAGGAGGCGCAGCGGCGTCGGCCCCAGCGTGCTCGCGTTGTGGATCAAGAGATCGATCGGGCCGACGAGCGCCGCCGCGACCCCGGCGATGCGATGGATCGCCTCCTTGTCGCCGATGTCTTCCACGATCGCGTGCGCCTCTCCCCCGGCCGCACGGATCTTCGCAACCGTCTCCTCGAGCACGGCACGCTCGCGCGCGACGAGCGCTACCCGCGCTCCCCGCTTGGCCAACGCCGAGCCGAGCGCCGCTCCGAGCCCGCGACTCCCTCCCGTCACGATCGCCCCTTTGCCTTTCAGATCCATGGTCGCCCTCCGTTCTCGTGGAGGATGCGATCGGCGCCACGAATCGTTGGAGGCAATGACAAGGGATTGGAAGATGGCTAATCCATCGGAGATGGAAGGGGATCTCGCCGCGCGATTCGGCCGCAACGTGAAGCAGCTACGCGAGGCGCGCGCGCTCACGCAGGCGCAGATGGCGAAGCTCGCCGAGCTGCCCCGGGCGACGTGGGCGAACCTCGAGTCGGGCGCGGCGAACCCGACGTTGACCGTGCTCGACCGCGTGGCGACGGCGCTCCAGGTGACGTTGGAAGAGCTCGTGGCTGCCCCGCGGGCCTCGGCGATGCGTTACCCGCGCGACTCGATCCCCGTGAAGGCGCGAGGCGCGGTGGTCGTGCGGAAGCTCCTCCCCGATCCGATCCCGGGAATGGAGATCGATCGCTTCGAGCTCCCGCCCGGCGCGCGCATGACCGGCGTGCCCCACACGCCCGGCACGCGCGAGTACCTCACGTGCGAGCGCGGAGCGATCGTCCTCGTCGCGTCGGGCGAGCGCTTCGATCTCGCTCAGGGGGACGTCGTCGCCTTTCGCGGGGACCAGAGGCATTCGTACGCGAACGACGGCGAGAAGCCCGCCATCGCATACTCCGTGGTCGTGCTCGCGCGGTGAGCGGGAACGGTCGCGCGCTATGTGAACGACGCCTCGATCGCGCGCACGTCGTCCGCTGACAGCGCGACGTCCGCCGCCTTCGCGCTATCGACGACGCTCTCGACGCGCCGCGCTCCCGGAATCGGGATGACGACGTCGCCCTTCGCCAGCAGCCACGCGAGGACCATCCGATGCGGCGACATCCCGCGCTTCCGCGCTTCGCTCGCCAGGTGCCCGATGGAGGCTAGGGAGCGCGCGCCGCTCGCGCCGCCGAAGGGCGAATAGGGGAGCAGGGCGATCCCCAGCTTCGCGCAGTGGGCGAGCACGCCGTCGCGCTCGGGCGAGCGGTCGAGCGGGTTCCACCGGTTCTGCACGCTGACGATGGGGACGATCGCGCGCGCCGCGTCGATCTCGCTCACCTCGACGTTCGACAGCGCGACGTGCGCGATCTTCCCCTCGCGCTGCAGGCGCGCGAGCTCGCCGACGCTCTCGGCGAGGGGGACCGCGGGATCCGGCGCGTGCAGCTGGTACACGTCGATGCGATCGCGACCGAGCGCCTTGAGGCTCGCTTCGCACGCCGCGCGAAGGTGGGCGGGGCGTGCGTTGCGGGTCCACGCGCCGTTCGGCCGCTCGAGGCCCCCCTTGGTGGCGACGACGACGTGCGCGTTCGGCTTCTCGCGGAGCGCGCGGGCGATGAGGCGCTCGTTGTGGCCGATGTCGCGGTGGTCCATGCAGTAGACGTCGGCCGTGTCGATCAACGTGATGCCCGCGTCGAGCGCGGCGTGGATCGTGCGAACCGCGTCGTCTTCGCTCGGGCGCTCGCGAATCGACAGGTACATCCCGCCGAGGCCGATGGCGCTCACCGTCAACCCGCTCGAACCCAATTGGCGCGTCTTCATGTTCGCTCTCCTCGTCTCGTCGGCGCTCAACCCAAGCTCTTCACGTCTTCGCGATCGCGGAACGCGTCGGCCCAGCGCGCGATCGGCGCCGGCAGCGACCACGGCAACGAGACGACCTGCGCGATGTGCGGGAGCGTCTTGGCGCGCTCGGGCAAGGCTTCCATCCACGCCGTCATCGTGAAGAGCCACATGTCCGCCGCGCACCATCCCGCGTCGGTCATTGAGCGTGCGCCGCGCGCTGCGGCGCGATCCGACAGGACGTTCAGCGCTCCTTGCGCGCGGCCGACCATCTCATCCAGCACCTTCGTCCACGCGTCGTGCGTGTGCAGCGCGTAGTAGCGGGAGCCGAGGTCGACGATCGTGTTCAACGCGCCGTCGACGAGCGCCGTGATCTCGAGCGCCGCCTGAAGCGCGCGCGTGTCCGTCGGCCACACGGGGGGCGCAGACGGGTACGCGCGGTCGAGGTACCGCGTGATCGCCGTGGAGTCGCCGAGGACGAGGTCGTCATCGACCATCACGGGGATCGTCCGCATCGGCCAGAGCTTCTTCACTTCCTCGTGGAGCGCGGGCTCGGCGCGCGTGTCTTTCAGGACTACGTCGAGCTTCTTGTGCGCGAGCGCGAGGCGCGTACGGCGCGAGAACGGAGACGCAGCGAAGTGATAAAGGGTCCGCATGCCGGGCACGATCGCACGGCCCCGAGGCACGTTTCAACGCGCGACGACGGCGAGCTACTTCCGCTCGCGCTCGTCCGGCGGAGCGCGCCCGAAGTCGCCGCTCATGTTCGCGATCGTCCACGCGGCGCTCGCGAACGCGGCCGCCGCTTGTTGGATGGCCACGGGGTCGACGCGGTCGAACGTGTCGTTCGCGGTGTGGTGCGTGTCGAAGTAGTGCGTGAAGTCCTGCTCGAGATCGATGATCGGCACGCCGATGCCACGGAGCGGCGAGACGTCGGCACCACCGAACGCCATCTCGTCTTCGACCTTCACGTCGAGCGGCGCGAGCACGGGGCCGAGGGCGAGGAAGCGCGCGCGTGCTTCCGGCGCGCCCGCGTAGCGCGTGGAGAGCACGCGATCCGTTCCGCTGTCGGCCTCCATCGCGACGATGATCGAAGCCGCGTCGCTCTTGTGCGCTCTCGCATACTCCTTGCCGCCCGCGAGCGAGTTCTCTTCCGCCGCGAAGAGCACCACGCGCACCGTGCGTCGCGGCTTCTTCGAGAGTGCGCCGATCGCGCGCGCCGCCTCGAGGACGATGCCGCACCCCGCGCCGTCGTCGATCGCCCCTTCGGCGAGATCCCACGAGTCGAGGTGCGCGCCGAGGAGCACGACCTCGTTCGGGCTCGATGCGCCCGCGACCTCCCCGACGACGTTCGCCGAGTCCGACAGCGGCAACCATTTCGGGCCCAGATTCAGCGCGAGCCGCGCGCTGCCGTGCGCGGCGAGCACGCGGTCGAGGAGGTCGGCGTCGGCGATCGAGAGCGCGCCCGCGGGGAGCGCGGTCTTCACGTCGTCTTGTCGCGTCGCGCCGGTGTGCGGGAAGCGGGACGTGTCGGTGCCGATCGATCGGATGACCAACGCCAGTGCGCCCTTCTTCTTCGCTTCCGCGGGCCCGCGACCGCGCGCGGGGACGGCGTCGCCGTATCCCTTGCCGCTCGCCGTTCGCTCCATCTTCACGTCGAGGAACACGATCTTTCCGGCGATCGTCGCGGGGTCGGCGCTCTTCAAGGCGTCGAGCGATGCGATGCGCACGACGTCTCCCTCGATCCCTTTCGCCGGCGTCGCGCCGCTCCATCCGAGCGCGACTACGGCCAACGTGTGCCTTTCCGGCGCGACGATCGACGCCGTCTCCACGCCGCGCTGCCACGTCGGCACTTTCACCGGCTCGGCGTGCACGTTCGTGAGCCCACGCTCCTCCATCGCGCGAATCGCCCACGGCACCGCGAGCTTGTCGCCCGCCGAGCCGGCGGGGCGCGCGCCGACCTCCGTCGTCAGCGACGACACCACGTCGACCGCGCCGTGCGACGCGAGGATCGTGCGCTGGAGATCACGCACCTCGTCGCTGATGGGGGCCGCGGCAGGTGCGCTTCCGGCGTCGGTCATTGCGCTCGCGGACGTCGGCTCCGCGGTGACGGGCGGGGCCGCGGGGGACGGCGCAACCGGCGGCGGTGACGACGGCGCGCCGCAGGCCGAGGCGAGCGCGATCGAAGCGAGACCCACGACTGATCGGAAGCGCATGATTTGCACTTCGTAACACGCGCTCGCCGCGATCGCGCACCTCGCATTGCGATGCGACGGCGCTTCGACGATGCGCTTCTGTCCGCGCCTAGCGGCGTCGATCGTTGCCCGCGCGCCTTGCGGGCGCGAACGCCGCCACAAGCCGCTCCCCGAGCTCGTCTCCCGGGTCACGCCGGGGCGCGCGCTCGCGGCGGTCGCGCGTGATGATGCGCAGCTCGGCGATGGTCTGCGCCAGCTGGCCGGAACGGCGGTACATCAGGTCGTGCGAGCCGCACACGACGACGCGCGTGCCGTCGGCGAGCATCAGCGTGGAGAGCGCGCGTTCGTCGCGCTCGGCGCAGACGACGCAGCCTTCGAGCGGCAGCTTTGAAGTGTGGAGCGTGTTCACGCGGCCGAGCATGTGGAAGTCGTCTCCACCGGGCCAACTTTTCAAAAGCGCTAGCCGCCGCCGTGCCCGCCATAGCCGCCGTGCGCCGCGTGCCCGCCGCTGCCGAGGTACGCCGGGCTCCAGATCGTCGGCGTTCCGTGCACGCCGCCGAAGCCTCCGCGCGCGCGCTGGTAGAAGAGCGGGTTGTGCACGACCGTCGTGCGCGGGATGACGAGGTACTGGTGGAGCTGGATCTCGAAGTAGAGCTCCGGGTCGTGGTCTTCGTCGCGGATCTGCGCGAGCTCGGCGAGGTCGACGATGTGAATCGTGATTCCCGCCGCCTGGTAATCGAGGAAGAGCGCGTTCAAGTCGTCTTCTTCGAACTCCGCGTCGTTCACGTCGGAGACGACGTAGATGATGTGCCGGATGCCGTAGTCGCTCAGCTTCGCCGGGGTGGGGAAGTCAGAAGGCGAGAGCATGTAGCGGTTGTCGACGACTTGATCGTCGATGTTCTCGTCCTTGTACGCGAGCCGCCACGAGTCGAGCAGGAACACCGGACGCGACGCGCCCTCGTTGCTCGTCGAGATGTACGGCGCCTTCGAGATCATCGCCGAGAGCGTCTCCTCGGCGGGGACCAGCTCGTCCTGGAAGGGCCAGTTGTTGAACGTCGGAATGATCGCCACCGGCTCCTTCGAGAGGTGCGAGAGCGTCGTGCCGAAGGCCACCGAGGCCGCGCCGCGCAGATCGACCATCCACATCGCGTACGCGGGGATGCCGTCGTGCGCCACCTGCTCGGCCGCGAGCGTCGCGAGGCGCACCTCGTCGAGCGAGTCGGTCGCCGGGAGCGCCACGGTCTCGGGCGACCCGCCGACCACGGAGAGCAGCGTGAGCTTCTCGTACGCCGCCCACGGGTTCGACAAGGGGAGCTGCCACCGGGCCATCACGTCCGCCTGCGCGGGGACGCGCATGAGCGACGGAGGCGGGGTGACCTGGGCGTCGAGCGCGTTCGGCCCGTCGGCCTGGGCGTAGGCGCGGTCGACGCAACCGCTGGCGAGCAGCGCGATCGTTCCGAAGTAGGCGAGTGACGTCGTGCGTTTCATGCGGCCTCCGCGAACACCGGGACACACAAGGCTTCGTGACTCACGTGGCTCTCCGGCGTGATGCGCGCGAAGTAGCCGGCGAAGTGGCCGTCCATCACGTACGCGCCGAGCGTCACGAAGCGGTCGCCCCACGGCGTCGGCACCGGGCGCTGCTTCACGAAGCGCTGCGCGATCCAGCTCTCCCCTTTCGCGCAGTCGGCGATGACGTCGTCCACGATCGCCGTCCATCCCGCGGCGTCGAAGAGATCTCCCACGTACACCTGGTCGCCGACGCGCCCGTACGCGCGCTTCAAGACCCACGACCCGCGCTCGGCGAGGAGCTGCGCGCGCGACAGCAACGTCGCGTCGAGCGACTGCGGGAGGTACGACGCGAGCGACCGGCGCGACGCCGCGTCGAGTGAAGCCTCGTGCGCCCACGCGCGCGCGAACGAGAGCTTCGACTGCGCATAGATGTGCGCGAAGCTGGTGAGCGTGCGGACCGCCCCGGTGCGCACAGCCGTGATCACGTCGTCGACGTTCGTCTGCCCCTCCATGTACTCGGCGGGGAAGTACCGGTAGAGGACGCCGATGCGCTCGCCGCGCGCGACGAGCTCGCTGCCGTGGAGCTTCGGAGCCGTGGGCGGGACGAACACGGCGCGCACGCCGAACTTCGTGAGCAAGCGCTGGATGAGCGCGCACACCTGGAGATCCTCGGCGTACCCCGTCGCGTGCATCAGTCCGACAGCGCGCCCGCGCGCGAGCTGCGCGAGGCGAACCACGAGCATGTCGGTCACGCGCGTGGGATCGGTCGCCCCCTGAAAGCCCGCGGCGCGCGCGAGCTGCGGGAGACCGAGCGCCTCGTTGTGACCGCCAGGGCAGTCGGCGTTGATCTCGCACGCGCGCCACTCGCCGTCCTCGCCCAGCAGGAGATCGACCCGCGCCAGGATGGCGTCGTCCCCGCTCGCCCGTGACGCCGCCGCGAGGTCCTGGACGAACCCCGGCACACGGTAGAGCGCGCGCTCGTTCGCGTCGTCGTGCGCGCGCGCGGCCACGTTCCCGACCACGCGCACCACCTCTTCCGCGGCCCGCACCGCGGCGAGGTGCGTCGCGCGCGGCAAGATCAGCGGGTGAACGTCGACCCTTCGTGCCCCGGCCACGCAGGCATCCCACACCAGGTACCGCTCGGCGAGCTCTCGCCGGAGCATCGGATCCGACAAGGGATCACGTGGGCCGATCGGCCGCACTTCGATGACTCGGTCCATGACTGCACCTCGCAGTCTTCCCTAGAGCAAGGACAGCGCCACGCGCGCGAGGCCGAAAAACACGGTGTTTCCCGCGTTGATCGCGTCTTCGCGTCTCGTCACCGCGCAGCGCGACGCGACAACCCGCCCGATCTACCGCGCCCGCTCGGGTCTCGGGATCTCGTAGTCGAAGAACCCCCCCGGCTCCCCGCTCTTCCCGTCCATGGCCGCGCGCGCCACGTTGAACATCTCGCGGGCCGTCACGTAGTGGAGCTTCCACGCTGCCCCGTCGTTGTAGCGGCGGGAAAGCGCCTGGTGGAAGCGCACGATGTCGTCGCCGAGCATGACCGCGAGGTTCTTGTCGTCGGCGCCGTGCGTGTGGACCTTCACGAAGACCCACTCCGGGCGACCACCGACGTGGACCCCCTGATCGACCCACGTCTCGAGCCGCGCTTCGGTCGGAGGATCGGTGTGATCCAGCGTGCCGCTCTCGATGCGCGGCGTGCGCGTGCCGGGGCGAAAGGAAATCGCGAGCGGTCCCTCGAGGAGCAGAAGGCGATCTTGCCGGGCTGTGCCGACGTGCACCGGCTCCCCGTCTTCGTACGCGCGGCGCCGCGTCACGTCTCCGCGCGGGTAGTAGATGCGGTTCACGATGCCCGGCTGCGATTGGTCCGGCGCGCTGGGGAAGGTGAGGTCGCAGTAGCAACCGAGCTCCCACAGGAGATCGATCTCGTCGTCGACGCCGCACCAACGCCCGTCGCGGCGCGCGTTTGCCAGGCACCAGTTGCCGTGGATGAACGCCCACGCGCGTTTGCCGTCCTTCTTCGGGACGACGCCGTGGCGCTCGAGGTCGTCGAGCGTCTTCACCAGCGCCTCGCGCAGCGTCTCGCGCGTATCGCCGCTGTGATGCAGGTGAACCTCGACCTCGCCGAGGCCGAGGGCGCACATCTCGGCGAGAGGCTCGACGAAGCGCGGGTCGTACATCTCGCCGGGGAAGAAGAAGGAGTGGCGTGGAGGGCGACCGTCGGCGTCGCGGAACCTCTGCGCGAGCGCCGGGTAGCGTTCACGCCACGCACGAACGCGATCGAGGCCCGTCGCCATGTCTACGCTGCCGTGAAGCGGCTCGTAGTGATCGCAGATCGCGAAAAGGAGATGCCGCGTCCCCTCGGGCTTCTTCTCGAAGGCCTTGCCGGCGCGGTCCTTCAGCCAAGCGCCGAGCCACAGGTGCAGCTCCTTCTCGCCGAGCTTGCCGAGCGGGCCGGGGAGCCGCGTCAGATCGAGCTGCCACGCGCCTCCCACCACCCGCCCGCGGCTCATCGCCCGCGCGTGCCTGTCGCCAGCTTGGGATCGGCGATCGTGTCCCACAAGATGACGCCGATCGCCTTGCGATCGCCGATCTGCTTCACGCACTCGCGCAGATCGTTCCCGCGCGACCACTCGCTGCGGCAGACGATGATCATCCCGTCGATGGCGTTCTCGACGACGTTCGCGTCGCCCGAGCCGAGCACCGTGGGGCCATCGACGACGAGGAAGTCGTAGCCGCGCGACAGGAACCCGATCGCGTTCTGGAAGAACGTCGAGTGGAGCGTCTCCGGGAACGCCGCCTCGGTCGTCGATTCCGCGAGCACGTGCAGCGCGGGCCCCAGCGCCGTCACCGTCCACGGCTCCATGCTGCCGCGCATCTTGCGGACGATCTGCCCGCTGAACCCTTGCCCCTCGGGAACCGTGAACCCGAGGATCGTCGCCAGCGCCGGCCGGTGGAAGTTCGCTTCGACGAGGAGCACACGCGCGCGCTGCGACTCCGAGAGCACCAGCGCGAGCTGCGTGGCGAACGTGCTCTTCCCTTCGCCGTCGCGCGGGCTCGTCACGCCGAACGTCCACATCCCCTCGGCCCGCTTCTGCTCCAGCCGGTGCCGGATCACGCGCAGCGCAGCGGCGGCCTGCGGCGACGAATCCCCGAGCATGACGAGCACGCCCGTATCGGGAGGCGACGCCCACGCCGGCACGATCCGCACGGGTGAATCGCCGTGCGACGACGCCTGGATGATGTCGCGCCGCTGCACGACCACCGTCTTCGACGGGCTGTCATACGGCACGTGGCACCCCCTTGGTCGTCGGCGCAGGCGCGCCGCCCGCGGCTCCGGCAGGGCGCACCTTGGGCAACACGCCGAGCACCGGAACGAGGCGCATGGCCTCGACGTCCGCCGAGTCGATGATCGTGTCGTTGAAGAAGACGCGGGCGAAGGCGTAGAGGAGCGCGAAGATCCCGGACAACACGCCCCCCATCAGCGCCACCTTCGTGCGGCCCCCCTTCGACGGGCGCATCGGCAGGTACGCCGGGTCGAGCACCAGCATCCGGTCGCCCCCCGCCGCCTCCGCGGCGTTCGCCTGGAGCTTCGCGCGCTCCAGCTTTTGCTTCAGGTCTTCGTGCTCGAGGCGCGTGTCCTTCAGCGTGCTGAGGAGGCGCTGCCACTCCGTCTCGAGCTGCACGAGCTCACTGGTCTCGGCGATGGCGGTCGCCACGGGCGTCGAGGCGTCGCCGGTAGCCGTCGCCTGCGCGCGGCGAAGGGCGTCCTGGCGTGCGGCGATCGCGCTGTTGATCTGCGCGATCCGCTTCTGCACGCTGGCGTCGTCGTTCCCGTCGTAGGGCGTGCCCGTGGCTTGCGCGGACGCGAGCTGCACCTCCGCCTGATGGAGCGCGTGCGCCGCGCTGTCCGCCGCCATCTTCGCGGAGATGACGTCGGGGTGCTCGTCAGTGAGGCGCGTTCGCTTGTCGGCGAGGTCCGCGGCCGCGGCTGCGGCGTTCTTCGCCGCGTCGTCGCGCTGCACGGTGAGCTTCGCGATCACGTCGGCGCTCGCCGGGGCTCCGGGCGTTTGTGGCGTCGCCGCCCCCGGAGTCT
>Ga0302314_10005561_pt1 | contig 22950 bp, 18 predicted proteins | sample III_Palsa_N2_3_FD_200533 | JGI IMG/M metagenome (GOLD analysis project Ga0302314, IMG submission 200533) | Peat permafrost microbial communities from Stordalen Mire near Abisko, Sweden - III_Palsa_N2_3 | ecosystem: Environmental > Terrestrial > Soil > Palsa > Peat permafrost | place: Sweden... | reverse complement strand
CGCAGGTTCGCGAAGGTCCCGAGGGCCTTGCGCAGGGCGAGCAGGCCGGTCTCGGGACGCACCTTCGCGTCCGGTGCGGACCACTTCGGGCCCCCGATGGCACCCAGCAGGATGGCGTCGCTCGCGATGCAGGAGGCCAGGGTCGGCTCGGGCAGCGGTTGCCCGGTCAGCTCGATGGCCGCGCCACCGAAGGGCTGGTGCGAGAGCGTGAACTCATGGCCGAAGCGTTGCGCGATGGCGCTGAGGCAGCGCACGCCTTCGGCGGCGACCTCCGGGCCGATGCCGTCGCCCCCGAGTACCGTGATCGATGCCTTCATGATTTACAGATCCTTGTGCCGTTGTTCGTAGGCGGCGATGCTTGCCTGCTGCTGCAGCAGGAAGCCCAGCTCATCGACCCCGTTCAGCAGGCAGTAGCGGGCGAAGGGATCGATCGGGAAACTGACGCTGATGCCGTTGGGCAGCTGCAGGGTCGTGCTGGCCAGATCGATGCTGACTTCGCTGCCCGGATTCTCGATCAGCCAACGGCTGGTGGCGGCATCGACCACGACCGGCAACAGGCCGTTCTTCAGCGAGTTGTTGCGGAAGATATCGGCAATCTCGGTGCTGATGACGGCACGGAAACCGTAATCGAGCAGCGCCCAGGGCGCGTGTTCGCGCGAGGAGCCGCAACCCAGATTGCGGCCCGCGACCAGCACCTGACAGCCCGCGGCCTGCGGCTGGTTCAGCACGAAGTCGTGCTTCGGGCTGCCGTCCGGCGCATAGCGCCAGTCGGAGAACAGCTGCTTGCCGAGCCCGATCCGGGTGGTCGTCGTCAGGAACCGCGCCGGAATGATCTGGTCGGTGTCGATGTTGCTCGCCGGCAGTACGACTGTGCGCGAGCGGATGGTGGTGATCTTGTCCACGTGAACCTTCTTCGAAAATTTACAGCAGATCGCGCGGGTCACTAACCCGGCCGCGGATCGCACTGGCCGCTGCGGTCAGGGGGCTCGCGAGCAGCGTCCGGGCGCCGGCGCCCTGGCGACCCTCGAAATTGCGGTTGCTGGTGCTCACCGAGTATTCGCCGCGGGCGACGGTGTCACCGTTCATGCCAATGCACATCGAGCAGCCCGGTTCGCGCCAGTCGGCGCCGGCATCGATGAAGATCCGGTCCAGGCCCTCGGCCTCGGCCGCGGCCTTCACCTGCTGCGAACCGGGGACCACGAGCATGCGCACGTTGCTTGCGACCTTGCGACCGCGCAGCAGCTGCGCCGCGCTGCGCAGATCCCCCAGCCGGCCATTGGTGCAGCTGCCGATGAACACGACGTTCACCGGCCGGTCGCGCAGGGCTTCGCCGGCCTGGAAGCCCATGTAGGCGAGGGCCTTGTCGAACACCGGATCGCCCTTGCGGTTCGGCACCGAGCCGTTGATGGGGATCACCATGCCCGGATGGGTGCCATAGCTGATCATCGGTTCGAGCACCGCCGCATCCAGCGTATGTTCGCGATGGAAGGCCGCCCCCGGGTCGGTCGGCAGTTCGCGCCAGCGCTCGATCGCCCGCTCCCAGGCGGCCCCGTGCGGTGAACGCGGCCGGTCCGCGAGATAACTGAAGGTGGTTTCGTCCGGGGCGATCATGCCGGCGCGCGCGCCGGCCTCGATGGACATATTGCACACGGTCATGCGCTCTTCCATGTTCAGCGCGCGGATGGCCTCGCCGCGGTACTCCACGACATGCCCGGTACCGCCTTCGACGCCGATCTGGCCGATGATGGCCAGCACCAGATCCTTCGCGGTGACGCCGGCGCTGAGCTTCCGGTTCACGTTGATCGCGAAGGTCGCAGGCTTGCGCTGCAGGATGCACTGGGTCGCGAACACGTGACCCACCTCGGTGGTGCCGATGCCGAAGGCGAGGGCCCCGAAGGCGCCGTGCGTGCTGGTATGGCTGTCGCCGCAGACGATCGTGCGTCCCGGGCGGGTCAGGCCGAGCTCCGGCCCGATGATGTGGACGATGCCGCGCAGCTCGCTGTCCATGTTCAGAAGTTCGATGCCCGCTTCGCTGCAGTTGCGTTCCAGCTGCTCGACCTGTTTCGCCGCCGCCGTCGTGATGACGGGCACGCCGGCGAACACCTGCTCGGGGCGGGTGGGCGTGGAGTGATCCATGGTCGCAAGCGTCAGGTCCCGGCGGCGCACCGACAGCCCCTGCTGGCGCAGGACTTCGAACGCCTGCGGCGTGGTGACTTCGTGAATGAGGTGCAGGTCGATGTAGAGCACCGCCGGCGTATCGGCCGTCTCGGGAGCGACTTCGTGCTGCTCCCAGACCTTCTGGAACATCGTCTTGGGCATGTTTGATCCTGACTTTACGCTTAGGCGGCGAGGTCGATGCGATTGATGACTTCGAGGAAGGCACGGGTGCCGGCTTCGACGATGTCGGTGCTGGCGCTGGCGCCGCGATAGGTCCGGTTCTGGTATTCGACGTGCACCACGGCTTCGCCCTGCGCGTCCTGGCCGCCGGTGACCGCACGCACCTCGAATTTGCGCAGGGTCACCTTGACGCAGGTCGCAGCCTCGAGCGCCAGGAACGCGGCATCCACCGGACCATCGCCGCGGGCGGTGTGCTCGACGCTGCGCCCGTCGCGGTGCTTCAGGGACAGTGTGGCCTGCGCCCCCTCCGGACCGCTGCTGATGCGCAGCTGGGTGAGTTCCCAGGGGCCGCTCGCGGCGCCTTCGACCCGCAGCACGAGGGCTTCGATATCGGCATCGACGAGTTCCTTCTTGCGCTCGGCGAGCGCCTTGAACTCGTCGCAGAAGCGCTCGAACTGCGCGGCGTCAAGTTCGAATCCCAGTGCCTGGATCCGCTCGTGCAGGGCGTGCCGGTCAGTGTGCCTGCCCAGGACCAGGGTGCTGCGGGGCTGGCCCACGTCCAGCGGCTGCATCACCAGCGCGTTCTCGCCGACGATCGCCTTGTTCCGCGGCATCAGTACGCCGGTGATGTTCGACACCAGCCGCGACACCGGGTACAGCCGCGTCGCGTGGATGTTGGTGGCGAGGTTGAAGAAGGCCGCGCGCATGCGCAGGGCCATCACCACCTCTTCGAGCGAGCAGTTGCCGGCGCGCTCGCCGAGGCCATTGATGGTGCACTCGATCTGACGGGCGCCGGCGACGACCGCCGTGAGGCTGTTGGCGACGGCCATGCCCAGATCATCGTGGCAGTGCACCGACAGCACGACGTTGTCGATGCCGCGGACGTTCTGGCGCAGGTAGCGGAACAGTTCGGAGAATTCATCCGGCACCGCGTGACCCACGGTGTCCGGGATGTTGATGGTGGTCGCACCGGCCGCGATCACCCGCTCGATGACCTCGGCGAGGAACTCGAGCTCGGTGCGCGAGGCGTCCTCGGCTGAGAACTCGACGTCGCCGCAGATCTCGCGGGCGGTGGCCACCGCGGTGACGGCGTTGCTGATGACCTGCGCCGGCGTCATCCGCAGCTTGTGTTCGCGATGCAGCGCACTGGTACCCAGGAACACGTGCAGGCGCCGCCGCGGCGCCGCCTGCAGCGCCGAGGCGGCAAGTTCTATGTCGCCGCGCTCGCAGCGGGCGAGCCCGCAGATCACCGGTCCGTGAATTTCCCGGGCCACGGCCTGCACGCTTTCCCAGTCGCCGCGCGAGGCTCCCGGGAAGCCTGCCTCGATCACATCCACCCCGAGCTCCGCGAGTGCGCGGGCGACCCGCACTTTTTCGACCCGGGTCATGCTGCACCCGGGGGCGAGTTCACCGTCGCGCAGCGTGGTGTCGAAGATGATGACGCGTTCGGGGTCGGTGGGCATGGGCCTTCCGCTCAGGCGCGGCGATCGTTCAGCCAGGGCATCCTGGCGCGCAGGTTGGCGCCGACCTTCTCGATCTGACGATCCATGTCCTGCTTGAGCATCTTGCGGTACTGCTTCTGCCCGGACCTGTTCTCCTCGATCCACTGCCGGGCGAACTTGCCGGTCTGGATTTCCTTGAGGATCTTGCGCATCTCGTTCTTGGTCTTTTCGTTGATCACGCGCGGGCCACGCGTCAGGTCGCCGTACTTGGCCGTATCGGAAATGAACTGGTGCATCTTGGTGATGCCGCCTTCGTGCAGCAGATCGACGATCAGTTTGAGTTCGTGCAGGCATTCGTAGTAGGCGACCTCGGGCTGATAGCCCGCTTCCACCAGCGTCTCGAAGCCCTTGACCACCAGTTCGGTGGCGCCCCCGCACAGCACCGCCTGCTCGCCGAACAGATCGGTCTCGGTCTCCTCCGCGAAGGTCGTGTCGAGCACGCCGCCGCGCGTGCCACCGATGCCGTGCGCGTAGGCGAGGGCGCGCTCATGCGCGTTCCCGGAAGCATCCTGCGCAACGGCGATCAGGCACGGCACGCCGCGGCCCTGCTGGTACTGGCGTCGGACCAGGTCACCGGGACCCTTCGGGGCGATCAGCACCACATCGAGATCACGGCGCGGCTTGATGAGCTTGAAATGGATGTTGAAGCCGTGCGCGAACAGCAGCGCGGCGCCTTTCTTCACCGCACCGATTACTTCCTCATAGAGTGATTCCTGGGCGAGATCCGGCACGAGCATCGCGATGAGGTCGGCATCGACGACCGCCTGCGCGGGTTCTGCGACTTCCAGGCCATCCTTCTTGGCCTTCTTCCAGCTGGCGCCGCCCTTGCGCACCCCGGCCACGACATCAAAGCCGCTGTCCTTGAGATTCAAGGCGTGGGCACGGCCCTGGCTGCCATAGCCGAGCACGGCGAGCCGCGCGCCGCGCAGCGCCTTCTTGTTCACGTCCTTCTGCGAATACAGCTTCATCAAATGCTCCCCTTGAGCTCATGGACCGCGCCCGACGGCTTAAATGCCCGGCGCATAAAAAACCCCGCACCCGCCCTGGAAGGGGCCGGTGCGGGGTCCTGGTGTTCGTGATGCGCTTTCCCTGCTTAAGCGCTCGCGAGTGACCCGCACCGGCCGCTTCCTACAGGAAGCAGGCCGCTCGTAAGCCGCGCAACGGGCAGCGCGAGCGCAACCGACACCGGGGTCGGTTTCTGGCTGCGGCGATGTGCGGTCGTGGTCATCGGCGATTTCAGGCACTGAAATGTTGACTTCGGATGTCAGCAAATTCGTGCAAAATTGTCAATTGAATTGGGCCTTCGTAGCGGAGTTGCCGATGCCTGCAGAACTGCTGTTGACCGAGGAGCGCGGCCCGGCGCGGCCCCTGTGGTTGCTGAATGAAGCCGCGCTCAGCACGTGGCTGGGCGAGCAGCCCGCGGCCGTGGTGAATTGGGTGCACGCCAACAATTTCCAGGCCGAACGCCAGCGCGTGCTGGTGCTGCCGGGGGAGGCCGGCCAGATCGCCGGCGCGCTCGTGGGTCTGGGGCCGCTGCGCGAGATCGATGACCTCAATCTGTGGCACGCGGCCGGTCTGAGTGAGCGCCTGCCCGGCGAGCGTTATCGATTGAGCACCGCGCTGCGCCCGGAGGCGGCCACCCAGTTCGCCCTTGGCTGGCTGATCGGCAGTTATCGCATGACGCGCTATCGCAGCGTCGTGCAGCTGCCACGGGCGGCGCTGCTCGCGCCCCCCGGCACCGACCTCGCCTACGTCCGGGCCGCCGCGGAGGCCACGACGCTGGCGCGCGATCTCATCAATACTCCGGCGAACGACCTCGGACCCGCGGAACTCGCGCAGGCCGGATTCGATCTCGCGGCGCGCTTCAGCGCGCGCTGCGTTGTGCTCAGTGGTGCCGAGCTGGATGCGCACGGCTATCCGCTGATCCGCGCGGTCGGCGCCGGCAGCGCCCGCGAGCCGTGTCTCGTCGACCTGCGCTGGGGGCCGACCGATGCCCCGCGGGTCACGCTGGTGGGCAAGGGCGTCTGCTTCGATACCGGTGGTCTGGATCTCAAGCCCGGTGCCTCGATGCTGCTCATGAAGAAGGACATGGGCGGCGCGGCCTGCGCCCTGGCGCTCGCGAGTCTGCTGATGAGTCAGAACGCGCCCATCCAGCTGCGCGTGCTGCTCGCGTGCGTGGAGAATAGCGTCGATGCGCTGTCCTACCGGCCAAGCGACGTGCTGCGCTCGCGCAAGGGCCTGACCGTCGAGATCGGCAACACCGACGCCGAAGGCCGCCTGGTGCTCGCCGATGCGCTGGCCGAGGCCGATGCCGAGGCGCCGGACCTGCTGATCGATCTGGCGACGCTGACCGGCGCCGCGCGCACCGCGCTGGGTCCGGAGCTGCCGGCAGCCTACAGTCCGGACGAGGCGCTGCTCGCGAGCCTGCGCGCGGCGGGGGAGGCAACCTGCGATCCGGTCTGGCCGATGCCCCTGTGGGCCGGCTACGACGACGAATTCAGCAGCCGCATCGCCGATATCGGCAATGTCGCGGCGGGACCCTTTGCCGGCTCGATCATCGCGGCGTTGTTCCTGAAGCGCTTCGTCACGACCTCGCGCGCCTGGCTGCACCTGGATCTGTATGCCTGGAATCCCAAGGAGCGGCCCGGGCGCCCGGTCGGTGCCGAGGCACAATGCGTCCGGGCTCTCTACAGCCTGATACGCCAACGCTTCGGCTAGAGGAACTGCACGATGAAAAAGAAATCATCCGCTCCCGGCAGGGCGCACGATCCGCGCCAGTACTCACGCCTGGTGGTGGATGGCCCCAAACAGGCTCCCTCGCGCGCGATGTTGCGCGCCGTCGGATTCAAGGATGCGGACTTCGGCAAACCCCAGATCGGCATCGCGTCCACCTGGGCGAACCTGACCCCCTGCAACATGCACATCGCCGAACTGGCCCGGGCGGCGGCGGCCGGCGTCGATGCGGCCGGCGGCAAGAGCGTGGTGTTCAACACCATCACGGTGTCCGATGGGATATCGATGGGGTCGCCGGGAATGCGTTATTCGCTGGTATCGCGCGAGGTGATCGCCGATTCCATCGAGACCGTGGTGGGCGCGGAGGGCTTCGACGGTTTCGTCGCGGTCGGCGGCTGCGACAAGAACATGCCCGGTTGCGCCATGGCGATGGCGCGGCTGAACCGGCCGGCGGCCTTCGTTTACGGCGGCACCATCCGTCCCGGGGTGCAGCGGCGCGACATCGTTTCGGTGTTCGAAGCGGTCGGCGCACACGCGGCCGGCACGATGAACGATGCGCAGCTGCTGGAAATCGAGCGCACCGCGATTCCCGGGCCGGGCAGCTGCGGTGGGATGTATACGGCCAACACCATGGCCTCGGCCATCGAGGCGCTGGGGCTGTCATTGCCCGACAGTTCGGCCCAGGAGGCGGTGAGCGAGGCCAAGCGGCTGGACAGCGAGCGCGCCGGCGCGGCGGTGGTGCGCCTGGTCGGGTCGGGCATCCGGCCACGCGACATTCTCACGCGTAAGGCATTTGAAAACGCCATTACGGTGAGCATTGCGCTGGGCGGCTCGACCAATGCGGTGCTGCATCTGCTGGCGATTGCGCACGAAGCCCGGGTGCGGCTGCGACTCGAGGATTTCACGCGCATCGGGCGCCGGGTGCCGGTGCTTGCGGATGTACGGCCCAGCGGCCGTTACCTGATGTCGGAGCTGATTGCGATCGGCGGCATACAGCCACTGATGCGGATGCTGCTCGATGCCGACCTGTTGCATGGCGAGTGCCTGACCGTAACCGGACGGACCCTGGCGCAGAATCTCGCGGCGATCGGGCCCTATCCGGCCGGTCAGGACATCGTGCGACCGTTATCGCAACCTATCAAGAAAGACAGCCATCTGGTTGTTTTGAAGGGAAACCTTGCTCCGGAAGGTGCGGTCGCGAAAATCACCGGCAAAGAGGGTCTGGTGTTCACGGGCCGCGCCCGGGTGTTCGATGGGGAGGAGCGTGCGACCGCCGCAATACTCGCTGGCAGCGTCCGCAAGGGCGATGTCGTCGTCATCCGCTACGAGGGGCCGAAGGGCGGACCGGGCATGCGTGAGATGCTCAGCCCCACCGGCGCGCTGATGGGACGCGGACTCGGAGGTGAGGTGGCGTTGATCACCGACGGCCGCTTCTCCGGTGGCAGTCATGGCTTCGTGGTTGGACATATCTCCCCGGAAGCCGCGGTCGGCGGTCCGATCGGACTGCTGCGCAGCGGTGATCTGGTGACGATCGATGCGGTGAAACAAGCCATTCACGTGCAATTGACGCCGGCGGAGCTGAAACGCAGAAAAGCCGCCTGGCGTGCGCGCAAACCCTATGCGACGAGCGGCGTACTCGCCAAATATGCGTACCTGGTGGGCAGTGCCTCTGGCGGCGCCGTGACCTGGACTGAATCCGCCGGCCGGCATTTCGCGTAACTTAATTGCACCCGATGCATCGCCGGCAAAAACGTTAACGTTTATCTAGTTGTCAGTGCGGCTGGCGACAGTTACAGTTGAGTTATCAGCGACCGAACGTTGATTAGTTGGAAGTTCGAGAGCTTTATAAAACCTAGGGGAATACGTTTCGGACCTGTGCACAATGCCTGATCAACCAGGCCGAAAAGTGCACCAGAACAGAACGGGCCGGCGGTGTAAGACTATCGGCTTGAAAATTTGGTCCGGGACAGGCTTGCGTGCGGCGCAAAACGTGTTTACGTTTCGAGGCTCGACAACCTGCCCGTCAGTTGGATCGCCAAAGACATTACGATTACGAGTATGAGTGCCTACGCAAGACACGACGCATCGTTCTTCTCCCAGCGCGCGGTATTTTTCGTCGCGATTGTCCTCTTTCACGTCCTGCTGCTCTACCTGTTCGAATCAGGTCTGGCGACGCGGATAATCCATGCGGCCGAGCCGCCTCTGGAAACCAACATCGTCCAGGACGTGCAGAAGCGCGATGCACCGCCGCCGCCGCCGCCCCCCAAGATGGAGCGCCCGCCGGTAGAGGTGCCACCGCCGGATGTGGTGATCAACGTGCCGGTCGAGACCACCTCGACGGCCATCACCAACACCACGACGAAGCACGTCGAGGCGCCGCCGCCGCCGGCGCCGCCGAAGGCCCCGGACGTACGCACCCGGGCCGCGGTCGATATCAAGCATTCGCCGTCGACCGACGACTACTATCCGCCGACCTCCCGGCGCATGAATGAAACCGGCACGACCACCATCAATGTCTGCCTCGATGACTCCGGCAAGATCGCCGGTGATCCGAAAGTGGACAAGTCTTCAGGTTCGTCGCGGCTGGACGAAGCTGCGGTGCGCTGGGGTTCACACGCACGGTTCATCCAGGGAACTCTGAACGGCAAGCCTATCGCGGGCTGTACGGCGTTCCTGGTGATATTCAAGCTAGTCGATTAATAAAACAACAGTTCAACCAGAGGCGCCCCGATCGGGGCGTCGCTGCCGATCTCAGACGAGGAAACCATGGAAAACACCGCATCCGCACCCGCAACAGCCGCCGCCCAAAACGCCTACGGTCTCAGTGCCCTGATCAACAACCACGATCCGCTGTCTCACGGCGTGCTGATCGTGCTGGGACTGATGTCGTTCTTCTCCTGGTACATCATCCTGACCAAGTTGTGGGACCAGCATAAGCTGGCTTCCTCCTACAAGCAGGTGGAAAAGACCTTCTGGACTTCGCCCTCGCTGAAGGACGGCGTCGAGCGCCTGAAGAAGGGTGATGCCTACCGCGGGATCGTCGAAGAGGGTCTGCGCGCCGCAGCTCACCATGACGGTCGCCTGACCGATCGCATCGATCTGCACGAGTGGATCACCATGTCGCTGCAGCGCTCGGTCGCCAACGTGAACGGCGGACTGCAGTCGGGCCTGGGTTTCCTGGCCACCGTCGGATCCACCGCACCGTTCGTCGGTCTGTTCGGTACCGTCGTCGGTATCATCAAGGCCCTGATCGCGATCGGTGTCTCGGGCCAGCCCAGCATCGACCGCGTCGCCGGCCCCGTCGGTGAGGCGCTGATCATGACCGCCATCGGCCTGATCGCCGCCGTTCCGGCAGTGCTCGGCTACAACTGGCTGGTCAGCCGCAACAAGAAGCTGCAGGAAAACCTGCGCAATTTCGCGGCCGACGTGCACGCCTACCTGGTGGGTGGCGCTCGCATCGGTGGCCCGGAAGGCGCCCGCGCGCCGGTTGCGCCGGCTCCTGCCGCAGCTGCCGTCCGCAAGTAATTGCGGACTGCGACGCGCTTTCGGACAGGCCCGCTGGGGCGCAAGCCCCGGCCTTTTGAGGCAGGTGAACCGTCATGTCAATGAACATACAGATCGATGGCGAGGACCAGGGCCTCAATTCGACCATCAATACGACCCCGCTGGTCGATGTGATGCTGGTGCTGCTGATCATCTTTCTGATTACCGTGCCGGTCATCAACAAGCAGATCAACGTAAAGTTGCCGGATGCCGCGAACATCCCCACCCAGACGAAGCCCGAGAACATCGTCATCGCGGTGGACAAGGCCGGTAACATTTACTGGAACAACGCCCCGGTGGCGAGCGCCGAGGAGTTGCTGAACAAGGTCAAGGAAAAGGCCGTGGTCAAGCCGCAGCCTGAAATACACATCCGCGCCGACCGGGACGCTCTGTTCCAGTCAGTGGGCCGGGTGCTCTATGCCATTCAGCGCGGCGGCATCGTCAAGGTCGGGTTCATCACCCAGCCGGATGCAGCCTCGATGGCCGAGAGCATCGCCAACGCCGACCGCATCGGCTAGCGCTGCAGGAGACTAAGAAACCATGTCAATGTCAGTAGGTGATAGCGGCGCCGACGACGCAATCTGCGACATCAACACCACGCCGTTGATCGACGTGATGCTGGTGCTGCTGATCATGCTGATCCTCACGCTGCCCGTCATGAACCACGCCGTGAAGCTGGACATGCCGAACCCGAATCAGCCGCCCCCGCCGCCGCAGCAGGTGCAGCCCGAAGTGATCGACCTCGAGATCTATTCGGACGGCACCATCGTCTGGGATGGCAATACCGTGCCGAACCTGCGTACTTTGGAGGGTTACTTCCAGAATGAGCAAGGCAAGGATCCACAGCCTGAGATTCATCTGCGTCCCGACCGTCGGGCCCGGTACGACGTGGTCGCCCAGGTGCTGGCCGCGGCACAGCGCAATCACATGAAGCGCATCGGGTTCGTGAACGTAGCTGAATTCAGCCAGTAATTCATCAAGTTAGGGCACGCATGAAGAAAGTTTCGAAAGTTGCCGTGGCGGGTGTCGCTGCGGCCGTAGCCATGGTGCTGTCAGGCACGTCGGGAAGTCTGTTGCCGGGTCTGGTGACGGCAGCGTTCGCTCAGGATGCGGCTGGCGGTGGCGGCAAGCCGCAGGTCAGCGCGGCGGCGGGCAAGGACCTGCAGGAGGCGCAAAAGGCGCTCTCGGCGCACAAGTACGACGAGACATTGGCGTTGTTGGACAAGGTCAAGAACAACCCCAAGAAGAACGACTATGACGAGCACGTCATGAACGAGTTCTATGTCACGGTGTATGCCGCGAAGAAGCAGTTCCAGGAGGCGACCGGGCCTTTGGAAAAGATCATCAGCTCGAAGTTCACGGCGCCCGCCGAATTGAAGCAGCGGGTCGTGCAGGCAGCCTCGATGTTCGAGGAGCTGAAGAACTACGACAAGGCGATCGAATACGGCAATCGGGCCATCAAGGATGGCTACGGTACGCCGGCGGTACAGCTCATCGTTGCCCAGAGCTATTACCAGAAGAACGATTTCAAGGACGCGAACAAGTTCATCCGTGGCGTGACGGATGACCAGGCCAAGGCCGGACAGGTGCCCAGCGACGACCTGCTGCAGCTGGGTCTGAGTTCCGCGGTGAAGTTGAACGATGATGCCGGCCAGAACCACTGGTTCGAAATGCTGGTGACGTATCACCCGAAGCCGGAATACTGGCAGAACCTGCTCGCGGGCATGTTCCGCGAGAAGCTGACCGACCGGCAGCTGCTGGAGGTATACCGTCTGGCTGCGGACGTGGGCGCCATCAAGCGCGGTTCGGATTACGCCGAAATGGCGCAGCTATCGCTGGACGCCGGTTCGCCCGGGGAAGCCGTCACGGTCCTGAGCAAGGGCTTCGAGGCCAACGTATTCACCGCGCAGGCCGACAAGAACCGCAATCAGCATCTGCTGGATTCCGCCAAGAAAGAGGCGGAAGCGGATCAACCTGCGCTGGTGAAGCAGGAAGCCGATGCGAGCGGCGCCCCGAACGGCGACAAGCTGGTGGGCGTCGGCGTCGGATATTTCGGTTATGGCGACTACGCGAAGGCGACCAAGGACCTGCAGGCGGGCATCGCGAAGGGACCCACGAAGGATCCGCAGGACGCGAAGCTGCTGCTGGGAATCGCCCAATATAAAGCCGGCGCCAAGGATGATGCCGTGAAGACCTTGAAGTCCGTGAAGGGCGATCCGACGTTGGAGCGTCTGGCGGCCCTGTGGGTCCTGCACATCAGGGCCGCTGCCTGATTGCCCGATTGCCGTTGAAGAGGGGGTTGCACGTGAACAAGCTGGCGAAAGTGGCTGTGGCAGGTGCGGTGGCGGTGGTGCTCGGAGGCACGCTGTCCGGATCGATGTTCTTAAGGTTCGTGGGCGTCGCGGCTGCCGCGGATGATAAGTCCGAAGCCAAGCCGCAGGTGAGCGCCGCCTCCGGCAAGGACCTTCAGGAAGCGCAGAAGGACATGCAGGCCCAGAAGTGGGACGAGACGCTGGCGGTTCTGGACAAGGTCAAGGCCAACCCCAAGAAGACCGACTATGACGAGTACGTCATGAACGAGTTCTACCTGACGGCGTACGCGAACAAGAAGCAGCTGAAGGACGCCGTCGGACCGCTCGAAGCCATCATCGGCTCCAAGTACATGCCCGCGGATGAGCAGAAGAAGCGCATCGGGCAGGCGGCCGTGCTCTTCTACCAGATCCAGAATTACGACAAGGCCGTCGAGTATGGCAACCGCGCCATCCAGGGCGGCGATACCAGTGAGCAGACCCAGCTGGTGGTCGCCCAAAGCCTCTACCTGAAGCCTGACTACAAGGGCACCGACCAGTTCGTCACCGACCTGGTGAACAGCCAGATCAAGGCCGGTCAGGCTCCCGCGGACGACATGCTGCAGCTGGGCTTGAGTTCGGCCGTCAAGATGAACGATGCGGCCGGCGAACAACGCTGGCTCGAAGTGCTGGTGGCCTACCATCCCAAGCCTGAGTACTGGGATAACCTGCTGGATACCATGTACCGCACCAAGCTCACCGACCGGCAACTGCTGCAGGTGTATCGCCTCTCGGCTGACGTGGGCACCATGAAGAAGGGTTCGGACTACTCTGAAATGGCGCAGCTGGCCTTGGACGCGGGCTCACCGGGTGAGGCCGTCACGATCCTGAACAAGGGCTTCAGCGACAACATCTTCGCCGACGCGGCGGAAAAGGGCCGCAACCAGCATCTGCTGGACTCTGCCAAGAAGCAGTCTGCAATCGACCAGCCGACCTTGGCCAAGACTGAAGCGGATGCCCAAAACTCACCCGGCGGCGACAAACTCGTCGGCGCGGGGATCGGGTACTTCGGCTATGGCGAGTACGACAAGGCCAGCAAGGACCTGGCCGCGGGCCTCGCCAAGGGCGCCACGAAGGATCCGGCGAATGCCACATTGCTGCTGGGCATCTCGCAGCTGCGTTCCGGTGATAAGGCCGGCGCCGAGAAGACCTTCGAATCCGTCAAAGGTGATCCGATCCTGGAGCATCTGGCGCACCTGTGGGACGTGCACGCGAAGGCGGCAGCCTGATGAGCATCAAAGCCGGCGACCGGATGCCCTCCGGAACCTTCAAGACGAGCACCGCCGATGGCCGGCGCGATGTCACCACGGATGAGCTCTTCAAGGGCAAAAAAGTGGTGCTGTTCGCGGTGCCGGGGGCCTTCACGCCCACCTGCGATGCCAAGCATCTGCCCGGATTCGTGCAGACGGCCGAGCAGTTCCGCGCCAAGGGCGTGGCTACGGTGGCCTGTTTTGCCGTGAACGATGTGTTCGTGATGGGCGCCTGGGGCAAGCACTCCAATGTCGGCGACAAGGTTCTGATGCTGGCCGACGGCAACGGCGATTATGCCCGGGCCCTCGGGCTGAGCATGGATGGCCGCGGCTTCGGCATGGGCGAGCGCGCCCAGCGCTTCGCCATCATCGTGGACGACGGCGTCGCCTCGCAGGTGTTCGTGGAAGCGCCCGGCGAATTCAAGGTCTCCTCCGCCGAGCATGTGCTGGCGGCGCTGTAGCGCCGCCTGCGCCTTCCTACCCCAGCAGCTTCTCGATCTGGGGCACGATTTCAAACAGATCGCCCACCAGGCCGTAGTCCGCCACTTCGAAGATCGGCGCCTCGGCATCCTTGTTGATCGCGACGATGGTGCGGGCATCCTTGATGCCGGTCAGATGCTGGATCGCCCCTGAAATCCCGATGGCGACGTACAGTTCCGGGGCGATGATCTTGCCCGTCTGGCCCACCTGCAGTTCATTCGAGGCATAGCCGGCATCCACCGCGGCGCGCGAGGCACCCACGGCGGCGCCGAGCTTGTCCGCCAGCGCGAACATCAGCTTGAAGCCCTCCGCGCTGCCCAGCGCGCGTCCCCCCGAGACCACCCGGCGTGCGGTCTGCAGGTCCGGACGGTCCGAACTCGCCGCCGACACCGCTACGAAGCGGGTATGGGTCGGCAGCGTGACGGCCGGGGTTGCCGCCTCGAGCGTGGCGCTGCCGCCGGTGGTGGCGGCGGTGAAGGAGGCGGCGCGCACGGTGCCTACGATCTTCGTGCCCTCGGCCACTTCCACGGTGACGATGGCGTTACTCGCGTACACCGGCCGGCGAAAGCGCGTGGCGCTCTCGATCGCCATGATCTCGCTGATCTGCGGGGCCCCGAGCAGGGCGGCGACCCGCGGCATCAGGTCCTTGCCGAACGTGGTCGCAGGTCCCAGGACCAGGCTGAAGTCCTTCGCGATCGCCGCAATCTGCGGCGCAAGTACCGCGGCCATCGGGTGTTCGTTGGCGGCATTCGCCACGGTGAGCACCTTCGAGACACCGGCGAGTGCCGCGGCCTGCTGCGCGACGCCGGTCGGGTCGGCTGCAAGCACCGCGATCGTGATCGGCACGCCACTCAGGGCGGCCGCGCAGGTGACGCACTTGGCGGTGGCGGGATTCAGATGCGTGCCGTCGTGTTCGGCAATGATGAGAATGCTGCTCATACCAGACCCTTTGCATGCAGCGCCGCGACCAGTTCGGCGGCATCCTTGACCATGACCCCTTTCTGACGCTGCGGCGGCGGCTCGAAGCGCACCACCTTCGTCTTGCGTTCGAGCGGCACGCCGAGGCTTGCCACCGGCAGAACTTCCAGCGGCTTTTTCTTCGCCTTCATGATGTCCGGCAATTTCACATAGCGCGGCTCGTTCAGGCGCAGGTCGGTGGTGATCACCGCCGGCAGGTCCACTTCGAGCGTCTCCAGGCCCGCATCGACTTCGCGGGTCACCTTCGCCACCTCGCCGCTCAATTCGACCTTCGAGGCGAAAGTCGCCTGTGGCCGGTCCCAGAGCGCCGCGAGGATCTGCCCGGTCTGGCTGTTGTCGTCATCGATGGCCTGCTTGCCCAGGATGACCAGCATCGGCTGCTCGCGCTCGACCAGCTTCAGCAGCACACCAGCCGCGGCCAGCGGCTCGAGCTGATTGTCGGCGCCGCCGGAGGCGGGGGTCTCCACCAGCACGGCGCGGTCCGCGCCCATCGCAAGCGCCGTACGCAGTTGCTGCTGGGCATCCGCGGTGCCGATGCTGACGACGATGACTTCCTCGGCGGCGCCGCGCTCGCGCAGGCGCAGGGCCTCCTCGAGGGCGATTTCATCAAAGGGATTGATGCTCATCTTTACGCCATCGGTGACGATGCCCGAGCCATCGGGTTTGAGGCGGATGCGCACGTTGTAGTCCACCACGCGCTTGATGCCGACCAGGATGCGTTTCATGTTGCGGTCCGTTGCGCCTCACTGAAGCGCTGGCGAATGAGGTTGGCGGTTTCGAGCAATTTCGGCACGAAGCGCTCCACGGCAAGCCGCAGCGGCACGGCACTCGCGGAGAAGCGCACGGCGATTGCGGCCAGCACCCGGTCATCGATCAGCACCGGCACCGACATCGCGACCTCCTCGGAGACGCGGCGGGTACGCACGGCGGTTGCGTAGCCGAGCTCCCGGGCTTCGTTGAGAATCTTCAGCAGCTCGGGGAGGCTGCGTGCCAGCTTGTCCTCCTCGCGGGTCGAGCGGCTGAGGATCTCGAGCAGCGTGTCGCGCTGCTCGGCCGGGCAGAAGGCCAGGAAGACGCGCCCCGAGGCGCTCATCAGCAGCGGCAGGCGGAAGCCCGCCGTGAAACGCTCCACGGCCAGGGGGCTCGCATGATCGGTCGTGTCGCGTACCAGCATCGAGGTGCCGGAGGGCGACAGCAGGGTCACCGGCCAGACGATGTCCTTGCAGAGGTCATTGATGCAGGGGCGGGCGATCTGGGTCACCCAGGCCTCATCGTCAAAGCCGTCCGCGAGGCCCCGCACCATCAAGGTCAGGCGATAGCGGTCATCGGCGGCGTCCCGGTAGACATAGCCGGCCTCGCTCAGGGTCTCCAGGATGCGGTAGGTGGTGGTGCGCGGAAGCTTGATCTCGCTGGTGACTTCGGACACCGTGGCCCCGTTGCGGCGGTTGAGCACCGCCAGGGCCTCGAGGCCACGAATCAGGGCGCGAATGGGACGTGTCGATTCCATGTTCAGGCAATACCCAAAAAAGTAAAAACTCGACCCTAACTATACCAGTTGCGTTTTGGCGACCCGGGTCCGTGCATCACCCGGCCGGAACGGCTATTCTGCGCCCCCTATGAGCCAGAACCCCCCCGCCGCTCCGGTTATGACCATCCGCCCCAGTGAAGGGTTGCGCCACGTCCGCTACGAAATCCGCGGCAAGCTCGCCCGCCGCGCGCACGAAATGGAGCGCCAGGGCTACGAGATCGTCTCGCTGAACATCGGCAACCCCGGTGCGTTCGGCTTCCGCACCCCCGAGATCATGCGCCTGGCGATGATCGAAAACCTGGCCAATGCCGAAGGTTATTCGCACCAGAAGGGCATCTTCCCGGCGCGCGAAGCCATCGTCATGCACCAGCAGGCCCGGGGCGTCCAGGGCGTGACCGTGGATGATGTCTTCATCGGCAACGGCGTCAGCGAGCTCATCGACCTGGTGCTGCGCGCGCTGCTGAACGAAGGGGACGAGGTCCTGGTACCCAGTCCGGATTACCCGCTGTGGACCGCCGCCGTGACCTTGAACCGCGGTCGTGCCGTGCACTATCCGTGTCGCCCGGAGAACGGCTTCGTGCCGGATCCCCAGGCCATCGAGGCGATGATCACCCCGCGCACCCGCGCCATCGTCGTGATCAACCCCAACAATCCGACCGGTGCGGTCTATCCGCGCTCGGTCCTCGAACAGATCGTCCGCCTCGCCGAGCGTCATGGCCTGGTGGTCTACGCGGATGAGATCTACGACCAGATGCTCTACGACGGCGCCGAGTTCGTCCCGATGGCGACCCTGGTGCGCGACACGTTGTGCGTGACCATGTCGGGCCTCTCCAAGGTCTACCGGGCGTGCGGCTACCGCGTCGGCTGGGCCGTGTTCTCCGGTCGCTTGAAGGGCGCCGGCGAATATCTGGCGGCGCTCGAGCTGCTCAGTTCGCTGCGTCTGTGCAGCAACGTGCCGGCACAGTGGGCGGTGCAGAGCGCTCTGGGCGGCTACCAGAGCGTCCGCGAACTCATCATGCCGGGCGGCCGGCTGTACGAGTCGCGCCGCGCGATCCTCAGTGCGGTGGCGCAAAGCCGCTTCCTGCGCCTCGCGCCGCCGCCGGGCGCGATGTATGCGTTCATCGAAGTCGATTCGCAGGAGCTGCCGGGCTTCGATGACCAGCGCTTCGCCCTGGATCTCCTGGAGCAGAAGCATGTGCTGGTCGCGCCGGGCGTGAGCTTCAACGTCCCGTACCGTACCCACTTCCGGATCACGAATCTGCCGGACTCGGCGATTCTGCGCACCGTGTTCGCGCGCATCGAGGAGGTGCTGGCCGGCTACGCGGCGGCGCCCCGCACGAACGCTGCCGATCCGAAAATTGTCCGCGCCGACAAGCGCTTTGGCTGAAGTCGGCCACCAGCCGCCGGGGTCGCGTTGCTGGAACTTGCCCCCGATCTCGAAGCCGCTCTAAACACCGGTCACACGCTCGTCGTGCCCACGGCGCAGCGCGCTGCCGCCGTGCGTCTGGCCTTCGCCGGCGCACAGCTCACGCAGGGCCACCGCGCCTTCCGCACCCCCGATATCCAAAGCCTCAGCGGCTGGCTGCGCGGTCAGCCCGCAGGCTCAGGCACCGACGGACCCACGCTGCGCCGCCTGGGTGCGAGCGAGGAGTGGCTGCTGTGGCGCGCGGCGGTTGCCGCGGCCGCCGCTGAGCTCGCGGTGCCCGCGGCGGGCCTGGTCGATGCCGTGCGCCAGTCCGCGGCACTGCTCTACGAATGGCACATACCCCCTGCGGCGCTGCAGGAGTCGGGCACAGCCGAGGCGCTGTTGCTGGCGCGGACACTGACGTTGCTCGAGTCGCGACTCGCCGAGCTTGGTGCGGCCGGCTCCTGGCGGACGTTGCACGACCTGAGCCACGAGCCGCCACGTCGCGCGCCGCTGTTCACCGGCTTTGCGATGCAGACACCCGCACGCCGGGCGCTGCTGGCGGCCTGGGAGGCGCGCGGCACGCCGGTGCGCGAGCTGCCGTGCGCCTTTGCCGGCGTCCCCGGGAGCCTGGCGCAGGCCGAGGATCCGTCCACGGAGCTGGCGATGATCGCGCACTGGTGCCGGGAGCGCCTGAGTGCGCTGCCCACGGCGCGGCTGCTGGTGGTCGTGCCGGATCTCGCACGTCGCCAAAGTGAAGTGCGCCGCGCTTTCGATGAGGCCCTGGATCCGCTCTACCTGCAGCGCGCTACCGGGATCGCGCACCTGAGCGCATACGCGGTGGAGGGCGGCCGGCCCCTCATCAGCCATGAGCCGGTCGCCGAAGGCGTGCGCACCCTGCAAGTGCTCAGTGCGGAAGTGGACCTTGCGGAGATCTCCCAGTGGCTGCGTGGCAATTTCTGGTTGCGGCCCGATGCCTCCCGGCGCGCGCTGCTGGATGTGTGGCTGCGCACCGTGGTGCCCCCGCGCCTGGACGCAGGGCAGCTGCTCGCGGCGCTGCGCGCGGCGCCGCCGGCACTGCTGGCGCAGGCCGATGAGGTGGCCACGCACTTGGAGCGCATGCGCGAAGCGCTGGCGGCGGGCTCGCCGGCGAGCCTCGCCGGCTGGAGCGCGCGCTTCGCCCGCGTGCTCACGCTGTGCGGACTCGACTGCGGTGCCGCGCGCCAGCGCGACAGTCATGCGCAGCAGGTGCTGCAGCGCCTGGAGGAGTTGCTGCAGGAGTGTGCCGCGCTGCCCGCCGCACTCGGTGTGATCGATGCCGGCGAGGCGCTGTCACTCTTCACCCAGCTGCTGACGCGCACCCAGTTCGAACCGGCAACCGGGGATACCCCGGTGACCCTCACCGCGACGCTGGCCGATCCGATCGTGCGCTACGACGGGGTCTGGGTGAGCGGCCTGCACGCGGGCGTCATTCCGCAGGGCGTGCGCTTCGATCCCTTCATTCCCGCCTCGCTGCAGCGTCGGGCCGGCGTGCCCGCCGCCGATGCCGCAGCCCAGGTGGCCTGCAGCGAGCGGGCACTCGCGGATCTGGGCCGCTGCAGCCGCGAGTTCATCCTCAGCGCTCCGGCGCATGCCGCGGATCTGGAACTCGGGTTCGCACCGCTGCTCGAGCCCTACACGGCACGCCCGTATGCGCCGGCGCAGCGCGGCGTCGGGCTGGCACGCGCCATCCGCGCCACCCGCGCGGTCGAACGGATCATCGATGAGACGGGTCTGCGCTGGCCTCATGCGGTGCCGCTGCCGGCCGGCACGCGGGCGATCGAACTGCAGAGCCGCTGTCCGTTCCGCGCCTATGCGCAGCTGCGCCTGGGCGCCGAGCCGCTCGAGGCGCCGGTGCCGGGCATCACGCCGCGCGAGCGCGGCAAGATGCTGCATCGGGCCCTGCACCTGCTGTGGCTGCGCCTCAAGGATTCCGCCGGACTGAACGCTGCGCGCGTCGCCCGGACGCTTGCGCAAATCATCCGCGAATGCGTCGCCCAGGCCGCGACCGAGATCCTCGAGGAGAGCGACCGCGGGCACAGCGACGCCACCGGACTGCTGGCGCTGCGCGAGGCCGCCATCATCCGCGAGCAGGGACGGGCCTGCCGGTTGCTGAACACGCTGTGCGAGATCGAGGCGGCCCGGGCGCCGTTCGCGATCCACGAAGTCGAAGCGGACCATCGGCTCGAGCTTGCGGGTGCGCTGATCAACGTGCGCATCGATCGCATCGATCGGCTGGCCGACGGCAGCCACGCGATCCTGGACTATAAATCCGGCAGAGCCGTAACACCGGACTGGGAAGTGGAACGCACCACCCATCCGCAGCTGCTGGTCTACCTGCTGGCCGCCGGGGTGCCGGTGAGCACGCTTGCGGTCGCGCACCTTGATCCGAAGGCGGTGCTCCTCAAGGGGATCGGCGATGAGGATGGCCGACTGCCGGGCATCAAGGGCGTTGCCGCAGGCGCCTGGCCGCAGCAGCTTGACGTGTGGCGCGACCAGGTTGCGACGCTTGCGGCGGACTTCGTCGCTGGTGACGCGCGCGTGGATCCCATGGACAAGGCCTGTGATCACTGCCACCTGCACGCCTTCTGCCGGATCGCCGACCGGGACCGACCGCCATGACGGATGAGCAGGCCCGGTTGCGGGCCGTGGATCCGACCCGTTCGGTGATCCTGCAGGCACCGGCGGGCTCGGGCAAGACCACGGTGCTGATCGAGCGACTGCTGGTGCTGCTGGCCCAGGCGGATGCGCCCGAGGAAATCCTGGCGATCACCTTCACGCGCAAGGCCGCCGCGGAAATGCTGGCGCGCGTGTCCCACGCCCTGAAGCTGCCTACGGCGCTGGCGCAGGCGGTGCGCGAGCGTTCGCAGGCGCGCGGCTGGCGCCTGGCGGAGAACCCGAATCGCCTGCGGATCCAGACGTTGGATGCCTTGAACCGGGCACTGGCGCTGCAGATGCCGCTCGCCGCCCGCGGTCGTGGTGGCCTGGGGGTGCTGGCACAACCGGCGAGCGCCTACCGCAGCGCCGCGCGGCGCGCGCTGCTGGATGCGCAGAGCGACGCGCAGCTGCGCCCCGATGCGCAGCTGCTGTTCGAGCGGATGGAGAATGACTTCGGGCGCTGCGAAAAGCTGATCGCCGACATGCTCGAGAAGCGCGCGCACTGGTTGCCGTACCTCGTGGGCGATGCCGCCGGGCAGCTCGCCACGCGCGTCGCGGAGAGCCTCAGCGACGTAGTCGGGGCGCGCCTGGTGCATGCGCAGCGGCTGCTGCCGGTGAGCCTGCTCGAGACCGGGGTCAGGATCGGCGGCGAGGCGGCGCGGCACCTTGAAGCACGTGCCGCCGAAGTGGGGCTGTGGTGCGAGTTCATCGTGGCGGAGGCCGCGGCGGCACCGACGCTGCGTCAGTGGCAGGCCCTGGCCACCCTGGCACTCACCGTCGCGGGCAGCTGGCGCAAACGCCTGGACGTGCGCGCGGGCTTCCCGCCGGAGGATGCCGCACTCAAGCGCCGCGGCAGCGAATGGGTGGCGGATCTGGCAGCCCACCCCGGCGCGCTGGAACTGTTCAACGAGATACTGCTGCTGCCCGAACCTGCGTTGAGCGCCGATGAGACCGGCATGCTGGGTGTCCTGGCGCGGCTGCTCGAGCTCGCGGTGGCGGAGCTCGAACTGGTGTTCAGCGAACTGGGCCGGGTCGATTACCCGGCGATCGCGGCTGCCGCCCGCGCGGCGCTCGGCACCACGCAGGAGCCGACGGATCTTGCGCTGCGGCTGGACAGCCGCATCCGGCACATCCTGGTGGATGAGTTCCAGGACACCTCGCTCGAGCAGACGCGGCTGCTCGAACTGCTGACGGCCGGCTGGGCGCCGGATGACGGCCGCACACTGTTCCTGGTCGGCGATCCGATGCAGTCCATCTACGGCTTTCGCGAGGCCGAGGTGGGCATGTTCCTCGGTGCGCGCAGCACCGGGATCGGCTCGGTCCCGCTCGAGAGCCTGAGCCTGCGGCGCAACTTCCGCAGCACCCCGCAGATCGTCGACTGGAACAACCAGGTGTTCGCCGCGTGCTTCCCGCAAGTGGATGATCCGCGTACCAGCAGCGTCGCTTATGCGCTCAGCAGCGCCGCGCGCGCCGGCGCTGCACCCGGCGCCGTGCACCTGCACCGGCATCTGCCGGGCGACATCAGTGGCGAGGCCCGCAGCATCGCGCGCACCGTCGGGCAGCTGCGTGCGGCACAACCGCAGTCGAGCATCGCGATTCTGGTGAGCGCGCGCAGCCATGCGGCACCGATCGTCGCCGCGCTCGAGGCGCAGAGCATCGCCGTCGCAGGGGTAAACCTGGTGGCGCTTGCGCAGCTGAGCATCGTGCGTGACCTCATGGCGCTGACGCAGGCCCTGGATCACCTGGGCGATCGCAGCGCGTGGCTGGCGGTGCTGCGCGCGCCCTGGTGCGGCCTGCGCCTGCGCGAGATCAGTGCGCTTTTGGGCACGCAGCGGCATGCGACGGTGTGGGAGCGACTCGCCGATCGCGAGGCCGTGGCCACGCTGGATGAGGCGGCGCGCGCGCGGGTGCGGCGCCTGCACACCACGCTCGCACCGCATCTCGAGCGCGCCGCGCAGGCAGCCGCAAGTGGTCGCGAGACGCTCGCGCGGCGCGTCGAGACGGCGTGGCTGGCACTCGGCGGCCCCGCGGCGTGCGCGCAGGAGACCGATCTTGCGCATGCACGGGCATTCCTCGATGCCCTCGCGCAGTGGTCGGAGGAGCCTGATTGGAGCGGTCCGCAAGGGTTGCCGCAGCGGCTCGGGCAGCT
>Ga0302314_10005560_pt1 | contig 22959 bp, 18 predicted proteins | sample III_Palsa_N2_3_FD_200533 | JGI IMG/M metagenome (GOLD analysis project Ga0302314, IMG submission 200533) | Peat permafrost microbial communities from Stordalen Mire near Abisko, Sweden - III_Palsa_N2_3 | ecosystem: Environmental > Terrestrial > Soil > Palsa > Peat permafrost | place: Sweden... | reverse complement strand
TGCCGCGCTGCCCGGTGACACCCCGCTGCCCGGTGACACCCCGCTGCCCGGTCACACCCCGCCGCCCGGCCCGGCCGCGCTGCCCGCGGTTACCGGGGCGCACGTGAGCCGCGCGCTCGATGACCTGCTCGACGCCGCCCAGGCGGTCACCCGCACCCTGCTCGGCGTGGGGGTGGACGCCGCCGACCTGCCGGTCGGCGGGCTGCCGGCCGGCGCCCTGATGGCCCACCGCCGCGCGACCGCCCGGGCCAGCGGCGCCCGCGGGCAGGGCGCCTTCTTCTTCGGCGGTTAATTTTTCCTGGTCCCTCGACGGGACCACGACTCGCGTTATATCGTGATTACCGGGACGAGTCGAGGAGGTAGCGGGATGGATTCCATCGTCAGGCTGCTGTTCGGGCGCGAAGCCGGCGAACTGGCTGAGCTATTCATGCCGGATGACCAGGCCGGATCGGACATGGCCGACCGTGCCAGGCGGGCCGGGGAGTGGTGCGGGAGCACCCCGGGGCGCGGGTCGGGCCGGATCCGTGAACTCCGGCACCAGGGGATCGCACCAGACTCCCGGTTAACGGCATATGTCCTTGGTATGAGCTGAGTGTTGCCGGGGTATGCCACAGGCGGACCCGAGACGGCAGCACCCTCCTAAGGAACAGACCATGGACATTGAGGTCATCGTCGAGACCCCCCAGGGATCGCGGAACAAGTACGAGGTCGACCAGAAGAGCGGGCGCATCCGGCTGGACCGGATGCTGTTCACCTCCACGGTCTACCCGCTGGACTACGGGTTCGTCGACGGCACGTGCGCGGAGGACGGCGACCCGCTGGACGCGCTGGTCTGGCTGGACGAGCCGACCTTCCCCGGCTGCCTGGTGACCGTCCGGCCGGTGGCGGTGTTCTGGATGCACGACGAGCACGGCCCGGACGCCAAGGTGCTGACCGTCTGCTCGCACGACCCGCGCAAGTCGTCGGTCAGGGACCTGGCCGACGTGCCCGCCCACATGCTCAACGAGATCGGCCACTTCTTCGACATCTACAAGGAGCTCGAGCCGGGCAAGTCCAGCGACACCCGCGGCTGGATGGACCGGGCCGAGGCCGAGCGCGTCATCAAGGAGTCCCAGGCCCGCTGCTAGCCCGGCCGGGCGTCACGAGGCTCCCGGAGAAGGCCTGCCCGATCGCCCGCAGCTGGGACTGGCAGGGCGCGTCGCTGGCCGCACCGGGAGTCCCGGCGCCCGCGTTGACGCTGCTGAACACGAACAGCCACTCGGTGAGCCGGCCGGGACCGCTACCCGTACTTCTGGACCCGGCTGGCGTTCGGGCACCTGACCGGCGCGGTCAACAACTTCCTCTACTGGATCACCAACCCGGTCTGGATCGGCGGCACCCTCGCCATCACCTGCGTCGGCGCGATCGAGGTGTTCTTCGACAATGGGAGCACGCTCTCCACGCCGATGTTCTACGTCGTCGCGCTGCTCTTCGTCTGGGTCTCGATCCTGGCCGCCATCTTGTCCTTCTCCCGGGCCAAGTGGCTGCCCACCGCGGGCGCGTTCGCCCGGTTCCTGCTGCTCGGCCTGTTCAGCGTCTCCTGCGTCGTCTACGCGGCCAAGCACGGCGTGCACGGCCTGGGCGCGGGCAGCTACAAGACGACCTACTCGGGGTTCGTCCTGCTGGTCGGCGTGCTGCTGTTCAACTACGTCGGCTTCGAGCTGCCGAGCAGCGCCGGCGAGGAGATGACCAACCCGCAGAAGGACGTGCCGTTCGCGATCATCCGCTCGACCATCGGCTCCGTGCTGCTCTACGCGCTCCCCGTGCTCGGCATCCTGATCGTGCTGCCGTCCTCGGCGGTCACGAACTTCAGCGGCTTCGTCGACGCGATGAAGGACGTCTTCACCATCTACGGCGGGTCCATCGCCAAGGACGGCACGCCCTCGCTTACCGGGGCGGGCGCGGTGCTCGGCGACGCGGGCGCGATCTTGTTCATCATCTGCCTGCTCACCTCGGGCGTCACCTGGATCATGGGCTCGGACCGCGCCCTCGCGGTGTCCTGCTATGACGGCGCCGGGCCGCGGTCCCTCGGCGTGATCAGCGCCCGGTTCGGCACCCCGGTCCGGGTGAACATCTTCAGCGGCGTCGTGGCGACCGTCATCGTCATCCTCGCCGAGACGATCACCAACGGCGACGCGGCGAAGTACTTCGGCGCCGTGCTCGGCGTGACGATTTCCACCACGCTCATCAGCTACCTGGGCATCTACCCCGCCGTCTGGAAGCTGCGCCGGTCGTACCCGGGCGTCGAGCGGCCGTACCGGATGCCGTTCATGAAGTCGCTGACCGTCGTGCTCGTCGTGCTCATCGTGATCGCGACCATCCAGCTCATCCTGCCCGGCCTCGGCGACAGCTGGTTCGGCTCCGCCTACGCCCCGACCGGCTGGGTCTACTCGGAGAAGTGGGTGTACCTGCTGACCGAGCTGGTCCCGGTGCTCGTCTTCGCCGCGGTCGGCGTGCTCTTCTGGTGGCTCGGCCGCAAGACCAGGCAGGAGGTCCTGACCGTCCCGGCGGACGAGAGCGTCGCGGCCATGGAGTAACCCGCCGGCGGAGAATTACACTGCGGCCATGAGCATGATCGCGGTACCCGACGGCTCGCCGTACGGCCTGGGCAACCTGCCCTACGGGGTGTTCTCGGCCGACGGCACGGCCTGGCGGGTCGGCATGCGCGTCGCCGACAGCGTCATCGACCTGGCGGTGGCGCTGGCCGACGAGGTGTTCGCCGCGGGATCGCTCAACCCGTTCATGGCCACCGGGCCCGCCCGCTGGGCGGCGGCGCGGGCCCGGATGACCGAGCTGCTCGCCGCCGGGTCGGTGCCCGACGCGGCGGTCTACCCGCTGAGCCAGGTGTCGCTCAGGCTGCCGTTCGAGGTCGCCGACTACGTGGACTTCTACGCCTCCGAGCACCACGCGTCGAACCTCGGCCGCCTGCTGCGGCCGGGCAACGCCGAGCCGCTCATGCCGAACTGGAAGCACCTGCCGGTCGGCTATCACGGCCGGGCCGGCACCGTGGTGGTCTCGGGGACCGACATCGTCCGGCCGTCCGGCCAGCGCAAGGGCCCCGACGACCCGTCGCCGGTGTTCGGCCCGTCGGTCCGGCTGGACATCGAGGCCGAGCTCGGTTTCGTGATCGGGGTCGGCTCACCGCTGGGAACGCCGGTTCCCGTCTCGGCCTTCGCGGACCACGTGTTCGGCGTGGTCCTCGTCAACGACTGGTCCGCCCGCGACCTGCAGGCCTGGGAGTACGTCCCGCTCGGTCCGCACCTGGGCAAGTCGTTCGCGACCTCGGTCTCACCCTGGGTGGTGCCGCTCGCCGCGCTGGCGGGCGCCCGGGTGCCGCTGCCCGGGCAGGACCCGCTGCCGCTCCCGTACCTGCGGGAGACCGCGGACTGGGGCCTGGACATCGACCTGGCCGTCGAGTGGAACGGCCAGGTCGTGTCCCGCCCGCCGTACCGGGCGATGTACTGGTCGCCGGCCCAGATGCTGGCCCACATGACCGTCAACGGCGCCTCCACCCGCACCGGCGACCTGTACGCGTCCGGCACGATCTCCGGCCCCGAGCGCGGCCAGCGCGGTGCGTTCATGGAGCTGACCTGGGGCGGCGCCGAGCCCATCACCGTCAACGGCGAGCCCCGCCGCTTCCTGCGGGACGGCGACACCGTGACGATCACCGCAACCGCCCCCGGCAGTGCCGGCGGCGCGGGCGCCGGCATCGGCGCCCGCGCCCGGGGCCACGCCCGCATCGGCTTCGGCGAGGTAACCGGCACCATCCGCCCCGCCAGACGCGCCTAGCCCCGCTCACGTGAGCGTGCCGGAACATCAGGAGAATCTTCGGCTGAGCGGCATCGTCCTTGAGTTGCGGGGCCGCGCCTCCGGGCGAGCGCGCCCGCCCGCCCCTACCAGCGGATAACAGCAAGAAGCGCACTCGTGCTGGCTCCCGGAATGGTGCGGGAGGCGCGGGAAGACGCCGAGGCCGGATCTCGCCTATCATCACGCGAGGACAACGACCGCCGGGAGACCGGGAAAGGTGCCGCGATGAAGCCGGACCAGACGCTCGCCTGGATGAACGACGGAACGGACCGGCTGCTCGCCCGCGTGTCCGGCCTGAGCGACGTGGCGCTGAAGGGGCCGACGACGCTGCCCGGATGGAGCCGCCGCTACCTGCTCTCGCACATGGCCGCCAACGCCGACGCGCTGCGCAACCTCGTCCACTGGGCGCGGACCGGCGAGGAACGCCGGATGTACGCCTCGGCGGAGGACCGCGAGGCCGGCATCGCAGCTGGGGCCGAGGCGTCGGACACGGAGGTGCGGGCGCGCGTCGAGTCATCGTCGACCGCTCTCGCGGCTGACCTCGATGAGCTCGGCGACGGCCCGGGCTGGGACGCGAAGATCATCACCGCGCAGGGGCTCACCCGGTCCGCGAGCGAGATCCCGTGGATGCGGGTCCGCGAGGTCTACATCCACATCGTCGACCTGGCGGTCGGGGTCGGCTTCGGTGACCTGCCCCCGGAATTCCTGACTGTCCTGCTCGATGACGTGACCGTCCGCCGCTCGTCGAAGGGCGGCGGCCCCGCGCTCATCGTGGCCGCCACCGACACCGGTGACCGCTGGGATGTCGCCGGCAGCGGCAGCCCCGTCCCGGTCAGCGCCCCGCTCGCCGACCTGACCGCCTGGCTAACCGGCCGCCCCGCTCCCGCCCTGTCGACCGCCCCGGTCCTCCCGCCCTGGCTCTAGACCAGGAACCGTTTCCGGCGGAGCCGCGTCCAACGGGGCATGATCGGAAACCGGCGTGGCGTGGTGCTCTTCAGCGCGCTGCTTGGTGTCACCCAGTCTCACGCAGCCGCCGGGCGGCCTCGGCGGCGGCGGTCATCTTGCTGGTCGCCAGCGACCGCGGGACCCGGCGCAGGCCGCAGTCAGTGGAGATCTCCAGGCGGTCGGCGTCCCGGTACTCCAGGCAGGCGCGGACGCGCTCGATGATGTCCTCGGGCGTTTCCGAGTAGTGCGTCTTGATGTCGATCAGCCCGGCGGACAGGATGCGGTCCCGGTCCCACTTGCCGACCAGGTCGATCTCGGCCATCTCGCGGGCGCCGAACTCAAGGCTGAAGCCGTGCACGTTGGCGTCGAGCAGCGCCGGGAACAGCCAGCGGTAGGTTCGCTTGGCGTAGGGCAGGCGGCGGAACGACCCGAAGCAGATGTGCACGATGAACGTGCATCCGGTGATCCCGTCGACGACCTTGTTGATCGTCTCAACCAGGTTCTCTGGTGTCCGGTCCTCGGTGGCGTGCGAGGGGGTGAGCGGCTCCTCGATCTGGATGCAGTCGCAGCCGGCCGCGACCAGTTTCTTGATGTCGGACCGGATGGCGGGCACGAGGGCGTCCGCGCAGTCGCGCCGGCTGCGGTAGACGGGGCTGAAGTCCAGTTCGGTGGTGATGCCGTAGGGGCCGGGCATGCCGATCTTGGGGCGGCGGTCGGTGTGCGCGCGCAGGAACTCGTACTCGCCGGCGAAGTCCCAGATGGACTCGACCTGGTCCAGCGGCTCGCGCACCTCGTAGACCGGGAGCATGTCCCAGCCGATCGCGCCGAGCCTGCGCGGCGACGGCTTCAGCGCGAGGCCGGCCATCCGCCCGGTGATGCCCTCGATCCAGCCGCCGCGCCGGTGCTCGCCGTCGGTGAGCAGGTCCAGGCCGGCCGCCTCCTGGTCGCCAATGGCGAGCCGGCAGTAGTCGTCGAGCAGCTCCTGCCGGTCGGCGGGACCGAAGCGCCCCTCCTTCTCGCCGTCGGCGACCACATCCCACCAGCCGGGCCTGGCCCAGCCGCCGGTGGTGGTGACCGGCAGCGCGGCCGGGTACTGGTACTCAGTCATGTCAGGTCCCTTAGCGTCTTGATCAGTTGCCCGTGGATATGCCCGTTGCTGGCCACGACGTCGGCGCGGTCCGCGCTCTGGTGCGGGCCGCCGTCGAACAGCGTCAGCCGCCCGCCCGCCTGCTGGAGGATCAGCTGACCGGCGGCGATGTCCCAGGCGTCCATCGCGTACTCGCAGTACGCTTCGAGGCGGCCGGCCGCGATCGCGCAGAGGGTCAGCGCGGGGGACCCGAACGACCGGACCCCGCCCGTCACCGACATCAGCCGCACGACGAGCCGTCCGTACGCCGCGATCTCGGCGGGGTCGACCGACTGGGCCTGCGCGACGACCAGCGCCCGGTCGAGCCGGGCGACGGGGGAGACGCGGAGCGGCTGGTCGTTCAGCGTGGCCCCGCTGATCGCGTCGGCGGCGAACAGCTCGTCGTGGACGGGGTCGTAGACGACGCCGGCGGTCGTCTTGCCGTGGCTCCGCAGCGCGATGGAGACGCAGAAGAACGGCAGCCCGTGCGCGTAGTTGGTGGTGCCGTCGAGCGGGTCGACGTACCAGATGTGGTCCGCGTCCGGGTCGCCGGCCGCGCCCTCCTCGCCGTCGACCGCGTGCCCGCTGGGGAACGCGTCCAGGATGACGGCGGTGATCGCCTGCTGTGACGCCCGGTCGGCCGCCGTGACCAGGTTGGCCCGCGCGTCCTTGTAGTCGATCCGAAGGTCGCCGCCGCGCGCGGCGGCCAGCTCCGCCGCCCCGGCCCGGGCCGCGGCGACCGCGACCTGGAGCTCACGGCTCACGTGCCGGGGACCTTGAAGACGTTCCGCAGCGCGTACGCCACCGGGTCGAACGCCGCCCACGTCGTCTCCGGGCGGTGCTGGAGGAAGAACACGCGGTCGGGGAGGTCCAGGTCCCGGGCGATCGCCCACTCCACGTCCTGCGGAACTCCCTGCGCCGCCGCGAGCTCCGTCGCCTTCCGGCAGATGTAGCGGACCTCGTCGTCGCTCAGGCACAGCGACCGGGCCAGGTCGGCGGGCAGCGAGGCCAGCCGGACGCCCGGGCCGGCGTCGCCGCCCGCCCCGCCGAGAACCGACCAGACGTCCTTGATCCCCTCCCGCCGCTCCAGGATCCGCCCGCTGCCGGAGTCGACGGCCCAGTAGTCGGGGGTCACCTGGCCGGAGACGACGCTCTCGCCGAACCCCCAGTTGGCCTCGACGACGCACCGGTCGCGGTCCCCGGTGACCGGGTCGAGGGTGAACACCACGCCGGCCGACCGCGCGTCCACCAGCTGCATGACGCCGACCGCCAGGTCGTGCGCGCGCGGCGGGCCGGCGCCGCCGAACCGCCGCCGGTAGGCGAGGGCGTGGGCCGAGTACCCGCTGGCCCAGCACTTCCTGACGTGCGCGAGGACCGCGGCGGTCCCGCTGATCCCCAGGTAGGTCTGGTACTGCCCGGCGAAGCTGGCCGCGGCTCCGTCCTCGCCCACGGCCGACGACCGGACCGCGACCCGCAGCGCCGTCCCCTGCCCGGTGCGGTGCTCGAGCCGGTCCTGCGCGCCCGCGACGGCGTCCTCCAGCCAGGCGGGCAGCGGCTGGCCCTCGATCAGCTGCCGGGCTTGCTCGGCCAGCCAGGCCAGGTGCTCGTGCCCGCCGTAGTCCGGGGTTACGGGGGCGGTGAACACCCGCTCGAGCTCAGACCGGGCCGCCGCCGGCAGCCAGCCGTCGAGCGCGGCCGCCGTGACCGCGTACCCGTCGGGCACGCGCCAGCCGTCGGCCGCGAGCTGCCCGAGCCGGGCCATCTTCGGCCCGATCCGCCGGTGATCGTCCGACCGGATGGCGCCGAGCTCGAGCACCGCGTCGTCCGGCGTCAGGTCGTCAAAGGCCCTGCCGTCAAAGGCCCTGCCGTCAAAGGCCATGGTCACGCGAGGACCTGGACCGTGCCGGCCCGGCCGTCGACCCGGACCCGGTCACCGGTCTTGATCGTCTGCGTGGCGATGGCGGTGCCGACCACGCAGGGGATCCCGTACTCGCGGCTGACGATCGCCGCGTGGGTCAGCGAGCCGCCGGTATCGCACACGCAGGCCGCGATGATCCCGAAGGCCGGCGTCCACTCGGTCGTCGTCCCGCCGCAGACCAGGATCTCGCCGGGCAGCACGGTGTGCAGGTCGCCCACCGTCGTGATCACCCGGGCCACCCCCTCCACGACCCCCTTGGCCGCCGGGAACCCCCGGATCTCCGCCGCCGTCTCGCCGGTCCCGGAACCGGCTCCAGCACCAGATTCGGAGCGCAGCGTCTCCAGGAAGTGCCCGGACAGCCCGAACACCTCGATCATGATCGGGTCGGGCACCGTCCGCGGGATGGTGCCCAGCATGGTCGGCAGCGAAGGCCCGCGCTCCCGCCAGTGCTCGAAGTAGTCGCGCCGGTCGGGGACCATCGCCGCCAGCTCGGCCCAGGCCGAGCTGCCGGATCCGGACCCGGACCCGGCTTCCATCACCTCGAACAGCTCGGGCTTGAACAGGAAGAACAGGTCGTCCGGCCGCGTGACCGCCCCGGAGTCGGCCAGCCGGGCGCCGAGCTCGAGCGTCGCCCGGCGCACCGGGATCGCCGCCCGCCGGTCGATCAGGTAGTTGTGCTCCTCGTTCCACCAGGCGAAGTTGGCCGCCCGGTTCGACGCGAGCGCCCCGTTGAACCGGGCCAGGTCGCCGCCGTTGACCGCGCGCCGGGCCGCCTCGATCTGCGCGTCCCGCTCGGCGATCGCCGCCGCGCGCGCGGCGTAGAAGTCGAACCCGGCCGGCTTGGCCAGGAACGAGGCGATCGCGTGCAGCGCCGGCGCCGGGTCCTCGATCCAGGACGGGGTGTCGATCCGGCAGGTCTCCTCGGTGCGCTGGCCGTAGGCGGCGAGGAACTCCTCAAGCTCCCGCCACCACGTCTTCCCGTGCGGAAGAGCCTCAATTCTCGGGCGAACGGACCGGGGCTCCTCCCTCAGCAACGGCTCGCTCACCTCCAGCTCGCGGGCGCGGGCGGCCAGCCGCCACAGTTCCTCGTCGGTCCGCGAGTAGAAGGTCCGCTCGCCCGCCAGGAAGCCGGACACCTGCGAGCCGGCTAGCCCGATCTCCTCGGCCAGGCCGTAGAAGGCCAGGTAGTTGGCGGTCAGGACGTACATCACCTCGAAGTGGATGAACCAGGCCCGGCGGTGGAAGGCGTAGGCGTCCTTGACGACGGTCCAGAGCTGCCCGGGGTCCATGCGGGCTAGGTCGAGCGCGTCGAAGTGGTCATAGGCCGCCTGGAGCTCGGCCGCGCGCATGCCCCAGTACCGGTCGAAGTCGGCCAGGATCGGGCCGACGTACTGCCCGAACCGGGCGGCCCGGGCCTGCATCTGCCAGGTGGTGTCCACGTCGATCGTGCCGATGTAGACGTGCGTGCCGGCCAGCCGGTTGACCGACCCCCGGGTCGGCGGCACCCCGACGATCTCCGCCCCGAGCTGCGCCCCCCAGGTCTGGGCGTCGTCGAGCAGCGCGATCGACGCCGGCACCATCCCCTCGCTGAAGTGCAGCGAGTCCCGTAGCCAGTACCGGGCGTTGTCGGCCCGGGAGAACGGCCGGACGGGCCCGGCCACGAACGGCTGGCTGCCGAACGCCTGCCGATACCCGGGATAGAGCTCGTCCCGGACGAACTCGTCAACGGGAAACACACGCGGCGAATCGGCTGCCACTAAACCGCACCTCGGCTCTGAAGTGGGATGTAATACCCCAAAGCATCACCCAGCCCGAGGTCACCGGCAAGACCAGATTCACAAGCCCCTGGCATATTCTCGACGGCGTGGACTGGAACCTGTTCGGCTGCGCCCTGAGAGGGCACGTGAGCTATGAGCCGGACGAACCTAAGCTGGCCAGCCGGCTGACGGCGCGGACCGCGAGCGGGGCGGCGTGGCGATGCCTGCGGTGCGGCGCGTTCGTGACCGACGGGCAGCACAGCCGCGGCCCGGCCGACGAGGCCCCGCTGATCAGCCGGGGCAAGGAACTGCGCAGCGAGCTGCTCCTGCGGGTGTTCGCGGTTGAGCGGTTCCTCCGTTTCCTGATCCTGGGGGCCGCCGACTACGGCGTATGGCGGTTCAGGTCCGACAAGGCCGGCGTTCAGCGCACGTTCAACGATGCCCTGCCGGCCATCCGCGACCTGTACCGGGATCTCGGATTCGATGTCACCCGCTCCAAGCTGATCGGGCTGATCCAGGATTCGTTCACGCTCAACCCGCGCACGCTCCTGTACCTGGCCATCGGCTTGGCGGTGTACGCGACCATCGAGCTGCTCGAGGCCGTCGGGCTGTGGCTAGGCCAGCGCTGGGGCGAGTATTTCGCGCTCGTGGCAACGTCGGTGTTCTTGCCGTATGAGATCTATGACCTGACGGTGAAGATCACCTGGCTGCGAGTCCTGGCCTTCCTCGTGAACCTGCTGCTCGTCGTCTATCTGCTGTGGACGAAGCGGCTGCTCGGCGTGCGCGGCGGCAAGCGAGCCTACGAGGCCCACCTGCGCGCCGAGTCGGTCATCGAGACGGAGCGGGCCGCGCTCGCCCCGGCATCGCCCGGCCGCCCTGGCGACGGCAATCGGGCCAGCGCGGCCCCCCAGCCGCCGGATTTACCGCCGGCTGCCGAGGCCGGCGTGCTTATCGCGGGCGAAGCGTGAACGCGGACAGCGCGCCGGTCACCGGCTTGGGCGGAGGGAGGGCGTACTCGTCGCGCTTGGAGGTGCGCAGGCCGAGCGCGACCAGCGACTCCACTGTCTTGACCGCGGCGGCGACGCCGTCCACGACGGGGAGGCCGAGCTCGGCGGAGATCGCGGCGGCCAGGCCGGTCATCCCGGCGCAGCCGAGCACGATCACGTCGCAGCCGTCGGCGTCCCGGGCGGCCGCGCAGGCCTTGGTGATCGAGGCCCGGGCGTCGGCGGAATCGAGGTCGAGCACCGGGATGTCGCAGGCGTGCACGCCCGCGCAGGCGTGCCCGAACCCGTAGCCCCGGGCCAGGTCGAGGGCCTGCCCGACCGTTCTCGACAAGGTGGTGACGACGCTGAACGACCGGCCGAGGTAGGTCGCCAGGTGCATGGCGGCCTCGGCGATCCCGACGACCGGCGCGGTGGCGATCTCCCGGGCCGCGGCGAGCCCAGGGTCGCCGAAGCACGCGATCACGTGCCCGTCCGCCCCGGCGAGCTCGCCGTCGCGGACGGCGGCGAGGACGCCCGGTACCGCCAGGGCCTCGTCGTAGTGCGACTCGATCGACGCCGGCCCCATCGCCGAGGTCACCGCGGTGATCCGGACCCCGGGTCCCGCGACCTCCCGGGCGGTGCGGCCGATGGCCGCGGTCATCGCCCGGGAGGTGTTGGGGTTGATCACACCGATCAGCGTCATGGCGTGGTCGTGACCCCGCTCGTCTCGCCGCCGGAAACCCCGCCGGAAACCCCGCCTGACGCCCCGTCGGACAGCAGGTCGACGCCGACGCCGGCCGGCACCGTGTAGCCGCCGCCCAGGTCCGCCTGGGGTGACTTGCCGTCCCGGCAGATCTCCACCTCGCGGTCGAGGTCGGTGATGACCGGCCTGGTCCGCTCGAGCCACCACAGCGCCGCGAAGCCGAGTCCGCAGCCGATGAACCAGGAGTAGTCGGAGATCCAGCCGATGCCGAGCGAGGACCAGGCGGTCGGGATCAGCACCGCGAGCACCGCGGGGATGCCGCCGATGAGCACCGCCCAGATCGCGTTCGGGTTGTAGCCGCCCTTGAACCAGTACCGGCCGGTCGGCGACCTGGTGTAGAGGTCGTCGACCCAGATGCGCTGCTTGGAGACCAGGTAGTAGCCGCAGATCAGCACGCCGAACAGCGGGCCGATCAGCGCCCCGAGCAGGCCGAGGGTGTAGTCGATGGCGTGCGCGTTGTCGTACCAGTTCCAGGGGGTCAGCAGCACCGAGCCGACCGCGGCGATCATGCCGCCCATCCGCCAGGAGATCTTCTGCGGCTTGACGTTGGAGAAGTCGAACGCGGGCGAGATGAAGTTGGCCACGATGTTGATGCCGACGGTCGCGATGACGAACGTCAGGCCGCCGAGCACGATCGCGAACCCGGTGCCGATCTGCTGCACGGTCTGGATCGGGTCGGTGATCAGCTTGCCGTAGACCGGGATCGTCGCCGACGCGGTGAGCACGGTCAAGATGGAGAAGAACAGGTAGTTGACCGGCAGCCCGAACAGGTTGCCCCGCTTGACCGCCTTGAACGACTTCCCGTACCGGGCGAAGTCGCCGAAGTTCAGCATCGGCCCGGCGAAGTAGGCGACGACCAGGGCGGTCGAGTTCAGCGTCACGTAGAACGTGTGCAGCGGGTCAAGGCCGGGCCCGGACGACAGGTTGAGTGACAGGTGCGACCAGCCGGCCTTCGTGACGAGGTAGGCGCAGAGCACGATCATCACCACGTAGACCGCGGGTCCGGCCCAGTCGATGAACCGGCGGATCGCGCCCATGCCCCGCCAGAACACCGCGCCCTGCACGACCCAGAGGATCGCGTAGCTGATGTACCCGAGCGCGGACAGGCCGGCGAACTTGTGCGTCTCGAGCGACGCCATCGACGGCCAGAACTTGAGGAACACGATGTCGAGCGCGGTCGACGCGAGGTAGGTCTGCACGCCGTACCAGGCGATCGCGATGGCGCCGCGGATGATGGCCGGGACGTTGGCCCCGGTGACGCCGAAGATGTGCCGGTTGACCACGGGGAAGGGCACGCCCGCCAGCTGCGACGGCTTGGCCACCAGGTTGGCGAAGAACTGGACGATGATGATGCCGGCGATCAGCGCGATCAGCACCTGCCAGCTCGCGATGCCCAGCGCGAACAGGGACCCGGCGGTCACGTAGCCGCCAACGCTGTGCACGTCCGACATCCAGAACGCGAAGATGTTGTACGAGGACCACGACTGTTTCGTCAGTGGTGCCAGGTCAATGTTGGTGAGCGCGGGGTCATAGCCTGGCTTGATGACGGGCGCGCCCGGCGCCTCGTCCGCTACGGTCTGCGTCTGCGTCATGCGTATCCTCGTGAAGGGGGACATCCCCGTGAAGGGCTCCTTAACAGTGAGCGTTAATTGATGACTTCACGCATGTCCCTCGTGTAAACAGCTTGTGACGCCGTAGATGCGGCAGACTGGCGGGCCAGACCGACGTGGCAGGGTGAAGTGGTGGCTTCCGAACTGGACCTTGACGCGCTGACCCCGGAATCGCTCGGCACGCGCCTGCGCGAGCTGCGGACCGATGCCGGGGTCTCGCTGCGCGCGCTGGCGGCCCGGCTCGGCATCTCGCCGAGCGCGGTGTCGCAGATCGAGCGGGGAGTCATGCGCCCGTCGGTCAGCCGGCTGATCGCCTACGTCGGCGCGATCGGCGTCCCGCTCTCGGCGGTCTTCGAGACCGGCATCGAGAAGGCGCCGGAGGGATCGGCGGGCGCGCGGGCCGCGACCGACGAGGCGGCCGGCCCGGCCGGCCAGTTCCAGTTCGCGATCCGCCGGTCCTGGGAGGTGGCGCCGATCCTCTTGGGCGGCGGCGTCACCTTCCGCCGCCTGTCCCCGGTGCCCACCCAGGGCGTCGAGTTCTTCGAGTCCGTCTACCCGCCGAACTCCATGTCCAACGCGCACGGCGAGCTGCTGCGGCACGAGGGCTACGAGGTCGGCACGGTCACCGCGGGCGAGCTCACCGTCGACTTCGACACCGACGTCGTCACCCTGGGGGCCGGCGACTCGATCACCTACCCCTGCTCCCGCCCGCACCTGATCGCCAACCGGTCAGCGACCGTGACCGCCGTCGCCACCTGGCTCATCGTCAACCCGTCAAGCTGACCCAGGCCTCACACGGCCTTGTCCTGCTGGCTCTTGAGGTGCTCGGCGAAGTCACGCCAGTCCTCGCTGGCCTGCTCGGCGACGGTGCTGAGCTCGCTGAGCCAGTGCGCGGGAATGGAATCCGCGAATTCCCGCCACTGACCCGTGTTCGAGACGTGCATGATCATCCAGCGCATGAACGCCCGGCCGCCTTCTGTGTACTTCAGGCTCGGGTCAGACATCAGCTTGTTGGATATGTCCGGCCATGTTGACTGCTGCGCGTTCCGCCGGGTCCCGCGCGGGGCCAGCCTGCTGGGAAGAGGGGACGGCCGGGCCGGCTCAGGCACCGCGCCCAGCCCGTACGCCGCCGCTTCCAGTGGCGGGCTGACCCGCCCGGCCGTGAGCGGGTCGAGGCCCTGGCGCATCCGTGACCGCACGTCCTGCACGGTCCCGAGCGACACGTCGGTTTCCCTGGCGATTTCCCTGAGCGAGGCCTCCGGACGGGTCGTGATGAACTCGGCGGCGCGCTTGCGGCCCTCGATGGCCGTGACCGGGCGTCGCTTCCCGTCGCGCCCCAGGCGCTTGCCGAACTGCTGCCGGTCGTCCGCGGACTCCCGCCGGAGGCCGGCGATGGTCTTCGCGCTCAGCCCGGTGGCGATGCCGATCGCGCGGTCGGACCAGTCCGGGTGCCAGCCCAGGATCCGCTTCGCGCCCAGCACGCGGTCGGCCCGCGAGAGCGGCAGGCCGTGCAGCGTATTCGCCTTGACCGCCAGGATAAAGGCGTCATTGTCCGTACAGTCGATAACACGCGCCCGTATGGTTCGCTCGCCGCGCTTCTTCGCCGCCTCATAACGATGCGTGCCGTCGACTATGCGCAGGTTATTGCGCTGCACCAGAATAGGCGGCAATTCGCTGAAGCTGGCCACTTCGGCCAGCATCTGGACGTGCGCCGGATCCGTTCCTGTCCCGCGGCGGAAGAATCCGCTGGACAGCAAGCCCAGGGCGATATCTTCTACCGGCAGCCCGTCGACGGCGTCTATAGAATCGTGATTGTCGCTATCTCTGGCCGGTCGGGCGGATATCTCGCTAGGTGATGTAATGTCGAACAAGGCCATCGCGATGCCTTCCCTCGGTCATCCGCAAACAATGCCGAGGCTAGCCCGCCCGGAATCCCCTGACAATGAGGGTCCATCCGAAGTTCCTTTATCGGTGCTCCTGGGAGTACCGGGCTGCATGTAATGGCGTAGGCCGGTATGCAACTTTCGATATCGCGCCCCGCGGAAGTTTCGGCTGGCCGCCGGGCGCGCTGGCCGTCGGCTAGCGGACCCGGGGGGATGCCGGGGGCGTGGCCGGCGGTTCAACCGGGGCGGCGAGGCGGTTGAACGCGGAGATTCCTCCGGTTACCGATCGGTAGTTTTCGCAGCCAGATGGGCCTGTCCGCGGGTCCGCGGGTGCCGGGCTTACGGCATCGGACCTGGTTATCGTCATCTTGGCTAGGTGAACCATGCTGCCATCTTAGTTTATTAATCTCCCGTTTAGCAGTTGTTGGTTTGTAAATCGTCGTTTTGTGGCCCGAAATGTAGTTACGATGTTGGCATGAAAAGTGGATAGATGGTCGGAAGTGGTGGGATGTTACTGGTGTGAATAAGGGCTGGTGTCGGCATGGGCGGGCTGCGCGCCAGGTAGTACCAGATGGCAAGGCAAAGAAGACAGAGGCGACGGGCACAGGAAAAGGCCTTCAACGCGGGGCTGTGACCTGCCGCCGCTTCGTGCAATGAAGCGCGGAGTGAGTAGCTGCATAACCGTCGTTTAGGGGAGCAGGTGGCTGACTCGGCTGTACGTTCGGTGTGTCCCGCGTGTCCGCCTGATGGGCGCAATGAACGATTCGCTGCGATTATCCGGGAGGACCGCGCCCGGATCCTGAGCTTTTTCACGCAGTGCCTGGAGGAGTCGTACGGGTTCACCGCGGACGATCCCTCTTTCATTGACCAGGCGATGGTGACCGCCTCTGACGTCATCAACGATGTCGTGCGGAGCATCAGCGCCGCTGAAGTGCGGATCGACGAGAGCCACAAGCCGGATGCGTGGATCATCGCCCGCGTCGGGCGCGAGAACTGCCTGAGCCCCGCGGACGGCCTCGGGGCCGCCGCGATGCTGCTGAACATCGTGATCGAGGCGCTGACGTCGCAGGTGACGGCGGACCAGGACCTGATGCCCTGCTTCGTGCTGGCCGTGCGGGCGCTGAACGAGAGCATCAGCCGGCGCATGCAGGCGGTAGCCGGGGCGTGCGCCGCGTCCACGCTCGACCGCGTGCACCGGGCCCAGGTCGAGGAGCGGCGGCGGATCGCCCGCGAGCTCCACGACCGGGTCGGGGAGGTGCTGAGCGTCGGGCTCCGGCGGCTGGACCTGCAGGAGATCGCCGGCTTCGAGGCCCCGGCCGGCCAGGCCCGGGTCGCCCGGGAGGTCGTGGTGGAGGCGATGCGCCGGCTGCGAGTGGTGACCTTCGACCTGCGCGAACCGCCGGTGGCGAGCCTGGAGAAAGCGCTGATCAGGTACCTGGACTCGGTCCAGGCCGACGCTGAGGTGCGGCTGCACATCAGCGGGGACGAGGCCTGGGCACCGCCCGTGGTGCTCGACGAGGTCTTCCTCATCATCCGCGAGGCGGTGCGCAACGCGCTCAGGCACGGCGCGCCGCAGCTAGTGCTGATCGGAGTCGAATTGGATCCGCGAGAACTGAGCGCCTGGGTGCTCGACGACGGCTGCGGCTTCGTGCCCCGCGCGGCGGCCCCAGGCGGCACCGGGGCCGGCCTGGCCTCGATGCGCGAGCGGGCCGCACTGATCGGGGGCCGGGTCGCGGTCTCGAGCATGCCCGGTCACGGCACCCGCGTCGAGCTCCGCCTGCCCCTGCCCGAACACGACCCGACCCAGGCCAATGTCGACCACGGCTGACCGGACCCGGATCCTCATCGTGGATGACCACGCGCTCGTTCGCGAGGGGCTGCGCCGGATCCTGCAGACGCAAGAGGACATGGAAGTGGTCGGCGAGGCCGGCGACAGCACCGCCGCCATGGCGGTCGCGGTGCGCGAGCAGCCGGACATCGTGCTGCTCGACATCGAGATCCCGGGCGGGGACGCCACCACCACCGTGCGCGAGCTCCAGGGTTACTCGCCCGGGTCGCGGGTGATCATCCTGAGCATGTACGAGGGCCCGCGGCTCGTCCGGGCGCTGCTCGACGCCGGGATCCGGGGCTACCTGCTCAAGAGCATCCACTGGCAGGAGTTGGTGGTCGCCATCCGCACCGTGCGGGCCGACAGCGACCGGGTGGTGCTCGGGGTCTCGGGGCAGAGCCTCGGCAACGTCCGCCAGGGACCAGGCACGGGCGCCGCGGCGCTTTCCACGCGCGAGCGGGAAATCCTCGGCCTGGTCAGCCAGGCGCTCAGCAATGGCCAGATCGCCTCGCTGCTGTCGCTGCGGGAAGCGACGGTCAAGCGGCACCTGCGGAATATCTTCGTCAAGCTCGGTGCCGTCTCCCGTATCGACGCGGTCAACAAGGCCGCCGAATTGCGAGCATTTCAGGCGCCCGCGCATCGCCGCGAATCGTGAATCGGCAATCGGCGGTTGCCAGCGAAAGGCCAGCCGTGAAACGCTCTTTTCGTGCCTCATGACACAGCCGATATGACGCCGAGGCTGGTCGCCCTCAGCGACCTGCACGTGGCTTACCCCGACAATCGCCGGCTCATCGCCGAGCTGCGCCCCGGCGCCGAGGGGGACTGGCTGCTGCTCGCGGGGGACGTCGGCGAGCTGTTCGCCGACGTCGAGTGGGCGCTGCGCACGCTCAGCGGCCGGTTCGACACGGTCATCTGGACGCCGGGGAACCATGAGCTCTGGACGCACCCCGACGATCCGGTCCAGGCCCGCGGCGCGGTCCGCTACCAGCGCCTGGTGGAACTGTGCCAGAGCCTGGGGATCGTCACCCCCGAGGACCCGTACCGGGTGTGGGACGGCCCGGAGGGCCCCGTCACCATCGCGCCGCTGTTCATCCTGTACGACTACTCGTTCCGGCCGGACGGCGCGCTGAACAAGGAGCAGGGGCTGGCCGTCGCGTACGAGACCGGCATCGTCTGCAGCGACGAGGTGCTGCTGCACCCGGACTCCTACCCGAGCCGGGAAGCCTGGTGCCAGGCCCGGATCGCGCTGACCGAGCGCCGGCTGACCGAGCGGGACCCGGCGCTCCCGGTGATCTTCGTGAACCACTACCCGCTGATCCGCGAGCCCACGAACGTGCTGCGGTACCCGGAGTTCGCCCAATGGTGCGGCACGACCAGGACGCGCGACTGGCACGTGCGCTACAACGCGACGACGGTGGTCTACGGCCACCTGCACATTCCCCGGGTGACCTGGCAGGACGGCGTCCGGTTCGTCGAGGCCTCGGTCGGCTACCCGCGCGAGTGGAGCGCCCGCCCGCCGCGGCCCGGGGTGCCCGCGCCCGGCCTCCCGCGGCAGATCCTCCCGGTGCCGGCGGCCGAGGCCCGGGCAGCCGAGGTCCAGGCGCGCGCGGTCCGGGCGGCCGCGGGCGGGCAGCCGTGATCGCCGACCTCGTCCCGCCCGGCGTGGTCGTCGAGGAGGCATTCGGCGACCCCTCAGGCGTCACCCTGTTCCCCGAGGAAGAGGCGGTCATCGCCAAGGCCGTCGACAAACGGCGCCGGGAATTCACGACCGCCCGGGCCTGCGCCCGGGCCGCGCTCGCCCGGATCGGCGTGCCGCCTGCGCCGATCGTGCCCGGCCCGCGCGGCGCCCCGCGGTGGCCGTCCGGCGTGGTCGGCAGCATCACCCACTGCGAGGGGTACCGGGCCTGCGCGGTCGCCCGCGACCGGGACATCGTCACGATCGGCCTCGACGCCGAGCCGCACGACCGGCTGCCGGACGGGGTACTCGAGGCGGTCACGTCCACGGCCGAGCGGATCAGGCTGGCCGAGCTGACCGCGGCCCAGCCCGCCCTGTACTGGGACCGCATCCTGTTCTGCGTCAAGGAGTCGGTCTACAAGGCGTGGTTCCCGCTGACCGGCCGCTGGCTCGGCTTCGAGGACGCCGCCGTCGACTTCGACCCGGCCTGCCAGTCGTTTACCGCCCGGCTGCTGGTGCCCGGGCCGGTCGTCAACGGCCGGGTCCTGACCGGGTTCGAGGGCCGCTGGCGGGTCGGCGACGGGCTGATCGCCACCGCGATCGTCATTCCGCGTACGGCCTGAGTAAACGTCTCTCCGATGAATTCGCGGCTCATTATGCCGAAAATTATCGCGTCGGTTTCCGGCTGATCTGTCAACTGCTCAACTGCTGCTATTCGCCGGTTGAACAGGCGGCGCGAAGGTCGCCTGAACCGCGCGCGGCGTGACAGGATGGCCGCGCTTGCCGAGTGCTGAGACGCGCCTGGCCAGCTACTTAAGGCCAGAGATATTCCTCTTGAAGTGGCTTAGCGCTAACAGTGAATTACTCCGAAGAGCGAAGGCCGGATTCACAGTGACCCCGAATACTGAAGATATTGTCGAAGCGCTCAGGGACTCGCTGCTTGAAAATGAACGCTTGCGCCAGCAGAACAAGCGCTTCATCGCGTCGCTCGGCGAGCCGGTGGCGATCGTCGGGATGGGCTGCCGGTTCCCCGGCGGGGTCAGGGAGCCGGCCGACCTGTGGGAGCTGCTGGCCGCCGGCGACGACGCGGTCGCGGGGTTCCCCGCGGACCGGGGCTGGGACGCGGCCGGGCTGACCGGCCCGGAGCCAGGGGGCGCGGCCGACGGGTTCGCGCCGGTGGGCGCGTTCGTCTACGACGCCGGCGACTTCGACGCGGGGTTCTTCGGCATCAGCCCGCGCGAGGCCCTGGCCATGGACCCGCAGCAGCGGGTGCTGCTCGAGACCACCTGGGAGGCCCTCGAGCAGGCCGGCATCGAGCCCGGTTCGCTGCGTGGCAGCCAGACCGGCGTGTTCGCGGGCGCGACGTCGTCCGGGTACGGCGCGGGCCTGGCCGAGTGGGCACTGGAGTCGGCCGGCTACGTGATGACCGGCAGCGTCACCAGCGTGCTCTCCGGGCGGGTGTCCTACGTGCTCGGTCTTGAGGGCCCGGCGGTGACGGTCGACACCGCCTGCTCCTCGGCGCTGGTCGCGGTGCACCTGGCCTGCCAGGCGCTCCGGGCCGGGGAATGCTCGCTCGCGCTGGCCGCCGGGGTGACGGTCATGGCCACCCCCGGGGCGTTCACCGAGTTCGGCCGCCAGCAGGGGATGGCGGCCGACGGGCGGTGCAAGCCGTTCAGCGCGGCCGCGGACGGCACCGGCTGGGGCGAAGGCGCGGGCGCGCTCGTCCTCGAGAAACTCACCGACGCCCAGCGGAACGGCCACCGGGTCCTGGCCGTCGTGCGCGGCAGCGCGGTCAACCAGGACGGAGCGAGCAACGGGCTGACCGCGCCGAACGGACCCTCGCAGCAGCGGGTCATCCGGGCCGCCCTGGCCAGTGCCCGGCTCGCCCCCGCCGACGTCGACGCGGTCGAGGCGCACGGCACCGGCACGGTCCTCGGCGACCCGATCGAGGCCCAGGCGCTGCTCGCCACCTACGGCCAGGACCGGCCGGAAGGCCGCCCGCTGTGGCTGGGCTCGGTCAAGTCCAACATCGGCCACACCCAGTGCGCGGCCGGCGCGGCCGGCGTGATCAAGATGGTGCTGGCGCTGGGCCACCAAGAACTGCCGCGCTCGCTGCACGCCGAAGACCCGTCCCCGCACGTGGACTGGTCGGCCGGGCAGGTGCGGCTGCTGGCCGAGGCCCAGCCGTGGCCCGCGGGAACCGGACCGCGGCGGGCGGGCGTGTCGGCCTTCGGCGTCAGCGGGACCAACGCCCACGTCATCCTCGAGGAAGCCCCCGCCCTCGCCGAACGAGCCGCCGGCCCGGCCGCCGAGGCAGGCCCCGGGCAGGCCCCGGCGGCCGGGCCGGCGGCGAACGGGCCCACGGCGTGGCTGGTCTCGGCCCGCTCGGTACCCGGACTACGGGCACAGGCCGGGCGGCTGGCCGCGCACGTGACCGCCCGGCCCGGGCTTGACCCGGCCGACGTGGCCTATTCGCTGGCGACGACCCGGTCAGCCTTCGAGCACCGGGCCGTCGTGGTCGGGGCTGGCCGGGAAGACCTGGCCGCGGGCCTGGCCGCGGTCGCCGCCGGGGACCCCACGCCGGGCGTGGTGACCGGCGCGGTGCCACCCGGCGGCGAGCGCCGCCGGGTGGTGTTCGTGTTTCCCGGCCAGGGAGCGCAGTGGGCGGGCATGGGGACCGAGCTAGCCACGGCGAGCCCGGTGTTCGCGGCCCGGCTGGCCGAGTGCGGCGCGGCGCTGGCACCGTACGTGGACTGGGTGCTTGACGACGTGCTGGCCGGGGCGCCCGGGGCGCCGGGGCTCGACGTCGCCGACGTGGTGCAGCCCGCCCTGTGGGCGGTGATGGTGTCCCTAGCGGCCGCCTGGCAGGCCGCCGGGATCACCCCGGACGCGGTGGCCGGGCACTCCCAGGGCGAGATCGCCGCCGCCGTCGTCGCCGGGATCCTGACCCTGGACGACGCGGCCCGCGTGGTGGCGCTCAGGTCCCGGGCGCTGCGGGCACTGGCCGGGAAGGGCGGCATGCTGTCGGTCGCCGAGCCCGCCGCCGGCGTCGCCGCCCGGCTCGCCCCCTGGGGGCAGCGGCTGTCGGTCGCCGCCGCCAACGGCCCCGCCGCCACCGTGGTCTGCGGCGATACGGACGCGCTCGCGGAACTGGCCGCCGCCTGCGCGGCGGCCGGGATACGGACCCGGCTCCTGCCGGTCGACTACGCCTCGCACGGGCCCCAGGTGGAGGCGGCGCGCGAGGAGATCGAGACCGCGCTGGCCCCGATCACCCCCGGCCCCGCCCGGGTGCCGATGATCTCGGCGATGACCGGCGAGTTCCTCGACGGCCCCGAGGCCGACGCCGGGTACTGGTACGCGAGCCTGCGCGCCCCGGTCGAGTTCGGCCGGGCCGTCCGGGTGCTGGCCGCGGCCGGCCACCGCACGTTCATCGAGGTGTCACCCCACCCGGTGCTGACCGCCGCGATCACCGGCACGCTCGAGGACTCCGGGCCGCCCGAGGACTCCGGGCCGCCCGAGGAGACCGCCGTCCCGGAGCCGGGCCGTACCGGCCGCACGGGCCTGCCGCCGGCCATGGTGACCGGGACCCTGCGCCGCGACGACGGCGGCCCGCACCGGTTCCTGCTCTCGCTGGCCGAGGCCTACGCGCACGGCGCCAGCGTCGACTGGCCCGCCGTCCTGCCCGCCGGCCCGCCGGTCAGCCTGCCGACCTACGCCTTCCAGCGGCAGCGTTACTGGCCGCGAGCCGCCCAGGACCCGGAGACGGCCGCGGGCGGAAACGCCGCCGGAACGGCCGTCGGGTCCCGGGCCGAGGCCCAGTTCTGGGCGGCCGTCGAGGACGGCAACCTGACCGGACTGGCCGACGCCCTGGCGGTGGACGGCGAACGGCTCGGCGCGGTGGTGCCGGCGCTGGCGTCCTGGCGGCGCCGCGAACGAGGCGAGTCGGTGACCGCGGGCTGGCGGTACCGGATCACCTGGGCACCGGTGACCGCACCCGGGCCCGCGACCCTGACCGGCACCTGGCTGGTGCTGACCCGGCCGGGCGAAGACCTGGTCGGCTGGTGCGCGGCGGCCCTCGAGGCCGGCGGCGCCACCGTCACCGTCGCCGAGGTCACGCGGGACGAAACCCACCGCGCGGCCATCGCCGCCCACATCGCCCGGGCGCTGCCCGACCCGGCGGCCGGGGTCGTCTCGCTACTCGCGCTGGACGAGACCCCGGAGCCGGACTTCCCGGCGGTGCCCGCCGGCCTGGCGGCCACCCTAGCTGTCGTGCAGGCCCTCGGCGACACGGGCCTGCCCGCCCCCCTATGGGTTCTCACTCGCGGCGCGGTCGCGGCGACGCCCGGCGAGATCCCGCTCAGCCCGGCGCAAGCCCAGGCCTGGGGGCTCGGCCGGGTCGCGGCCCTCGAGCACCCGGACCGGTGGGGCGGACTCGTGGACCTCCCGCCGGTGCCGGACGCGCGGGCGGCGGAGCGACTGAGCGCGGTGCTCGCGGGCAGGTCCGAGGATCAGGTCGCGATCCGGCCATCCGGGCTGCTCGGCCGCCGCCTGATCCGGGCACCCCGGCCGGCCAATGCCCGCGAATGGGTGCCGCGAGGAAGCGTGCTGGTCACTGGGGGCACCGG
>Ga0302314_10005558_pt1 | contig 22965 bp, 23 predicted proteins | sample III_Palsa_N2_3_FD_200533 | JGI IMG/M metagenome (GOLD analysis project Ga0302314, IMG submission 200533) | Peat permafrost microbial communities from Stordalen Mire near Abisko, Sweden - III_Palsa_N2_3 | ecosystem: Environmental > Terrestrial > Soil > Palsa > Peat permafrost | place: Sweden... | reverse complement strand
CCGCGCGCACCTAGGCGCGAGCCCGGCTCGTGACGCCGCCCAAGGTATGTGTCGACGACTTAGCCAACCCACGGCGATCGGCAACGATGGCCAGGAACGAAACAAGGAGAGCCCTCACATGGTGGATATTCTTCATCGAGTCGGAATCGGAGCGCCAATCGAAAAGGTCTACGAGACCCTCACCTCGCTGGAGGGCAACCGAGGCTGGTGGGATTCGAACGCAAGCGGCGACGCCGCGTCGGGGGGAACGCTCACGTTCTTCAAGCACGACTTCCGCGTCGAGGTGACGCCGAACGAGCGCGTAAAATGGAGGTGCGTGAAGGGAACGCCGGAGTGGACGAACACCGAGGTCACGTTCGACCTTTCCTACAGGCAGGACCAGACGTTCGTGATCTTCAAGCACGCCGGATGGGTCGAGCCCGTCGAGTTCATGCACCACTGCAGCACGAGGTGGGCGACGTTTCTCCTCAGCCTGAAGGAGCTCCTCGAGACGGGCAAAGGGCGGCCAGCGCCCGACGACGTAAAGGTCTACGTCGGAGAGTGACCGAAGAACAGACGCCGTCGCCTTTCACGATGAGCTTCAATTCAGGCAAGAGCGAGCACGACATGCGTGGCCTTCGGCGTGGCGACGTGTTCAGAGACTCGATAGCCCAACCGGACCAAGTCGATCCCCGTGAGCAAGCTCTCGCCAGTTCCGAGCAGGACGGGCGCAATGGCGAGGTGCATCTCGTCCACGAGCCCCGCTTCCAGGTACTGCCGGATGGTGGCGACACCGCCGCCTAGCCGCACGTCTTGATCCTCGGCTGCTTCCCGGGCGCGCGCGAGCGCTTCGCCAATGCCTCCGGTGACGAAGTGAAACGTGGTGCCCCCCTTCATTGCGACGGACGGTCGCGCGTGGTGCGTGAGGACAAAGACCGGCACGTGGTACGGCGGGCTGTCTCCCCACCACCCGTTCCACGCTTCATCCGGCCAAGGGCCACGAATCGGCCCGAACATATTCCGTCCCAGTATCCAGGCGCCGATGCCCGCAAATCCGCGTGCAGCGAAGTCGTCGTCGACGCCCGTCGAACCGCCTTCGGCGCCGTGGACCTTCTGAAAGGTGCGCGTGGCGAAGAACCAGTCGTGGAGCGCGAGGCCGCCGACCCCCAGGGGGTTCTCAAGATCCTGATTCGGTGCTGCCCCGAAGCCATCGAGAGAAACACTGAAACAGCGGACGCCGAGTTTTCTCATGACGAACTCTCTTAGCTCTGGGCCGCGTACGTCACAACGACGTTCCGGCAGCGGAACGCCCGCTGCTCCAACAGACGCAGCGACCGCGCTCGGGTGACCTTCGCTTCTGGCACCCACCGCCCCGCGTCCCGCTTCCCCGTCATGACCGGAAGCGCAGCTCCCGCTTCTCGATGTAGGCCTCCAGCGTGTCCGCGCTGCCCGCGGGATCCGCCATCCCCACATAGCCATCCGGTCGCACGAGGTACATCGCATCCAGCGCCAGGCCCGCCTCGCGGGCCTTCGACGTCCACGGAAAGACGTGCAGCGCCAGCCCGCGCTGGCTGCACGCGGCCGTGAGCTCGGCCGACGCGCCACCATAGATGTGGACCTGCCAGTCGAGCGACGCCAGCGGCGCGAAGTTGTCCTCCCCGCCCGCGCTCTCCGCCGCCACCCACGGCAAGCGATCCCCGCCTCGCACCCCGCCGGCCTTTCCCTCGTTGAAGTGGACCTGGCGGTAGGTGAGGGCCGTCTGGGACACCGTGCGGAACAAGAAGCGCCTCACCGACGCGCGCGCCATCAGCCGCGACACGAGAAGCGGCACCGCGTGAATGCGCATGGCCCGGGCGTACGCCCCCTCGCCGCTGGCCACGGTGAAGGCGCGGTCGGTGGTGGCCACCAGGCGGCGGGCGAAGGCGATGCGCTCCGGCTCGTAGCTCTCGAGCAGCTGGGCCTCCGCGCGGTGCTGAAGGACGGCGGCCAGCTTCCAGGACAGGTTGATGGCGTCGCCGATGCCGGTGTTCATCCCCTGCCCGCCGACCGGGCTATGAACGTGCGCCGCGTCCCCCAGGATGAAGCCGCGACCGCTGTGGAAACGCTCGGCCACGCGGTGGTGGACGCGGTAGGTCGAGAACCAGTGCAGGCGCTCGACCTTGACCTTCATGCGGTCCACAGCCTCGTGGCTCACGTCGTTCCAGGTGAGGTTGCGGCGCTTGGCCTCCGACTCCTCTTTCACCGCGCCGACCAGGCGCGCGGCGCCGTCTCCCTTCATGGGGAAGACGGCGAGGAAGTCGGCTTCGTCGAGGGCGATGTGAAGCTCCTTGTTGCTGGTCGGGCCGCTCAGTTCGACGTCGGCCACGTAGAACACGCGGTCGTAGGTGCCGCCCGGAAACCCGATGCCCAGCCCCTCGCGCACCTTGGAGTGCCCTCCGTCGCATCCCGCGATGTAGGCCGCCGAGCACTCCGACGCGCCCCCGTCCGGCCCCACCAGCTTGGCCACCACCCCGTGCGCCTGCTGTTCGAAGCTCTCCAGCCGAGTCCCCCGCTCCACCTCGACGCCGGCGCGCCGGAGATGCTCGGCCAGCAGCCGTTCGTGCTGGTCTTGCGGGAACATGGTGATGAAGGGAAAGGGGCTGACCCCCTGGCCGATGTCGGAGAGGTCGGCCCCGGCCAGGCGCGTGCCGCGTGCCCACAGGTTGACGCCGGTGAAGCGCAGGCCACGCTGGAGAACGTCGTCCGCGAGACCGACTTGCCGGTAGAGTTCCAGGGTTCGCGCTTGCACGGCCAGCGCTCGGGACGTGGTCCCTGGTTCCATGACGGGATCGATGATGCGGATGCCCACACCGAGGCGCGACAACCACAAGGCCAACACCAGGCCTGTGGGCCCTGCGCCGACGATGAGGACGTCCGTGGACTTCATGGGCGTCATCGTACCGCGTATCGCGCTCGTATCGCGCAGCGCTCCTCACAGGGTACTGGCAGAGCGTCGACGCCTGGTACCAGCGAGAGCTCGACACGACCGCGGAGCGCATCCGCAACTACGAGCTACGACGGGAGTCACGCGGTAGTACGCCTGCTACGAGATCCTCGTGCCTCAGCGTGCATTGGACTGCTCCGATACCGACGAAGCCCCACGTCATCTGTCACATGCTGATCTTACTCGACGGCCGCATCCACCCGAGCCGCTGGACGCAGAGCCCCGACGGTGACCGAGGGGTGTGGTCGTCTGCTTACGAGAGGGTGCACGAGACGCTCGCGGGCGACGCATGGCTCGTCGGGCGCGTCACGATGGCGGAGATGAGCAAGGCCGACGCGCATCCACCCGAGGGGCCATTTGCCGTCACGCGTCCGCACCATTTCGCGCGGCGTGATGCCGACACCTACGCGATTGCGTTCGATCGCTCCGGCAAGCTCCACTTCAGCAAGCCGGACGTCGGCGGCGATCACGTCGTCGTGCTCCTCGGCCCCAGCGTACCCGACAGTCATCTCGCGGAGCTCACCAAGGACGGGGTCTCGTACGTCGTCGCCGGAGACGAAGGAATGGACGCGAGGCCGCTCCTCGAGCTGCTCGGAAGAGAGCTTGGCATCCATCGGCTCCTGGTCGAAGGCGGAGGCAACGTGAACGGCTCGATGATGGCGGCCGGCGTGGTCGACGAGCTCAGCATCCTCCTTGCGCCGGCGGTCGACGGCGCCGTCGGCATCACGGGCGTCTTCGAGGTCCCGGACCCGCGCCTGGCGGGCAAGGCGCGCCTCCGCCTCACGTCGAACGAGACCCTCGAACACGGCCTCGTGCACCTTCGTTACGCCGTTGAGCCGACGTAGTCACCTGTCGTGACAAAGGTCACGGGCTCGAGCGTGACAGGAACGTCGTGCTCAGTTTTTCTTCGCTCCGCCTTCAGCCACGCGTACTTGCGATCGCTTACCCATCAGGCCTCCCCTGAACCGGAGTTCGTCGACCAGCAAAACGAACGCAGGCGCCAGTTGCCGGCGGCTCGGGTAGTAGAGGTGGTAGCTGCCGTTCGGCATCCGTACCACGGTCGTAAGCCCGGGCTCATTCCGCACAGAGCTTCTCACCGAGCAATCGACGACGTACGCCGAGCCCGCCGTCGCGGACTACGCTGAGCGCAGAGCCAAGCAGGTCGAGTTCTGGAACTCCAGGAACGGCAAGCAGGGCGGCGATCCCGCCAAGCTCGCCCGGGCGCTGATCGGCATCACTGACCTGGAGCAGCCCCCGCTCCGCTTCATCGCCGGCGCCGACGCGATCGAGCTGGCCAAGCGGAAGATCGCTGCCCTTCAGCAACAAGTCGACGCGTTCCATGACCTCTCGACGTCGCTCGCGTTCGATGAAGGCGGAGGGGGCAAGTGATGAGCTCTCCTATCCACGGATCGAGACCTCGGGCGCGGAGGAGCTCGCGCGCCAGTCGACCCCAGGGCTTGCGCACCGGCATCTCAGTGATGTCAACCGATTGCTCCCCCGAGCAGACCGGCGGCGCGCCCCCCCCCTCCCCCGACGCCATGGTCCCAGGGCCCCGACCGGGCGACGCTCAGGCCTTCGACGCCGGCGCGGGTTCGGATCCGGCTGCCGCGTCCACCGGAGCCCCGGCGGACGCACCCGCGGGATGGGCGCCGGTGATCGTCGACCTCTGGACCTTGCCGAGCGTGTGCCGGGCTTCGCGGGTGGCCTTGGCCTTGGCAGCCGCGGCGATCTTCTGATCCGGCGTCTGCACGCGCGCCTTGCGCGGGGCCAGGCCGAAGTCCGCGAGGGTGTCCAGCTTCGCGCCGAAGGCCACCATCATGGCTTGCCGTAGACCGGCCGTCGCCGTGCGGATCCGGGCGTGCTCGGCGACGTCTGGTAAGTCATCCTGCCGCCCGCCCCTTGGCAAGGCCTTTGGCGAGCCTTCTGCCCCGTCCTTGCTCGGCTGGCCTCCGAGAGCGTCATCGCGCCGAACAGGTGTCCCATGACGGCTCCCGACGTTCACGGCCATGTGAGCAGGGACGTCGGTCCGTTCGGACGGCGTTCCGCCTCGAACTCCGGCGCCCCTTGCGACCGCGCGGCGGTTTTCGACCGTCCCCCCAGGCTCGGGCAATCGTTTCACACCCACTCGAGCTTCTCGAGGTCGGCGATCAATCCCGGACCGGTCGGCTGCCAGCCCAGCGCCGCGCGCGTCTGGCCGCTCGCCGAGCGGATGTCTTCGCCTGCGAGCACGGCCATCCACCCGAAGTAGCCCGGCGCCTCGTCGGGCCTGATCGAGCGGACCGGCACTCGCAGTCCCTTCCCGAGGACGTCCGCGATCGCGCGCAGTTGCACGCCTTCCTCGCCCACGGCGTGGTAGCGCGCTGTCGCGTTTTTCGCGAGCGCGAGTCGGTAGAGCCGCGCCACGTCGTTCACGTGCGCTGCCGACCAGTGGTTCGAGCCATCGCCGACGTACCCTACGAAGCCCTTCTGGCGCGCGACTTCGATCACGAACGAGACGAGCCCCGCGCGCCGCGTGTCGTGCACCTGCGGCAGCCGCACGATCGCGACGCGCACCCCGCGCTGCGCCACGGCATCGGCGGCCCGCTCGGGCGTGCGCGGGAATCCGCCCTCGGAGCGCGGCGCGTCGCTCTCGGTCGCCGGCCGACCTCGGGTGCTGACCATGCCCACGCCCGAGGTCACGATCAGCAGCTTCTGCGTGCCCGCGAGCGCGTCGCCCAGCACCGCGATCGCCCGCTGCTCGTTCGCGCAATTGTCGGCGAACTTGGAGAAGTCGTGGTCGAACGCGAGGTGGATCACCGCGTCTGCCTGCGCGGCCGGGGCCGCGAGCGTCTCGGGCCGCGTGAGATCGCCACGCGCCACTTCCGCGCCCGCAAGGGCGAGCGCCGCCGCCGACGCCTCGGAGCGCGCGAGCCCGACGACCGCATGCCCTGCGCCCTTCAGCTCGCGGACGACGGAAGAACCGATGAAACCCGACGCACCAGTGACGAATACACGCATGGGAACCTCCGGATGTCAGAACCTGACATGACGGCTACCATGTGATGTCAGAGTCTGCAATGACTCATGGCAGGCCATGTCATCGTTCGCCCGATCGCCTACACTGACCCGCATGGCTCGCTGGGAACCCAACGCGCTCGAGCGACTGCGCGCCGCGGCCCTCGAGCTCTTCGAAGAGCGGGGCTACGACCGCACGACCGTCGGCGACATCGCGGCGCGCGCCGACCTCACCGAGCGCACTTTCTTCCGCTACTTCACGGACAAGCGCGAGGTCTTGTTCTCGGGCAGCGAAGAGCTCGAGAAGCTGATCGTGTCCGGCGTGGCGAGCGCTTCCAAGACGATGTCGCCGCTCGAGGTCGTCGTGGAGGCGCTCGCGGCCTCGTCGCCCGTGTTCGAGGCCCGCCGTACGCACGCCCGCAAGCGGCAGGCGCTCATCGCCGCGCACGCCGATCTGCGCGAGCGCGAGCTGATAAAGTTCACCAAGCTCGCCGCGGCCCTGCTCGCCAGCCTGCGCGATCGAGGCGTGCCCCAGGCCACGGCCGCGCTGCTCGCCCAGACGGGCACGACGCTCTTCTACAACGCGTTCGAGCGATGGATCGAGGACAGCAAGAAGCGCGACCTCGCCCACCACCTGCAGGAAGCGGTCACCGAGCTCCGATTGCTCACGGCGGCGACGGGGGCCGGCAAGCGCCGCGGCAAGACTTTGTCGAAGCGCGGGGCGAAGTTGTCTGATCGACGACGTCGCGATCCGTAGAGCGTCGGCGCAAGGCCACCGCTTTGCCGATGTTGGAAGTCGAGCCAGTAACGAGTGCCACTTTGCCCAACATACGGCGGGCGCGCGAAGGCAAGACGACGTGGCTCATCTACGACGGCCGGCGCGCGTATCCATCTGATGCCAGGCTCACGAACCAGCTCGCGGCGGCGCGCGTGACCTCTTCAGCATCCGGCGCCGCGTCGCTCGCCCAGGCGACGAAGCCGTCGGGGCGCACGAGCAGCGCGGTCAGGCCGAGGCGCTCCTTGGCGTCGCTCGCGGCGTAACGGACCTGATCGCCCCAGCGGCCGTCGAGCGATCGCAGCGACTTGGTGAAGTCGAGCAGCAAGCCGCTGCCGTCGCGGAGCAACGCGCCGACTCGCGCGCCGTCCTCGAGCTCGAAGTCCGGGCAGCTGCAGCCCGCGAGAAAGTGCCCCCCGCCGAGGTCGTAGCGGAGATTCACGCCCCAAACTCGCTCGGCGAAGTAGGTCGCGCCGTCGCGGGTGCCGATCAGATCGCGGACCACCGACTGCAGCGCGCGCGCGTTCGGGCGCATCAGCGCGACCTGGGCCCGCGTCCATTCGAGGACGCGCGCGCCGATCGGGTGGCGCTCCGCGGCGTAGCTGTCGAGCAGGCCCGCGGGAGCTATGCCGCGCACGGTGACCGCGAGCTTCCAGCCGAGATTCATCGCGTCGCCGAGGCCGAGATTCAGGCCCTGCCCACCGAGCGGCGAATGGATGTGCGCGGCGTCGCCCGCGAGCAGCACGCGCCCCTTGCGGTAGTCCGCGACCTGCATCGAGCGGTCGGTCCACGTCGAGGCGAGCTTGAGCGCTTTGACGGTGATGTCAGTCCCTGACACACGCCGCAAGACGGTCTGCACGTGCTCGCGCGTGATCGGCTGGCTTCGGTGGAACGCGCCGCCGTCGAAGTCCACGAGGCCGAAGACGCCGGGCTGCCACTGCGTGAACATGCCGGTGCGGGTGGCGTGGCGGCCCATCGGCAGCGCCGCGCCATCTTCGAGCGCCACCTCGACCGAGTAGCCGGTGAACTCGGGATCGGTGCCGACGAGCTCGAACCCCGCCTGCTTGCGCACGGTGCTGCGGCCGCCGTCGCAGCCGACGAGGTAGCGCGCGTGAAAGCGCCGCTCGCCGGAGCGCACGGTGACTTCGTCGTCGGACGGCTCGACGCCGTCGACGCCGAGGCCGCGCTGGAGCTCGGCGCCCATCGAGAGCGCGTGCGCGGCGAGGACCTGCTCGAGGTGCTCCATCTCGGCGCCGAGCTGCAGATCGGAAGGTCCGGGGAGCCGGTAGGTCCAGCGCGACGAATCGATGTTGGCGTGATCGAACTGCAGGCCCGCGAAGTGGCCGGCCGGACCGCTGCGCTTCGCGCCGGGCGCGATCGCTCCCGAGGGGCTCGGCTGGCCGGGGCCGCCGTTGGCGCGCGGCTGCGCGGCGATCTCGTCGAGGAGTCCGCGCCGGTAGAAGGCCTCGATGCTCGGGCCCCAGAGGCCGCGCATGCCAAACGGAAGCCGCTTGAGCGGCGAGTGCGGATCCTCGAGCTGCTCGAGCACCAGCACCGAGAGCCGGGCTCGCCGCAGCTCGCAGGCGAGGAAGAGTCCGACCGGACCGGCCCCTGCGATGATCACGTCGTAGACCATGACGGAAATGTAAGCTAAAGCTTGGATTGGTCAGCTTGCCTCCCATGCCCAAGCCACGCACCAAGCTAAGCCCGCGAAAGAAGCCGCGCCAGGAGCGGTCGGCGGCCACTGTCGCGGCGATTATCCAAGCTGCAGCTTACATTTTGCGCAAGGGCGGCTACGCGGGGATGACGACGAACCTGATCGCCGAGCGGGCGGGCGTGAACATCGCGTCGCTCTATCAATACTTTCCCAACAAGGAGGCGATCCTCGGCGCGCTGATCCAGCGGCACGGCGAAGAGGTGCGCGCGGCGCTCGCCGAGGTGATGGCGGAGCACAGAGGCAAGGGCTTCAAGGCCAACGTGCGTGCGGTCGCGAAGTGCGTGCAGGCGGCCCACGCGGTCGAGCCGGAGCTGCACGAGGTCTTCACCGTCGACGCCGCGCGGCTCGGGTTCCAGCCAGCGGCGATCGAGCACGATCCGCTGTTCGCGGAGGTGCGCGCGAAGTTCCTCCGCGAGAGCAAGCTGCGCGATCCGGCGCTCGCGCTCTGGATCGTCGAGACCTGCGTGCGCGCCGCGTTCAACCGCGCATTCGTCGAGCGCAAGGAGCAGGCGAACAGCGACCTGCTCCTAGACGAGATCATCCGGCTCGTCGTGCCGTTCCTCAAAGGCTAGCAGCGCGTCGCTTCACCAATCGTGGCGCGCAGGCCCAATTCGGTCGGCCGTCCGCTGGGGCTGTAGAGGCACGGGATCCCCAAGATGGTTAAGTCTAGTCCGAGCCTATCCCGGCATTGGCTCGATCCAAGAGCTCCCACAACGCCGGGACAGCGACACGCGGGACCATCCCCGCGTCATCGACGGAGCCAGGGCTACTTCAACTGGCTGTCTTTGCTGCCTCGGCGGTTGTAGAGGTTCTGGTGCACGTCGAGCCGATCCGCCTCGGATTGGCACGGGACGCAACTCCGGACGCCGGGTAATGCTCGGCGCCGCGCTTCCGGGATCGACTCGCCGCATTCCTCGCAGGCGAGGAGGCTCTCCCCCTGCGCGAGCCGGCTCCGCGCGCGTTTGACAGCGCTGTCGACCGTCGCGTCGATCTGATCTTGCACCGCGCCGTCCTGCGCCCAACCGACCGCCATGGCCAAAACATAGGGCAAGGACGGACGGTGTCGAGGCGACGACAGCACGACTGGACCGATGAGCGCTCGGGATGCGCCAGGGCGAGCTCTACTGGCTTCGCCGGCTTCGGCTCTTCGGGGTCCCGCGGACAGCGGGGACGGAAGCCTTGATCGTCTCGTTCATGTTCTCTCCGTCCCAACGGACACAGATTGAGAATGCTTCCCAATGGGCCACGAGTCGCAAACGTTGCGGCGCCGCGCTAGCCGCCGAGACCGTGCTCCTTGGCGATCGCCGCGTTCCTGGCGTCGGCGCGCTGCGCTGCCGGCCGAGCCGCAAGCCGCTCGGCGTACGCAGTGAACGTGGGCGTCGCCTCGAGGAGTTTGAAGCGCAGCAGATACAGGACGGCACCGCCGAAGATGCAGTCGGCCATCGAGAAGCGATCGCCGAGGATGTAGCTTCGTCCCGCGATGGCGCTCTCCATCGAGGCGATCACGCTCTCGTACGTGCCCCAGCCGACCTGGCTCGGCTTGAATTGCGCGCCCGAGGTCTTGGCCGAAACGGCCGGCTCAATCACGGAGGGCGAGAACAAGGACCAGCGAAGGTACGCCGCCCGTGCCGCATCGTCGGGCGACGGCGCGAGCTTACCGAGCGAGTACCGATCCGCCAGATAAAGGCCGATCGCGGCCGCCTCGGTTACGACGAGGTCTCCGTCCGTCAGGATGGGCACCTTGCCCATGGGGTTGAGTGCGACGATGTCGGGCGCCTTCTGCGCGCCCTTCATGATGTCGACGAAGCGGAGCTGGTACGGGACGCCGGTCTCCTCGAGGGACCAGACGACGTTCGCCGCGCGCGAGAACGGGTGATGGTAGAGCGTGATCGACATGCCGCTCAGGCTAGACCGAAAAGGTGAACCGGGGTGTCGATCCGGTCGGGTGCGGATGCTGCTCGTAGGGGGGGCCTCGGCGACGAGGCCGACCTCGCCCGCGCCCTCAAGCTTGCTGCCGAGGCGGGGGAGCCCAACGAGACGCGCGCGTTGATTGCCATATTTCTTTGCACGGGCCTAACCGATGCTGGGCAGCCATCATGGATGCGCGATCAACACCGCCGTCCCTGCACGCGCCTTCACGCAGTCCATCGCCCGGCGCAGCGTGGCTGGATCGAGCGCCGCGAAGCTCTCGTCGAGCACCACGATGTCGGCGCCCTGGAGGAGCGCCCGCGCCATGAAGACCCGGCTGCGCTCGCCGTGGGAAAGCTGCCAGCCGGTCTCGCCGACGGGCTGAAGGATGCCCGAGGGCATCCGCGCCAGGAGCGCGCCGAGCGACAGCTCCGTGCAGACGGCTTCTGCCTCCTCCAGATCCCGCGGGGTCGGTGGCCACCTCCGCCCCATGAGCAGGTTGAACGCCAGGGATGCGCCGAGCAGGTGGTTTTCGTGGAACTGGGGAACGCCCGCGATGCGCCTGCGCCAGGCCGCCGCACCGAGCGTCCGGCGATCGAGGCCTTCGAGGAGCACGAGACCTTCGTCCGGCTCGCGAAGCCCGAGCAGGAGCGACGCGAGCGTGGACTTGCCGCAGCCCGACGGCCCTTCCACGAGGACCCAGTCGCCCGAGCTCACGCGAAGAGACGCATCGGAGAGCACCGGGGCCGCTCGCCCGCGGTGACGGAAGCCGAGATGACGCGCGTCGAGGAGGAGCCGTGGGGAGCCGCCGGGCGCGCGCTGCGTGTCGAAGGCGAGCGAGGAGGCCAGCGAAGACGCGACCGGCTCGGCTCGCGTCGCAGACTCGAAGACCGGACGCAGGCGCCGCAAGCTCACCGCCGTGCCCGCCAGCCCCGCGATCCCCTGGCTCACGCGGCGGAGGGCTCGCTGGACGACCAGCACGCCGCCGATGGATAGCGAGAGCGCGGCGGCCGTTCGAGTGTCGGCCATCATCGCCGGAGCGAGCGCGGCGACGGAGGCGAGGAGCCACGCGCGCGGCAAGCCGAGGGTGAGAGCAGGAACGAAGCGGTCCATCATCCGCCCACGAGCGAACAGCCGCGTGAGCCCCTGATCTTCGCCGTCGTGCCAGGTTTCTTGGGGCTCCTGCGCGAGGCGAGTGCGATGGCCGACCATGCGCTCGATGGTGTCGTGGGTGAGGGCGAGCCGCTCATCGGTCCATGCCGCGCGCGCACGATACAGCCGCAACCCGACGGCAGCGCCAGCGACCAGGAAGGCCGCGAGCAGGGCGAGCTCGAGCACCGCCGAAGCGCCGGTCGCCAGAATGACCGCGCCGACCACGAGCTCCGCCACCGCCAGAGCGGCCGCGAAGCCTGCGCCGATCGCCATGTCCTCGATGGTCTCTGCCTCGACGACCAGGCCCAGGGTCTGACCGGCCCCTTCGCGTCGCGCCTCGTCCGCATCCTTCCGGAGCGCGCCGGCCAGCAGGTGGCGCTTGAGCAGCGCCCCGACGTCGATCGCGATCACCGCCTGCGCCCGCGTCACGTAGCTGTGGAGCGGCGCCTGGCTCGCCAGGACCAGTCCCCACGCGGCCAGCCAGCCGGGGTCCAGGTTCCCTACCAGCGCCGTGACGCCGAGGATCCAGAACGAGGTCACGAAGAGCGCCTGCTCCAGGAAGTGCGCGGCGAGCACGCGGGCGGCCCGGGCTGGAACCGAGGCTTGCTTCAGCTGGGCGAGAAGTGGAGCCGTGCCCGGAAGGCGCAGCATGAAGACGCCCTCGACGCGCGAATCGGCGAGGCGTTCGGCGAGGATGGCGCGTCGTGCCCGGGCGCGCCGGTGCCGGGGGATCCGCGAGGTCTCCACGAGCGCGGTGATTTCAGCGGCGATGGGGAGTTCGAGGTGGCGGCACAGGAGATCGCGGAGCTCCGCCGTGGCGATGCGGTGCACGTGCCCCCTCGGATCCACCACGTGCGTCCGGCCCTGCGCGCTCACGCCGGCAGGGACGAGCACCAGGATTCGCGCTGGACCGTCCAGAGGAACGCGCACGAGGGCAGGCGCCGCCTTGCGAAGGAGCATCTCCACGTCGCCCGCCGGAGCGGACGTCGGCTCCGCCTCCACCCCGAGCGAGACCGCGACCTGAGCAACGCTGCGCGCGAAGCCGTCGTCGCTGTCCGCCGGCGGCTGGAGGGCGGGGATGTCCAGGTCACGCAGGGCGATACCGCCCGCGCGCGCCGCCACGCGCACCGCCTCGCCGAGCCGTGTCGCCGGCCAGGCGAGCGACGCGATCGAGTCGGTCGCCGCGGCGCAGCGGGAGAGGCCCCGGACCGTCACGAGCGCCGCCCTTCTGCGCGCGACAGGGAGGCCCGCTTCTCGGACAGCGAGGGCAGGTCCTCCACTGTCCGCCCGGCGTCGAGTCGGACCCTCCGCCAGGCTCCGCCCGCCCATATCTCGCGCAGCACCGTCGCCTCCTCGGCAAGCATGGCTTGATAGCGCGAGCCTTCCCGGGCAAGGAGCATCTCCGGCGGACCGTCCTCCACGATCCGGCCTTCGTGGACGACGAGGACGCGATCGAAGCGCTGCGTCTCTGCGATATCGTGGGTCACACAGAGCAAGGTCGCGTCCCTCCACCAAGCGCGTGCGCGTCCCAGGAGCGCGTGGCGCCGCTCCCGGTCCAGCCCGCGAAACGGCTCGTCGAGAAGCACCAGGCGAGCGTCCTGCCGCAGGAGAGCCCGCGCGAAGCGGAGGCGCTGACCCTCGCCGCCCGAGACGAGCGCTCCACCTTCCCCGAGGCGCGTCTGCAGACCCTCGGGGAGCTTCTCCAGGATCTCTTGCAGCTCGGAGGTGGCGACGGCGCCCGGCACGAGGTGCCCAAACGGCGCGGGCGCGCCATAGACGAGGTTCTCCGCCGCGCTCCGGTTCCAGAGCATCACTGCGGGGTCGACCCACGCGCATTCCGCGCGCACCCAGGGGCCTACGTCCCTTCCGTCCACCAGGAGGCGCCCCGACCGCGGGCGATGCCACCCGAGAAGCAACCCGAGGAGGCTGGACTTCCCGGCGCCGGACGCGCCCACGATGGCCACGTGCGACCCCGGCGCGACGGAGAGGCGGACGTCCTGGAGGATCGAGTGGCCGCCGGCGATCACCTCGACCCCCTCGAAGGCGATCGCCACGCCCGCCGGGTGCGCGGTCGTGCGCAGCTCGGCCTGGGCTTCCGTGTCCTCGCGGGCGCCAAGCGGGTCGAGCAGGCGCAGGACGGCGTTCCGGTGCTGCGGGTATTGGCGGGTAAGCGCGACCAAGTCCTGGCCGAGCACAGGCAAGTTGAGGGCCCAGTAGACGAGCAGGACGACGCCGCTTGGCTCGCCCCCCGAGGCGACGTAGTGCGCCAGCAGCCACGTCGAGAGCGCTGCGCCTGCCAGCGCCTGGACGAGGTCCGCACGAACGTAAGCGCGCGCACCGTCACGCGCAGCGCGTGCCCAGTCGACCAGCAGCGACTCGTGCTCCCGCCGCACCGCAGGCTCCGCGGCGTGGGTGCGGATCGGCGTCAGACCGAGGATCGCGTCGAGATAGAAGCGGGCGAGCGACCCCGCGTGCGTTCGAACTCGCAGATCGCGCTCGACGAGGGTAGGCAGATGGGCGAGCGGGACGACGAGCACGAGGCAAGCCGTCGCGATCGCGAGCGGCGCGCCTCGCGGGTCGAGCCAGGCGATGCCGACGGCGGTGAGGACGATCTCCAGGACGGTCCGCGCGCCCTGCACGACGAGCTCGGGGAGCGCGCGTACCCCGTGAATGAGGTGCGCGCGCTGCGCCATGTCGCTGATCGGCCGCGTCGCGAAGTAGCGATCGCCGAGGCGGGGAATCTTGCGCAGGAAGAGGATGCGCAGCGAGAGCTCGAGGGCGCGCCCCACACGCAGCGTTCCTCGCGCGGCGAAGACATCGAGGCCGAGGAGGATGGCGAGAAGGACGAACACGACGAGCATGCCCCCGACCCGCTGCTGCACGACCCCGAGCTCGCGCCCGATGCTCATGACGCCGCGGAGTAGAAGCGCCTCGAGGATGGTGCCCGCGGTGGACGCGACGAGGGCGATCGCCAGCACGGCGGCGAGGAGAGACCCCGAAAAGCCCTGGAGAGCGAAGCGAGCGAGCTCGCGCAACGGCCGAGGCGGTGGCTCGGCCAGCGCCGCGGCCAGCTCCGGGGAGGGTGGCAGCGCGGTGCTCTCGGGGGCGCGCTTGCCACGCAGCTGCAGGACCACGGCGCCGCGAAGCCGCACCTGCTGCACTCCCTCGCGGGTGGACGGCGCCGTCGTGGCGATCCAGTAGCGAGCGGGGATGACCTCGTCCCGCTCCCCAGCGAGCGCGTGCTGCGCGAGGAGCGCGGCCGCCGCTTGCCGCCCCGGCGAGAGGCCTTTCGCCCGCACCATCGCCCCGGTGACGCGCACCGCCGCGTCAAGGCGGGCCATCGGACGCCATCCGCCCTCTTCGAGCGCCGCCGTGACCACGGCCTCCGCCTCGCGCGCGCACCCCATGTCAGCCAGCCTTCGTCGCAGCGCTCCCAGGAACTCCTCCGAGGTCACCCACTCCGCGAACGCCGCAGCAGGGACGGGCATCTCGTGGACGAAGAGGTCGCGCGTGAAGCGTGCCCCCGGGATCCAGCGCCGCCCCGTTGCCGGGTCCATGACCTCTACGAAGCGGCCGACCTTGCGCCAGGCCACGACGAAGTGTGTGAAGCCGTTCGGGAGGCGGAGAACGACGATGGCGGGGAGCGTCGCGGCCTCGGCAAGGAGGACGTGATCGACGGGAATCAGCGTCTGCTCGGCGTCGAGTCCGAGCGAGCAGGCGATGTCCTCGAGCGTGTCGACCGACGTCCCGTCGACGTCCGTCTGGCACGCTTCGCGAAGCCGTCCGTAGCTCGCCGCGACCCCGAAGCCCGCGAGGACGGAGGCCAGCGCGGCGGGTCCGCAGTCCATCGCCGAGGTCTGCACCACCTGCGGCGCGAAGAACGTCCGGGCGGCGCTCACGGCTTGGCGTCGGCGCGCAGCGCCGCCACGGGTCGGCCGAGGGCGCGTCCGGAGGCGCGAAAGACGATCTCCGCGGGCGTCGCCCGTTCGACGTCGATCTCCACGGTCCCCGGAAGCCCGTGCTGCAGCGGGATGCGCGAGCCCGGAGCCGGCTCGAGTTCCAGCTCGACGCGGACGTTGCCGGCGTGAAGCTCGCCGCCCACGGCGGTCACCGTGGCTGGCACCACGCCGTACTGGGTCCAGGGAAACCCGTCGAGGCGGAGGCGCGCCGGCTGGCCCGGGCGGATCCGCCCGAGCGCCGCTTCCGGCGCGAAGTCGGCCACGGCGCGCAGACGCCCGGGTGGGACGATCTCACCGAGACGCTGTCCCTCCTTCACGTACTCGCCGGGCCGCACGATCGAGTCTTGACCGATGCGACCAGCGATCTCGGCGCGGATCGTGCGCCGCGCGATCTCCCGCCGGAGGACGTCGGCCGCGGCGACGGCGACGCGGCGCTGGCCTTCGAGAGACGCCATCGCTCGGCGAAGCTCCTCCTCGCGCGATGCCGCTTCCATGTCGCGTGCACCCTGGGCGGCTGCGAGGCGCCCGCTCTCCAGCGCCGCCGATCCTGCCGCGGCCCGCTCGCTATCGGCCAACGCCCGCGCGCGCAGCCCTTCGACTTCGGAGATGGCGCCCTGCGCCGCGAGACGCCCGGCGCGTCGCGCCTCGTCGTCGGCCTGCGCGGCCGCGATGCGCGTGTCCTCGGAGTGCGCGCGCGCCTGTTCCAGCGCCGTCGCCGTCGCCGCTCGCTCGCTGGTCAGCGAGCGCGTGAGCGACGTGAGCTGGCGCCCCAGGGCCTCGAGCTGGGGCTGGACCGAGCCGAGGCGCGCCTCTTCCTCTGCCAGCCGCATGCGCTCGGCGTCGGCGTCGATCGCCAGGAGCACGTCACCGGCCTGGACCTCGCGCCCCAAGACGATCCAGGTGTCGACGACGCGGCCGGCCACCGGCGCGTCGATCGAATGCGCGGCCTGGGCGACCTCGATGCGCGCGTCGTTGCTCGCCTCGTGCACGCTCACGCCGGCGCGAAAGAACCACAGGGTCCAGGCCGCCAGCAGCCCCACCGCCGCGAGGAGGCCGAGCGTCGTGCCGCGGCCGCGGTCGGCATCGAGGGCCCGAAGGGACTGGGCGAAGGTCGAAGACACGGGCTGTCACTCCGCTCCGGCGCGGGCGATCTCCACGTAGCGCGGGTGACGGGAGCCGACGGCGCGCTCGGCCACCCGCAGCGCGCGCGTGTGCAAGCGCGCGGCGCCGCTCGCGTCGCCGGTCCGCCGGGCGAGGACGGACATGTTGTGCAGCGTGAGGGCGACGTCGACGTGGACGGGGCCGAGCGTCCTCGTGGCGACCGCGAGGGCGCGCGCGTAGTGGGTCCGCGCGCCGTCGAAGTCCCCCGTGGCCTCGCAGGCGGCGCCGAGGTTGCTCAGCGCGTACGCGATCTCCGGCTGGGTGTGGGCATGGGTGGGCCCGACGGCGCGCTCGAGGATGCCGATCGCGCGCACGTAGATCCGCTTCGCGGCGCGGAAGCGATCGAGGCCGACGAGAATGGCGGCGTATCCCACCAGGTCGGCCGCGAACCTGGGGTGCGCGCGACCGACCGCCTTCGCGCGCTGCGCGAGCCCACGACGGGCGATCGGCTCGGCATGCGCGTAACGGCCTCGCGCGTGGTCGAGGCCGGCGAGGTTGTGAAGGAGCGTCGCTTCGGTGTCGTCGTCTCGCTTGCCGGTCCGCGTCATGGCCATGACCCGCGTGTAGAGCCTGGCGGCATCGACGAAGCGCCCCTCGAACTTGTAGAGGACCGCGCGGTCGTTCAGGATGGCGGCGAAGTCCAGGTCGTTCGGGCCGAGCGAGCTCGCGACTTTGCTTCCCCGCGCGTAGAGAGCGCGCGCCTCGGGCCACATGCCGCGCGCCACGAGAATGGACGCCAGCGTCGCCATCGCCTGCACACGGATGCGCCTGATCTCGGGGATGTGCGAGCGCGCGAAGGCGGCGAGGATCGCCAGCGCTCTCCGCGCCAGCCTCTCTGCACGCCCGAGCTCGCCGAGGTCGCGCTCCGCCCGGGCAAGCTCGAGGCCGACGTTGGCCACGTCGGGGTGCAGGGGCCCGACGGCGCGCCGCATCTTCGACAGCGCCGAACGAGCATGCCTTCGCGCCGCGCGCGCGTCGCCCGCCTCGCGCGCTGCGAGGGCCCGGTCGTGGAACCGGCACGCCTCGTCCGCAAGAATACTGGCGCGGTCCTCGGCGTGCAGGTCCACGGGGGCTCCGGTCAGCGGGCCGTGAGGCTGTGATTGCTGGTGAGGGCCCCGGCCCGGACCGCGCTCTTGACGCGCACGTTCTTGCGCGCCGAGGCACTGTGGTTGCTGGTCAGCGCGCCGCTCTTTACCTGGGTACGTACTTTCATCTGCGTTCTCCTTCTATGGGATGTGTGAATCAGCACGGGCGATCTGGGCCCGCTCTCTATGGGTAGCAATCCGCAGGGCGCTCGATTCCTACCGTTTCATGATGCTTTCTTAAGGGCCGCCTTCTCGAGTCACACCGGTCGAAGGTCCGGGACGCTCAGGCGCTCGCCGCCAAACCGCCGGCGAGGCGCGGCACGACTGGAAGCGTGCAATCTTCCTCTTCCTACCCATCGGAAGCCTCACCCCGCGCGGAGCGGCTTGGAGACTCGCGCCCTCGCCGACTAGGATTCCGCCGGTCGCCGCCCCAGAACAAAAGAAGGGGTCACATGTCGATCCGGGCCGGGCTCGTTCGTCGCCCGATAGAACCCAAGGAGGAGTCATGAAGTATCTCGCGTTCGTCCGTCATCCCGAGTCGATTCGCCAGTCCCCGCCGCCGCCCGGCTTCATGGAGGTGATGGGGCAGTTCGTGCAGAGGTGCCGCAAGGACGGCAGCCTCGTCGATACCGGCGGCCTCTTGCCCAGCAAGGACGGCGCCCGCATCCGGGTCTCCAGCGGCAAGCTCACCGTGACCGACGGCCCCTTCAGCGAGAGCAAGGAGGTCATCGGCGGTTGGGCCATCCTCCAGGGCGCCTCGAAGGCGGAGGTGATGCGCGTGGCCACCGAGTTCATGGAGCTGCACCGCAAGCATTGGCCGGGCTTCGAGGGCGAGTCCGAGGTACGTCCCATGTTCGATCCGGGCATGAGCCCCTGAGGAAAGAGGAGAAGACCCATGCGCGTAATGGTGTTCGTACCGGGAGATGCCAACTCAGAAGCGGGGACCATGCCCAGCCCCGAGTTGGTCGGCAGGATGATGAAGTTCAACGAGGAGCTCGTGAAGGCGGGCGTCATGCTGGCGGGGGACGGCCTCACGCCGACGTCGAAGGCCAAGCGCGTGCGCTTTTCGGGCTCGCAGCGGACGGTCCTCGACGGGCCTTTCGCCGAGACGAAGGAGCTCATCGCCGGCTACTGGATCTGGCAGGTCAAATCGATCGAGGAAGCGGTCGAGTGGCTCAAGCGGGCGCCGTTCGACGGTAGCGTGGAGGTGACGCTGAGGCCCATCTTCGACCCCGCGGACTTCGGCAAGGAGCTTTCGCCGGAGCTGCGCGCCAAGGAGGAGAAGCTCCGCGCCGAGGTCGTGCGCCAGCGCGGCTCGTGATCGCAGGCGAGGCGTGGCGTGGGCGGTGAGGGCGGCGGGGCCACCCGAAAGGCCGTCGCGGTAGTCTGGCGGATCGAGTCCGCCAGGCTGATCGGCGGCCTCGTCGCCGTGGTGCGCGACGTGGGCCTCGCGGAGGATCTCGCCCAGGAGGCCCTCGTCACAGCCCTCGAGCGATGGCCGGAGACGGGCATTCCGGAGAACCCCGGCGCGTGGCTCATGGCTACGGCGAAGAATCGGGCGATCGATCTCCACCGGCGGCGCCAGATGCAGGAGCGCAAGCACGACGCGATCGACGAAGAGACCTCGCGGCTTCCGCCCGCCGGCCCCGACCTCGAGACGGTCCTCGACGAGAACGTCGGTGACGACCTGCTCCGGCTCGTGCTCATCACTTGTCACCCGGTCCTGTCGGCGGAGGCTCGCGTGGCGCTCACGTTACGCCTCCTCGGCGGGCTCACGACCGACGAGATAGCGCGCGCGTTCCTCGTGCCCGAACCGACCATCGCGCAGCGCATCGTGCGGGCAAAGCGAACGCTCGGCGAGGCGCGCGTCCCCTTCGAAGTACCGTGCGGCTCGGAGCTGTCGGCGCGGCTGCCCTCGGCGCTCGAGGCGATCTACCTCGTCTTCAACGAAGGCTACGCGGCGACCAAGGGCGATGAATGGACGCGCCCGGACCTGTGCGAGGAGGCGCTGCGCCTCGGACGCATTCTCGCGCAGCTCGTGCCGGGGGAAGCCGAGGTCCACGGGCTCGTCGCCTTGATGGAGATCCATGCGTCGCGTCTTCACGCGCGGGTCGGTCCGTCCGGAGAGCTCATTCTGCTGCTTGATCAGGACCGCTCCCGCTGGGACCAGCTCCTGCTCCACCGGGGGCTTGCGGCGCTCATCCGCGCCGAGGCGCTCAAGCAGCCGCTCGGCCCCTACGCACTGCAGGCCGCGATCGCCGGCTGCCACGCGCGAGCGCGGACAGCCGCCGAGACGGACTGGGTGGGCATCGTCGCGCTCTATGACGCGCTAGCCGAGCTCACACAGTCGCCCGTCGTCGAGCTGAATCGAGCCGTGGCCGTTTCGATGGCCTTCGGGCCCGCCGCCGGGCTCGAGCTCGTCGATGCGCTCGTGAACGAGCCTGCGCTCGCGTCCTACCACCTGCTGCCGAGCGTGCGCGCAGAGTTCCTCGTGAAGCTTGGTCGACTCAACGAGGCCCGCAAGGAGCTCGAGCGCGCGGCGGCGCTCGCGCAGAACGCCAGGGAGCGAGAGCTGCTCCTGGCGCGGGCGGCGGCGTGCAGCACGGCCGGATCGTCGTGATGCAGACCCCACTCGTCATCGGGGACAAGCCCGTCGTCACTCTCGACACGCTCATGGGGCTGCGCAGCCTCAACCCACGTTTGCGAATCGAACAGATCCCGAACGCCGGTCACGGCCTTCCAAGGGCTGCTTACCCCGGCAAAGGAGCGAACAGATGCCAGCCACCGAAGACCTTCCTGCCGACGCGGTCGCTGCCAGCCCAGTGCCCTTCATCGTGACGCATCCATGCCCGGCATGTCATGGACAGGGCATGGTCTACGGGCACGCGTGCCCCGGGTGTCACGCCACCGGCGTAGGGCGGTTCTTCCACGGCACCAAGGCCGACCTGAAGCCGGGGGATCTGATCGGGGTGGGCCAGCGCCCCAACTTCGGCAAGCTGGATCGAACGACGACGTATGTCTATCTGACGGGCACCCTCGACGCGGCGACCTGGGGAGCGGAGCTGGCACTCGGCGAAGGTCCCGGAAGGATCTACATCGTGGAGCCGACCGGCCCGATCGAGAACGACCCCAATCTGACGGACAAGAAGTTCCCTGGCAATCCGACGAGGTCATACCGCTCGCGGAAGCCGCTGAGGGTGAAGGGCGAGGTCGCGGCTTGGCGGGGTCATTCCCCGGAGCAGCTCAAGGCGATGAAGGACGGTGTCAGGCGCGGGAAGGAGCAGGGCGTCGAGCCAATCGAAGACTGATGGAAATCACACGCGGGAGCTACCTCTTCTCGAAGCACTACCCGTCGAAATGATCGCACCGCGACTTCGAACCCAGGGCAGGCCGCAGTCAGCCGGTCGATGCCTTGCCGCGGCGAAGAAGTCGTTTCGCCAAACCACGACGTTCGCGTACACGGACGGCCGCTGGCGCGCGCTCGCCGTGCACGAGATGGGGTTTGAGCCGGCCGGTTCGGACGCCGCGCCGGCGCAAGGCGCGCACGAGCGTAGCGTGCTCGCCCACGAGCTGTCGCCCGCCTTCGGCAAGAAGCCGCGCGTCGAGCTCTTCGAGGTTGGCTACGGCCCCGGCGGATCCACGCCGTCACATCGACACGGGTGCCCTGTCGTCGGCTACGTGCTCCGCGGCGCGCTGAGGATGCAGGTCCAGGGCGAACCGACCCGCGTGTACGGTCCCGGCGAGGCGTTCTACGAGGATCCTTCTGACCTACACACGCTCTCCGAGAACGCGGGACAGGGCGAGACCCGATTCCTCGCCTTCTTCGTCTGCGACGACGATCGCCCGCTCTACGTGAAGGAGCGCCTCGATGACGACGCGCAGTCTTGCTTCGTTCGACTTCGTCGACCGCCTGGCCGTGCCCTTCACGCGCATCGCGCTGGGTGCGGCCTTCCTCGCCCTCCCTTTGCCCGGACGATCCACGCGGCGAGGAAGTACGTCGTGTCGAGCACCCTGGACCGGGTCGACTGGAACGCGGAGCTCGTGCGCGGGGATCTGGCGAACGCCGTTCAGGACCTCAAACGGGAGTCGGGCCACGGGCTGTTCGTGGGAGGCGTGACGCTCCCGCTGGCCTTGGCTGAGCTGGGATTGATCGATGAGTACGAGTTCGTGGTCCAGCCCGTCCTCGCGGGCCACGGGCCAACGCTGTTCGCGGGGCTATCGAAGCGTGTCGACTTGAAGCTCGTGGGCCGGCGGGAGTTCGGCTCGGGGGCGGTGGCGATGCGGTACGAGCCGCGAAGGTAGCCATCGGGGCACCCCAGCGCGGTTCTTACTTCAGCGGCCGGTAGAAGATGATGTGGTTGCCGAAGCCGTCATAGACCACCATCTCGCGCACGCCCCACTCGCGGTCCTCCAGACCGGGACGGAAGTACTTGTACGGGCGCGATTGGAGCTCAGCGTGGTAGGCCTCGATCTCGTCGACGCGGACGCGAACGTACGTGCCCGGCGTGCCGTCGCCGTGGTGCTCGGAGAGGTTGAGCACGCAGTCGCCCCGCGATCTCCCCGTTCGCGAGCATCTCCACGAACTGGGCAATGCGACGGGCGCCCGTCTCGGCTCTCTTGTGCGTGCTGCACTCTAAACAGAACAGCGTAACGGTTGCGTGAATCGAGGGTCGCGAAGAATTTCTTGGCACGGGGGGTCCTCGCCCGTTCTACGTCCGCCTGCCCGGAGGGCATCATCTTCCCCGCCGCAACAAGGGCAATCGCCTTTTCGCGATGGATCTTCGACCACATGCTGCGGGAGTCGCGTGGCGTGAACTTTTGCAGCCACCACGCCTCGTCGAACTTCCCCTTCTGTCCGTCGAGCCAGCCCCAAGCAAGGGCGACGTCCAATGCCTCCGCATACGTGATCGACGCGTGACCCGACACCTTGACGGTGCGTTTGCTCAACTGCTTCCCGTGTTTCTGCGAGGCGGGGCTCATGCATCCCTCCTCAGTGCATGACGCGCTTTCAACGCCGGACGACCGCGCCGGTCCTTCTGCTCCGGGTCCGCGCCGCGCGCGAGGAGCAGCTCGACGAACGGGGCCGGATCGATGCCGTCGGTGCCGCTCGCGCCCGTAGAGGAGGACGCACGATGAAGCGGTGTCGAGCCGCGTTTGTCGGCTGCATTCGGGTTCGCGCCGCGGTCGAGCAGGACTTCCACGACGGCGAGATTCCGCGCGCGGACGGCTTGATGAAGCGGTGCGACCGCGTC
>Ga0302314_10005557_pt1 | contig 22967 bp, 16 predicted proteins | sample III_Palsa_N2_3_FD_200533 | JGI IMG/M metagenome (GOLD analysis project Ga0302314, IMG submission 200533) | Peat permafrost microbial communities from Stordalen Mire near Abisko, Sweden - III_Palsa_N2_3 | ecosystem: Environmental > Terrestrial > Soil > Palsa > Peat permafrost | place: Sweden... | reverse complement strand
CCGCGTGCTTCATCGTGCATACCAGCGATGCAGCAGCGGGCTACCCTTGGAGCGTGGTGCAGAACAGCGGTAGCGGCGTGCGGCTGAGCTTGCCTTCCAGCGTCGATCCGTCGCCACAGCTACCGGTGGCAGGTTGGCTGACTCGTGATGCAGCTACGCGATTGTTCGCGGCAGCAGGCTTCGATTTCGACAAGCTCGAAAAGGACGCGGCAAAGCCAGGCTTCAAGGCCGTGCCGTTGCAGGTGACGGCGTCGGTGAGTCTGCGCAACAAGATCGATCACATCGAATCACACAATGTGCTGGCGATGGTCAAGGGCAGCAGCAAGCCCGATGAAGTGGTGATTTACACCGCGCACTGGGACCATCTGGGCATCGATCCGAAGCGCAAGGGCCATCAGGTTTTCAGCGGCGCGATCGACAACGGTACCGGCCTGACCATGTTGCTTGAGCTTGCCGATGCGTTCGCCCACCAGAAGACACCGCCGCAGCGCAGCGTGCTGTTCTTCACGCCCACGCTGGAGGAGTCCGGCTTGCTCGGTTCGCAGTACTACGCGGCCAAGCCGGTGTTCCCGTTGGACAAGACCGTCGCCGACATTGCGGTGGATGCGTTGCCGATCATCGGCCTCGCTCACGACATGACAGTGATCGGCATGGGCCAGTCGCAGCTCGAAGACATGCTGGGTGGTGTGCTTAAAACCCAGGGTCGGGTGATGTCGCAGGAAACCACGCCGGAGAACGGCTTCTACTTCCGCTCCGATCATTTCAGCTTCGCCAAGGCCGGCGTGCCGGCGATGCTGGCCAGCTCGGGCCTGGATCTGTTGAACGGTGGCAAGGCGGCGGGTCAAAAAGCGGCCGACGACTATACGAAACATCATTACCACACGCCTGATGACGTGTTTAATCCGAACTGGGATTTCGCCGGCATCCTTGAAGACACGCAGGCCCTGTACGTACTGGGCCAGCAGCTGAGCGAAGAGGGGCAGTGGCCGCAGTGGTACGCCAGCAGCCCGTTCAAGGCGAAGCGCGATGCGATGATGCAGCACGAAAAGTCGGGTGCTGACGCGGCGAAATGACGCCTGGATTTGCTCCTCCCCCCTGCTTGCAGGAGGAGGTTGGGAGGGGGGCTTTTGATCTTGGGGGTGAAGAGCGACCCCTCCCCAGCCCTCCCCTGCGAGCAGGGGAGGGAGCACTGCAAGATCAGAATCGCGCCGCTCTAGGTCTGCTACCCCCTTGCGAGCAGGGGAGCAGGATAGCGATTCGGCTCAGCGTGAGCTGGCTTGCTGCAACCGACTCAGCAAAGTCAGGCAGGCTTCGTCGATGATATGCGCTTGCGCGGGTTTGTCCGGCGCGGGTTGCCATGCGATCACCGAATACCAGTAGGTGCTGGATTTCAGCATCGCAATGAACAGGTCGGCGCTGGCCCGTGGATCCAGCTTGCCCAGCTTGCCATCCTCGCCGGCTTCGCTGAACCAGCGGAACAGGCCGTTTTCCTTTTCGCCGAACTGCGCCATCAGCTTCTGGCTTTGCGCTTCGCTGCGCATGCATTCGACCATCAACACACGGCTTAGCCGTACGAAGTCAGGATCGCAGATCAGCTGCATTTCCTTTTCGGCAATCTCGCGCAACTGCTCGGCGAAATCCCGCTGCCTGTCGAAATGCAGTTTCCCCAGCGGATCCACGCGCTCGATCAATAGTGCAAGCACCGCTTCGAACACCGCTTCCTTGCACGGGAAGTGCTTGTACAGCGTCCGCTTGGAGACTTCCGCGCGGGTGGCGATGGCTTCCATGCTGGCACCGGCCAACCCCTGCTCGGCAAGTTCGGCGATACCGGCATCAAGCATGGCGTTGCGCTTGTTGAGGCTACGGTTCAAAAGAATGGGTTCCTGCAAAAGTATACGAAGTAGTTTACTTTCTTTCCGGGTCGGCATAAAGTATACGACATCGTTTACTTCGTAGCGGAGTTCCCATGCTTATTTCCAGCCTTATTCTGCTTGGTCTTGGGCTCGTATGGCTTTGGGTGGCGCGGCGTTCTAGAGCGCGCGGCGCGGCCGATGCCACGTTCGCCAGTTCACCGGTCTGGCGCGACGGCCGCTTTCGCAATGTGGCTAATACCCGCGCAGGAAGTCTCCCCGCGGTGATGCGCGAGTTCTGGGCGAATCGCGGCATCCGGCGCAAACCGCGTCACGCGTTGCCGGTGACGCCAGTGCGTGCGGACGTATTGACCGGGCCGGCATCGCAGGATCTGCAGGTGACCTGGCTAGGTCACTCCACCACCTTGATCGAGATCGATGGCCTGCGTCTGCTCACCGACCCGGTGCTGAGCGAGCGCGCCTCGCCGCTGCCGTTCGCGGGGCCGAAACGCTTCACACCGCCGGCACTGACCGTGTCGCAGTTGCCACGCATCGATGCAGTGTTGCTGTCGCACGATCACTTCGACCATCTGGATCGCGACACCATCCGCGCGCTGGCCGGCAAAGTCGGCAAGTTCTACACAACGCTTGGTGTGGGTCGCCGGTTGATCGCCTGGGGTATTGATGCCGATCGTGTCATCGAACTGGATTGGTGGCAGCAGGCAAGCTTTGGCCCGCTGACGTTGGCGGCTACGCCGGCGCAACATTTCTCCGGTCGTGGCCTGCGCGACGGCAACTCGACGCTGTGGGCTTCGTGGGTGGTGCTGGGCACACGGGAGCGGCTGTTCTTCAGTGGCGACACCGGCATGCATGCGGGCTTTGCGGAAATCGGTGAGCGCTACGGGCCGTTCGACCTGACCCTGATCGAATGCGGGGCATACAACGAGCTGTGGCCGGATGTACACATGCAGCCGGAGCAATCCATCGCCGCGCATCAGCTGGTGCGTGGCAAGACGATGATGCCCGTGCACTGGGGCACGTTTGATCTGGCGATGCATCGTTGGGATGAACCGGCCGAACGGGCCCGCGCGTTGGCGGCAGAGCAGGGCGTACATCTGGTGCAGCCGCGTCCCGGTGAAACCGTGCGGCCCGATTCCACGCTGCAGGCGCCTTGGTGGCGTGCGTTCGAAACCGGCAGCGCACCTTCTGCCATCCACCACAAAGAGAGCGCCGCATGAGCGACTGGACCGTCGACGACATCCCCCCGCAGGGTGGCAAGCTCATCGTAGTCACTGGCGCAAACAGCGGCCTCGGTTACGAGACAGCACTGGCATTGGCGCAGGCTGGCGGCGAAGTGATACTCGCTTCGCGCAATGTGACGAAGGGACGCGATGCGTTGACGCGCATTCGTGAGCAGTCACCGCAAGCGAAACTGCGACTCGAATTGTTGGATCTGGCCAGCCTCGCCTCGATCGCCGATTTCGCCGGCAGACTGATCGAAGCGGGGCGTCCGCTTGATCTGCTCATCAACAACGCAGGCGTGATGGCGCTGCCGACGCGGCAGACCACCGCCGATGGTTTCGAGATGCAGCTGGGCACAAATTATCTCGGCCACTACGCGCTCACGGCACAACTGCTGCCCTTGCTGCGTGATGCACCGGCGCCGCGCGTGGTGAATCTGAGCAGCCTCGCCCATCAACAGGGTCGGATCGATTTCGACGATCTGCAAGGCGAGCATCGTTATCGGGCATGGAAGGCCTATAGCCAGTCCAAGCTGGCGATGCTGATGTTCGCGCTCGAATTGCAACGACGCAGCGATGCGCATGGCTGGGGACTGATGAGTAACGCTGCGCATCCGGGCTACGCGCGTACCGAGCTGATCCCGAACGGTCCCGGCGCGAAGGGCTTGCTATGGAATATCAGCACGCTGCTGCAACCGGTGATGAGCCAGTCCGCCGCCGCTGGTGCGCTGCCTTCGCTGTACGCCGCCACGTCGCCGGACGCGGGGCCTGCCGGCTACTACGGTCCGAACGGCTTTTACGAACTCAAGGGCGCCCCGGCACCCGCCAAAATCTTCGCCAGGGCTCGGGACACGACCGTGGCCGCACGCTTGTGGGAAGTATCCGGACAGTTGACTGGAGTAGCGTTCCCGTCGCATTGATCGCCGCACCGGTCGTTCGCCTCTGATCATTTTCTGTACATCATCCGCGCTAGAGTGATGGCATCGGTTGAATGTCATCGTGAGGTCGGTGTGATGGCGCGTTGGCTATGGTTGGCATGCGTAGTGGCGCTTTGCACGATGCCGGTGCGGGCCGCGTCTGACGTGATCGCAGCCACCGGCGCCGCACCAGCGATTACTGCCGGCATGGTGGCGCAGCTTGCGCTGGAAGGCCCGATCGGCCCAGCCGCCGCGGAATATTTTGATGACGACTCCAGGCGCGCAGTGGACGACGGCGCAGTAGCGATCGTGTTGCGCCTGGATACACCCGGAGGGCTGGAAGATTCGATGCGGCAGATCATCGCCAACATGCTCGCCTGCAAGCTGCCTATCCTGGTTTACGTCGCTCCCGGCGGGGCGCGTGCCGCTTCAGCCGGCACCTATATCCTGTACGCCGGGCAGGTTGCCGCGATGGCGCCGGCGACGCATTTGGGAGCCGCGACTCCAGTGAGTCTCAGTGGCAATACCTCCATGCCGGATGCCGGTGAGTTGCCGGCGTCGGCGAAATCTTCCGGTCAGCCTGCGGCCAGCCACAACGCAGCAGATACTAGCCGCGACGCCGAGTCGCACAAGGTGTTGAACGATTCGATCGCTTATATCCGTTCACTGGCGCAGCTGCGTGGACGCAACGCGGCGTGGGCGGAGCAGGCGGTGCGCGGGGCGGCCACGCTGACCGCCAGCGAAGCGGCGAAAGAACACGTGATCGATTTCGTGGCGACCGACACGCCGGATCTGCTGGCAAAGGCCGATGGCTTGCAGGTACAGGTCGGCGATCATAGCGTAACGCTCCAGCTCAAGGGGCATTCCGTGCGTGAGTACGCACCGAATGCGCGGACGCGCTTCCTGGCGATAATCACCAACCCCACGATTGCTTACGTGCTGCTACTGGCCGGCATGTTTGGGCTGGTGCTGGAGGCGATGCACCCTGGTGTGATCCTGCCGGGCGTCGTAGGCGGCATCTGCCTGCTGATCGGTCTGTATGCGCTGCAGCTGCTGCCGGTGAATTACGCCGGGCTCGCCCTGATGGCGTTGGGCGTGTGCCTGCTGGTGGCTGAAGTGGTCAATCCGACCGTGGGTGTGCTCGGCATTGGCGGGGTGATTTCGTTCGTGATGGGCTCGGTGATGCTGATGAATACCGGCGTCGAGGGTTATGGCGTCAATCTTGGGGTTATCGCCGGCATCGCCGTGTGTGCCGCGCTGTCGCTGGCATTGATCCTGTGGCTGGTGATGCGCTCACGGCGTTCGCAAGCGGTCACTGGCGACATCGCTATGCGCACTGACATCGCCGAACTGCTGGAGCCCGTGAATGCGGGCGGTGAGGCGTGGGTGATGGTGCGCGGCGAACGTTGGCGGGTGCATTGCGATGCGTCGTTGCCGGCCGGTGCGCAAGTGCGCATTGTGCGGCGGCAAGGACTGTTACTGTGGGTCGTGCCGGTGTGATTTTTGTAGGAGCAATCTCTTGGCACCTTCAATCACCTGTTTCCTGGCTCGTCATTCCTGCGAAGGCAAGAGTCCAGCGCACATGCTCATCAATAATTTGAAGCCACTGGGTCCCTGCCTTCGCAGAGATGACAAGCTAAAGCTGCCACGCCACTCAACCCACTGCGCTAAAGATGCGTTGAGCGGTTGCTTTGCAAGACTCTCATTGGAGACATAGTCATGTTCGGATTTGTCGGCGTGTTGGTGCTCATCGGGGCAATGCTGTTGTTTTCGGCGATCAAGATATTGCCGGAGTACCAGCGCGGCGTGGTGCTGACGCTGGGTCGCTATACCGGCACCAAAGGGCCGGGCCTGGTGATTCTGATGCCGGTCGTGCAGCGGATGACCCGGGTGGACTTGCGCGTCACCGTGATGGATGTGCCGCCGCAGGATGTGATCTCGCGTGACAACGTGTCGGTGCGGGTGAATGCAGTCGTGTACTTCCGTGTGGTGGAACCGGACAAGGCAGTGTTGCAGGTGGAAAATTTCCTGCAGGCGACCAGTCAGCTGGCACAGACGCGGTTGCGTTCGGTGCTCGGTCAGCATGAGCTGGACGAAATTCTTTCGCAGCGCGACTCGATCAATCACACGTTGCAGGCGATCCTCGACGAGGCGACCGACCCCTGGGGCATCAAGGTGGCGAATGTCGAGATCAAGGATGTCGATCTCAACGAAACGATGGTGCGCGCGATCGCCCGTCAGGCCGAGGCCGAGCGCGAACGCCGCGCAAAGGTGATCCATGCCGAGGGCGAAATGCAGGCCGCCGAGAAACTGCGCGATGCTGCCGCAATGCTGTCGCAGCAACCGCAGGCGTTGCAGCTGCGCTACCTGCAGACGCTGGCCGACATGTCCAGCAACGGCAAGTCCTCGACCATCGTGTTCCCGTTGCCACTGGATCTGATCCGCCCATTGATGGAAGCGTTTCCGCCGAAGTAAGAGAGCTCACCCGGCTCGTCGTTCCTGCGAAGGGAGAGATCCCACACGGCTCGCCATCCCTGCGAAGGCAGTAATCCGCCCGCTCGTCATCCCTGCGAAGGCAGGGATCCAGGGGCTTCACGCTACGGATGATCAGCTTCGCTGTTGAAAAGCGCGTCTCGCCTTCGCAGTGATGGCCAGCAGCGGAATTTCTCAACGTTACTTCAACCGTCATGCTGCGTTTGACCTCTCAGGCTACCTTGGGCCGAGACCCCCATGACCGACGCATGTATCCGCTTGGTACCTTGCCTGAAAAAAAGGAGCGAGCCACTGGGTGCTCGCTCCTTTCCGATCATCATGCGAAGTCCCTTGCGGGCCGGTATCTCAGGGGGCTTCGATACCTTGGCCATACGTCATGTCCGCTGCGACGCGTCACCGCGGGGCCGAGTGTGTCCCTTCACTCGCGGAACTTCGATGGAAAGCGTAGCGATGGCTCAAGCAAGCTGGAATGAGAATCGTCTGATTTTCACGCTGTTGAGGCCGGATCTCCCACCTACCGGATGTCCCCTGCAAGCAGGGGGAGGAGCAAGTCCAGCTGGACAGGCGGCATCGCCAATCTGGAAGATGACGGGCCCGGCGACCTTACTTCTGTGCGTTCAACTGGTCGAAATGAAGGATCGCGTTGAACACGAGCGGATAGCTGCCGATGGTTTCGCCGCGCCAGATCGGGTTGCCGGAGAACAGCAGCACGTTGCCCTTGCCGTAGTGGGCATCCACCACCGCAGCACGCTCGGCCATTTCATCGCCACCATCGAGAAGGCCGGCAACCAGCAGGTGCTCGGCATCGGCGTAGCGAAGGATCACCTGCGGCTGCTGATCGGCCGGAATCGCCCACGGGTTGTTGCGCATCTGCTCGGCATTTAGCGGCAGCGCCTGCCACGGCTTGGCACTGGGTAGCGCTGGTGGCTCGGCAAACGGTCGGCCTTCGGGGACGTCCATATCGTGCGGACCGCCGCGTCCGGTCGGACGCTGGAAATCTTTCGCGGTGGGCAGGCCCTGATCGCCCGTAATCTGGTTGGATACCGTGAACGATTGTCCCAGCGAGCTGTACAACGCCAGGTCGTCCTTCGCGTAACCCTCGGCGATCGGACTCTTGCGATTGACAAAGTTAGCCTGCAGCACACTGCCGACGACCTTGAGGTTATGTGTGGGTGTGACGAAGACGCCCGGCGCCATGCCGGTGTCGATCGCAAACTTCGCGGTGTCTTCGGCGGTGATCAGCAGGCCACCCTCGCGCACGAATTGTTTGAGGTTGGCCAGGCCGTTTGATCCCAGCCCGGGACGGATGTCATCCGTACTGTCGATGTGGCCGATGTTCGGAGTCAGCTTGGTGGTTTTCCAGGGCATCGGATTGCCCCACATCGGCAGGCCGTCGACGATCTGCTGCGAGCCGACGCCGCCGATCGGTCCGAACAGGATGACGTCGTACTTCGACCGCAGATTGCCAATGCGCGCAACGTCCTGCGTGCTGATGTAACTGTACGGTACGTGCAGCTTGTCCAGCGCCATGCGCCACCAACCTTCGGTCTGGGTATCCAGCCAGGTGTGCATCAGCGCGATACGCGGCAGCTTGCCGGTCGGCATATCCAGTGCGGCCAGCCCCTGCGGCACGCTGACGGGCTGACTGACCAGATCCATCGGCGCCTTGAGGATACTGTTGTCGGTGACGCGCACGACCTGGACATCGAACAGGTCGCTCATGGACCAGGCCGTATCGTCGTAAGGATGTTGTTGCGGGTCTTTCGGCGACCAGTACTGGCGGTCCAGCAACGCATCGGCAATGCGCGAATACGGCTGGTCCATGCGCACGACGTAACTGCCGGCGGCGAACGTCCGCGAGGTGGGCTTGCTGACCTTGCCGTCGTCGTCTTTGGTCTTCGGCAACGTCACCGTGACCGGCGCCGTGGTGCGGCTGATTTCAGCGTGCTGAAGCTGCAGGATGCGCAGCAGCTGCGCCTGTGAACTGGTGCGCTTGTCGTCCGCTGGGAACACATACGCAGCAGGGCCTGATTCCTGCGGCTTCTCGATCGAGCGTTTGCTCTTCAAATAAAAGTTTTTCAGGAACAGCTGACCGTTGTCGGAAAAATAATTCAGCGCGGTCAGCAGGCCAGTCTGTTCGTAGTTGTTGTTGTCGCGTTGCGACCACACGACTTCGGGCAGCGGCGGGTTCGGCTTGAACCAGGTGCGCTCGTACTCGCTGGGAGAGAGCGTACGCTTCACCGTATCGGCGCCGTCGTTACCGAAGGTCTCATACAGACGGCTGACGCCGTTGTGCATGGCGGCGATGAACATCAGGTAGCCCGGGCTCCAGGTGTCGAAATCGCCATGCGTGAATACGCCGGGCATGCCGAACTTGGTCATCTGCTGCACGTTGTCCCAACCCAGCTGTTGCCACTCGCCGGTAAGGATGGGATCGATCCATGCGTTGTACGGGCCATCACCCACGGTGTTGTCGTACAGAAACGGTACCGACTCGTGCAGGTCGTGCAGTACCTGCGCATGCCAGCCGATATACGTATCGGCCACATTGCGCGTGAGGTTCAGGGTCATCGCCATCGCGTCGCGATTATTGTCATGCGCAACGTAATGGCCCCAGTACATCAGCGGCGAATAATTCTGGCCCGGGTGCGCCAGATGCCAGTTGTACAGATCGACCATGCGGTCACGGCCATCGACTTCGACGACCGGCGTGATCAACGTAATGACGTGTGAGCGGATGTGCTTGATGTAAGGCGCGTCATCCACCGCGAGCCGATAGGCCAGCTCCATCAGCGCCGTCGGCGCGCCGGTCTCGGTGGAGTGGATGGTGCCGGTGATGTAGTAGGTCGGCGTGGACTGGGCAATCAATTGGTCGGCGGTGGCGTCGTCCATGTTGATGCTGCGCGGGTCGCCCAGCTTCGCCAGCCGCGCCTTGTTCGCGTCAAGATCCGCGAGGAGGTTTTCATCGGCGATCGCCACCACGATCATCTCGCGACCTTCCTCGGTCTTGCCGATGGTGAACACCTTCACCCGTGGACTGGCTGCGGCCAGCGCGCGAAAGTAGCGATAGACATCGGCCGAGTAGGGCAGGTAGTTCGGCGCGCCCGAGATATGCCCCAGCACTTTTTCCGGCGTCGGTACGCTGGCGGAGGCAGGCAGGTAATCGGTCAGCGGCGAGTTGAACGTCGGGTCGGTGGTGAACTTGAGGATCTGATCGGTATAGACCTGATCAACGGTTTGGGCCGGATCGCGGGCGTAGGTCGCCGACTCGCTCGATAGTGGCCCTTGGGGGTCGGCTGCCGCCCAGGCGGTGAGGGTGCCGAGCGTCAACATGACGGTCAGTGAAAGCCGAATGGACACGCGCATGATGAGGATTCCCCGGATGGTCTGGCAGCTGATTACTCCACTGTGCCAGAACGGGGACGGTCGCGTGTAGCCCATCAGTTGGGTAGGCAGGCCGGCCGGGATGCCGTGTCGAAGGTGCGTGGGGGTGAATCGCTGGTGTGCTCCTGCCCGGGTCCGGGCAGGAGCACTTGGGTCAGCAAAATTCAGTGCGAGGTAGTGCTGACGGCAGTGGCGGTCGGGCCAGCCACTGCCACCCCGGGTCCGATGCTCGAGCCGACGAATTGCACCAGGTTGGTATACAGCTCGGCAAGGTTGGCTTCGTCGTAGAAGCCGTGCATCTCGCCAGGTTTGTCCATCCACTCGTGGGCGATATGGCGCTTCAGCAATGCCATGTGCAGGCTGCTGCCCTGAACCGACGGCACGCGTGGATCTTCGCCACCCACGACCAGCATGACGCGCGCCTTGAGATGGTCGAGCTGGTTGATCGGTGATCGTTGCGCCAATACGTCGGTGTCGTCGCCGAGTACTCGCTTGAGATAATTCTCGCCGTAAGTGGATTGCGGAATATCGCCGCGCGTATACATCAGCGCCAGATCGTAGACGCCGACATAACCGATCGCGCATTTGTACAGGTCTGGTTCTTTGACTGCCCCCTCGAGTGCCGCGTAGCCGCCATAGCTGCCGCCAAAAATGCAGATGCGTTGTGGATCGGCAATCCCCTGCGTAATCGCCCAATGGGTAGCGTCGGTGACGTCGTCCTGCATCTTGCCGCCCCATTCACCCCAGCCGGCACTTTCGAACTCATGGCCTCGACCGCCAGAGCCGCGATAGTTGACCTGCAGAACGGCGTAGCCGCGAGTGGCCAGCACCTGCACGTAGGAGTCGTAGTCCCAGGTGTCACGGATGCCATAGGGGCCACCGTGCACATACACCACCGTGGGCAGATGCTTGGCGCTCTCCTGGCCAGGCGGATAGCTCACATAGCCCTGCAGCTTCAGTCCATCACGCGCAGCAAACTCAAACGGCTGCTTTCCCGCCATCACCTCCGGATTGATCCAGGAAGCGCGCTGCAGCAGTGGAGTGAGCTTCTTGGCGCTGCGATCGTACAGATAGAACGTACCGGGATCGGCATCGGCTTCGGCCAGCAAGATGCTGAAGTTGCCATCGGTGCTGCCGGAGACAAAGCGGACACTTTCGCCGGGAAGCTGGCTCATCAGCGCGACCAGTGTCGTGGCGTCCTTCGATTGGCTATCGAACAACGACATGCCAGGACGCCCGTCGGTGAAGCTGACCCCGATGATGTCATCGTCGGCCGTTCCATACACGAAACCGTCCGCAGTGACTTTCGGGTTGCTCCAGATGGTTGTCCAGGCGCCCTTTGCCGGATCCCAGCTGCACACGCCGAACTTGCAGAGGAAATACGCCATGCTGTCGTCACGACTGAATACCCACGGGTAGGCACGTTCGTCGTCGGGTTTGGACAGCAACTGCCAGCCATCGCCGTTGACCGGGTGCATGAACACCTTCATGTTGCCATTCGCATCTTCCCCGATGGCAAAGCGAATACGTCCCTGGTGGTCGGCGATAAACCGGGCGCTGCGCATCGGTGGTGCAGCGACGATGCGCACCGTGCCACCGTCACGCACGTCCATGCGGAAGACGGTCGGCAAAGTCCCTTCCTTGAGAGTGCCCCACGAGCTGATGGCGACCAGCGCGTGATTGGCGTCACCAGGAATCGATGCGATGAACTCGGCGACACCACCCTCGTTTGCTGCTTGCGTGATGTGCGTGGCCGTACTCGCACCCACCCTGCGCTGGCCGTAAAGCAGCATCGGATTGCCGCCATCGGCGTTGACACCAAACAATTCGCCGGTGGGCAGTGGCTGGTCGAAACCGCCTCGAGCTGCGCCGACCGTGTACATCACGCGCGTGGGTGTGGCCCACCAGAAGTCGATGACCTGGTTTCCTTCGCGCGGAGCAACGATGTTGCCGCCTTTCTTGTCGCCCAGATGGATCAACGCCAATACGGTCTGACCTTTGACGACGGCAGTGGCTGCCAGATACTTCCCATCCGGGGAAATCTTCACCGTCCGGTATTGCTGGTGCCGCGCCAGGTCTGCATAGGACACCGACTGCGCTTGCAGCGCGCCGGCACACAAAAACGACAACGCAACGATCCAGTGTCGCAATTTCATTGTCAGATTCCCCTGTAGTGAAATGCATGACCACGCCCCCGCGTGGTCACATCCCCAGTGTATTTATAGCAGCAAGACACGAGGCGCAGCGAGCTTGCGTCTGTTTGGGATAGCGGGGGGCATTCTGCTTTCGGGGATCGCCGCGGCGGCATCGATATCAGCGAGCTGCTCGGCCGTCGGCAACACTTGGTCAGGCTTCGGCAAGCGCTGATTTGATCCAATGAAAAAGGCGACCCATCGCTGGATCGCCTTTGTGTGCCGCAGCCCCACCCAATGGATCAGGATTGTTTCTTCAGCAGTGCGGTCAGCTGATCCAGCTGCGTGCGATAGCGATCCAGCACCTTCGCGGTTACTGCGGCGTACTGATTGGCTTCGGACCAGCGGCGTGCTTCGATCGCCTCGCGTACGCCGGGCACGGTCTTGACGCCGTAGCCGGTCAGCATGCCCGGTGCGTAGATCATGTGCTTGAACCATGGCCGTCCCGGCAGGCCATCGGGATCGGACAATGCCTGTTCCATCCGACCCATCAGCTGGTTCAATTGAATTTGCTGCGCGGCTGCCATGTGAAAGCCGGCAGCGGCCCGTGCGTTGTAGGCGGACGCGTAGGTCTGGGCACTTTGCTTGAGCGCCTTCGCAGCGTTGTCCAGCGGTGCCAGATCAATTGCCGGCATGTCCGAGTCGCGCTCGGGCGGTGCGACCGCCCGTGTCGGGTCCTCAGTAAGGGCGAACGCATGCTGATCGAGCAGCTGGTGTTGTTGCTGGGTGTCCTTGCGGGTGTCGTCGACCAGCTTGTGCAGCTCGCCCACATAGCGGTCCAGCGTGTCGCTGAAGTCGCCGAAGCGCAGCGGCAGCACATTCGCATTGGCCGTACGCAGCGCGATATGGCCGGCAACCTTGGCCAGGGTCACGCCGTATTCGAACGAAGGGTCGCCAAAGCGCATGTAGTGATCGTACGAATCGTAGAGCGAATGATAGATGCCGCCGTTGTCATCCTCGCCGCTGAAGCCAAGGTCGATCGAGGCGACGCCCAGGTGCTCCAGAAACGCGCTGTAGTCGGAGCCGGAGCCCAACGCCTGGATCGGCACATCGCCGCCTTCCGCGGCGAGCTTGGCCATGTCCTTGACCTCGGGCTTCGCATCCTTGTCGTTGCCGTTGATCATCAGGTGCGCGCGCATGCGTTCACGCACGCTGACGTGCATTTCCGGGTCCGTCACGCCGGCCGCCACCTGGTTGATCAGGTGTTGTACCGAATGGCTGCCGCCGGCATCCAGATAGCCGCGACCGTTGGTATCGGAGTTGATGTAGAGAACCGCCTTTTGCTGCAGCTCTTTGGCATGTGTTTCTGCCCACTCGGTCGAACCCAGCAGACCGGGTTCTTCGCCATCCCAGCTGGCGTAGACCAGGGTGCGGTCCGGCCGCCAGCCCTGCTTGACCAGGGCGCCGATGGCCTTGGCCTCCTCCAGCAAAGCGACATTGCCTGCGAGCGGATCCCACGCGCCGAATACCCAGCCGTCGTGATGGTTGCCGCGCACGATCCACTGATCCGGCGCGGTCGAACCCTTGAGCGTGGCGATCACATCGTAGATCGGCTTCTGGCCCCAATCGGATAGTACGGTCAGATGCACTTTGGCGACGCTGGGACCAACGTGATAGGTCAATGGCAGCGAACCGCGCCAGTTGGGCGGCGCCACCGGCCCGGTCAGTGCCTGCAGCAGCGGCGTCGCATCCGCGTAGGAAATCGGCAGCACCGGAATCTTCAGGATGGTTTTCGCATCCTTGATCGCGAGGCGCTTGGCGCCCGGCGTGGAGCCGTAGCCGGGCGTGAGTGGATCACCCGGGTACTGCTGCATGTCGGCAACCGACCCGCGTTGCACACTTTGTGCGGGACGCCAGCCACCTTGCGGGTAGACATCACCCTGGGCGTAGCCGTCCTCCTTGGGATCGGAATAGATCAGGCAGCCGACCGCACCGTGCTCCTGCGCAAGCTTCGGTTTCAGGCCGCGCCAGCCGCCGCCGTAACGGGTGATGACGATCTTGCCGCGGACGTCGATACCGCGCCGGGCCAGATCCTTGTAATCGTCCGGCATGCCGTAGTTCGCGTAGACGAGCTCGGCGGTGACGTCACCGTCGCCACCGAAAACGTTGTAAGGCGGCAACGCGCCTTCGCGGATGTTGGAAGTGGAATCGCCGGCGATCGGCGGTTCGCTGAGTGTGGCGGTGTAGGGATGCGGCCCGAGCAGCTCCAGGCCTTCCTTCTTGGGCGAGGGGTACAACACGCTGAAGGTTTCGATATGGGCGTCCCAACCCCATTCGCGAAATTTCGCCAGCATGAATTCGGCGTTGACTTTGTCGTGCGGGGATCCAACCTGGTTAGGCTCGGACGACATCTGCTTGAGCCAGTCACGCAAGTCGGCCGGATTGAGTTGCGCATCGAAGCGCTGCTCCAGACTTTGCTGGGCGGCGGCGCTGGTGGGGCTGAATCCGAACATGGGGCCGGTGTCATGGGCGCCGTCACCGGCGGCTGCGGCACTGCCGAACGTTGCCAGCAGACACGCCAATGCCAGCGCCGGGCGTACTTTCAATCGAGTCATGCGGTTTCATCCCCATCAGTTGATCGTCAAACAAACAGCCAGAACCAGCCGCGCCGGCGATAGATCGCGAACGGCGGGAGGCATTGGTTATACCCGGCTGGCGCGCGGGTTGCGTAGGGCGGTAGTCATGCTTGCGCCGCCGGAGCGCCCAAGTCGTGACAGGCTACCCAAAGCTTGCGCGCGTGGCGGTGGGCGCATCGGGGCCGCCGCATCGGCCGGATCTAGCCTGGATCAGGCTTGGCCGGTGGCGCGTCAGTGGGCTGATCCCCGACCGTGATGTCCTGCTGATACAGCATGCCCGCGTCCTCGGCGACAAATGTCAGCTTGTATTTGCCCGGACGCAGGTAGAGCTCACTGGAAGGTGCCGTATGGCCGTTGTTGATGTGTTCGTAGAGGACGGTATTCAGCGGTACCGGATCCAGTACCAGGCGGTCGGCCGGGATGGCATCGGCGCTTTCATCGGCGTAGCGAGCCTGGACCAGGCACGGATACGAACGATTGCACCGTTCCCCGGCGATGAAGAACGGAACGCGCAAGCTGCCGAGGCTGAGCCAGGTCGGACGACCGCGCAGCAGCTGCTGCGGCGGAAAGAACACGCTGACGTCGTAACCCGGGCGCAGCGACCAGGGCTTGCCGGCCTTGTCCACGAAGACGATCGGATCCTTCGGCTGCAGTTTCTGCATGACCGGGGCGTAGTAGGGGTGATCGTCGTCGCTGGATTGATGGGGGAACAGCATGGTCTGCTCCACGCTGAGGGGATCGATGCCGGAAATCTTGTGCAGGTGTTCGGCCATCGATGAGCCATTGAGGAAGGTACCGGTCTTCTGGATGTGCGCGTAGCCGGCATCGAGTATCAGTCGCGCCGAAGGGTCCTTCTTGAATACCTGGTCATAGATGTTGCGTGCCTGTTCGGCCTCGCGCGCGTCGCCGGTAGCGTCCGACAGCGCTTCGTAGGCAACGACCTTGAAGCCGAGCTTGAGCGCGGTGCGCACCATCTCGGCGCAAATGGGTTCCTCGGTGTAGAAGCCGCTGCCCTTGATCGGGTAGCCGCGCGACTGCAGTTTTGTGTCGGTCTGGTAAAGCGTTTCGGCAGCGAAGTAATTGAACCCTTCCGCGCGCAGCTTGGTGAGCAATTGCACAGTCAGGGTGCGGGTAATCGGCACGTTGTGCGCTTCGTTGAAAAACACGGCCTTCGCGTTCTTGGCCAGTTCGGGTATCACTTCCAGCGCGGGACGCGCGGTGTAGTCGGCGCTGGACAGTGGCGAGGGGCTGTCATCCGCCAGCGGCACCTGCTTGATGGAAAAGCTCGCCGACGCATCCGGATAGTCGCCCACGAAGGTCTGATACCAGCTCAGGTATTGGCCGAAGATGAGATGGAAGGCCGGATCCTTGCTGCCGGCGTAGGCATAACGCATCACCTGGAACTGGGCCAGCAGTCCCTTGCGCTGGTCGGCATCCTGCATGATCGTTTCGGACTTCTGCGCGGCAACAATCTGGCGGGCCTGCCACTGGGCAGCGGACTGCGCCGAATGTGCAGGCGGCGTCGCTCCTGCAAAAAGCAGTGCGCAGCCGAGTAGGGGTCCGGTACGAAGTAGCGACATCAGACGGCTTCCTTTGTCATCGATGGGGCGGTATGTCCGTTGTACCAGCCTTGAGGGTCGGCTGTCGCGTGACGAGTGGGCTACCCTGCGGGAAGGCTGTCGCGGCTGGCAAAAGACGAGCCGGCTAAGGGTTTCGTGCATGCCAACCGGCACTGGGAAGTTTCGCCGATCAGGGGGCAAACTCCGGCCACCCATGGTTCACTAGCGGAGTACGTCATGCGTCCGACCGTTCTTGCTGTGTTGTTGGCCCTTTCGCTGCCGTCGGTGGCGATGGCCCAGGTTTCCAGTGCGCACATCGGCGCCGTCCCGGCATTCGTGCCCAACGCGGTCAACGATCCAGCGCGACAGGCCGACAAGTCCGAAGATGCCCGTCGCAAGATCACCGACGTGATGAAGTTCACCGGGGTCAAGCCAGGCCAGAGCGTGCTGGAGCTAATCCCCGGCAGCGGCTATTTCACCCGCGTGTTCAGCGCCATCGTTGGGCCCAAGGGCCATGTCTACGTGGTGTGGCCGAACGAGTATGCGAAAGAGGACGCCGACGATCTGGCCGGCTCGAACAAGCTTGCTGCCGATCCGCATTACGCCAACGTCACCGTGCTCACCCAGCCGGCAAACCAGCTGAGCTCACCCGCGCCGGTCGACGTGGTATTCACCTCGCAGAACTATCACGACTACCCGGACAAGTTCATGGGGAAGGTCGACCCTGCCGTGCTCAACAAGCAGGTCTATGACGCGCTGAAACCGGGTGGCCTATGGGTGATCATCGATCACGTGGCGCCGGCGGGCAGCGGCATGGACGACACCGATACGCTGCACCGCATCGATCCGGCGATTGTGAAGAAGCAGGTGGAAGCGGCGGGCTTCGTGTTTGCCGGCGAGAGCAACGCACTGCGCAACCCGGCCGACCCGCACACCATCAAGGTGTTCGACAAGTCGATACGCGGACACACCGACCAGTTTATCTATCGCTTCCGCAAGCCCGCGAAGTAATCACTGGCGACAGGGATACTCCGGCTGGACCGGAGTATTCCTTTACTGCAGGTTCCGATAAACCGCATCGAGCAATTCGCCCTGCGGGTCTTCGCCTTGCTCCCAGTACATGATGCCGCCCAGGTGAAGGGACTTCACGTAAGCAGCCTTGGCGGCAAGGGACTGCGGGTCGTCGTAGCTGATGAAGCGATGCGTTGCCGCATTCCATAGGTAGGGCGCCTGCGCCACCTCATCCCACTGGCGGACGTAGCCGTTGCGATTGATGAAGTCGGCCTTGAGCTGCGGCCACGAGTGTTCGCCCTGGTAATGACCGTAGGCCTGGTAGAGGCCGTCATGCGCGCTCTGCACGTCGGCGAACTCGCGACCGTAGAACGCTGCGCCGATCAGCAATTTTTGCGCGGGCACCCCGGCGGCGAGAAACTGCTCTACCGCGCGATCCGTGCTGCGTGCGTCGGCCGGTGCCAGTGTCGAGGCGTGCAAGCCGCTGTGATGGCCGGTGGTTGGCGTCATCGAATTGACGAAGTCATAAGTCATTAGGTTGAACCAGTCCAGGCTGGGCGCGATCGCCGCGATATCGATACCGCTGACGAACGCGCCGTCGGCGGCCGCGATGCTCAGCGTGTAGTGGTTGGCGCCGCGATGCGCGTGGGCGTCGCCGACCTGGTCCAGCGTCGCGCGTAGCGTTTTCAGCAGCAGCGTGAAGTTGTCGCGATCCTGCGGGCTGCTCTTGATGCCGGATTCGTTATGGCCCGGATATTCCCAGTCCACGTCCAGGCCGTCGGCGTCATTGGCGGCCAACAGTTGTGCAGCGCTGTCGGCAAACCGCTGTCGGCCCGCCGCTGTGCTTGCCGCCTCGGAGAAACCGCCGACGCTCCAGCCACCCACCGAAACCACTACTTCCAGCTGGGGATGTGCTGCCTTGAGCGAGACGAGTCGATGCAGGCGTTGCACGCTGTCCGGTTCGAGCACTACCTCTCCATTGACCAGTTGGGCGAACGCGAAAATCAGCGTATCGAGCTTGCCGGCGTCCTTCGCGTCGATATCGTCGCGCACCATGTCGTAGCCGACCACGCGGTAGTGTTCGGCGTTGTGCTGTGGCTGTACCGCATGCACGCTGCAACCGGCCAGCGTGGCGACAATGGCTGCCATGAATACGTTGCGCCATGGGGTAAGTGGTCGCATCTCGGGGCGGGTTCCGGTTTGCATCGATGGTTGCTCACGAGTGACGGCAGTTGATCAATCTTCGCAGCGACCTGGCGATGTGCCAAGGCGGTCTGCCAATGACTGATGGCGCATTGGGTGGTCCGACATGCTTGAGCGGAACCTTGATTGGTCGCACCATGCATCGTCAAGACGAACCGACCATCGGGTGCATGATGACGTGGTGGAACCTGCTGCAGAACAGAAAGACGTGAGCCCGGCAGACGTCGATCCCGCTGATCCGAAGCCAGTACAGCCGATCGAACCGGATGCGGCTGACTGCTGCGGAGAAGGGTGCGTGCGCTGCGTATTTGACGTTTACGACGAAGCCCTCGAACGTTATGAGGCCGCCTTGGCGGCTTGGCGTTCCCGTCATCCCTGAGAGTTACCCATCGTATGTTGCAGCCGCCAGGAGAGCGTCATGTGGATGGCCATAACCCGTGAAGTCAGCCCCGCGCTTGCCCGTTGCGAGTTGTCGCATATCCCGCGCACCCCGATCGACGCCGAACGTGCCGGCAGGCAGCATCATGACTATCTGCGCGCCCTTGAAACACTTGGTTGTCGTCTGGTGATTTTGCCAGCCGAACCGGCACTGCCAGATTCGGTTTTTGTCGAAGACGTGGCGATCGTGCTGGACGAAGTCGCGATCATGACCCGGCCCGGCGCACTATCCCGTCGCGCGGAGGTGGCGAGTGTAGCCACTGCGTTGGGCAGCCACAGGTCCTTGCTGACGATAGAGGCGCCGGGCACCCTAGATGGCGGTGACGTATTGCGGACAGGTCGAACGCTGTACGTCGGCCAGTCGGCGCGCAGCAATGCCGATGGTATCGGGCAATTGCGCGAGTTGCTGGCCGGTTTTGGTTATGCGGTCCACGGCGTACCGACGCTTGGTTGCCTTCATCTGAAATCAGCCGTCACCCAGGTCGCCGACGACACGCTGCTATTGCAACCGAAATGGGTGGATCGCGAACTGTTTTCCGACTTTCGCGTGGTGGAAGTCGATCCGGCCGAGCCGCACGCTGCGAATGTATTGCGCGTCGGCAATGCACTGGTGATGCCGGCTGGCTTTCCGCGTACGCAGCAGAGACTGGTCGATGCCGGCTTCGAAGTCATTGCCGTCGATGTTTCCGAGTTGCAGAAAGCCGAAGGTGCGGTGACTTGTTGCAGTCTGGTTTTTCGCGATGCGCGGTGATCGGGATGAAAGCTTCGCATTCGAAGGGCCCAAGGCGGCGGGTATCGGCATCGGCAATGAGACGCCAAACAGTTACGCTACAGCGATCATCCACTGACTCATCAGGGTTTCCATGACCGACGCCATCTACGCCAGTTCCGTCCCCGTCTTCAAGCAGATGCTTGGCGGTCTTTCTGCGGTCCTGGCAAAAGCCGAGACGCATGCGGTGGAGAAGAACATCGAGCCGACGGCGTTCACTCAGGCGCGGCTGTTTCCGGACATGTTTCCGCTGAGCAAGCAGATCCAGATCGCCTGTGATTTCGCCCGGGGTGTGTCAGCGCGACTGGCGGGAGTCGAGGTGCCGAAGTACGACGACAACGAACGCACGTTCGGCGAGTTGCGTGAGTTGATCGCGAGCAGCCTCTTGTTTGTCGACAGCTTGACGGAGGCGCAGTTCAAAGATGCCGCGCAGCGGGAAATCGTGTTGCGGCCCGGGACGCCGAAGGAGCGCCGCTTCGACGGCCAGGCTTATCTATTGAGTTATGGCTTGCCCCAGTTCTTCTTTCACGTCACTACGGCGTATGCGCTGTTGCGCCACAACGGCATCGAGATCGGCAAGCGCGACTACATGGGCCAGTATTGATCTTTTCGTAGCAGGGCAGTTTCGTGCCGGGCAGGATGGTCATGCCCGGCACGTGGTCGGCTGAACCTCATTGAACAGGCGAGCCTGTTACTTGCTGTTCTTTTTCTTTTCCTGCTTGGCGGCCTTCTTCTCTTTCATGGTCTTGGCCGGCTTTTTCTTGTCGCTTTTCTTTGAATCCAAACCCTTGCTCATGTCGCTCTCCGCGGTGTGGTTGGGTGCTGCGTTTGACGCGCAGGGAAGTCTAAGCCGTTCCGGGGCTGGTTGCGCAGAGTTCTGCAGAGAATCTGCGTCTGGCACATCAGCCGGTGGGAGCGTCAGATGCGGTCGCCAGGAGCCAGATAGCGCCATTGCCCTGGCGGTAATTTGGCGAGCGGGATGCGCCCGACGCGCAGACGCTTCATCGCCAGCACCTTGAGGCCAACCGCCTGGCACATCGGTTCGATCTGAGTGGGCTGCAGGACCTTGAACGCGAAACGCAGCCGCTGCTCGCTTTGCCAGCTCACCTTGATCGGCGGCATCGCGTAGTTGTTGAAGCGCAGACCGTGATTGAGCAGAGCCAGCCCGTTCGGGATCAAAGTGCCGCTGACGTCGACCACAAATTCCTGCTCGACCCGGTCGATGTCCTCGGTGAGTTTGCGGTTGACACGCCAGTCCTGCGTAAAAATCAGCAGACCACTGGCGTGGGTCGGTAGCGGCAGTGGCGAAGTCAGTCGCTGAAGATAACGCTTCAGCGGGCGCATGCCAGACGCGTCATCGAGCGACCGGTTTTCGGGTGTAACAAGCGCGTTGGCTGGGTTAGGACCGCCGTCAGCGTCGTAGCCAACCGGTTTGTGCAAGATGAGGGTGGCCGGTTCGGACGCGGTCAGCTCGGCCTGGGGATCAAGCTCGACGGTCTGCATGTCGACCATGAACTGCGGTTCTTCCACCACCACCCCATCGACCCGCACCCAGCCACCCTCGATGTACTGCTCAGCCTCTCGCCGCGAGCACTGGGCCAGGGCGACGACGCGTTTGGCGAGGCGAACGGGTTCGGTCATCGGGATGCCATTGAGAGGGAAGGTGCATTGTAGGCGTGTTGCGGCGAGAGGGTCCGCGCTCTGCCTCCTTCCCCTTTGGGAGAGGGCTGGGTGAGGGTCCGGTGTTCGCGGGGTTAGTCACTACTCGTCATCCCTGCGAAGCGCAAAAGCGCGCAGAACTCTTGAAGAGCGGCTCCGGAGGGGCGAGCGAAGCGAGTAACCCAGTGCTCTTTTTGGCTTTCCCGCGATCTGCCATTTCGGTTGCAGAGCGTTTCGTCCTCCTGCAGAGGGCGAAACGCTCTGCACTAAGAAGCGGCAGATAGCGGCAAGACCAGCGAGGGACGCTTGGCCCAGCCTTCGCAGGGATGACGAGTAGTGAGTGATCCCGCGAGCACTAAACTCTCACTCCACGGGCACCGCACCCGGATTCAGTTCAACCAAGGTTTCGCAGACGGTGGCAATTGGCGCGGGCGCCCCCAGATCGGGGGCTTCAGATAGACCGAGGCCGCACCATGATTCCTTTTTCCGTCCTTGACCTGGCGCCAGTCACCGAAGGCAGCGATGCCGGCCAGGCGTTTCGAAATACGCTGGATCTGGCGCAGCTGGCCGAAGGGCTTGGTTATCGCCGCTACTGGCTGGCAGAGCACCACAACATGCCGGGTATCGCCAGCGCGGCGACGGCCGTGTTGATCGGCCATGTGGCCGGTGGGACCTCGACGATCCGTGTCGGTGCGGGCGGCATTATGTTGCCGAACCACGCGCCATTGCAGGTGGCCGAGCAGTTCGGCACGCTGGCGTCGCTGTATCCGGGGCGCATCGACCTGGGACTCGGACGCGCGCCGGGGACTGACCAGCCCACCGCGAAGGCATTGCGTCGCTACTTCGACAGTGCCGACGCGTTCCCGCATGACGTGATGGAGTTGCTCGGATATTTCGAACCAGCCAAGCCCGGTCAGCCGGTGCGTGCAGTGCCTGGGGCCGGGATCGAGGTGCCGGTGTGGCTGCTCGGTTCGAGCCTGTTCAGCGCGACGTTGTCGGCGCGGCTGGGTCTGCCATTCGCGTTTGCCTCGCATTTTGCGCCGGATGCGATGGACGAGGCGCTGGCCCTGTACCGTCGCGATTTCAGGCCTTCGGCACGTTTGCAGCAGCCTTACGCGATGCTTGGCATCAATGTGGTGGCGGCCGACAGCGATGCGCAGGCGCGGCGACTGTTCACCACCCAGCAACAGAGTTTTATCAACTTGCGGCGCGGACGCCCGGGGCTGATTCCGCCACCGATCGACGACATCGAGTCGTACTGGACACCGGTCGAAAAGATCGGCGTGGAGCGCGCGCTGGCCTGCGCGGTGGTGGGTGACGCGGACACGGTGAGGGACGGTATCAACGCCTTCATTGCCCGGCACAAGCCGGACGAACTGCTGATCACCGCGAACGTGTTTGAGCACGCGGCGCGGCGGCATTCCTTCGAGATTGCAGCGGCCGCACGGGACCGGCTCGGGGTGGCGAGTTTGCACACTGGCTGACCGGGTATCGCTGCAAAACAGCGAACGGGGCCGCTGATCGGCCATAATTGGCGTTATTCCTCGAATTGTTGAAGCTTTCCGACGCATGAAAACACCCAAGGGCCTGCAGGCACTGATCGACGAAGGCGTGATCGATCAGGTGCTCCGGCCACTCAAGAGCGGCAAGGAAGCCTCCGTCTACGTGGTGCGCG
>Ga0302314_10005553_pt1 | contig 22980 bp, 23 predicted proteins | sample III_Palsa_N2_3_FD_200533 | JGI IMG/M metagenome (GOLD analysis project Ga0302314, IMG submission 200533) | Peat permafrost microbial communities from Stordalen Mire near Abisko, Sweden - III_Palsa_N2_3 | ecosystem: Environmental > Terrestrial > Soil > Palsa > Peat permafrost | place: Sweden... | reverse complement strand
CACCGACCTCTCACGCCACGGCATGGATCGCCCCCCTTCACGGCAGCAAAATCCAGCCAACCATGTGTCAGCGATGTCCCCGAACACCTGTCAGTGATCTATCCGGTCTGAACACGTAAGTCCCGGCCATCCAAGAACACCGATCACGCCCTGGCCGCGCCAAGCGCGGCCCCCCGTTCCGCGCGCTTGGGTCACCGGGACTGACGCCCGGTGACGACCGAAGGTTTGGGTGAGTGGATAGATTAGAACAACGCCCACACATCCCTGCCTGCCAGCACGGCCAGCACCAGTGTGCCCAGCGCGAACACGCCGAAGCGCAGCAGCACCAAGTTCACCGTGGCCTGGATCAGGCTGTGCACGACGCGGAGCGCGACATAGGCCCAGGCCAGCGCGAGGTTCACTGGGTTCTGCTGGCCGGCGAGGTAGCTGTAGGCGACCAGGGCATAGAAGACGGTCGGCTGTTCCATCAGGTTGTTGAGGTTGTAGCCGACCTGGCGGACCTTCAGCGGCAGGACGTCGAGCGAGGTCGGTTCGCGGGCGTCGGTCGGGCTGATCTTCGCCCGCTGGATCGCCGGTATGCGCAGCGCGAACATCCAGACCGTCATCACCAGCGTCCAGAAAATCAGCGCCAGCATCGGCGTCAGCATGGAGCTGGTGAGCGGCGGCGGCTGGTCCATCAGGCGCGCCAGCGGAACGGGTCGGCGGGATAGACGCCCAGCACCTCGAAGTGGTCGGAGAAGAACTGCAGTTCGTCGAAGGCGCGCGAGAGCATGAGGTCCTCGGGGCGGCCGTCGACCTCGGAATAGAAGAAGGTGGCGGTGAAGGCGCCGTTCTCCATGTAGCTCTCGAGCTTGGTCATGTTGACGCCATTGGTGGCGAAGCCGCCCAGGCCCTTGTAGAGCGCCGCCGGCAGGTTGCGGACCCGGAAGGTGAAGCTGGTGACGCACGGCACGCCGGGCGGCGGTGGCTCTGGGTTGGTCTCACCGGTCATCACCAGGAAGCGCGTGGTGTTGTGGGCTTCGTCCTCGACGTCGCGGAGCAGGATTTCGAGGCCATAGAGCTCGGCCGCCAGGGCCGGCGCAAGGGCGGCGCGGTGCGGGTCGGGCGCCTCGGCCAGCGCCTTGGCCGAGCCGGCGGTGTCGGCGGCGGCCTGGGCCTTCAGCTTCAGCCGCCGGATCAGCTTGCGACACTGGCCGAGCGCGATCGGCATGCTGGCGACGCTCTTCAGGTCGTCGAGCTTCACGCCCGGATTGGCCATCAGCTGGAAATGGATCGGCTTGAACCGTTCGCCGATGATGCGCAGGCCCGATTCCGGCAGCAGGTGATGCACCTCGGCCACGCGGCCGGCGGTGGAGTTCTCCACCGGGATCATGCCGAGGTCGCAGGCATGCGCCTTCACCGCCTCCAGCGCCGCCTCGAAGTCGGCGAACGCCACCGGCTCGTGCTCCGGATAGTACACCGCGCAGGCTTCGTTGCTGAACGAGCCGGGTTCACCCTGGAAGGCGATCTTGGGTCGGGACGTCATGGCCTCTGCCTTGCGAAGGCGCGGGCGGCCTCCAGGTCGGCGGGGGTATCGACGGAAATCGGGGTCTCGTCCACCACGGCGGCCCAGATCGACAGGCCAAGCTCCAGCGCGCGCAGCTGCTCGAGCTTCTCGCGCCGCTCCAGCGGCGAGGGCGGGGCGCGGCAGAACCGCTCCAGCGCCGCGCGGCGATAGGCGTAGACGCCGACGTGCTTCCAGACCGGCGCGTCGCCATAGAGCACCGAGCGGGTGAAGTAGAGCGCCCGGCCGCGCGGCTCGCCGGCCACTAGGCTGACCACGGCCTTGACCACAGCCGGATCGGCGCGATCGGCGGGCGAGGCCTCGGGCGCGACGGCGGTGGCGATGTCGCAGCCGGCCTCCGCGGCCAGCACGCCCATGCAGGCGGTGATCGCCGCGGGCGAGACGAACGGCATGTCGCCCTGCAGGTTGACCACCACGTCGCAGCGGCCGTCCGCATCGAGTTCGCCCAGCGCCGCCAGCACCCGGTCGGAGCCCGAGGGCAGGTCGGGATCGGTGAACACGGCCGTCCCGCCAGCGGCGCGCACGACATCGATGATTTCCGCGTCGCCCGCCGCGACGGCGACCTCGCCCACGCCGGCAAGTTTTGCCTGGGCCAAAACGCGGAGAATCATCGGCATGCCGCCGATGTCCGCAAGCGGCTTTCCAGGCAGGCGGCTGGCCGCCATGCGGGTCGGTATGATCACGATCGGGGTCATCGGACAGGCATCTCCGAGGGTGATCCAGCGTCAGTGTCGCAGCAGGCCGCACACGAGCGATCCGCCGGGTTGCGCGATGGCCGGTAGCGTGCAAGAGACGCCCACGCAACACGGGCGGGACCTGCAAGACTCCTCATGGCCAGTTTGACGTTCAACAAGATTGCCGGCGCGACGCTGGCGACCGGGCTAGTGATTTTCGGCCTGCAGAACTTTATGAGCGAGGCCTTCAGGAAGGAGCCGCCGGCGAAGCCCGGCTACGCCATCGCGGTCGTCGACACCGGCGACAGCGACGCGGCGGTCGCGGACGTGATCCCCGACTGGGGTACGGTGCTGCCAAAGGCCGACATCGCCAAGGGCCAGACCATCACCTCCAAGTGCGCCTCGTGCCACATGTTCGATGCGGCCGGAACCAACAACATCGGGCCGGGCCTGTTCGGCGTCGTCGGACGGCCGCCCGGCACCCACGCCGGCTTCAGCTACGATTCGGCGATGAGCGACTTCGCCAAGACCCACACCGCCTGGACCTACGACCTACTGTATCAGTTCCTCAAGGGACCGCAGCAGTTCATGCCGGGCACGAAGATGACCTTCGTCGGCCTGAAGGACCCGCAGGACCGGATCAACGTGATCGCCTACCTGCGTTCGAACGGCTCTCCCAACTTCCCGATCCCGGCCCCCGCGCCGGCCAAGGCCGCGGCCCCGGCCGCCGCGACCAACGCGGCTGCGCCGGCGACCAACACCGCGGCGCCAGCGAGCAACGCAGCGGCGCCAGCGTCGAATTCGACCGCGCCCGCAACGAACTCGGCAGCGAAGTAGCCCCCACGGGGCTGAAATCTCCCAAGGCGGTCATGGCCGGGCGTCAGTCCCGGCCAACCAAGAACACCGATCACGCCCTGGCCGCGCCCCGCGCGGCCACTCTGGGTTCCGCGCGCTTGGGTCGCCGGGACTGACGCCGGACTGACGCCCGGCGATGACCGAAAATAGGGGAAATTAGCTGGAGGTCGCGCGTGGTCGAGTCTGCGCCACCCCTGGCCTGAAACTTGCTTAACGGCGGGCTAACCTTGTTTCGCCGGAGTTCGCATGGCCTTCCTCGCCCGCGCCCTAGACCTGATCCTCGTCGCGGTGATGTTCTCCGCCCTGACCTGAGGCCGCTTCGCTGACCTCGCCCGGATTGCGCCCCCGCGAGATCAGCCACAGTACGCCGGTGAGGTCGGAAAATGCCGACCATAGCCGGCCTAGGTTGGTGTATTTCGACTGTCCGGTGCTCCGCGAACGATGCCCGACCGGCTCGAACGCGACCTCGTAGCCTTCGCGAATCATCAGCGCCGGCAAATAGCGATGCAGGTGATCGAAGTAGGGCAGGCGCAGGAACGCCTCACGCCGCATCGCCTTCAGTCCGCAGCCGGTGTCGGCGGCCGAATCGTGCAGCAGCCGCTGGCGGACGCCATTGGCGAAGCGGGAAGCGAGCTTCTTAGCCATCGAGTCCTGCCGCTTGACCCGTACGCCGCCAACCAGGGCCAGCGACGGCGGTCCGTGCGCCAGCCGGTCGACCAGCCGCGGCGCGTCGGCCGGGTCGTTCTGGCCGTCGCCGTCGAGGGTGACCACGATCGGCGCGCGGGCGGCGAGGATCCCGCTGCGAACCGCGCGGCTCTGGCCGGCGTTGTTGGCGTGAGCGAGCAGCCGCAGCTGGGGGATTTCCCCACTCAGCGCCGTGAGCGCCGCGGCGGTGTTGTCGCGGCTGGCGTCGTTGACGAAGATCAGCTCGAACGCGCGGCCGGCGAACGCGGCGGCGATCTCGCGGGCCAGTTCTGGCGCGGCGCCTTCCTCGTCGAAAACGGGCACGACAACGGATACGTCTGGTTTCATGACGGTCCTTTAGCGGAAAAGCGGGCGGCTGAAAGGATCGTGCTATCAACCTCGCGATGACGCTGAAGGACCTTCTGGGCCGCCTGACGAGCCGCGGCCGCGCGCCGCTGGTGGCCGCGCTTGTGGCGCTGATCGCGAGCCTGCCGGGACTATTCACCCTGCCGCCGACCGATCGCGACGAATCGCGCTTCGCCGAGGCCAGCGCACAGATGCTGGAGAGCGGCGACCTCACCAACATCATGTTTCAGGACCAGCCGCGCTACAAGAAGCCGGTCGGCATCTACTGGCTGCAGGCCGCGAGCGTCAAAGCGGTCTCCAGCGTCGAGCGGCGCGATATCTGGGCCTATCGGATCCCCTCGGTGCTGGGCGCGATGCTGGCCGCGGCGGCCTGCGCCTGGGGCGCGCTGGCGTTCTTGAAGCCCCGCGAGGCGGCGATGGCCGGCGGGCTGATGGCCGCGACCATGGTGCTCTCCACCGAATCGAACCTGGCCACCACCGATGCGGCCCTGTGCGGGGCGATCACGCTGGCCATGGCGGCGTTGGGCAAGATCTACATCAGCTCGAGGGCGGGCACGGACGCGCAAGCTCCACCAGCGGGGCCATGGGCGAGCATATTGCTCTGGGTCGGGGTCGGGCTCTCGATCCTGCTGAAGGGGCCGATCGGCCCGATGGTGGTGATCCTCGCCGCGCTGGCGCTCTCGGTCTGGGACCGCGACGCACGCTGGCTGGGGCGGCTCGGCTGGGGCTGGGGCGCGATCATCGTCGCCGGCATGGTGCTGCCCTGGGCGCTGGCGATCACCGTGGCGACCGACGGCGGGTTCTGGGGCATCGCCGTGGGCGGCGACCTGGCGCCGAAGCTGTTCGGCGGCCAGGAGGGGCACGGCGCGCCGCCTGGCTACTTCCTGCTGCTGAGCCCGGTGCTGCTGTTTCCGGCCGTGCTGCTGGCGCCGGCGGGGCTGATCGAGGGCTGGCGCGCCAGGGCCGAGCCGGGGGTTCGCTTCGCGCTGTGCTGGCTGATCCCCAGCTGGATCGTGTTCGAACTCGTGCCGACCAAGTTGCCGCACTACGTTCTGCCGACCTTCGGTGCGCTCGCGTGGCTGATGGCGGCGGCGCTGACGCGGCCGCTGGGCAAGCTGGAGCGCTGGATCGGTGCTGGCCTGACGTTCGCCGTGGCGATCGGTCTGGCCGTCGCCGGCGGGGTCGGCGCGGCGATGTTCGGCGATGCCGGCAGCTGGGTCTGGGAGACCCTCGCGGCGATCGTGCTGGTCGGCGCGGGCGCGGCGGGGGCGGTGTGGATCCTGCGCGAGCGGGCAGGACTGGCCGCCGGCGCCGCCTGCGCGCTCGGCATCCTCGGCCACGGCCTGGTGGTTGGCGGGCTGGCGCCCAGCCTGAGCGGGCTGTGGCTGTCGGAGCGGGTGGCCGACGGCCTCGCCAGCGCTCACATCAGCCCGCGCCAGGGGTTGGCGAACGGACCAGTGGCGGTGGCGGGCTACGCCGAACCCAGCCTTGTGTTCGCGCTGGGCGCCGCGACCGAGCTTGGCACGGCCGAGAACGCCGCGGACGCAATCGGCGAGGGCCGGCCGGCCGTGGTGGAGGGGCGCCAGGAGCCGGCGTTCCGCCGCGCCCTGGCGGCCGACGGCGAGGGGGCGCGGCTGGCGGGCACGGTGACGGGGCTCGACTACTCCTCGGGCCATGCCCAGATTTTGCGACTATATCAGCCGATCCCCGGTCAACCCGGGCCGGCCAACTGAGCGGAGAGGCGCCCCATGAGCCGCTTCATCGAGATCGTCGAAGTCGGCGCCCGGGACGGGCTGCAGAACGAGAAGGCCGTGCTGGCGCCGGCCGACAAGATCGACTTTATCCGCCGGCTGGAGGCCTGCGGCGCGCGACGGATCGAGGCCGTCTCGTTCGTCAACGAACGGCGGGTGCCGCAGATGGCCAGCGCCGAGGCGATCATGGCCGCCCTGCCCCACGCCGAGGGCCGCTCGCGCATCGGTCTGGTTTTGAACGAACGCGGCTGGGACCGGGCGCTCGCCGCGGAGGTGGACGAGGCCAATGTGGTGGTCTGCGTCACCGACGGCTTCGGCATCCGCAACCAGGGGGCGCCCGTGAGCGCACAGATGGCCGCGCTGGCGGCGATCATGGCGCGGCGCGAGGCCGAAGGCGGCCCGGCGGTGAGTGTCACCTTCTCGGTCGCGTTCGGTTGCCCGTTCGACGGCGAAGTAACCGAGGATCAGGTCGTCGCGCTGGCCAGGGACGCCGGCGCACTGGGCGTCGAGGAGATCGCGCTCGGCGACACTATCGGCGTCGCCGATCCCTGGACCGTGCGGCGGCGGATCGAGGCGGTTCGCCAGGCGGCGCCGAACGCACGGCTGCGGATGCATTTCCACGATACGCGCAACACCGGCCTCGCCAACGCCTACGCCTCGGTGGAGGCGGGCGTCAGCGTGCTCGACGCCAGCTGCGGCGGCCTGGGCGGCTGCCCGTTCGCACCCAACGCCACCGGCAACATCGCCACCGAGGATCTGGTCTACATGCTGGAGCGCGGCGGCTTTTCCACCGGCTACGACCTAGGCGCTCTGATCGAGACCGGCCGCTGGATCGGCGAGAAGATCGGCAAACCGCCGATCTCGGCGCTCAGCCGCGCCGGCGGTTTGCCACTCAAACCGGTCGCCGAGCAAGTAAACGTCGCCTGATGAGCGAAGCCGGGGGCAAGCAGGGCGGACATAGGGACGGCGGGGGGCTGTTCCCGTTTCGCGTGGCCTGGATCATCCCGGTCGCCGCGGCGCTCACGCTCGGGCTGGGGCTCTGGGCCTGGCTGAGCCGGCATGTGCCGCTCGACGAGGCGCTTTATCGCTCGGTTGGCCTGTTCGAAATCGATGGCAACGCCTACTCCCACGGCGAACCACTGACGGACTGGCGCTTCCGGCTGGGCCGCTGGACCGGCGCCGGCGTCGTGTTTTCCAGCCTGCTGGCGCTGGCGGCGCTGCTGCACGAGCAGCTGGCGACCGCTCTGGCCCGCTGGACCAAACAGGCCGTGGTGGTGATCGGCAGCGATCCGCTGGCGCTGGCCGCGTTCGAGGCCGCCTGCCGATCCGGCCGCAGCTCGCTTTGGCTCGGCGCCTCGGGGTTCGGCTCGGCCAGCCTGCGCGACATCGCCCTTGCCTGGCCGCAGCGCGAGCGGGCCCGCGCCGTGTTGGAGCATGCCCGCGACGCCGACCACGTCCTGGTGGTGAACATCGATGACGCCGAGGCGCTGTCGCTGGCCAGGGCCGCCCGCGAGGCGGCGCCCACGGCCGAGATCACCGTGCTGATGCGCGACGTGCGCCTGGCCGAGGACGCGGCCGCCACCTTGAACCAGCCGCGCACGCGGGTGCTGTCGACCGCCGCGGTCGCCGCCCGCGCGCTCGCCGAGGCGCATCCGCCATTCCTGATCGCCCGGGCGAGCGGCCATACCCGCGTCCACGCCCTGATCGTCGGTTTCGGCCAGACCGGCCAGGCCATCGCCCGCGATCTGATGGTCAACTGCCGCACCACCTATTTAGGGCTGCCGCGGATCACCGTGATCGACCCCCAGGCCACGGACCTGGAGGGCGTGCTGCGGGTGCGGGCGCCGGAGATCGACGCCTGCGCCGACACCCGGTTCATCGACGGCGAGATCGGCAGCCGCGCGGTGCGACCCGAGCCGCCGGTGATCGCCCGCGAGCTGGCCGCGGGCGGGCCGATCACGGTCGCGTACGTTTGCCTCGCCGACGACGCGAGCGCGCTCTCCGGCGCCGCCATGCTGCAGTCGCTGCTGCGAGCCGTCGACTTCGACCAGCCGCCGATCTTCGTGCGGCTGCGGGAGGCGCGGGTAGTGGCCGAGGGCGGCGCGGGGTGGGGCCTCGATGCGCTGACCCCGTTCGGGGAGCTCGACACCGTGCTGAAGGCGAGCGAATTCCTCTCCAACGCCCCTGACGCCGCGGCCAGAGCGTTCTGCGAGGCTTATCGCGCCAGCCTGACCGCGGCCGAGCGCGACGATCCCAATAACCGCTCGGCCTTCCCGTGGGAGCGGCTCGACGAGACCTGGCGCCAGGCCAATCGCGACGCCGTGGCCCACATCGCCGCCAAGCTGGCCAGCGCCGACATTCCCCCCGAGCGCTGGCGGGGCGTCGCCGGCCTGCCGCGCGTCGCCGAGAGCGAGCGTCTGTTCCGGGGTCACAGCGACCTGGAGACGCTGGCGCGGCTGGAGCACGAGCGCTGGATGGCCCAACGCCGGATGGACGGCTGGCGTCGCAGCGACGCGCCGTCGAAGAACGAGGCGAGGCGCACCCACCCGTCGCTGAAGGACTACGACGCGCTGAGCGAAGAGGTGAAGGAGTACGACCGCGTGTTCGTGCGCCAGACCCAGCGCGCCGTCACGGGCGAGACGGCCGACTAGTCTAGGTCTTGAGGTCCAGCAGCGTCTGCTCGTCCTTGTCCGCCGCGTTCAGCACCTTGGCGGAGAAGGCGAAGGCGCGGCCGGCGGCCAGGGCGTTGCTGACCTCGCTGATCGGATCGATCTCGGGCGCGTCCACATAGCCGCGCACGTTGGCGACCGGCGAGGTTGGGTCGTAGGCGACGACGGGCGGCGAGTTGAGGGTCACTGCCCGGGCTGCTACCCCGCCGTCCGGGCGTGGTGCTGTCATCGACCGCGATCGGCTGATAGCCGCTCACCCCGATCGCCGAGGTGTCGCCGGCGTTGGCGAGGTTCGCGGCCGAAGCATTCAACCTTAGCGAGGCGGCGGCAAGGCCGCTTTGGGCTATGGCGGCGATAGGCGTCACGGCCAAGGCCTAACGCGGCCACGCTTAAGGTGCTGAAAACAAGCGTGGTTTCCCGCGATTAAGCCTGCGCGGTCAGGCTTGACCCGGTGCGATGCTGAGGGTGCGGGTCGTGCCGCGCTTCACGGCGATCGCGCGGGGGAGCTTGAAGGTGACGGTCTCCTGCCGCGTCGCGATCTCTTCGATCTCTATGTCGAACCGCGCGCTCACCTCCGCCAACACGCCTTGCACGAGCAATTCGGGGGCGGAGGCCCCGGCCGTGAGGCCAAGGGTCTTCACCCCCTCGAACCAGGTCCAGTCGATATGGGCCGCCTCGTCGATCAGCTTGGCGTTGCGCGCGCCGGCCTTCAGCCCCACCTCGACCAGCCGCACCGAGTTGGACGAATTGCGCGCGCCCACCACCAGCAGCAGGTCGCAGCGCGACGCCATCGCCTTGACCGCGTCCTGGCGGTTAGTGGTGGCGTAGCAGATGTCCTCCTTGTGCGGCGCGGCGATCTCCGGGAAGCGCCGGCGCAGCGCCTCGACCATCTCGGCGGTGTCCTCAAGCGAGAGTGTGGTCTGGGTGACAAAGGCCAGGTTGCCAGGATCGCGCGGTACGAAGGCCTCTGCCTCTTCCACCGTCTGGATCAACGCCACGGCGCCGGTCGGCAGCTGACCCATGGTGCCGACCACTTCGGGATGGCCGCTGTGGCCGATCAGCACGATCTCGCGGCCCGCGGCAAAATGGCGCTCCGCCTCGACGTGGACCTTGGAGACCAGCGGGCAGGTGGCGTCGAGATAGATCATCTGGCGCTGCACCGCCTCTCGTGGCACAGACTTCGGCACGCCGTGCGCTGAGAACACCACCGGCCGGTCGTCGGGGCATTCCTCCAGCTCTTCGACGAACACCGCCCCCACGGCGCGCAGGCGATCGACCACGTGGCGATTGTGCACGATCTCGTGGCGCACATAGACCGGCGCTCCGTACTTCTCGATCGCCCGTTCGACGATCTGGATCGCGCGGTCCACCCCAGCGCAGAATCCGCGGGGGCTGGCGAGCAGGACATTGATGGTTCGACGCATGATTTGCGTAGTTAGGCGTTTCCGCGGTCGCCGGCTAGCGGCGCGCCTGCGTTGCCGCGCCGCGCATATGCCTTTATCAGACAGCACATGCGGCTCGCCGCACCTGACGTAGAGCTCACAGTCCCATGCGCCGCTTCACCGAACTCGCCTTCATCGCCTGCGCCGGCCTCCTTTGGCTGAGCCCGTCGCCAAGCCACGCTCAAGGCCCGGGCGGCCCCGGGGGCGGTCCCGGCGGCGGTGGCGGTGGCGGCCAGCAGGACGACGACGACGCCAAGACCAAGAAGCGCAATGAAGAGTGGGGCACGGCCGACAAGAACCTTTCCCTGCCGCAGCTGCGCAACGCTGGCCCCTGTCCTTATGTGAAGGTGCTCTACGACGCGGCCCGCTACGTCGAAATGACCGGCGACACGCCCGCCGCCTCGGCTGTCGGATTCACGGGCGAGATCGAGAACCTGAGTTCCGCTTGCGAGTACAAGTCCGACCAACCGATCAAAGTGCAGGCGCGGCTGTTGTTCGAGCTTGGCCGTGGTCCCCGCGCCGGGGGCCAGCGCAAGACCTATCGCTACTGGGTCGCCGTCACCGATCGCGACCGCGGCGTGCTGCAGAAGGAATATTTCGATCTGCCGGTGGATTTCCCGGCCGGCGTCGACCGGGTGCAGAAGACTGAAGAGCTTGACGGCATCACCATCCCGCGCGCCGACATCAAGGTCAGCGGCGCCAACTTCGAGGTGCTGATCGGCTTCGACGTGACGGCGCAGATGGCCGATTTCAACCGCAACGGCGAGCGCTTCCGCGTCAACGCCGGCGAAACCACCGCCCAGGCGAGCGGCCCCGGCGTCAGGTGAGCGATTTGAGGACCGACCTTGGGGAGGCGGTCGGGTCCGCCTTCGCCGAGGTGGGTCTGGCCGCAGGCTACGGACGGGTGACGCCGTCCGACCGGCCCGACCTGGCCGATTTCCAGTGCAACGGCGCCCTGGCCGCGGCGAAATCCGCCGGCCGCAAGCCGCGCGACATCGCCGAGGCGGTCGCCGCCGAGCTCGCTGGTGACGGGCGGCTGCAAAGCGTGGGCCTGGCCGGACCTGGGTTCATCAACCTGACGCTCAGCGTCGCCGCCCTCTCCGCCCGCGCCAACGAGATCGCCGCCGATCCGCGGCTAGGCGCCCGCGCGGTGACCGAACCGCGCCGGGTTTTGGTCGACTACGGCGGCCCCAACGTCGCCAAAGAAATGCACGTCGGCCATTTGCGCGCCTCGATCATCGGCGAGGCGATCAAGCGGCTCTACCGTTTCCGGGGCGACGAGGTGCTTGGCGACGCCCACTTCGGCGACTGGGGCTTCCAGATGGGCCTCTTGATCAGCGCCGTGCTCGACGCCGATCCCGTGCTCTCCGAGCTGATGGCCGGTTACGAGGCCGATCCCAGCGAGGCGAGCGAGGCGCCCTTGCTGGCGCGCGTCTCCGAGACCGTATCGCTGGAAGACCTCGACCGCATCTATCCGGCCGCGTCCGAGCGCTCGAAGGCCGATCCGGCTTGTCGGGACCGGGCGCGCAAGGCGACGGCGGAGCTGCAAGGCGGCCGAGCGGGCTACCGCCTGCTCTGGCGCCACTTCGCCACCGTGACCCGCGCGGCGCTGCAGCGCGATTTCCATGCGCTCGGCGTCGATTTCGACGTCTGGAAGGGCGAGAGCGACGTCAACGACCTGATCGAGCCGATGGTCACCGAACTGCGCGCCAAGGATCTGCTGTTTCCCGACCAGGGCGCCGAGATCATCCGCGTCGCCCGCAACGACGACAAGCGCGAGCTGCCGCCGCTGCTGGTGGTCTCCTCCGAAGGATCGGCCATGTACGGCACCACGGACCTGGCCACCATCCTCGACCGCAAGCGCTATTTCGGGCCGGATCTGGCGCTCTACGCCGTCGACCAGCGCCAGGCGGACCATTTCGAGGTGGTGTTCCGCGCCGCCTACCTCGCCGGCTATGCGGCCGAGGGCTCGCTGGAGCACGTCGGCTTCGGCACCATGAACGGCGCCGACGGCAAGCCGTTCAAGACCCGCGACGGCGGTGTGCTGAAGCTGCGCGACCTGATCGAGATGACCACCGCCAAGGCGCGTGAACGCCTCCACGAAGCCGGCCTGGGCGCCGAGCTGTCGCCCGAGGCGTTCGAAGACACAGCGCTGAAGGTTGCGGTCGCGGCGCTCAAGTTCGCCGACCTCGCCAACTTCCGCGGCACCTCCTACGTATTCGACCTCGACCGTTTCTCCAGCTTCGAGGGCAAGACCGGGCCTTATCTGCTCTATCAGGCGGTCCGGGTGAAATCGCTGCTGCGGCGGGCGGCCGATGAGGGGGTGCTGCCCGGACCGATCGCGGTCGCGGAACCGGCAGAGCGCGACCTGGTGCTGGCGCTCGACGCCTTCGAGCACGCCCTGGCCGAAGCCTACGACAAGAAGGCCCCGCACTTCCTCGCCGAGCACGCCTATCGGCTGGCCGGCTCGTTCTCCAAGTTCTACGCCGCCTGCCCGATCCTGTCGGCGCCGGCGGATGTCCGCGCCTCGCGCCTGGCGCTGGCGACAGCCAGCCTCGCCCAGCTCGAACTGGCGCTCGATTTGCTCGGTATCGCAACGCCGGATCGAATGTGATCGGGGCGCGCCTGAATCGCGTGGTAACCTGCCCGCGGGCGGCGTCCACACGGCGGCGGTCAGAGGGATAACGCGTGGGTTCGAGCCGCTTCGCATGGCCATAGCGAAGTTCTGGTCGCCGTTTGGCTTCCTCGCCTTGATCCCGCTCGGCGACTGGCTGGGCGGCGCGTGGACCTTCCTGCTTATCGCGGCGCTGCCGATCGCCCTCGCCGGCGGCGACTGGCTGCTCGGCGCCGAGCCGCCGGCGGCGAGCGATACGGCGCCAATCGCCCATCGCCTGCTGCCCTGGCTCTACATCCCCCTGCAGCTGGTCGAGATTGTCTGGGCCGGATGGGTGATTGCGCAGCCTTCGACCGATCTCGTAACAGCGATCGGCCTCACGCTCAGCACCGGCCTCGCCGCCGGCGTGTTCGGCTTTCTGGCGGCGCACGAGATGGTGCACAGCCGCAGCCAGGCGGAGCGCAACCTTGGCCTCGCGATGCTGACCGGTGTGCTCTACCTGCCGTTCGCCATAGCCCATGTGCACGGCCACCACCGGCGGCCGGCGACGCGCGACGACCCCGCCACCGCCCGCCGCGGCGAGAGCCTCTACGCGTTCTGGATCCGCTCGGTGAGCGGCCAGGCGCGCGAGGCCTGGACTTTCGAGGCCCAGCGGCTGTCGCGCTCGGGGCGCTCCGTGTTCGCCAACCGCATGCTGGGCTATTTCGCCATCGAAGCCGCGTGCGTGGTCCTGGTCGGCGCGATGAGCGGCCGCGCGCTGGCCTTCTTGCTGGCCGAGTCGGCGCTGTCGATCCTGCTGCTGGAGAGCTTCAACTACGTCGCCCACTACGGCCTGGCGCGCTGCCGCCAGGCTGACGGTCGGCTTGAGCCGCTGGGGCCGAAGCACTCGTGGAACTCGGTGCGGCGAATGAACAACGCCTCGCTGTTCAACATGGGCCGCCACGCCGACCACCACCGCTTTTCCGCCCGGCCCTACAACGAGCTCGAGGTGCTGGACGGCGGCGCCCAGCTGCCCTGCGGCTACGCCGGGGTGATCCTGATGGCGCTGATCCCGCCGCTCTGGCGCCGGGTGATGGACCCCAGGGTCGACGCGGCGATGGGCGATGAAGCTGTGAGCGATCCGCGGGCAATTGGCCGCGCCGACGCCGCCGCGGCTTGACTCGCCGGGCGGCGGCGCCCAGGTTCGCCCAACTCTCGCGGGAGAGGCCGGGCGGCTAGAGCCCGGCGCCGAAGGCGCAACCGCCCCGGAAACGCTCAGGCAAAAGGACCGCGCGAGCTGATGAACGCTGGAAAGAACCGCCGGACCTAGGTCCGGACGGCGCGCCGAAGGAGCAAGGGCCGCTTCCGCCAGGAAGGATCGCCCGAAATCTCTCAGGCACAGGGACAGCGGGGGCGATCGCAGGCGGGCCTGATCGCGGGGCCGTCTTCAATCGTCAGCCGGAGTCCCGTTTGTCCGACAGCCCCCTGAAGACGACGCCCCTTACCGACGCCCATCGCGCCGCCGGCGCCCGCATGGTCGAGTTCGGCGGCTACGACATGCCCGTGCAGTACGCCGACGGCGTGCTGAAAGAGCACCTGTGGACCCGCAGCCACTGCGGCCTGTTCGACGTCTCGCACATGGGCCCGTCGTTCCTGCGGCTGAAGGCGCCGAGCGGCGACGCCAAGGCCGACCATGCCGCGGTCTGCGCCCTGCTCGAACCGATCGTCTGTGGTGATCTGCGCGGCCTGAGGCGTGGCCAGCTACGCTACACCCTGCTGCTGAACCAGCACGGCGGCATCATCGACGACCTGATGGTCGGACGGCCGGTCCTGGATGACCGTCAAGGCATGCTGCAGATCATCGTCAACGCCGGAACCAAGGAGGGCGACTTCAGCCGCATCGCCGCGGCGGCCGGCGACGGCGCCGAATTGATCCGCGCCGACGATCGCGGCCTGATCGCCGTCCAAGGCCCCGAGGCCGCGGCCGTCACCGCTGCGATCATCCCCGAAGCGGCGGATCTGTCGTTCATGACGCTGACGCCGGCCGAGTACGAAGGCGAACGGATCGTCATCTCGCGCTCGGGCTACACCGGGGAAGACGGCTACGAAATCCTGATCCGGCCCGACAACGCCCGCAAGCTGTGGGCGCGGTTGCTTGAGGACGAGCGGACGAGGCCGATCGGTCTCGGCGCCCGCGACTCGCTCCGGCTCGAAGCCGGCCTGCCGCTCTACGGCCACGACCTCGACGAGACCATCTCGCCGGTGGAGGCGAACCTCGAGTTCGCGCTCTCCAAGCGCCGGCGCGAGGCGGGAGACTTTCCGGGCGCCGCGCGGGCGCAGGGCGAACTTGCCGGCAAGCTCAACCGCCGCCGGGTCGGGCTGCGCGTCCTGGAAGGGGCGCCGGCCCGCGAAGGCGCGGAGCTCGTTGATCCTAAGGGCGTCGTTGTCGGCCGGGTCACCAGCGGCGGCTTCTCCCCCAGCCTCGGCGCGCCGATCGCCATGGGCTATGTGCCGCCGGCGCTCGCTGAGCCCGGCGCGGCGCTCGGCGTGATCGTGCGCGGCAAGCGCCAGGCCGCCGAAGTGACGGCCATGCCATTCGTTCCCCATCGCTACCACCGCAAGTCCGCTTAAGGAGCCAGGCCGATGCGCTTCACCAAGGATCACGAATGGGTCGACGCCGACGGCGACGTCGCCACCCTCGGCATCACCGCCTATGCCGCCGAGCAGCTGGGCGACGTGGTGTTCATCGAACTGCCCAGCGTCGGCAAGACGCTGAAGGCCGGCGACGCCTTCGCGGTGGTCGAGAGCGTCAAGGCGGCGTCCGACGTCTACGCGCCGATCTCGGGCGAGGTGGTCGAGGTCAACGCCGAGCTGCCCGATGCGCCGGAGACGGTGAACGCCATGCCCGAGAAGGATGGCTGGTTCGCCAAAGTCAAACTCTCCAACCCCGCCGAACTCGACGCCCTGATGGACCGGGCGGCGTACGAGCAATTCTTGAGCACGCTGTAGATCATGCGTTACCTCCCCCTCACCGCCGCCGATCGCGCCGAGATGCTCGGCGTCATCGGCGCGCCATCGATCGACGCGCTGTTCGCCGATGTTCCCGCCTCGGCCCGGCTGGCCGGACCGGTCGACCTGCCGCCTCACCAGGGCGAGCTGGAGGTCGAGCGCGCCATGGGGCGGCTCGCGGCGCGCAACCGGCCGGCGGGCGCGGGGCCGTTCTTCTGCGGAGCCGGCGCCTATCGCCACCATGTGCCGGCGAGCGTCGACCACCTGATCCAGCGCTCCGAGTTCCTCACCAGCTACACGCCCTACCAGCCGGAGATCGCCCAGGGCACGCTCCAGGTATTGTTCGAGTTCCAGTCCCAGGTCGCGGCCCTGACTGGCCTGCCGGTGGCCAACGCCTCGCTCTACGACGGCTCGACCGCCTGCGCCGAGGCGGTGATGATGGCGGCGCGGGTGACGCGGCGCTCAAAGGCGGTGCTCTCGGGCGGCCTGCACCCGCACTATGCCGAAGCCTGCTGGACGCTAGCCCACACCGCGGGCGTGACAACCCAGCGCCTGCCTGCCGCGATCGACGCCGAAGCCGCGGTGATCGACGCCATCAATGGCGACACCGCCTGCGTGATCGTACAGACCCCCAATGTGTTCGGCACGGTCACCGACGTCTCGGCCATCGCCGAGGCCGCGCACGCCGCCGGCGCGCTGCTGGTGGTGGTTACCACCGAGGCGGTCTCCTACGGCTTGCTCAAGTCGCCCGGCGAGATGGGCGCCGACATCGCCGTGGCCGAAGGCCAGTCGATCGGCAATCCGCTGACCTTCGGCGGACCCTATGTCGGCCTCTTCGCCGCCCGCGAGGCGCTGCTGCGGCAGATGCCAGGCCGGCTCTGCGGTGAGACCGTCGACGCCGAGGGCAAGCGCGGCTTCGTGCTGACGCTCTCCACCCGCGAGCAGCACATCCGCCGCGACAAGGCGACCTCGAACATCTGCACCAATTCCGGTCTCTGCGCGCTGGCCTTCACCATCCACATGTCGCTGCTGGGCGAGGCGGGCCTGCGCCAACTGGCGAAGATCAACCACGCCCGCGCCCGTTCTTTGCGCGACGCGCTCGCCGCCATTCCCGGTGTCGAGATTTTGACGCCGCGGTTCTTCAACGAGTTCGCGATCCGGCTGCCGAAGTCCGCTGTAGGCGTCGTGAACGCGCTGGCCGCCGATGGCATCATCGCCGGCGTCCCGGTCTCCCGGCTCGAGCCCGCGGCCGGCATGGACGACGTCCTGCTGGTCTGCGCCACCGAAACCACCGCCCTCGTCGATATCGCCGACTTCGCCGAAGCCCTGACTCAGGAGCTCGCCCAATGACCATGCTCGCCGTTGGCCGCCCCACGCGTCCCGAGACCGACATCGCCAATGAGACCGGGCTGGAGAGCCACGGCAATGGCCTGATGCAGGACGAACCGCTGATCTTCGAACTGGGAAACTGGGATAAGACCGGCGTCGACCTGCCCGAGGCCGAGTTCGACGCCTCCGACCTGGCCGGCCTAACCCGTGAGTCGCCGATCGGTTTGCCTGGTCTCTCTGAGCCCGAGACGCTGCGTCACTACGTGCGTCTAAGCCAAAAGAACCACGCCATCGACCTGGCGATGTACCCGCTCGGCTCGTGCACGATGAAGCACAACCCGCGCCTCAACGAGAAGATGGCGCGCCTGCCCGGCTTCGCCGATATCCATCCGCTACAGCCGCAGTCGACCGTCCAGGGCGCGCTGGCGCTGATGGACGAGCTGGCGCACTGGCTGAAGACCCTGACCGGCATGCCGGCGGTGGCGCTCTCACCCAAGGCCGGCGCTCACGGCGAGCTCTGCGGCCTGCTCACCATCCGCGCGGCGCTGGAAGCGCGCGGCGATGCGCGGCGCACCGTGCTCGCCCCCGTATCGGCGCACGGCACCAACCCCGCGACGGCGGCGATGGCCGGCTACCAGGTGGTCGAGATCGCCCAGACCGACGACGGCCGGGTCGATATCGCCGACCTTGCCGCCAAGTTGGGGCCGGACGTAGCCGCCGTGATGGTGACCAACCCCAACACCTGCGGCCTGTTCGAACGCGAGGTGATCGAGATCGCCCGTCTGACCCACGCGGCTGGCGCGTTCTTTTACTGCGACGGCGCCAACTTCAACGCCATCGTCGGCCGCGTGCGGCCAGGCGACCTTGGCGTCGACGCCATGCATATCAACCTGCACAAGACCTTCTCCACTCCGCATGGCGGCGGCGGACCCGGCGCGGGACCCGTGGTGCTGAGCGCGGCTCTGGCCCCGTTCGCGCCCGCCCCCTGGATCGTCAGCGGCGAGGACGGCCTGCACCTGATCGAGCGCAACGAGGGCGAGGCGGCGCACGCCTTCGGCCGGCTCTGCGCCTTCCACGGCCAGATGGGGATGTATGTGCGAGCGCTGACCTACATGATGAGCCACGGCTCGGACGGGCTGCGCCAGGTGGCCGAAGACGCGGTGCTGGCGGCCAACTACGTCAAGGCGCGGCTCTCGACCGCCCTGACCGCCGCCTTCCCCGACGGCCCGTGCATGCACGAGGCGCTGTTCGACGATCACTGGCTGGAAGACACCGGGATCACCACCCTCGACGTCGCCAAGGCGCTGATCGACGAGGGCTTCCACCCGATGACTATGTATTTCCCGCTGGTCGTCCACGGCGCGATGCTGATCGAACCGACTGAGACCGAGCCAAAGCACGAGATCGACCGCTTCTGCGACGCCGTGCTGCGCCTCGCTGCGGCCGCCAAGGCTGGCGACGTCGCCCGGTTCAAGGGTGCGCCGTTCAAGGCGCCCTTGCGCCGGCTGGACGAAACGGCGGCGGCGCGGAAGCCGCGGCTGCGGTGGACGGCGTAGACACAGCGCAACACCCTGCGGCGCCGGCGCCACAGCGGTCTCGTTTCAAGCGCTGCTGACGGATTCCGGGCCGGGGCGCCCTACTTCGGAAACCAAACCGAGCCATATACGGCCCTCGGGGGTCGCGCGTTTTGGGCGCGCCTTTCGTCATCCATTGGTAGCCATGTCCGTCGCGAGCCTGCTCACGTCCGATCCTTTGCGCGCCGGCCTGGCGTTATCGCGCCGGTTTGTCCGTTGGCTGACGCTTGGGCTTGGCTATGCCCTGATGCTGGTCGGCGCGGTCGGGGCCGTGTTGCCGGGCCACCTCGGCGCGCCGATCCTGGTGCTGGGCCTGGTGATCACCCTGCGCGCGTCGTTCCGCGCCCGGCGGCAGTTCATCGGCCTGCAACGCCAACACCCGAAGCTGCTGTTCCCCGTGCGCCGCCTGCTTCGGCGCGAGCCGGAAGTGGTTCCGGTGAGCTGGCAGACGCTGCTGAGGGTCGAGCGGATGATGTTGCCGCGGCGGATCAGGTTCGCGGGGCGGACGCGGCGGCGCTGGCGGAAGCGGCGCTAGAGCCTGATGGGCTCATCTTGAGCCCTGAATCAGGCTTCACACTTTGAATTTAGTCACCCGCGGCTTTCGCGGGGAGAGCGGATTAAGCCGCTACTGCAGCTTGGTCGCGACCGCGGCAACCGCCGCGTCGATCAAGGGGTCGGACGTGGCGGCGGCGAGCCGGGCGCTGAGCACGGCCTCCGCAGCCTGGGCGGCGAGATCGGCCGCGGCCGCTTTCACTTCGGCGGCAGCCTGAGCCTCGGCCAGCGCGATCCGGCGCTCGGCCATCTCGCCGCGGCGCTTGATCTGCTCTTCGAGCTTGACCTTGGCTTCCTCGCCGAGCCGCGCGGCCTCTTCCTTGGCCATGGTGACGATCGACTCGGCCTGATGCTCTGACGCCTCGCGCTGAGCCTTGATCTCCGCCAACAGCCGCTCGGCCTCCTCGCGCAGCTTGGTGGCCTCGTCGAGTTGCGCCTGGATCTTGGTCGCCCGCGAGTCGAGCGCCGTCATCGCCATGCCCGGAACCTTGAGATAGATCAGGGCGGCAATGAAGATAGCGAGGCCGATCGCCTCCCAGACGTGTGCGTCTTGCAGGAATTCCATCACAGTTCCCCGTCAGCTCACGCGCGCCAAGGCCCGCTCGACCTCGGCGGCGTCCGCCCCTTGGCCGGTCAGGCGCGCGACGATCGCGGCCGCGGCGTCGGCCGCGATGCCACGCACCTGGCCCATCGCCTCGGCTCGCGCGGCGTTGATGCGGCCTTCGGCTTCGGCGAGCACCTCGGCGAGGCGGGCCTCCTCCTCGGCCTGGCGCTTCTCGGTCTCCGCCGCGGCCGCGGCCTTGGCGTCGACGGCCATGCGTTGGGCTCGCGCCCTGGCCTGCGCCAGATCGTCGGCCGCCGCCTTCGCTTGCACCTCGGCTTCGTCGCGCAGGCGGCGCGCCTGGCCGATATCTCCGCCGATCTTGTCCTCCCGCGCGGCGATCGTGCCGCCAACCTTGGGCACGAACACCTTGGCGAACAGCAAGAGCAGCACGCCGAAGATGACCAGCATCCAGACCATCTGGCCTGGCCACTGCGCGAGGTCGAACTGCGGTAACCCGCCGGAGGCGTGATCGGCCGCTTGGGAAGGATCGGCCATCGGCCCGGTCTTAAGCGGCGTAGAGGATGATGAAGGCCATCACGAGGGCGAAGATGCCCATGGCCTCGGTCACCGCGAAGCCCAGGAACAGCATCCCACGCTCACTGGCGGCGGCGGACGGATTACGCATCGCCGCCTGCAGATAATTGCCAAACAGAATGCCGAGGCCAGCGCCGGCCCCGATCAAGCCGGTCATGGCAAGGCCCGCGCCGATAAGTCTGGCGGCGTGAACGGTCGGTTCCATGTCGAGAAGTCCCTTGTTAGGTCGAGTTGCTTAGTGGCCGTGATCGAGGTTCACGACGTCCGAGAGGTAGGTGCAGGTCAGCGCCGCGAAGACGAAGGCCTGCAGAAAGGCGACGATCAGTTCCAGCGCGCACAGCGCGACCACCATGGACAGCGACAGCGCCGAACCGAAATATCCGAGATAGGCCAGCCCGCCCTGGCTGGCGAACACCGCCATGCCCACGACGAAGCTCGCGAACATGTACATGACGACATGGCCGCCGATCATGTTGCCGAAGAGCCGCATCGATAGCGTCACCGGCCGCACCATGAACGAGATGAACTCGATCGGCACCAGGATGATCAGCATCGCCCAGTGGACACCGCCCGGCACGAACAGCTTGAAGAAGCCAAACCCGTTGCGGATGAAGCCGACGGTGATGACCATCAAGAAGGTGATCACGGCCAGGCTGATCGTCACCGAGAGTTGCGAGGTGACCGTGAACTGACCAGGGACCATACCCCAGATGTTCATCACCGCGATAATTGAGAACAGGGCAAAGACGTAGGGCAGGAACGGGCGGCCGCGGTCGCCGATCATCGGGCCGGTGAGGCCCTTGTCGGCTAGGTCGTACAAGATTTCGCCGAACGCCTGCACGCGCCCCGGCACCACCTTGCCGCGGCCGGCGGCCAGGAAGAACGCGGTGATCAGCGCCGCGGCGAAGATCATCGTGGCGACGGAATTGGTGATGGAGAGATCGACGGTGACACCGCCGACGTTAAACGCCGGGATGGTCACCAGTTTCTTGATCAGAAACTGCTCCATGGGCTGAATTTCAGCCATCAACACCTCAGTCCCCTTTCTTGGCCGCGTTGCGGCCCATTCTTTCGCCGGTCTTCACCGCCGCGTAGGTCGAAGCGGCCGTCCCCAGCAACAGGCCGATCACCATGCCGAACGGCGTGGTGTGCGCGAAGTGATCGACCGTCCAACCGAGCCCAAGTCCCCCGAGAACGCCCCCGATCACCTCGCCCAACAGGCGATAACCCTCGCCCATCGAACTTTCGGCCGTGCCGCCCGAATGGACCTTCGGCGCCCGTTGACCGTCGAACGTGTTGAGCCGGTCTTGGAGGCGCCTGAGCGCCTCCTGGCTCTCGTCGTCCGGCTGCGGCATGAACGATTAAGGCCTTCGCCCTCTACGGCGAGCCCTCGGCGTCCATGCCAGCGGCCCGGCCAAGTCGGCGCGGAACCTATAGGCGCGGGTGCGGGGCGTCAAGGTTATGTGATCGACTCGTAATGTGTTGTTTTAACTGAAAAACTCGGTCGAACCGCGTCACTTTGACAAGCTGCCGCAGGCATTGTGCGATGAGCGCGCGCGATCCGATCCGCCCCGCGAGCCCGAAGTGGGACGCGGGGCGGTTAAAGCGGCGCCCCAGGCGATGGTCCTTGCAGTTTTTCTCAGTGTTTCACGTGAAAAAGCTACCGCCAACGCCCGACGATATCGGTCCCCGCCGCCAAATCGCGCGGTTGCAGCCCTCGCGCCGGCGCAGCTTTTCTAACGATCCACGATGTCAAAGAGCTGGCGCCGAACCACGCCACGGTTCGCAGCAGCCAGCTGAGCGAATCGCCGTCAATGGGTTTCCGGCGGGGTCAGTGCGCCTCGTCCCAGTTGGCCGCCGCGCGGGCGTCCACCACCAGCGGCACCGAGAGCGAGACCACCGGGTCGGCGGCGCGTTCCATCACCCGGCGGGCGACGACACAGGTCGCTTCGGCCTCATCGGCCGGCGCCTCGAAGATAAGTTCGTCGTGCACCTGAAGCAGCATCCGCGCGTTCAGCCCCGCGGCCTCCAGCGCCGCCGGCATCCGGATCATCGCCCGGCGGATCACGTCGGCGGCGGCGCCCTGGATCGGAGCGTTGATCGCCGCGCGCTCGGCGAACTGGCGGTCGTGCACCGACTTCGACGTCGCCGCCGGGATGTGGATCTTGCGGCCGAACAGGTTGGTCACATAGCCCTGGGTGCGGACGGTGTGACGCATGCGGTCCATGTAGGCGCGGATGCCGGGGAAGCGCTCGAAATAGGTCTTGATGTAGGCTCCCGCCTCGTCCTGCGGGATCGAGAGCTGGTTGGCGAGGCCGAACGCCGAGATGCCGTAGATGATGCCGAAGTTGATCGCCTTGGCCCGCCGCCGGGTCTCCGCCGGCATGCCCTCGACCGGCACACCGAACATCTCCGAGGCGGTCGAGGCGTGAATGTCGAGGCCGTCGAGGAAGGCGCGCTTCAGCTGCGGGATGTCGCCGATGTGCGCCAGCAGCCGCAGCTCGATCTGGCTGTAATCGGCGCTGATCAGCACATTGCCCGGCTCGGCGACGAAAGCCCGGCGGATCTTGCGCCCTTCCTCGGTGCGCACCGGAATGTTCTGCAGATTGGGGTCGTTGGACGACAGTCGGCCCGTGGTGGTGGACGCCAGCGCGTAGGACGTGTGGATGCGGCTGGTGTCCTTATCGGCGGCCAGGGTCAGGGCATCGGTGTAGGTGCCCTTCAGCTTGGAGAGCTGGCGCCAGTCTAGCAGCAGCCGCGGCAGCGGGTGGCCCTCCACC
>Ga0302314_10005552_pt1 | contig 22982 bp, 22 predicted proteins | sample III_Palsa_N2_3_FD_200533 | JGI IMG/M metagenome (GOLD analysis project Ga0302314, IMG submission 200533) | Peat permafrost microbial communities from Stordalen Mire near Abisko, Sweden - III_Palsa_N2_3 | ecosystem: Environmental > Terrestrial > Soil > Palsa > Peat permafrost | place: Sweden... | reverse complement strand
GTAGTAGCCCACCGTGTACTGCGTCCGAACCTCTTCCGAGATCTTCGCAAAGCTCGTCTCAATCCCATGCTGACGGAACTCCGCATCGGTCTCGCCGCCGGTCGCCTGCGTATACCGCGCCAGCGCGTTGTCGCGCATCGTCAGCGGCAGGTGGATTCTATCCAGGAAGCCCAACCCCGGGACAGCCGAATCGCCCACCAGCGTCGCATAGATCGCGATCTTGTTCGTCTGGCAGTACCGAATCACTTCCTTCTCCTTGGCCGTGCTGCCGTACTCCTTGCCGTCGGAGATCACGTACACAATCCGACGCCGTCCCTTGCCCGCATGAGCCAGTGACTCTGCCGCCGCAAGGATCGCATCGTTCAGAGGGTGGTACTCCTTCTGCGCGTAAATCGTGATGCCTTGCTGCCCACGCACCGCCGTCGTGTTCGGATCGACAATGTCATTGTTCTTGATCAGCGTCTGATCCAGCGGCCCACCCATCGTCATGTCCGGCTCGCGGCCTTTGCCCTTCGAGCGGTCGATGATCACGCCCAGCCGCGCACTTTGCGCCGCCAGAAATCCATAAGGAGAGGTCGAGGTCGGCTGCGTCTGCACATGCACCGTGCTGTTGTAGGTAAACACCGCAATCTCGTCATACGGCGTAAACGCACCCTGCAACGCACCCAGCGAGTCGTTGATCCGCTGCATCGTGTCGAACGTCACCGTCTGGTCGATTACCAGCGCGACCGAAAGCGGAAACGGATCGACCGTAAACACGCGCATCTGCTGCCGCTGTCCATTTTCAAACACTCGAACATCGCGCCACGTTATTCCCGGAACCAGTGCGTTCTTCGAGTCCTTCACCGTGAAGGGAATTTCAATAAAGTTGACGTTTACATTGCCCAGCTTGAACGTAGCGTTCGGCCCCTGGCCTACAGCCGGAAGCTCTGGCTGAGGTCCCTGGTCGGCTGCAGCCGCAGGCGTAGTCGAAGCCGGTAAGCTCGTTCCCGGCGCAATCTGGTCGTCCTTCGCAGGCGCACCCACATTCGCGGGCGGCGGCGCATCCGGTGTAGCCGGTCCCACGGGCGTAAGCATGTTCAGGTCAGGTAGCGTCCGCGGCTTCGGCGCGTCAGGAATCTGCGACTGCGCAGTCGTCGTGGTCGCAGTCGTCGCACTCTGTCCATGTACCTCGAAGCCGGCGCCGGCCAACAACATCGTCAACGCCACCGCTCCAAACCCTACCGCTTGCTTGCCAGAACCCATTCCAGATCAACCCTTCTCGTTCGTTTTACTGCCTCATAGCCCGACGCAGAACGCACCTCCTGAGACTACCAGCCACCGCGCCACTTCGCTATCCGTCTCATTCAATTCGGTTCTCTCTGGTAGACGCATCAGGAGCCCGTTAGCGTTGTGCGCACTCCCATTCCGCTCGCCCATCCAGCCGAAATTCCCGTCTACACCCATCCGCTGTCGCCTAAACCACCCGAATCGTCGTCTAATACGGTATGCGGTCAGCCTTTCTGCGTCTTTTGCCGTCCCTGTCGTTCGCCGTGCTCCTCGCCTGCGCTCCAACCCTCCGCGCCCAGGAAGCTCCATCCCCCGACGATCCGCCGCCCGCCAGCACCGCCCCCGCCCAGCAGGCCCGCGACGCCAACACTACCACCCTCAACGTCAACGTCAACCTCGTCGACATCTACTTCTCCGTCCACGATAAGGGCGGTTTCATCACCAGCCTCAAAAACGGCGACTGCGGCCTCTTTGAAGACGGCAAGCTCCAGACCCTCAAGAACTTCACGCAGGAGAAAAACCTTCCCCTCACCATCGGCATCCTGCTCGATACCAGCGGCAGCCAGCAAAACGTCCTTCCCCTTGAGCAGGAATCCGGCGCCACCTTCCTCAGCAACGTCCTCACCCCCAAAGACGAAGCCTTCCTCATCTCCTTTGACGTCAACGTAGACCTGCTCTCCGACTACACCAACAACGCTCACGAAATTAAGCGCGCCATCGACCACGCCTCCATCAACACGGCGTCCTCGAGTGCTGGCATCCCCGGCATCGGTGGCGGCCCCATGCCCACCAGCAACCCCCGCGGCACGCTGCTCTTCGACGCCGTCTACCTCGCCGCCCACGATAAGCTCCGCTCTGAAACCGGCCGCAAGATCATCGTCATGCTCACCGACGGTGGCGACCAGGGCTCCCAGGAAACCCTAAAGTCCGCCACCGAAGCCGCCCAGAAGGCCAACGCCATCGTCTACGTCATCCTCATCGCCGACCGCGCCTACCACCAGGGCAGCGTCTTCGATACCAGCGAGCGCGACATGTACCAGCTAGCCCAGGACACCGGCGGCCGCGTCATCAACGTAGGCCACGACGGCAAAAAGCTCGAAGCCGCCTTCGACCAGATCCAGGACGAACTCCGCACCCAATACCTCGTCAGCTACACTCCCATCAATAAGACAGCCGATGGCAAGTTCCGCAAAATCAACATCGACTGCGGCAAAGGTGCCACGGTCCAGGCCCGCAAAGGCTACTACGCCATCGTCGGCGACTCCGACAACGACTAGCTTCCCCACGCGTAGCGGCACAATTCGGGTGCCCCATTCTCGCGACGGTTTTATCGTCGTTAGGGTGGGCACCGCGCGAAGAGCGCGACCGCTCTCCTTTGCACGCACCCCGCTAAGCGAAGCCCCTAAGCCTCCATAGCCCCCGAATAAACCGCCATCCCCGCCACAGCATCCACACCCATGGCATCCAACGCATCCACCTCAGCGCGTTCCTTGATCCCACCAGCAACAATCAACTGCCGAGCCGTAGTCGACCGCAAAATCGCTGCCACATCTATCGGAAACCCCTGCATCGTCCCTTCTGTATCCACATGCGTATACAGAAACGCCGAGCAGTAATCCTCCAGCCACGTAACAGCTTCCTCCGGCGTAAGGTCCACCGAATCCTTCCAGCCCTTCACCGCAACCTTGCCATTCTTCGTATCGACAGAAAAACAAAGCGCATCCTCCCCCAGCGCTTTCTTCAACCCAGCCGCAAACGCCTTGTTCACGCCATCCGCGCTAAACAAGGAAGACCCATAGATCACTCGCTTCGCCCCGGCATCGAGCAGCCTCTGCCCATCTTCAGCCGTCTTCAACCCACCACCCACCTGGCAAGGCAGCCGCTTGCAGATCATCGAAACCAACTCAGCATTATCACCCTGCCGCATCGCCGCATCCAGGTCAATCAACTGCACCATCGGATACTTCGAAAACCGCTCAATCCAGTAATCAAAATCATCAAACGCAAGCTTCAACGTCTCGCCTTGCACCAACTGCACAATCCGCCCACCCATTAAATCAATTGAAGGTATTAGCACTTTTTCTCCCACTTCCACCGCCGTCATCCTGAGCGCAGCGAAGGACCTCTGTATTTGTTGTTGCTGTTGTTCTTGCAGTTGCTGTTGTTCTTGCAGTTGTCGTTGCTCTTGCTGTTGTCGTTGCTCTTGCTGTTGTCGTTGCTCTTGCTCTTGCTGTTGCTGTTGCTCTTGCTCTTGTTCTTGCTCTTGCTCTTGCTGTTGCTGTTGCAGTTGCTGTTGTTCTTGCTGTTGTTCTTGTTCTTGCTGTTGCTTCTGAGATAGGTCCGGGCTTTAGCCCGGACATTAAAACCCGCCCCGGAATGGGCTTTAGCCCCCGGGATACGCTCTCTTCCATCTCATCACTTATCCCAAATCGAGCCAAGCCCGATTCGTCAGACGCTATCTAACTCCGGAGGCACTAGCGCCAACCTCAGCAAGGCAACCTCATCGCCACACCCGCCGCCGCTACCTCACCCTTCAGCACCCGAGAGTCCGTAATTCCAAAATGAAAAATACTAGCCGCCAACGCCGCATCGGCCTTACCGCTCAAAAACACCTCCGCAAAGTGCGCGGCTGATCCCGCGCCACCACTCGCAATCACCGGAATCTGCACAGCCTCACTCACCGCCCGCGTCAGCTCACAATCAAACCCGTTCCGCATCCCATCGGTATCCATCGAGGTCAACAGAATCTCTCCCGCTCCACGCGCCTCAGCCTCACGAGCCCAATCCACCACCCGCAGCCCCGTCGCTTTCCTTCCACCCGACACATAAACCTCAGCATCGCTCACCCCATGCACGCCACGCCGCGCATCGATCGCCACAATCACAGCCTGCGCCCCAAAGCTCGCGCCAATCTCTCCAATCAACTCCGGCCTCGCAATCGCCGAGCTATTGATCGAAACCTTATCCGCCCCCGCCGTAAACACGGCCTCCGCATCTTCGGCAGACCGTATCCCACCCCCTACGGTAAACGGCACAAACAACTTCTCCGCCGTGCGTTTCACCGTATCCAGCAGCGTACCCCGGCCTTCATGCGTCGCCGTAATGTCGAGCAGCACAATCTCATCCGCCCCGCCCCGCGCATGGCGATGCGCCAGCTCCGCCGGATCGCCCGCATCGACGATATCGACAAACTGCACACCCTTCACAACCCGCCCACCCCGCACATCGAGACAAGCAATAATCCGTTTCGTCAGCAAGCTATCTTCCTTTGCAAATCGTCGTTCCCGCCGCGCTCTTTGCGTCTTTCCTTAGCGCCCTTCGCGTTCCAAGCTTTTGCTGTTGCCTTCACTCCAGATAACACGACTTCCTCGCATCACCCTCTGTTCGCTGTTAACTATTAGCTGTTTGCTGCTTCTCTACAACTCCAGAAAGTTCTTCAACACCTTCAACCCGGTCTCCGCACTCTTCTCCGGATGAAACTGCACACCCATCACATTCCCGCGCTCCACGGCTCCTGTAAACGCTCCGCCATACACGGTAGCGGCCGCCGTATCCGCCGAAACCGGAGCCCGCCACGAGTGCGTGTAGTACACAAAGCTCCCCGGCTCCACCCCACGCAGCAATCTCGAATCGCCACGAACTTCTTCCAGCGAATTCCACCCCACATGCGGCGACTTCAAATCTACAGCGAGTTCTTGTCCATCTTTCTGCTGAATCTCAACAGCAGGGAACCGCTCACACATCCCCGCAAAATGCCCCAACCCCGCAGTCCCCGGAGCTTCGGTCGACCCCTCATACAACCACTGCAACCCCACGCAAATCCCCAGGAACGGCGCACCTTTCGCAACCGCCTCGCGAGTAGCCGCCGTCAATCCCAAATCTTCCAGCAACTGCGTAGCCCGAAAGTGCCCCACCCCCGGCAACACAATCTTGTCCGCCCGCAACACAGCTTCCGGCGACTGCGTCACCACAACATCATCCGCCCCAAGAAACCGCAGCGCCTTAACAACGCTCGTAAGATTGCCCGCTTTGTAGTCAATAACTGCGATCACTTGGCTTTACTCCGCTTCGCCACAACCCGCGGCCAATACTGAAACGCATCCTCAAACAACTCGCCGTTCAAATCATCAACTCGCTGCGCCATCCGCGTCTGCGCATCGGAGATCGCCTTGTTATAAATCACCGGCCCAATCTCATCGACGAAGTATTTCAGCAACAACCCCGCCGGCATATCGCCAATCGGTTCCGTCATATTCTCATCGAAGTACCGCTGAATCGAAGCGACAGCATCCTTCTGCACCTGTGCGGATAGCTCAATCTTCACAGCAGCCCCTTTGTGCTCGGCAGCAACTCCCGCATCCTCTCATCGCGGCTGCAGGCTCCACGCATCGCCCGCGCAAACGCCTTGAAGATCGCCTCAATCTTGTGATGGTTGTTGCGTCCATACATCGTCTTCACGTGGACATTCGCTTTCGCGCCGCGCGCAAATCCATCGAAAAAGTCCGGTACCAACTCGGTCACCAGATCGCCCACCACAGGAGTCGTCAACTGATCGTCCACCACGCAAGCCACGCGACCAGACAAGTCCACCGCACAAACCGCCAGCGTCTCATCCATCGTCATCACAAAGTATCCGGCCCGCAAAATCCCGCGCTTATCTCCCAGCGCTTCCGCAAACGCCTCACCCAGCGCAATGCCGACGTCCTCCACCGTGTGGTGCTGATCCACATCCAGGTCGCCCACGCACTTCAGCTCCAGGTCGAACCCGCCATGCTTCGCAAAACTCTCCAGCATGTGATCGAAAAACCGAATCCCCGTGCTCACGGTATAGCTGCCCATGCCATCGACATTCAGGCGCAGCGAAATCTTCGTCTCCAGCGTATTCCGCTCCACAATGCCAATGCGTTCCTCATTCAACCCACCAGAAGCCACGCCAACTTCCTGCACCAGATCACTCATAATCCCGCTCTCCTTCAGCCGTTCTACCCTGCGCCAGTACGCTCTCCGCCGGCGTCCATCCAATATCCATCAACGATTGCCGCAACGCCGCAATCCCGCGCGTTACCTGCTCTTCCACGCCAATCGTAATCCGCACATACCCATCGCATCCTGGATCAGTCGAGCGATCCCGCAGCAGCACGCCATGCCCGTGCATCGCCGTAACCAGCTCTTTATGCTTCGCTCCAATATCCATCAACACAAAGTTTGCCGCACTCTTCCAGTACCGCACGCCCATCTCATCCAACGCGGTGTACAAGCTCTCACGCCCTGCTTTGATCTGAGCCACGTACCACTTCAAATACTCGCCATCCGCCAACGCTTCCGGCAACACCGCCAGCGCGATGCCGTTCACGTTATACGGCGACGCCACTTTGCGAATAAACCGGATCAGCCGCGCATTGCCAGCCAGCATTCCCAGCCGCAGATTCGCCAGCCCATAAGCCTTTGAAAATGTCCGCCCTACAACCAGGTTCGGAATCGCAGGCACATCGTCAAACGAAGTCTCACCATGAAAGTGGAAGTAAGCCTCATCGGCCAACACCACGGCCTGCGGTGCTGCTTCACAAATCTGTCGCACATGCGCGCGACTTACCGGCTGCCCCGTCGGATTATTCGGCGTGGCAATCATAATGAGCTTCGTCTGCGGTGTAATCGCAGCCAGAAAGCGCTCCAGCGGAAACGCAAAAGAGTCATCCGTCTGCACCCGCACCACCTTCGACGTCATCATGCTGCACGACACGTCGTACATAAAGAAGCTCGGCGTACAAAGCAGCACTTCATCGCCTTCATCCAGAAACGTACAGGCCAGTAGATGAATCGCCTCGTCCACGCCATTGGTCAGCAACACTTCATCCGGCTGCAACCCATAGTGTGCCGCAACCAGGCGCTCCATCGGCGCCCGCTCCGGATAAATCGTCAGGGCCTCCGCCGTCAACGACTGCAGCTTCGCAAACACGCGCGGACTAGGAGCCAGCGTGTTCTCGTTGAAGTCCAGCCGCAACGCATCACGCCCCGCCAGCGGAGGGTGATACTCCGGCATCCCCATCACAGCCTTACGTGGTTGAACCATCACAATCTTCTTCTCTTCCATCTCAGCCACAGCCATATCAGTAACCTGTCTTTCTAATCCCTGTTGCCTATTGCCTACTTCCTGCTTCAACGCATTCGCACGCGAACACTCTCCGCATGACCAACCAGGCCTTCAGCCTCAGCCAGCGCAATCGTATGCGGCCCAACCACTCGCAACGCATCGCGCGTGTACTGCTGCACCGTAATCACCTTCACAAAATCCAGCACACTCAGCCCACCACGCACGCGACCATTGCGTCCGGTAGGCAGCACATGGTTCGGTCCGCTGATGTAGTCGCCCATCGACTGCGGCGTATGGTGCCCAATAAACACCGACCCCGCATTCTTCACCCAGCGAACATCGCTTCCCGCATCGATCGTCAGATGCTCCGGAGCCAGCCTGTTGGTCAACTCCCGCGCAGCTTCCACGCTCTCAGTCACAAACGCAAATCCCTGCGCCGCCAGCGACTCCATCGCAATCGCGTTGCCTTCCGCCTGCCGCTTCACTTCCAGCGCAACAGACTCCGCCAGATCCATCTTGCTCGTAATCAACACCGCCAGCGCTTCCGGATCATGCTCCGCTTGCGCTACCAGGTCCGCAGCAATGCCTTCTGCATCGCCGCTCTCGCTGGTCACAACAATCTCCGTTGGCCCCGCAGGCATATCGATACCCGTCTCTTGCGACACAGCAACCTTCGCCGCCGTCACATACAAGTTCCCCGGCCCAACAATCTTGTCGACAGCTCCAATCGTCGCCGTTCCATAGGCCATCGCAGCAATCGCCTGCGCTCCACCCACGCGATAAAACTCCGTCACACCAGCGAGGTAAGCGGCAGCCATCGTCTCCACCGCAGGCTTCGGGGAGCACACCACAATCCGTTCCACACCCGCCACCTGCGCCGGCGTCACCGTCATCAGCAGCGTTGAGGGCAGGGGATACCGTCCACCCGGCACATAGCAACCCACCGAACCCAGCGGCCGCACAATCTGCCCAACCTCCATGCCTTCACTCGGACGAAAGCTCCACGCCCGCGGCAACTGCTTCTCCGCAAACGCGCGAATGTTCGCCTGCGCCAACCGCATCGCAGCCTTCAGGTCTTCGCTCGTCGCTTCCCACGCCGCCAACATCTCCGCACGGCTCACCAGCAACGGAGCATCCCCACTCAAGCCATCGAACCGCGCCGCATACTCGCGCAACGCATCATCGCCACGCTCACGTACCGCCGCAAGAATCTCCTGCACAACGCCATCGACCTTCGCTGTATTCGTCGCCCCGCGCTGCTCAAGCTGCACAATCGCAGCTTGTCCTGCCGCACCGCTCTCGCCGAATGTTTTCAGAATCCTCATGCAGCCCCTCTGCGTCCACCAGGCCGCTGACCAGTGCGCTGCACACCGCGCCCGGTCTTCATCATCCGCCGCTCGCGCCTCGGTCCCGTCAACACCACACGCTTCATCGACTCTTCACTCGCCGGATAAATCCGCTTCGGGTCCGTCGGGTCGATCACCACGCACAGCCGCGTCCCTGCTTCAAGCTTCTGCCCTGGAGCAATCCTGCTCTTCAGCGTCACTTCGCGAGGGGCGCTATCCGGCTCCTGCACCCACATCACAATCTTCATCATCTCCGACAACTTGCCGAACACCTTCACCGGCTCGCCAGAGACAACCGTGGCATACACCACCACGCCATCGCGCTGTGCCTTCTTCTCCCGCCAGCGCTGCCAAAGGAACATTCCAATCGGCACAGAAATCAGTACAACGACGCCTATCCAAATCTCGATCTTCATCGAATCCCTTTCACTTCTCTTACAGCACTACTTTGCTAAGCGGATACTCCACAATGCCCGTACCACCAGCGGCCTTCAGCTTCGGAATCACATCCCGCACCAGGTGCGTCTCCAGAATCGTATTCAGCGCAACCCACTCCGAGTCCTGCAGGTGTGAAATCGTCGGCGAGTTCAACGCCGGCAACACGCTCAACACCTTTTCCAGATTTTCCTTGCGTACATTCAGCATCAATCCAACCTGGACCTCGGCGTCCATCGCACCATTCAGCATCAGCGAAAGCGTCTCAATCTTTGCGCGCTTCCAGTCGTCGGCCCATGCCGTCTTATTCGCAATCAACTGCGTCTCCGACTCCATCAGCACTTCGATAATCCGCAGCCGGTTCGCCCGCAGCGAGCTACCCGTCTCCGTTACTTCTACAATCGCGTCAGCCAGCGTCGGCGGCTTCACTTCCGTCGCGCCCCAGCTAAACTCCACCTTCACCGGAATCTTCTTCTCGGCAAAGTAGCGCTTCGTATACTCCACCAGCTCGGTAGCAATCGTCTTACCCGCCAGGTCTTCCGGCTTCTGGAACGGAGAATCCTCCGGCACCGCAAGCACCCACTTCACCTTCACGCGGCTCTGCTTGCTGTACGTCAGCGAGGTCACACGCTCCACATCGCTCTGGTTCTCCAGAATCCAATCGTTGCCCGTCAGTCCGGCATCCAGCGCGCCATGCTCCACATACCGAGCCATCTCCTGCGCCCGCACCAGCATGCACTCGATCTCCACATCGTCGATCGTCGGAAAGTAGCTGCGCCCACTCGCATAAATGCGCCAGCCCGCGCGTTCAAACAGGGCAAGCGTTGCATCCTGCAAGCTACCCTTCGGAATTCCAAGCTTCAGTTTCTTCGTCGCCATCTCGTCACTTCACCTTTTATGAATCGTGTCACTTCAAGTTTATGGAATTGTCATTCCGCAGCGTAGCGGAGGAATCTGCTTTTACTTCGCAGCGGCAAGCTCTATCGGCTTCGTAAAGCAGCTCACCGTACCTTCGTGGCAAACCAGCCCATCGCCTTCAACCTCAACCTTGAACAACAGCGCATCGTTGTCGCAGTCCGTCGCCGACGAAACAATCTTCAGCCGGTTCCCACTGGTCTCACCCTTCATCCACAGCTTCGAGCGTGTCCGCGACCAGAACGTCACAAACCCTGTCTCCAGCGTCTTCGCATAGCTCTCTTCGTTCAGAAACCCGAGCATCAGCACTTCGCCTGTCTTGGCATCCTGCACAATGCCAGCGACCAGCCCATTGTCCTTCGCAAAATCAATCGCTACTGCCATTCCCGTATCTCCTCAAAACTCTCGCCGTCCGCGCACGACCCGAAGCGCAGCAAAAAGCCCGCTCGCGATATGCGCGTCAGCGGGCCTGTAGTGAATCCTGTTGTGCGTTCTTGCTACTTCACCGCACAGGACACAGCCGCCAACACGCTTTCCGCATGATGATGGTGGTGCCCGCGATGCTGTACCGGAACGTTCATTACCCTCTACGCTATTCGCCGAAGACCGCAATGTCAATGGTTTCGGCGGTTTTTGGGGCAACATGCCGAAAATCCATCCTGGCAACGAGCCCATCCCGAAACGTAAACACCTGCTCCATCTCCTGGTCCATCAGCAACCGTCCACTCACCTCGCGCAGTATTTCGCGCACCAGCACGACCGTCCTTCCTTCGGCATCTTCATAGATGTCGATCGGCTCGGTTTGAGGGTTGAGCGATGTCCATTGCAGCAGCCATACCTTGCGCATCTCGGCGTGCCCCTTGATGCGGTCCCCGGTCAAAGCGTTCGACCAGTCCACGTCCTCACACATCAGCTTCAGCAACCCGTCGATATCGCGTTCGTTGTAACTCTTGTACGCCGCATAAATCACGTCATGTTCCATAGACAGAGAACTCCTTGTCAGCCTATACGCGATCTTCCACTACAAAGTTCGGCCTAAACCTTTACCCCGCGAAAACGGCCTGTTGTCTCAGGCCTCCGTCCACTCCCACGACACGCATCTCTCTCAATACGGCCACACGCCGAGGAGAGACAACAATGAGCGACTACCGCGTACACGCTGGCGAAGCCCAGGAAGATCAGGTTACAGCAGCAATCGAAAAATACACGTCCCAGGTGCCTTCCAGCCTCTATCTCGGACTGGCTATCGCATCCATCGCCGGTTCCATCACCTTCAAGATCGCCAAGAAGGAGCACGAAGCCCTCTTCGTCGGCCAATGGGTCGCCCCGTTCCTTCTGCTCGGCATCTACAACAAGATGGTCAAGCAGCACGGCTCAGACGCCAAGAGCTAACCCTGAAACCCACAGCGGAGCTTCATTCCCGGCAGCCTACGCAGGCTCAATCGGCTCGAAGCTCCGCTGGTTATCTTCCGCCACGCGCACTTTTCCGGTGCCAATGTCGTAGATCCATCCTGAAACCGAAAGCTGCTCCGTCGCCATCGCACCCGCAACCGAAGGATGCGTCTTCAAATGCTGAATCTGTAACAGCACATTCTGTTCCGTCAGCTCATCGATCAACGTCTTGTCGGATCCCTCTTCCACATCCCGCTCATAGAGCTTCTCAGCCACGGCCAGCGCAGCATGAGCATTCTTCATCCAGCTCGTCACCGTCGGCATCTTCGCCACGCTCTCCGGATTCAGCAACGCCTTCATCGCTCCGCAGTCCGAGTGCCCGCACACCACAATGTGCTTCACGCCCAGCGAGCTCACCGCAAACTCGATCACCGCACTCACGCCGCCCAGCATCTCTCCATAAGCCGGCACCATGTTGCCGATGTTGCGTGTCACAAACACGTCACCCGTTCCCGAGCTCGTCATCTCATTGGGATCAATGCGAGAGTCCGCGCAGGTAATAAACAGTGTCTGCGGCCGCTGCGGCTCATTGGCAGCCTGCGCAAACATCTCCGCGCGTAGCGGATACACTTCGGCCTGAAACTTCCGCACGCCGTCCTTTAGTTGTTTGAGTACTTCATCCATCTGTAGCCTGTATCTCCGTGCTTGATTCGTTCTATCTCTGGGATGCTCTCAACAGGGCATCCGTCACTAATTCTCGCGCCATTTAATGTTGCAACCAATGCTCGTGCGTTGGTTCGTATCAGGGCGTTTCCCGGCAACCACGGCATCCATCGCTTTGCGCAGATCTTCACCAGTAACCGGCGTGTCATTGCCAAAATCCCCACGCCGCGGCCGGCTTGAATCCAACTGCCCGCGATACACCAGCTTCATCTCACCATCGAACAGAAAGAAGTCCGGTGTGCAGGCCGCTTCGTACGACCGCGCCACTTCCTGCGCCTCATCCAGCAGGTAAGGGAATCGCCAGCCGTTCCGCTTCGCCTGGTCGCGCATCTCCTCGGGACCATCCTGCGGATACTCCACAATGTCATTCGACATGATCGCCGCAATCGAAATTGGCCCCTCGCCGTTTTCGCCAAAGTAATCCGCGCCAATCCGTCCCAGCTCCGCTTCCATGTGTTTCACATACGGGCAATGCGGGCAAACGAACATCACCAGCAGGCCATGCTTCTTCTTCGGCCCGCCGTGCGTCGAAAGATTCACCCCATCCGTCAGGTTCTCATCCCACGTAAGCGCAAACACGTCATCGCGGCTCATAGCTTTGCCGCTAATCACATCCACCAGCTCAAACGCCGGAGCGATCGTCCCCAGTTCCACCATCGTCGATTCTGTTCTGGACATCAGTCCCTCCACCGTCCATCATAGCCACCCCCTTCTCGCCTGCCGACCCCATCCCGGCAGTTTCCTGAAAAATCACAAACCATTCACCGCTGAACCCCGCTTTCGCTTGTCGAATCTGTCTCCCGCAAGGGACAATGCCCTAGCACTTCATTCTCAGAGGCCCTTTCATGCCGATCGCTCGTTCTGCCGGTGTCGCAACCCGGTTTGCGCTCCTGGCTCTTGCCGCAACATTGTGCTCCAACCTGCAAGCCCAGACGCCTTCCTCGGCAGCACTCGCCGCGCGCAAGCCGGTTCCTCAAGCCAATCGCATCGCGGCCAACGCCAATCTGGGCCTGAAAACGCAGCTCACCGGACACATTCCCGCCTGGGCCAACGCGGCAAGCCAAACTACCACCTCGGTCGATCTCAGCTCGCCGTTGCACCTGTCCATCGTCCTTCGCCGCGACCCCGCCGTGCAGGCGGCCTTCACCCAGTTCCTGGCTGACCAGCAGAATCCCGGGTCGCCGCTCTATCACCAGTGGCTCACCCCGCAGCAGGTCGGCACGCTCTTCGGACCCACGCCTTCTGACCTCGCCGCCGTCTCCAACTGGCTCACCGGCCAGGGCCTCACCGTCGACTCCGTCGCCCCCAGCCGTGTCATCCTCGAGGTTTCCGGAACCACCGCCACCGTCGCCAACGCCTTCCGCACCAGCTTCGGCTACTTCACCCTCAACGGCAAGGCCCGCTTCTCCGCCATCGCAGAGCCCTCCATCCCCACCGCGCTCGCTCCGGTCATCGACTCCATCTCCGGCCTCACCGAAATCCCCATCGAGCCCCACAGCCAGCGCAATCTCGGCCCCGCTCCGGCTTCCGCTCCCCAAAGCTCCACCCCATCCCCGCTCCTCACCACAACCAGCGGAAACCACTACCTCACCCCCAACGACTTCGCCACCGTCTACGACATCAACAGTGTCTACACCTCCGGCAACACCGGCGCCACCATCGGCACGGCCGCCCAGCACATCGCCATCATCGGTCGTTCCCGCGTATCCGCCACCGACATCTCCGAGTACGCCGCCAACACTGCCATCGCCAGCTACAACCTCAACACCATCATCCCCGGCACAGGCATCGACCCCGGCCCCGTCTGCACCTCTGCCAACGCCAGTACCTGTGCCACCGCCGACGATCAGGGCGAAGCCACCCTCGACGTCGATCGCGTCATCGGCACGGCTCCCGGCGTCCATGCCGATCTCGTCGTCAGCCTCACCTCTGGCAGTTATGACGGCATCTACGTCGCTGCAGCCTGGAACGTGAACTCGCTCAAAGACACCATCATGACCATCTCCTTTGGCGCGTGCGAATACTTCGCCGGATCATCTGGAGTCAACCTCTGGAACACCCTTTTCTCTGCGGGAGCAGCCGAAGGTATCTCCACCTTCGTCTCTTCCGGCGACTCCGGCGCTGACGGCTGTACTCAATCCTTTGTGCCTGTCACCACCAGCTACGCCGCCAGCATTAACTACATCTGCTCCAGCTCCTACGCCACCTGCGTCGGTGGCACCGAGTTCAACGACACCGCCAGCCCCTCCACCTATTGGTCCTCCACCAACGGAACAGGCTTGTCCTCGGTTCTCTCCTATATCCCTGAAGGCGCCTGGAATGAGCCCTCTAGCGTGAACTCCAGCAAGCAGACCGTCTACGCTCCCGCATCCTCCGGCGGAGGCCCCAGCGTCTACATCACCAAGCCCACCTGGCAGACCGGCACTACCATCGCCGACGGTGCCCGCGACACCCCCGATGTAGCCTTCCCAGCCGCGGCCCACGACGGCTTCTATGCCTGCCTTGACTATGCTCTCGTTGCGGATGGCGCTCCAGCCGGTTCCAACTGCACCACCGCTGGCGGCGGATATTTCTTCTACTTCTCCGGAACCTCAGCCGCTGCTCCCAGCATGGCCGCCATCACGGCTCTCGTCTCCACGAGGCTCGCGTCCTCACAAGGCAACCTCAACCCACTGCTTTACAAGTTGGCGACTTCAACCCCAGCCGCTTTTCACGACATCACCGTGGCGACCTCTGGCGTCTCCGGCTGCACGGTCACAACGCCGTCCATGTGCAATAACAGCACTCCCAGCGCTTCCGGTCTCAGCGGAGGCCTCACCGGCTACCTTGTAAACACCGGCTACGATTTAGTCACCGGACTCGGCTCTTTCGACGTCGCCAGGTTCATCGCCGCGGCTGCCATCGCTCCCACAACCCTCGCGCTTACGGCCAACCCTAACCCCGCGAATACGGCTGAGGCCGTAGCCCTCACCGCCACGCTAACTCCCGGTACTTCCTCCTTCACACCCACCGGCAGCGTGCAGTTTTACTCCAACAACGTCGCCATCGGCCCGGCAGTCACCATTTCCAGCAACACCGCCACCTTTACCGACACCTTCACCACTGTAGGCACCTACAGCATCACGGCGGTCTACTCCGGCGACCCCAACTTCGCCACCTCGACCGCAACCGCAGTCTCCCTCGTCGTCAACGCACCCCCTTTCACCGTCACCCCGGCCGTCACAACCTACAACCTCATCTCTGGCGCAACGACAGGCAACACCGACCTCATCACCGTTGCCTCTCCCACAACCTTCGCTGGCAGCGTATCCCTCGGGTGCACAGTCGCCAACTCCAGCGGCAACGCCGCCGGCAGTTGCACCATCCTTCCTGCCACGGCAACCCTCACCGCAGGCAGCTCCTCGCCGAGCACGCTCACCATCACCACAACGCTCGGCACCTCCGGCGTGCTCAACGTCAAGGTCACCGGCACCAGCGGCTCAAACGTTGTGAACTCCACAAACATCACGGTCAACCTCAGCGGCGCATCCTTATCACTCTCGGCCTCCCCAACCTCGCTCAACTTCACCTCCGGCGCCACCACTGGCAACACCAACACCATCACCGTAAACTCCGGCAACGGTTTCTCTGGCCCGGTCGCCCTGGGCTGCGCGATCACCACCAGTTCAGCCTCCTTCCAGCCCACCTGTAGCGTCTTGCCAACAAGTGTCACCCTCACCGCAGGCGGCACGGCAACCTCAATCGTCACCATCGGTTCCACCACGGCACAGGCTAACAAGACAATCCAGCAAGCAGAGCTGGAACGCACCTGGACCCTCGGCGGCGGCGTTACCCTCGCAATGCTGCTCTTCCTCCCCGCATTCCGCCGCCGGCGCACCCTCGGCTCTCTCCTGGCGGTCGCCCTCATGGCGCTGGGCGCAGCATCGCTCTCCGGATGCGGCAACGGCGGCACGGCACCCGCCACAATCAAGAGCAGCGCAGGCTCCTACATCGTCACCATAACGGCAAACGGCACCACCACCGGAGCCACGGTTGCCGCAACCCCAGCAGCTACCACCTTTACCGTGACGATCAACTAAAATTCTCAGCCAAACCGAACAGCCTTCCCTCCGAGGAGGGCTGTTCGGCCAAACCCATCAGCCGATCTATCAGTACGGTTATTCTCCCTGTCATACCGATTTTGCTTGTCCACTCTCATCCTGTGGCTATAGACTCACTCGACAAATCATCCGTCTAAATCTCGTTACTGAAAGCAGCTCACGTCATGAAGACAGCGTCTTTTTACGGTTTACTCGTTTTATTTCTGTTGATTCCCGTTCTGGCACACGCGCAAGGCGGTTGTGTGGATTCTCCTGAGTGTCCCACTGCGGTTCTCGGTTTTGTAGGCGCGGCTGGGGCTGTCCTCTATACCCGTCTCCGCCGCCGCTAGGTCCTGTGTTTTCCATGCTTTCAAGAAACCCCGTTGGGGTTGCCTTGCCGGGCAGCAATTTATCGTCCATTTGGACATGACAGAAGCTCTGTATTGTTCGCGACTTATACGGTCCATCAGTTAGACTCCTGAGAGTACCCACCCTGTCCTCACGTTCTTGCAGGGAAATTCTTTCAGTGATTTTTCACTAGAAACAGGACTATCCAGGCGTGAAATCGGCCCAAACGAACTTGTTTTCAGAGCCTTTCGTTTTTTCTTTTCGTTCCTCGGCGATTCGTTGGCTCATTGCGGGCACTCTAACTCTTGGCACAGCGTTCGCGCAGGCACCAGGAGGCGGTGGTGGCGGGGGCGGCGCTGTAGGCGGAGCCGGTGGTGGGACAGCAACGTCTGCGTCCGGTTCCCAAACGGGCGGAAACAATTCAGGCCAGACAGGGACCAATCGTGGCGCCCTTGACACCCGGTCCTCCACCGAAGCCGACCGTGCCAATCGTGAAGCCGATCAGCGGGCAGACGTAGCGGCTGGCTCACAGGATCGCCTCACCGAATTTCAGCAGATGGTGGAATCCACCACCGGGCGCCGTTTGAGCATCTTTGGAGCCACGCTGTTCCGTGGCGTTCCGTCCACATTCGCACCTATTGAAGACGTTCCCGTCGGCCCCGGTTACCTCATCGGTCCGGGGGATGAGCTTCGTCTTCAGCTCTCCGGTCAAATGGATCAGCAGCTCGATCTCACCGTTGATCGCACCGGTGCTATCTCTGTTCCCGGCCTCGGTTCCGTACACGTAGCTGGTCTGTCCTATGCTCAACTGCCGGCGTTCCTCAACAGCCAGTTGGGCAAGATCTACCGCAACTTCACGCTCAACGTAAATCTCGGCGCCCTGCGCTCCATCCAGGTCTTCGTCACCGGTTATGCGGCTCGTCCGGGCAGCTTTTCCATCAGCTCCATGAGCACGCTGACCAACGCCATCTTCGCTTCCGGCGGCCCGCTCTCTCAGGGTTCACTACGCGATATCCAGGTACGGCGTGACAACGTCGTCATCGACCACTTCGATCTCTACGACTTGCTTCTGCATGGCGATAAATCGCACGATATCTCCCTCGCCACCGGCGATGTCATCTTCATCCCGCCCGTTGGCCCTCAGGTCGCGGTCGTCGGCAGCGTCAACAACCCCTCTATCTACGAGCTCAAGGGCGAAACCACCATCAACGATCTGCTGCAGCTAGCTGGCGGAGAATCCACCGTCGCTGGTGGCACCACCGTCCGTCTCGAGCGCATCTTCGAGCACAGCATGCTCACCGTGCAGGATGCAGCGTCCGGCCGGCGCACCACGGAACTCTTGCAGTCCGGCGACATCGTTTCCGTAACCTCGATCATCGATCGCTTCCGTGACGCTGTCACATTGCGTGGCAATGTCACAAACCCCGGCCGCTACGTCTGGCACCCCGGCATGCGTATCAGCGACCTTATTCCGAATAAGGAAGCTCTCATCACCCGCAACTACTGGCGCAAGCGCAATCAGCTCGGCCAGCTCGTGCTCGACTACCAGCCAGATAATAATGGTCAGCCCAACGAAGGAGCTCTCCAGCTCAAGAACAACCCCACCGATAAGAGTGCGGACAGCTCTCAGCGTGGCACCGCCACCGCAGACCCCGGCGGCAACTCGGTCGGTGTGGCTCTCACCGGGAACAACAGCATCTTCGACGCCAAGACTGACGTCATTCTCAGTGCTCCAGACATTGACTGGAGTTACGCGGTCATCGAACGTCAAAGCGCCACAGACCTCAAGACATCGCTCATCCCGTTCAATTTGGGCAAGGTCATCCTTGACGGAGACGCCTCGCAAAACCTCGAACTGTTGCCTGGAGACGTCGTTACCATCTTCTCCAACGCCGACCTCCGCGTGCCCAGCACGCAGCAAACCCGGTTTGTGCGTCTGGAAGGCGAGTTTGTGGCCTCAGGCGTCTATAGCGTCCTGCCCGGCGAGACACTGCGCGGTCTGCTGCGCCGCGTTGGCGGCCTCACGTCCGACGCGTACCTCTATGCTTCTGAGTTCACCCGCGAATCCACCCGTCGCGTGGAAGAGCAACGCCTGCATGAGTACGCCGACGAGCTTGAAGCTCAGGTTTCTGCCGTCACGGCTTCCAGTCAGGCCCGTGCTGTCACCCCGAGCGATCAGGCTGCCGCCAACGCTTCGGCAGCGGACGCACAGTCGTCCATTGCTCGCCTCCGTCGCATCCAGCCCATCGGCCGTATCGTGCTCGATCTCAGGCCGGATAGCTCAGGCATCGACAGCCTCCCTGATCTCGCTTTGGAAGACGGAGATCGTTTCGTCGTCCCCCGCGTTCCCTCCAACGTAAACGTGGAAGGTCAGGTCTACAGCGCCAACGCTTTTGTCTATAGCCCTGGCGAGCGTGTCATCAAATACATGCAGCGCGCTGGTGGTCCGGATCGCCAGGCCGACAAGAAGCGCACGTTCATCCTGCGTGCCGATGGCTCCGTCGTCAGCCGCCAATATGCTGACGTGGACCGCGCCCCGATCTACCCCGGTGACACCATCGTTGTCCCCCCGATCATCGACAAACGATCCATCTTGCAGCGCATTACGGATATCGCCTCGATCATCGGCAATTTAGGACTTGGAGTAGCTTCCGTCTATTTTCTTACACGCGACTAGCGCAGGTTCAGGTCAGGGCGCTCTATGATCTGGAAAGCATTTTTGCTCGAACGCTGTTCGCTGCGAACTCAATACAGTATGCAGGCCTACCACTGAGGTTTTTGTTGATGTCGAAGGATCACCAGAATGAGGAGCATCTTCCGCAAGTCGGCATAGATGTCCATGAAGAAGGGATCGACCTCTTTGCGCTTGGCATTGCCGTGCTATCGGAGTGGCGCATCTCGGCTACCGCTTTCGTCGTCATCTCCGTGGTTTGCATCCTATACATTTTCAGTCTGAAGTCGCAGTATGTTGCCACCGCTACGTTCCTTCCCCAGGAAGGTCATGCGCAAAGCGACCCAATCGCCGCTTTGTTTTCCTCGCATGACGCAGGCGCGCTCTATATCGGACTCCTGAGCAGCCGCAGCGTTCAGGACGCAACCATCGATCACATTCAACTGCTCCAGCAACTGAATACCAATAGTTACGAAACCGCGCGTGCTGTACTCAGTTCAAAGAGCCGCTTTTCTGAGGCAGGGAACTCGATCATTACGATCAGCATCCGCGATCGCGACGCTCAGGCCGCCGCAAAAATTGCGAACGCCTATCTCGACGGCTTGCAGGAATCGGAAGACAGGATGAGCCTGCTCCAGACTACTGATACCCGCAGCTTTTTCGAGCGTCAACTGCAGGAACAGAAGGATGAACTCGCCAAGGCCGAAGACAACCTGGAGAAGACGCAAAAACAGACAGGTCTTATCGAGCCTGGCACGCAGACCCAGATGAGTCTAAGTTCTATCGCCAGCACCCGTACTCAAATCAACACGCTCCAGGCCCAGCTCGCGTCCTTGTTGGAGAGCGAAACAGAGCAGAACCCCCAGGTGCAGCGCTTGCGTTCGCAGATTGCGGAACTACAGGCAGAAGAAGCGACCATGGAAGCGGGCGGAAGCTCCCCATTTGGTGCCTCCCTCTCCGCGGAAAGAGTGCCTCAAAACAACCTGGACTATGCTCGCGCCGAGCGTGAGGTGAAGTACCACGAGGCATTGGTCACGTCTTTGGCAAACCAGTTTGAAGCCGCTCGCCTCAGCGAAGACTTTGGGCGTGCCGCCTTTCGCGTCGTGGATCGCGCTGTGGTTCCCGAACACACGTCCTGGCCGGAACGTAAACCGCTCATCTACTTCAGCTTTATCTTTGCTGCCTTCATGGGCTTGGTTGCAGCCATAGCGAAACTTTTTTACAACCGCCTTAAACGGGATCCAAAGTATCGGACCAACCTGATCGCTCTGCGCAGGGTTTTTGGGGGAGAGTAGGCCATGCGGATCCTAAAGAAACCGCATCCGCTGGCAATGTTCTGTGCGTGGTTTCTCGTAGTCTTTCTCGTCCTCTTTCCCAAGGGCGGTGTTAAGCTCGGCACTCTTCCTCTAACGTGGGGCTATCTCTTTATGGCCCTCACGGCTGCCCCGCTCCTGTTTATTCGTCTTCTTGCATTACCGCTCGGAATCCCCAGGCGGGTTTTCATCGTCGTTGCCCTGCTGGTCCCCATGCAGGTTCTTTTCATCTACGCCGGATACTTCTACGGCGCTTCCAGCCTGCCATTCGCTGTCAGTACCTTCACAGGGCTTTTCCCTCTGCCTTGGATGTTCCTTCTCCTCTATCCCCCCTTCCTTCGCTACATTGATGGGGAGAGGCTCTCTTTTTATCTGCGCTGGTGCGTTCTCCTGGCCGCCCTCTGGGGACTTTTTCTATTTGTCTGGCACCCTCTCACCGGCCATTACGTGGAGATTCCGTACTTCACGGTGAATGCGGAGGACTACGGTGAGCTGGAGCATACCAAGCACATTGCTCGCGGCTTCTTCTTCAAGCTGATCTCCACCTACAACAACGGCAACCTGTACGGTGTCGCCACTCTCACCATGCTCCCGTTGTACAACGTTCTGGAAACGGTGCGCTGGCGGCGCATGACAGTCAAGCTGGCAATTTTGCTGACTCTGTCCCGCACCGTCTGGGCGGGGTTGGTCATCGTTGAGGCATTGCCACTCGTTGTACTGTTTGCCAACCAGATCAAGACATTTCCCCACGTCTACCTTCGCAGTGCGTTCCGTCGAATCCTCGCGGTGGCCGTCACGGTTGCACTCGTCTTCGTGGCTTTAACCTTCAACGCTGTCTCGTCGTTAGACTTCCTCTTCGACGCCAGCTTAGGTGGCCGCAGTCAAAGCTTGGGCGGTTTGTTCGATGCTCCCTGGATTCCCACGCAGCCTCTGACTGGATTCCTCGAAATTCTGTACACGTCTGTCGCAAATAACTTTGGCTACGTAGGGCTCATCTCCTTCGTACTGATCCTCGTCAGCCCTCTCTTGATTTTGTTTGTCGATCGCACGGCGCTTGATTCGCCAACACGGCGAGCTGCGCTCAAAGGTCTTGTTCTGTACATCTTTTTGGCGGGCGCAGACGGCGTCTTCAATTACATTCCCATGATGGCGTTCTACTGGTTTATCTTCATGATTTATATCTACGGCTGGCCCGGGGAGCAATCTGTCGTGGCGCTACGCCGATTTCGGTTGAAACCACCTGTCGTCACCCAGGAAGCTCTTGCCTGAGACAGAAGCCTGTACCCCGGTATAGTCTTCGAGTGCCGTAACGTCTACACTGCAAGCAGGTTCGGACCGTCGCAGCGCGCGGTGGAGCGCAAAAATGAGCAAGAAACAAGGAGAGTACGGTTTGTCCCAAGTGCAACCCATTCTAGTCACCGGCGGCTGCGGCTTCATCGGTTCCAACTTCGTTCTCGACTGGCTCGAAACCCAGGGCACACCCGTCGTCAATCTCGACAGCCTCACCTACGCTGGCAACCCGGAAAACCTCGCCTCCATCTCCAGCGACCCGCGCTACACCTTCGTCCACGGCGACCTCAACGACTCCGAACTCCTCGCCACGATCTTCGCCAAGCATCGTCCCCGCGCCGTCGTTCACTTTGCCGCCGAAAGCCACGTCGATCGCTCCATCGTCGGCCCTGACGCCTTCCTCCGCGCCAACATCGACGGCACCTTCCGCCTGCTCCAGCAGGCCCGCGCGTTCTATCAATCGCTCAGCGGAGAAGAGCTCGCCCAGTTCCGCTTCCTCCATGTCTCCACCGACGAAGTCTACGGCACCCTCAGCCCTACTGACCCACCCTTCGCCGAGACCACACCTTACGCTCCCAACAGCCCATACGCGGCGTCCAAGGCCTCCAGCGACATGCTCGTCCGCGCCTGGCACCACACCTATGGCCTGCCCACGCTCATCACCAACTGCTCCAACAACTACGGCCCATTCCAGTTCCCGGAAAAGCTCATCCCGCTCATCCTTTCCAACGCCCTCGCCGGCAAGCCTCTCCCGGTCTACGGAGACGGCCAGCAGGTCCGCGACTGGCTCTTCGTCAGCGACCATTGCAGTGCCATCCGCGCTGTGCTGGCTGACGGACGCCTCGGCGAAACCTACAACGTCGGCGGCAACAACCAGCGTGCCAACCTTGACGTAGTCAACACCATCTGCGGCCTCCTTGACGAGCTCTCACCTGGCAGCAAGCCCTACGCCGACCAGATCACCTTCGTAAAGGATCGCCCCGGCCACGATCGCCGCTACGCCATCGACGCCCGCAAGATTCAGGCCGAGCTAAGCTGGTTCCCCAGGGAAAGCTTCGAAACCGGCCTCCGCCGCACAGTACAGTGGTATCTCGACAACGCCGCCTGGGT
>Ga0302314_10005550_pt1 | contig 22985 bp, 12 predicted proteins | sample III_Palsa_N2_3_FD_200533 | JGI IMG/M metagenome (GOLD analysis project Ga0302314, IMG submission 200533) | Peat permafrost microbial communities from Stordalen Mire near Abisko, Sweden - III_Palsa_N2_3 | ecosystem: Environmental > Terrestrial > Soil > Palsa > Peat permafrost | place: Sweden... | reverse complement strand
CTCGCCCTATGGCCTGCGCTCGGTGGCGGCGCACGAGTACTGGAAGGATGCGGACTTGCTCATCGGCATCGGCAGCCGCCTGGAGCTGCAGCATTTCCGGTGGCGCTTCCTGCCGCGCGGCGTAAAAATCGTGCGTATCGACATCGATCCCACGGAGATGGTGAGACTGAAGCCGGACGTTGGTCTCGTGACCGACGCCGAGCTCGGAGCGCGTGCCCTGGTGGCGGCGCTCGAGCCTCTCGTCGGCCGACGACCCTCGCGCGAGGCGGAGCTCGAGGAGATCAAAGCGCGCGCCGATGCCGTCATTCAACGCGTGCAACCGCAGATGGGCTACCTCGACGCGATTCGCCGCGTTTTGCCGCGCGACGGCTTTTTCGTCGAGGAGATCTCGCAGGTCGGATTCACCGCGCGCTTCGGATTTCCCGTGTACGCCCCCCGGCATTACGTCACGGGCGGCTACCAGGACAATCTCGGCTTCGGATTCAACACCGCGCTCGGCGTAAAAGTCGCGCATCCGCACAACGCCGTCGTCTCGATCACCGGCGACGGTGGATTTCTTTTCGGCTGCCAGGAGCTGGCGACCGCCGTCCAGCACTCGATCAATCTCGTCACCGTCGTGTTCAACAATGGCAGTTATGGCAACGTGCGCCGCGATCAATTGGAGCAATACGACGGCCGGCTACTCGGTGCGGATTTGACCAATCCGGACTTCGTGCGCCTGGCGGAGAGCTTCGGTGCACTGGGACTGCGAGCGCGCGATCCGGTGGAGCTCGAGAAACGGCTCGAGGCGGCGCTGGCTGCCGGCGTGCCCGTTGTCATCGAAGTGCCGATCGAGCGAGGCAGCGAGACCTCGCCGTGGCCGCTCACCCTGCCCGCACCGCCCGTCTAATGCCTTTAGGCATCGATCGAGATGCGGTAGTCCCGGCCCGCGGACGCACCGCTCGGCACATTCCAATAGGTGAAGTCGAGCCGCTGTCCGGGCTTTAGCTTGGAAGTGTCGAGGTGCAGCACGTGCACGCCGAGCGTGTTCGGCGTGGTCGTCGCGTCGGTCACGTTCTGCCAACCGTCGAAGCCGTAGTGCACGTTGGCGGGCGCGGGAAGCACGATAATGAGCGAGACGCCCGCCTTGATGTCGGTAATCGGTGCGTGCGGCGCCCAGATGTCGCGCTGAGACTTGACGCGCTCGCCGCGATAACGCTGCCAAACGGCCTCCGGACGATCGAAAGGTCGCTGCAGCGCGCGCGATGCGACGAGCTTTACGAACTCCGCATGAGTCCAGGCGAGCGGCATGGCCGATCCGGTCGCCTGCCCGAATTCCAGTCCACGTTCGGGAATCGAAGGGGCATCCCAGATTTGCTCCGGCAACATGCCGCCTGGCGACGCCATGCGCGCCATCGCGTCCATGAGCGGCAGCGGATCGCGGCCGCAAGCAATCTCGTAATGCGCACGCTCGCCGGTGAGCAGCGGCCAGGGGCGACCGCGGCCGACTCCGTCGAACTCGCTGCCGTCGTCGTGCTCGCCGTAACCGTCATCGAAGTAGCGCCGCCAGCTCGGACCATTGGGTGTATCGACCTTGAGGAACGCATCGGCGAGCCGCACGCTGCCGAGGATCAGCGGATCGTCGGGACGCCGCAGACCGAAGCGCACCAGCTGCAGGAAGTCCACGCCGAACTGCGCCGCGGCGGGCAGACCCGGGTCGAACGCCTGATTGCGCATCGTCAGGACTTTATCCAAGGCACCGCGATCGGCGATCGCTTGCGAAGGAGCGACGCGCACGTAGTAGCCTGGGATTCCGTACTGCCGCGCCAGCGGCGTGTCGCGCACGGCGGTCCAGTCCTCGAGACGCGAATTCCAGAAATCCGCAAAATCGAGTGCGAGCTCGCGCGCATCGGCGGGCAGATGCTCGGCGCCGCACACCAGCGCCGCAATGCATGCGGCGAGTGTGAAGGTGTTGAGGCCGGCGGTTTCTTCCCAGCGGTCCTGATCGCTCTGTGGCCCGTGACGCACGAGGAAAGACAGCGCCCGCAACACCATGTCGGCGACTTCCGTCCCTTCGAGCGCTCCACGCTCCGCAAGCAGCGCCGCGAGCACCACCGGCAGCGCGGTCTCGTCGAGCTGCACGCCGGTCCAATACGCCTTGCCGCCGAGATATTGATTCTGATACCAGTGCCCGTCGGCAAGCTGCGAGGCGCGCAGATATCTCAACGTATTCCCGGCCTCGCGCGTCGCGCCCACCGCCAAAAACGCGCCGGCGCACTCGACCAGATCGCGGGGCCACACGAGGTGATACCCCTCGCGCTCTTCCTTGGTGTTTCCCCACGGGACGCTCAAGCTCGCGACCATCGCCCCGGGATAGGTTTTGTCTTGATGAACGCGCAGCACCATGGCCGAGATTTGAAACTGCCGCATGCAATTGGGCGGCAGACCCCGCAGGTACTCCGCCGGCAGCTGCGAACGCGCGTACCACTCTCTCCATCCCGCGAGGTGACGCTCGCGAGTGGCCTCGAACGGCTCGAACAAGCCCGTGAGCGCGAGCGTTGCCGCCGCCTCGGTGCTCGAGCCGAAGGCGAGCGCGAGCGTCGACGCCCGCGGCAGCTCGCCGAGCAACGCCACGTTACCGGGTCCCGCCGAGGCGTACTCCCACGTCATGGCACCGTTGCGTGCGAAATCCTGCCACCCGTCGCTCGCGCCGGCGTACCCGGCGCTCGCACGGCCGAGGGCGTCGCGCTGCGTCTCACCCACCGCCGCGAGCGCCAACGCGTACGGCCCCCGCTGGGCCTGCAGGACGCGCCGGCCACCCTGATCGGCGACCTCGGCGTAGTTGTCCCTACCCGTGCCACCGAGATGCGGTGAGAGCAGCGCATAAGGACGCAACTCCGCATCTCCGGTGAGGACGACGCCGATCAGCAGTGCGTCGCGCTCCGAGCCGGGGACGATGGTGAGCGTCAACTGGAAGCGCGCATGACGATGGACGATGCGGACCGCCGGAATGCCGGGCTCGAGGAGCTCGACCGTGTGCTGCCAGAGCCGCTTGACCTCCACCCAAAAGCCCCTGCCATCGGCCACGATGAAGCCCAAGTCGCGGATCTGCGGAATGTCTACGCGCGGATAGTAGACCTCGTTCAGGATGCCGCCGCCGATGGTGAACCAGAGCCGCGAGCGGCCCGCAGAGCAGCCGACCATCTCTTTATTGCTGCTGCTCCAGGTCGGCTGCATACCGGGGCCGCCCGGCGCCGCGCCGCCGCGTGGTGGATTCAAGACGGCTCGGGGGATGCGAGACGGGCCCCCGCACGCGCGGCGCCCAGCATCGCAACGTCTGGATTCACGATGAGCCGGGTCGGAATGGCTTTGACGAACGGCGACAGCCGCCCCTTGTCCTCGAAGCGTTGGCGAAAGGCGCTTTGCACGAGGAATGTCTCGATCTTTTGCGCAATGCCGCCGGCGATGTACACACCGCCGCGCGCGCCATGCGCGAGCGCAAGATCGCCGGCGACGGCGCCGAACACCGCGCAGAACATCGACAGCGCCGCCCGGCAGCCCGCGTCCTCGGCGGCGCCCGCCGTGATGTCGGCGGCGGTGAACGCCTGCGGCACACGCCCCGCGAGTTGCTCGAGCGTCTTGTAAAGCGACTCTAGGCCGCCGCCCGACAGGATGCGCTCGACGGAGACGCGGCCATGCTCGTTCCACATGAGCTGCAGGGCCGCAAGCTCTTGTGCATCGCTCGGCGCGAACCCGATGTGGCCTCCCTCCGTCGCCATGGGCACGGAGCGAACGCGGTCGCGCGCGAGACAGGACACGCCGAATCCGGTGCCCGGGCCGAGGATGGTGATCGTTCCCGAGTCGAGTCCCGGCAGCTCGGGGCCGATGGTCCGGAGGTCCTTGGCGGTCAGCACTTCGGCCGCGAAGGCGAGCACGCCGAAATCATTTACGAGCGCCGCCTGCTTGAAGCCGAATTTCTTGAGGTCCGCTTCCGAGATCGTCCAGCCGCGATTGGTGAATTGCGCGGTGCCATCGGTCACGGGACCGGCCACGGCGATCGCCGCGACGTCGGGCCGCTCTGCACCCGATCGATCGAAGTAGGTGCGCAAGGCATCGAGGAAGCTGGCAAAATTGCCCGCCAAGTCCTGCCGCTCCCGGATGTTCCAGGGAGGTGGACTGGTGGCGTCGACCATGGCAAAGCGGGCGTGCGTGCCGCCGACGTCGCCCACGAGAATGTTTCTAGCCAGGCGAATCCCCTGAGATCCGGCCTTCGCCGCGCAATCGCTGATCCACCTCGGCTTCCGCGGCGAGCCAATCCTCCATCTCGTGGCCGGGCTTGAAGCCGCGCAGTTGCGATCGGAAGTAGGCTGCCTGCGCGATCGAAGCGTAACGATCCGCAGGTGCATGTTGCGCCCTCGCCGTCGTCATGCGCGATGCGGTCGAGCCGGAGACCTGCGTCGAGGTGGCCGCCGACGGACTCGATGTCGACTTGCGCTGGCGCGCCCGAGCCTTCGGGGGTGCCCCGCCGGGGGGAGCGGTGCTCGGAGGAGGCGTCGCGCTGGTGGGTGCCGCATTTTGGGGCGGCGCGCTAGGGGTTGCAGCACCGTTACCCGGTCGACTGCCGGCGCCGCGGGTTGTCCGCTTGCTCGTGGTCATGACATCTCCAGAAGAATCAGCCCACCGGATGGGCCTTAATAACCTACGACGGAAATGAGACAGATCGTCGAGTGACGAAAGTGCTCCGTATGACTCTAACCGATTTGGCTGGATTGGCAACCCCGTGATTGAGCGTGCGGCCGTGGTTCGCGCGCGGACTATCGTGTTGCGCAGCGGCACGATACCTGGGTAATCTGCCCTCGTGAGCACGACGCGTAGAGTCGGAACGTTTTTTGCAGAGGCACTGCGTCGCGGCTCTCGCCGGGGCACCGCGCTCGCCGTCTCGGTCGTGCTCGCCCTGCTCCTGCCCGTCGTCGGCCACGTCGCCGGCGCGCCCCCGCCACTCAAGGTCGATCTCGATGCCTTCGATGCGATGAAGAAGACCGCCCAGCTGGCGGACGGCGAGACGCTTGCCTACATCGATACCGGCAACCCGGCCGGGCCGCCGGTGGTACTGATTCACGGCTACACGGACAACGCCCGCGACTGGGTGCCCCTGCTGCCCTACCTGTCGAAGCGGTTTCGTCTCATCCTCGTGGACATTCGCGGTCACGGCAAATCGAGCAAGCCGGAGTGCTGCTACAACCGCCTCGATTTTGCGTACGACATCAAGTTGCTGCTCGATGCGCTGTCCATCCGGCAGGCCGACGTGGTCGGTCACTCCCTCGGCAGCATCATCGCCCAGACGTTCGCGGAGTACTGGCCGGAGCGCACCGATCGCGTCGTGCTCATATCCTCCACCGGCGGGCGCCCGCCCGGCTCGACCGCGCCGCCCCAGTTCGATTACGCCGCCGAGATCCGCAAGCTGAAGGATCCCATCGATCCGGACTCGCCGTTCATGATCGCCTGGTGGGACTCGCCCACGCCCGTCAACCCCGAGTTCATTCGCCGCCAGCGGCAAGATGCGGCGGCCATTCCGCTCAAGGTCTGGCTCGCGGTCCTCGACCAGGCGCTGCCGAGCTCCACCGCCTACGCGGATCTGCAGAGCACGCTGCCACGGCTCAAGGCGCCGACTCTCCTCATTTGGGGGAGCAAAGACCCCATCATGGATGAACCCGCGCGCAAGACGTTGCGCGATGCGCTGCCGGGCGCTCAAGTGAAAGTCTTCGAAGGCCTGGGCCATAACCCATTCTGGGAAGACCCCGCCGCGGTGGCCCGCGTCATCAATTCATTTCTAGGCGCGGGCAACTAACCGGCCGGCCGCCAGCGCCTCGTCGATCACCTCGATCCAGTGCTTGACGGGCAGCGTCGTCCCGCTCTGCAAATGCTGGATGCAGCCGATATTCGCCGAGACGATGCACTCGGCATCGAGCGGGCGGAGGTTCCCGAGCTTGCGATCGCGCAGCTCATCCGCGATCTTGGGATGCAGCACGGAGTACGTGCCGGCGGAGCCGCAACAGAGGTGACTCTCGGCCGGCACTTTGACATCGAAGCCGAGCGCGGTGAGCAGAGCATCGACGTCGCACAACTCCTGGCCGTGCTGTAAGGTGCACGGGGCGTGGAAGGCCACGCGCGGGCCCGACAAAGGCAGACGGTCCGTGAGTGCGAGCGCAATGTCCGGAAGATATTCGGATAGATCCCGGGTGAGTACCGAGACGCGCCGCGCTTTGACTGCATAGTCGGGATCGTGCCGCAACTCGTAACCGTACTCCTTGGCCATTTGGCTGCACGCGGAGGCATTCATCACGATCGCCTCGACGGCGCCGTCCTCGAGGCGGGGCCACCATGCATCGATATTGCGGCGCATGTCCGCGCGGCCCCCGTCTCGGTCGCTGAGATGCGTGCGCAACGCTCCGCAACATCCCTCGCCCGTCGCGAACATCGTCTGAATTCCGGCAGCGTCAAGCACCCGCACGGTGGCGGCGTTGATTTCCGGACGCATCGAAGGCTGCACGCAACCGCCAAGCAGCAGCACCTTGCGAGGATGCTCACGGGCGGATGCGCGCAGCGGCTGCCGCGGCTGTCGGAACGCACCCTCGGGAACTTTGCTCTTGAGCACCTGCGGTAGCAAAGGCCGCAGCATTTGCCCCGCTTTCAGCGCCGGCGCGAACAGCGGTGAGGTGAGGCCTTCCGTGAGTAGCCAGCGAGTCACCTGCTCGGCGGGTGGGCGCTTGACGCGTTCATCGGTGAGGCGCCGTCCGATTTCGACGAGGTGACCGTATTCGACACCGCTCGGACAGGTCGTTTCGCAATTGCGGCACGTAAGACATCGGTCGAGGTGCAACTGCGTGCTCCGCGTGACCTCGCCGCCTTCGAGCAGTTGCTTGATGAGATAGATGCGCCCGCGCGGTCCGTCGAGCTCATCTCCCAACACTTGGTACGTGGGACAGGTCGCGTTGCAGAAGCCGCAGTGCACGCATTTGCGCAGAATCGCCTCCGCCTCCTCGCCGTCCGTCGTGCCCTTGAACTCCTCGCTCAACTTGGTTTGCATGGTTGCTCGTCAAAGATCCGCGTACAGGCGGCCGGGATTGAGAATCCGCTCCGGATCGAAGGCGGTCTTCAGCGCCCGATGGATGCGCATCAGCTCGCCGCTCAGGGGCGCGAACGCCCCGACACTTTTATCGGCCGCTCGCACCAGCGTCGCGTGACCTCCGGCGCTCGCCGCCGCGGCGCGCACCTCCGCCGCCGGTGCGCTCGTGCGCCACCAGCGCTGCGCGCCGCCCCACTCGATGAATTGACGACCGGCCAACGAGAGAGGTTTTACGGTCGGCGGCACCGAGAGTCGCCACAGGGCGATGCCCTCGCCCGGCTCGTCTGTGGCGGGTGCGAAATATCCATGCCGCTGATCGCGCACGCTTTCCCAGAAAGTCAGCGCCGCCTCAGGGTTCGTGGCAGTCCCACCGAGCCGCGCGCGTGCCTCGCGCACTGCGGCTCGAGAGCCCGCCAACCGGATGCGCAAACGGCCCTCATACCATGCGCTCGCCTGCAGCGGCACGGGCTGTGCGCGCCAGCGCGCCAACTCCTGAAGAGCTCGCGGCTCGTCCCACTCGTACTCGAGAGTCGCGGTCTCCACCGAGCTGCCCAGCACTTTGAGGGACACCTCACAAATGACGCCGAGCACGCCCCAAGAACCCGCGATCAGACGTGAGACATCGTAACCCGCCACATTCTTCATAACCTGGCCGCCGAATGTGAGCAGCTCGCCGCGGCCATCGAGCAACGTAAGGCCCAGCACGTAATCGCGCAGCGCTCCGACGGCCGCGCGCGAGGGGCCCGCGAGTCCGGAGGCGACCATGCCGCCGACGGTGCCGCCTGCAGCGAAGCGCGGCGGCTCGAACGGCAGACACTGTCCTTTCGCAGCGAGTTCGCTCTCGAGCTCGGCGAGCGGCGTGCCGGCGCGAGCGGTGACCACCAGCTCGCTCGGCTCATAGCTCGTGATGCCGGCGAGGTCGCGCATGGGCAGCGGCTCGCCGCGAGGCGCTTCACCGTAGAATACCTTGGTGCCGCCGCCCACGATTTGCAGGGCAGTGCCGTGTGCGCGCGCCGCGCGCATGCGGTCGATCAGCTGCGCAACTCCCGCCGGCGGCGCGGACATCAAAATCTCGGCAGATCGGGGAAGGGCATGAGGCCGCGACGCACATGCATCTTACCGTACTCCGCGCAACGCTGGAGCGTGGGAATCACCTTGCCGGGATTGAGCAACTCCTCGGCGTCGAAAGCGCGCTTGACGGCGAGAAACCGGTCGCGCTCCGCGGGCGAGAACTGCACGCACATGGAGTTGAGCTTCTCCACTCCGACGCCGTGCTCGCCGGTGACAGTGCCGCCGACCTTGAGGCTCGCCTCGAGGATCTCCGCGCCGAACAACTCGCAGCGCCTGAACTGGTCGGGATCGTTCGCGTCGAACAGAATCAGCGGGTGCAGGTTTCCGTCGCCGGCGTGGAACACGTTCACGCAGCGCAGGCCGTATTTGACCTCCATGCCTTCGATCGCGAGTAGCATCTCCGCGAGCTTGCGGCGCGGGATGGTCGAATCCATGCACATGTAGTCCGGGCTGATGCCTCCCGAGGCGGGAAATGCGTTCTTACGGCCGCTCCAGAATTTGAGACGTTGCGCCTCGTCGCGGCTCACCTCGATGCGCGTAGCGCCGCTCTCGGTAAGGACACGGCGCATAGCCTCGATCTCCTCCTCGACCTCCTCAGGAGCACCGTCGCTCTCGCAAAGCAGGATGGCTGCCGCGGACAGATCGTAACCTGCGTGCACGAAGTTCTCCGCCACCTCCGTCATGCGGCGGTCCATCAGCTCGAGACCGGCGGGAATGATCCCTTGGGCGATCACGTTCGCCACGGCAGCGCCGGCGGCCTCCACGGTCGCAAAACTCGCGAGCATGCAGCGTGCGAGCTCAGGTCGGGGCACGAGCTTGACGGTCACTTCGGTGGTGACCGCAAGCATGCCCTCGCTGCCGATGACGATGGCGAGCAGGTCGAGCCCGGGTACATCGAGCGCCTCGGAGCCGAACTCGACGGGCTCCCCCGCGGCGGTCAAGCCGCGCACGCGGAGCACGTTGTGCAACGTCAGTCCGTACTTCAGGCAGTGCACACCCCCGGAATTCTCGGCAACGTTCCCGCCGATGGTGCAGGCGATTTGACTGCTCGGGTCGGGCGCGTAATAAAGACCGAATGGCGCGGCTGCCTCGCTTATCGCCAGGTTACGGACTCCGCACTGGACCTCGGCCGTACAAGACAGCGGGTCCACCGAAAGAATTTTGTTGAATCTCGCGAGCGAGATCGTGACTCCCCAGCGATGGGGAAGCGCGCCGCCCGAAAGCCCGGTGCCCGCGCCGCGTGCCACAACCGGCACACGCAGGCGGTGACATGTGCGTAAGGTGGCCGCGAGCTGCGCCTCGGTCGCCGGCAGCGCCACGATCATGGGCAAGGCTCGAAACGCGGTGAGACCGTCGCATTCGTAGGGTTGAGTTCGCTCGCGGCCGGTAAGCAGCGCGTCCGCGGGGAGCACTTCGACCAACGCCGCATATACCTCGGAGCGACGCGCGGCGAACCCGGCTGAGTCGACGCGCGGGGCGCGGCGATGCGGATCAGGATCGTGCGGATCCTGGGCGCGGGAATTCATCGGGTTCGTCGGGAATTTCATAGGAGCGGTCCGATTGTACTATGCGCGGCGCACCATCCAGTGAGCGCTGTCCTACGCCTAAGGCCGCCGGCTGCCGATAGGCTGAAGGGGACGCTCCGGCGACACTAAAGCACACGCCGCAGCAGGCGCCTAACCTCTCGGAGAACAACCATGACCTTGACTCAAAATGAGCTATACGGACTCATTCTAGCTGCCGTTTTGATAGTCGCTCTGATCGCCGTGATCGCATGGGCCTCCGCTCAGCGCCGCCGCAAGGAATCCTTGCGTTTGCAGCAGCGTTTCGGCGCGGAATATGTGCGCTTGGTGAACGAGGTCGGACGACCCAAAGCCGAAGCGGAGCTGGCGGCGCGCGAAAAGCGCGTTGCATCGCTCACGCTCGAGCCGCTGCCCCCAGCCGATGCGGCAAAGTTCCGCGACGCCTGGGTCGCGATTCAAGCCCGCTTCGTGGATGATCCGAAGACTTCCGTTGTCGAGGCAGACCATCTCGTTTACGACCTCATGGCGAAGCGCGGCTACCCGATGGGTGACTTCGAGCGCCGCGCGGCGGATATCTCGGTGGATCATCCGGCGGTCGTCTCCAATTACCGCGCCGCTCGCGCCATCGCATTGCGCGACGAGCGCGGCGAAACCACCACGGAGGAGCTGCGCAAAGCGGTGGTACATTACCGGGCCCTGTTTCAGGAGCTTCTGGAAGTGCGCGATCCGCAGCCGCAGGTGGTGCCGCGTAGAACCGTTTCAGTGAGCTAGGCGAGGGGCTATCTAGGTCCCGGCCGCGCGCAATTTGTCGGGACGCGCGAAGCTCACGGCGGCCAGCATAGCCGCAGCGAGCTCCGCTTGGCTGCATGGCTTGGCAAGCTTCACGATGCCGAATTGGGCCGGATCAGCCGGCAGCTCGGCATAGCCAGTCGCGAGGACGATCGGCATCCCCGGATATTTCTCGTGCACCGACTGGGCCAGCTGGAGTCCGGTCATATTGGGCATCGCGTGATCTGTGACTATGAGGTCGACCGACTTCCCCGAAGCGAGGACCGCGAGCGCCTCCGCCGCCGAGGGCACTTCGATCGCGACGTGTCCGAGATCCTCGATCAGCGCGGCCGTGCCGGTCAGCACCAAAAGATCATCGTCTACGATGAGAACGCGCCACGAGGCGGTGGCAGGCACGGGGGGAGCAGCCGGGCGTTCGGCGCTGCGCACCAGCGAGACCGCCTCAGTCTTGGCGCGCGGCAGCCACAGCTCGACCGTGGTGCCGACGCTCGGGGCGCTGACGATGCGCAGCTGGCCGCCGGATTGCGCGGCCAGCCCGTGCACCATCGACAAGCCGAGCCCTGTGCCCTTTCCCGGGCCCTTGGTGGTAAAGAAAGGGTCCGTCGCCTTCGCGAGCGTTGCCTCGTCCATGCCGACCCCGGTGTCGGCGACGCTGACGCGGACGTACTCGCCGGCGTTGAGTGCCGCATCACCGGAGTTTCGGTTGATGACCTCATCGGCCGCGTGAATGCTGAGGGTTCCGCCGGAGGGCATGGCATCGCGCGCGTTCAACGCGAGGTTGAGGAGCGCGAGCTCGAGTTGGTTCGAATCCACGAGTACGGGCGACAGGCTCTTCGGAATTTGACAGGCCAGAGCCACCTCGATTCCGAGGGCGCGTCTCAACAGCTCGCCCATGCCGTTCACGAGGTCGGACAAATTGACCGATTCGGGCTTGAGTTCCTGCCGCCGGGAAAACGCCAGCAGCCGCTGGGTAAGCGCCGCGCCGCGCTGCGCGCCTTGCACGGCATTTTGCAAAAACCTGCGGCACTGCGCATCGTCGGGCAGGCGCTTCTCGAGCAGCGAGAGACTGCCGAGCACGGCCATCAGGAGATTGTTGAAGTCGTGCGCCACGCCGCCCGTCAGGCGTCCGATAGTGTCCATTTTCTGCGCCTCGAAGAGCTGCGCGAGCGCGGTCTCGCGCTCGCGCGTACGCTGGTCGATGCGCTGCTCCAACTCCTCGTTGAAGCTCTGCAGGGCGGCGGTACGGTCGGACACGCGCTGCTCGAGTTCGGCGTTGAAACGCTCGAGCTGCCGGGTCTTGCGATACAGGTCGACGAACACCTTGACCTTGGCGCGCAGCAGCTCCGGCACGACCGGCACAGGCACGTAGTCCACCGCTCCGAGCTGATAGCCTCGCAGCTGATCGGGATAGGCGTTCATGACCGCGGATACGAAAATGATGGCGGTATTCTGAAAGCGTGGATGCTCGCGGATCATCGCGGCGAGCTCGAAGCCGTCGAGCTCGGGCATGCATACATCGATCAAGATGAGCGCGATCTCGTTCTTCAGCAAATACTCGAATGCCTCACGCGCGGAGGACGCCTTGAACAGAGTTTCCCCGATCTCGGCGAGCACCACCTCGTGGCTCAGCAGCTTCGCTTCGCTGTCGTCGACAAGGAGAATATTCACCTTGTCATCGGTTTCGGGGACGGCGTTCACCGATGCAGCCACATCCGGAGCGCGGACAGCAATTGCTCGACGTTGACGGGCTTCGCCAGGTAATCGGAGGCGCCCGCCTCGAGACACTTCTCGCGGTCGCCCTTCATCGCCTTCGCCGTCAGCGCGAGAATGGGCAGCCGCCGGAACTTCCCCTTCGAGCGGATGGCTTGAATGGTCTCATAGCCGTCCATGCCGGGCATCATGATGTCCATGAGCACGATGGCCACATCGTCGGCCGAGTTCAGAACGCCGATGGCTTCGCTCCCCGTCGTGGCCGTGAGCACTTCCATGCCGCGGCGCTCAAGGACGCTCGACAGCGCGAAGATGTTGCGCGCATCGTCGTCGACCAACAGCACGGTGCGGTGCATGAGGTCCTCGTCGGAGCTGTGCAGGCGCTCGAGCATCCGCTGCTTCGCGGCCGGCAGTTCGGCCACCACGCGATGCAGGAACAGTGCCGTCTCATCGAGCAGCCGCTCCGGGGACTCGACACCCTTGACCACGACGCTGCGCGCCATGGTGTGCAAAGTCGCGTCCTCTTCCGCCGAAAGCTCGCGACCGGTGAATACGACCACCGGCACATCGCGCAGCTCCGCATCGTCGCGAATGGTCTCGAGCACCTCGAATCCGGACATGTCCGGGAGCTTCAAATCCAGCACGACGCAATCGATCTGATCGCGGCGGAGTTTGTCGAGCGCTTCGCTGCCGGTGGTGGCCGATACGATTTCGATGTCCTCGTGGCTCAAAAGCTCCGCGACGCTGTTGCGCTCGACTTCGTCGTCCTCGACGATGAGCAGGCGCTTGCGGCGCGGACTCGCATAGCCCTTAATGCGCGCGAACGCCTCCTCGAGTCCCTCGGTGGAGGCGGGCTTCTGCACGAACGAGAAGGCACCGCGCGCGAGCCCGTGATGCCGGTCCTCGTCGAGCGTGACGATCTGGACGGGGATGTGGCGGGTCGCAGGGTCCTGCTTGAGCTGGCTCAGCACCGTCCAGCCGAGCATGTCCGGCAGAAAGATATCGAGCGAGATCGCGGTCGGATGGTGCGCACGCGCGAGCGCGAGCGCCTCGGTGCCGCGCGTCGCAACCAGCACCTTGAATCCCTTGTCCTTCGCGGCGCCCACCATTAGGCGCGCGAAGTGCGGATCATCCTCGACGATGAGCACGACGCTGTCGCCGGGCGCGATGGCACCTCGATCGTCGGGGATCTGCTCAGGCGGCCGGTCCGTCGCACGCGGCACGAAGCCCGCGGCGGGGGCGCTTTGCGGCGCGTCGGCGTTCACCGGCGGCAGCCGGCTCGACGCGCTGCCTTGGTAAGTGAGCGGTAGATAGAGCGTGAAGACGCTCCCCACCCCCGGAGTCGAGCGCAGCTGGATCTCCCCACCGAGCAGGTTTGCAAGCTCGCGGCTGATCGCGAGCCCCAGGCCCGTGCCGCCGTACTTGCGGCTGGTGCCGGCGTCGGCCTGCTGAAAGGCCTCGAAGATGATGCGCTGCTTCTCCGGCGGAATGCCGATGCCCGTGTCGGAAACCTCGAACGCAACGACCGCGGCTGCACGACGCAGCACCGGATGGTCCGGATTCCATCCGCTGAGCGCGGGCGAGACGGTGAGCTTCACGCTGCCGTCAGCGGTGAACTTGAAGGCGTTCGAGAGCAGGTTTTTGAGCACCTGCTGCAGGCGCTTCGAGTCCGTGGTGATGGTGCGCTCGAGCGTCGGCAGCATCTCGAGCTCGAACTGCAAGCGGCGGTTCTCGGCCTCGTGGCGGAAAGGCCGCGCGATCATCTCGAGAAGATTGCTGAAATACACCTCCTCGGCGTCGACCGAGACCGTGCCCGACTCGATCTTCGACAGATCGAGAATGTCGCTGATCAGGTTCAAGAGGTCGGTGCCCGCGCCGTGAATGGTGCGTGCGAACTCCACCTGCTTGTTGCTCAAGTTGCCGTCGGGATTGTCGGTGAGCTGCTGGCCGAGAATGAGGATGCTGTTCAACGGGGTGCGCAGCTCGTGCGACATGTTGGCCAGGAACTCGGACTTGTACTTCGAAGTGAGGGCGAGCTCGGTCGCCTTCTCCTCGACCGCGCGGCGCGCCTGCTCGATTTCCTGGTTCTTCGCCTCGACCTCGACGTTGCGGTCGGCGAGCTGCTGCGCCTTCTGCTCGAGCTTCTCGTTCGTCTGCTGCAACTCGCGCTGCTGAGTCTGCAGCTCGGTGGCGAGCTGCTGCGATTGCTTGAGCAGCCCCTCGGTCTGCATGGTCGCTTCGATCGAGTTCAAGACGATGCCGATGGAGGTCGTGAGCTGGTCGAGGAAGGCGAGCTGCAGGTCGGTGAATCCGCCCAGCGAGGCGAGCTCGATCACCGCCTTCACCTGCCCCTCGAATTGCACCGGCAGCACGATGACGTGCTGCGGCTGCGCCTTGAACAGTCCCGAGGTGATCGGCATCACGTCGTATGGCATCTCAGTGATGAGGATGCGCCGTGCATCGAGCGCGCACTGCCCGATGAGACCCTCGCCGAGCTCGATTCGCTCGGCATGGCCGCCGACGGCGCTGTCCGCATAGGCGGAGAGGAGCTTCAGCGCGTACTCCCCATCGTCGGCCCCGACCTGGTAGATGACGCCATGCTGCGCCTCGACCAGCGGCGCGAGCTCGGAGAGCATCAGACGGCCGACGGTCACCAGATCGCGCTGGCCTTGCAGCATGTTGGTGAAGCGCGCGAGATTGGTTTTGAGCCAGTCCTGCTCGGTGTTCTGATCGGTGGTGAGCCGCAGATTCCCGATCATGGTGTTGATGTTGTCCTTGAGCTCGGCGACCTCGCCGCGCGCTTCCACTTGCACCGAGCGGGTGAGATCGCCCTTGGTGACCGCGGTCGCGACCTCGGCGATGGCGCGCACCTGCGTCGTCAAGTTCGCGGCGAGGAGGTTCACGTTGCCGGTCAAATCTTTCCAGGTGCCCGCCGCGCCCGGCACGTTGGCCTGCCCGCCGAGCCGCCCCTCGACGCCCACCTCGCGGGCCACGGTGGTGACTTGGTCGGCGAAGATGGCGAGCGTATCCGTCATGTTGTTGATGGTCTCGGCGAGCGCGGCCACTTCGCCTTTGGAGGCGACGGTGAGATTTTGCTTCAGGTCGCCGTCCGCAACCGCGGTCACCACCTTGACGATGCCGCGCACCTGCTCGGTCAGGTTCGCCGCCATGACGTTGACGGTATCGGTCAGATCCTTCCAGGTGCCCGCGACACCCGGCACCACGGCCTGGCCGCCGAGGCGTCCTTCGGTACCGACCTCGCGCGCGACGCGCGTCACTTCGCCCGCGAATCCGTTCAGCTGGTCGACCATCGTATTGATGGTGTTTTTGAGCTCCAGGATCTCGCCCTTCACATCCACCGTGATCTTGCGCGACAAGTCGCCGCGCGCCACCGCCGTCGTGACCTCGGCGATATTTCGAACCTGGGTGGTCAAGTTCGCCGCGAGCAGGTTTACGTTGTCGGTCAAGTCCTTCCAAGTGCCGGCGACACCCGGCACCACGGCCTGGCCGCCGAGGCGTCCGTCGGTGCCCACTTCGCGGGCCACACGTGTCACCTCGCCGGCGAACGAGCGCAGCTGGTCGACCATGGTATTGAGCGTTTCCTTGAGGAGCAGGATCTCGCCGCGCACGTCGACGGTGATCTTGCGCGACAGGTCGCCGGTCGCGATGGCCGTTGCCACCTCGGCGATGTTGCGCACCTGCGCGGTCAAGTTGCCAGCCATGGAGTTGACGTTATCGGTCAGGTCCTTCCAGGTGCCCGCAACGCCCGGCACCTCGGCCTGGCCGCCGAGCTTGCCCTCAGTGCCCACCTCGCGCGCGACGCGGGTCACTTCGCCTGCGAATCCGTTCAGCTGGTCGACCATCGTGTTGATGGTGTTCTTGAGCTCGAGGATCTCGCCCTTCACGTCCACCGTGATCTTGCGCGACAGGTCGCCGCGCGCCACCGCGGTGGTGACCTCGGCGATATTGCGCACCTGACCGGTCAGGTTCGAGGCCATGGAATTGACGTTCTCGGTCAGATCCTTCCAGGTGCCGGCGACGCCCGGCACGTTCGCCTGGCCGCCGAGCTTGCCCTCGGTGCCCACCTCGCGCGCCACGCGCGTCACCTCGGAGGCGAAGCGGTTCAGCTGGTCGACCATGGTGTTCAGGGTTTCTTTGAGCTGCAGGATCTCGCCGCGCACGTCGACCGTGATCTTGCGCGACAGGTCGCCGTTGGCGATCGCGGTCGACACCTCGGCGATGTTGCGCACCTGCGCGGTCAAGTTACCCGCCATGGAGTTCACCGAGTCGGTGAGGTCCTTCCACGTACCGGCGACCCCCGGCACCTGCGCTTGGCCGCCGAGGCGCCCCTCGGTGCCGACCTCGCGCGCTACGCGGGTCACTTCGCCCGCGAACGAGCGCAACTGGTCGACCATGGTGTTGATGGTCTCCTTCAGCTCGAGGATCTCGCCCGACACGGTCACCGTGATCTTCTTGGACAAGTCGCCTTGCGCCACCGCGGTCGCCACCTCGGCGATGTTGCGCACCTGACCGGTCAGGTTCGAGGCCATGGAGTTGACCGAGTCGGTGAGGTTCTTCCACGTACCCGCGACGCCCTTGAGCTGCGCCTGTCCGCCGAGCTTGCCTTCCGTGCCGACCTCGCGCGCGACGCGGGTCACCTCGCCGGCGAACGCGTTGAGCTGGTCCACCATGGTGTTGATGGTGTCTTTGAGCTCGAGAATCTCGCCCTTCACATCGACGGTGATTTTCTTGGAGAGGTCGCCGTTCGCGACCGCGGTCGTCACCTCGGCGATGTTGCGCACCTGGCCGGTCAGATTCGAGGCCATGGAATTGACGTTCTCGGTCAAATCCTTCCAGGTACCCGCGACGCCGCGCACGTTTGCCTGGCCGCCGAGGCGTCCCTCGGTGCCGACCTCGCGTGCGACACGCGTCACTTCCGAGGCGAACGCGTTGAGCTGGTCCACCATGGTATTGATGGTTTCCTTGAGCTCGAGAATCTCTCCAGAGACGGTCACGGTGATTTTTTTCGCGAGGTTGCCGCTCGCGATCGCCGTCGACACCTCCGCGATGTTGCGCACTTGCGCGGTCAGATTCGAGGCCATGGAATTGACGTTGTCCGTCAAGTCCTTCCAGGTCCCGGCCACACCCGGCACCTGCGCCTGGCCGCCGAGACGCCCTTCGGTGCCGACCTCGCGCGCCACGCGCGTCACCTCGCCCGCGAACGCGTTGAGCTGGTCGACCATGGTATTCATGGTTTGCTTGAGCTCGAGAATCTCGCCCGACACATCCACGGTGATCTTGCGCGATAGGTCGCCGCGCGCCACCGCCGTGGTCACCTGCGCAATGTTGCGCACCTGCGCGGTCAAGTTGCCGCACATGGCGTTCACCGAGTCGGTGAGATCCTTCCAAGTACCGGCAACACCCGGCACCAGGGCCTGCCCGCCGAGCTTGCCCTCGGTACCCACTTCACGTGCGACGCGTGTGACCTCCGAAGCAAATGACCGCAGCTGGTCCACCATGGTGTTGATGGCTTCCTTCAGCTGCAGAATCTCGCCGCGCACATCGACGGTGATTTTCTTCGACAGGTCGCCATTCGCGACCGCGATGGTGACTTCGGCGATGTTGCGCACCTGAGCCGTGAGATTCGAGGCCATCGAATTCACGCTCTCGGTGAGGTCTTTCCATACGCCCGTGACCTCGCGCACCTGCGCCTGGCCGCCGAGCTTGCCGTCCGTGCCCACCTCGCGTGCGACGCGCGTCACCTCGGAGGTGAATACCGAGAGCTGCTTGATCATGGTGTTGACGATGGTGGCGGAGCGCAGGAACTCGCCCTTGAGCGCGCGCCCGTCGACATCCAGCGGCACGGTCTGCAACAGGTCGCCGCGGGCGACGGCGGTCACGGTGCGCGTCACCGCCGTGGTGGGCCACAAAAGATCGTCGATGAGCGTGTTGACGGAGCCTTCCATGTCGGCCCAGGCGCCATCCGACAGCCCGAAGCGCACTCGCGTGCGCGTCTTGCCTTGCCGCCCGACCACCTCGCCCACGTGCTCGAGTTGCTGCGCCATGCGCTCGTTGGCTGCGACGATGGCATTGAATGCATCGCAGATCTTGCCCGCGACGCCCGTGCGAGAGCCCGGCAGCCGCACGGAGAAGTCACCCGACTGCATCGCGTTCAGCGCATCGAGCAACTCTTGATGGTCGAGTTCCGCGGCAGCCGTACCGTTCGCCGCGCCCGCGGGGTGTCCGTTGGATTTACGCTTGCGCGCGACACTCTGACTCGATTGCATGATTAGCCCCCGACCCCTTGCGGACATGCTGCGGCGCCGCCCGAGATCATCCACTGCTCGATGGTTACCGTCTGATTCTCCCTGTGCCGACCCGGCCCGGCTTTTCGCAGCCCGAGTCCAAGCCGCCGAAATCTTCGCAGGGGGTCCTCGAAAAGTCCACGTGAACCCGTCACGAAACATATTGGTAAAATTTACAATTTCGCGCACGCTGCGAATCCCGCTGCTTGTTCGATGATACGTGGTGGTCTCGGCGGCGATGGAGTAGCGTCGGCGCATCATCGCAACGCGGAAGGAAGCTCGAGCCGTGAGAAGTGAATCGTTGAGATACGGTGTACGGAGATCTCGTCGGCGAGGCGGCCCCTAATGAGGTTTTCCCCGCGCCGATGGTTCGTGGGAGGCGTCGTGGCCGTTGCGCTGGTCATTGCGGCGGTCGTGGGATTTGCGGCAGCGTTTCAGGCGGGATTTCTCCGCAACACCTTCTTGCACCTCATTTCCGTGCGCGCCGGCCGTTCCATCAGCGTCGACGGCGCACTTCGCATCGAGCTGTTCTCTTGGACGCCAAGTATCACGGCGGAAAGGGTCGTCATCGACAATCCGCACTGGATGCCGCCGGGGCGCACCGCGGAGATCGGCTCTTTGTCTCTCGTGTTCGAGATTCCGCGGCCGCACCACCGGTTCGGCGTCGATCGCCTGTCCATCAATGCCGCGACCTTGCACCTCGTACGCGATGCAACGGGGCGGGCCAACTGGCAATGGAACGATCCGACCGTTCAGCGCGCCGACAAGAAACTCGCCATCGTGCGCAGCCTCACCGTGCCGGGCGCGCACGTGACCCTCGACGATCTTCGCCATCATCTCAAGTTCGAAGGCGTCGCCTCCGCCGAGGGACCACCGGGCGAAGCGCAGGTCAAGATCTCGGGCGAGGGAGATTTGAACGGACATCCCGTCTCCTTCGAGATCAAGAGCGACTCGCTCACCTCTGCGAGCCACGAGCGTCCCTATCATTTCTCATATACCGAGCACTCGAGCGGGTCGCACTTGGAGGGTGAAGGAGTGCTGCCGCGTCCCTTCGACTTCACCGCGATGGAGTCGACGTTCAAGGCCGCAGGCGAGGACCTGCAGGATCTTTATTATCTGGTCGGCCTGCATCTGATCAATTCCGGCGCCTATCGGTTGACGGGAAAGCTCGAGCGCAACGGATTGCATATAAATTTCAGCGATCTGTCGGTGCACTCGGGACAGAGCGACATGCGCGGCAGCGTCGGCATCGACTCCACCCCCGCGCGACCCCAGCTCGACGTCAGACTCGAGTCGCACCTGTTGAGGATCGCGGACATGGGACTGCGCGCGGCGGGGCGTGCACCGCCGGACAGTGGACCGCCGCTGGTGCTCTCGAAGGCAGCTCTGCGTCCCGCGGGCTTTCGTAAGGACGATGCCGAAATCGCCTTGCATATCGAGCAACTCGAGCTGACCCGACTCAAACTGCAAAACGTCGCGGCCAAGGGCTCGCTCGATCACGGCGTGCTCGCCGTTCAATCGATGTCGGCCCACCTGCTCGGCGGCGAGGCTCAGGGACGCGGAAAGCTCGACATGAGCCAGGATCCGCCGCGAGCGGACATCGACCTCAAGCTCACGGGTCTCGAGCTCGGTCAGATAGGTCACAAGGAAGGGGCATCCACCCCGGGGGCGCCCCCGCCGATCGAGGGATCCCTTCGGGCGCGCATCTTGGTGAGCGGCCGCGGCACATCCGTGCATCAAATCGCGGCGACGGCGAATGGGACGATCGCGGCCGTGGTTTCGCATGGCACGGTACGCGACTCGCTCGCCGAGCTAGCGGGAATGGATCTGCGCGCGCTCGGACTGCTGATGTCGAAGAACAAGCATGACACTGCGCTGCGATGCGCGGTCGCGATTTTCACGGACCGCGACGGCACGCTTACGGCCCAGTCGTTTGTCGCCGACACTGAGCCGGTGTTGATCACCGGAACAGGTCAGATTCAATTCGATACGGAAAGCTTGGATCTATCGCTGCACGGCGAACCGAAGGGCTTGCGGCTATTTCACTGGCGCTCGCCTGTCCTCATCAAGGGAACCCTGTCGCATCCTTCGATCGCCGTCCACGCAGGCAAGCTCGAGATCATCGACAACGGCAAAGCAACGGACACTGACTGCGATTCATTGATCGCGTCGGCCGATTCCGAGGATGCGCGGCCGCACGCCTCCGCCCCGCCGCACTAGCCCTAGAAAGCGCTCTTCACCACGCCGCCGTCCACGCGATAGGCGGCTCCCGTGGTCGCCGAGGCGCGCGGGCTCGCAAGATAAGCGACCAACGATGCAACCTCTTGCGGCGTGATGAAGCGCTGCAAGAGGGACGTCGGGCGCCATTTCGCGAAAAACTCGGCCTCGAATTCCTCGAACGATTTACCTTCCCTCGCGCGCCAACGTGCTCGCGATCGCGAGTCCGATGCCGGCGGCGCTGCCGCTGACGAATGCGGTCTTGCCGTCGAGTTGAAGGTTCATGGCGTTGGGCCCGTCATCGGCATCGTCATCGCCGCCTGCGGATCAATGACCCGTGGCATCCCCTTTTCGACTCGCCTCGAAGAGGAACCAGGTGCGCCGCTCGGTCTCGTCGATCCAGTTCTCGATGAGGCTCGCGGTGGCGATGTCGCGCACCTCGTCGACGACGTCGTGCACCTCGCGCAGCCGTGCAGCGAGGCTCTGATTGTCCTCGCGCAGCTCCGCCAGCATGTCGAGTGCGTCGACATACTCGGCATCGTTATCCTTGATGCGCTGCAGGCGCGCGATGTGGCCGATCGAGCGCAGCGTCGAGCCCCCGGTCTTGCGAATGCGCTCGGCGATGGGGTCGGTCATCGCGTAGATCTGATCCGCCTGTTCATCGAGCAACAAGTGATAATCGCGAAAATGTGGTCCGCTCATATGCCAATGAAAATTCTTGGTTTTCAGGTAGAGCGCGAACACATCGGCGAGGATGGCATTCATGCCCCCGGCGATCTCCTTCGAGGCCTCGGCCCCAAGGTCCGTGGGCGTAACCAGAGGCGACGCGCGGCGCCGCTTGAGGTCGTCTAATCTATCCGAAGCTTTTTTGGCCATGCGATTCCCCTGTTGTCGTTGAGCACATTATCTCACAGATCGATCTTCACGTAGGCGGCGCGCGGACGGCGCGCGCTCACCAGAAAATTATTGTGTGCATATCAATCGATATCAAGTGAGCCGCGCATGACGTTAACCGCCTGGCCGCCCACGTACACGGCCGCGACCACGCCTTTGCGCTTGGTGGTACGCCCCAAAATGAGGCTCGGCCGGCCCATGTCGACGCCCTGGGTGATGCGCCAAGAAGTTTCTGCGTCTCGCCCGGGCCGCTGTGCGGCCAGGAACGCCAGGGTCGCTGCCGCGGCGCTGCCGGTGGCCGGGTCCTCGATGACGGAATCGAGCGGCGAGAACATGCGCGCGTGGAGTTCCTCGGCGGCGTCTCCCCGGACATAGGCGAACACCGCGTCTGTCCCGATCGGCGGCAGGATCCGCTCGTGAGCCGCGATGTCGGGCTTCGCCTTGCGCAAAGCTTCACGCGAGGCGACCGCCACGACGAGGAACGGCAATCCCACCGACAGCACCCGCGGCGAGATGTCGGCGTAGAGGTCGACTGCGGAAAGCGAAAGACAGCTCGCCGCATCCTCCAGAGAGACGTGCGGCCCCAACTCGAGGGCTCGGGGGGCCTGGAACTCGGCCCCGGTCACCGTACTCCTTAAGCGCATCAGCCGTACGGGCACTGGGCCGACGCCCTCCTCCAAGACCAGATCGTCCGGCGGCGATGCGCCCCGTGCCTCGAGCTCGCGCGCAAGAACGACCGCAGTACCGACCGTCGGATGACCCGCGAACGCTATTTCGGTCCGCGGGGTAAAGATGCGCACTTGCGCCGCATGCGCCTTTTCGCGCGGCGGCAAGACAAAGGTGGTTTCGGAATAGTTGAACTCGGCGGCGATCGATTGCATCTGCGCGGTCTGCAGTCCTTCAGCATCCAGCACGACCGCGAGCGGATTCCCGCCGAACGCCGTAGCCGAAAAGACATCCACCGTCACATAGCGCCGCTCCACCGCTGCACGATAGCAGCCAGGCGGTGGGTGTGCGATCCTTCGATCCGACGCGCACTTGCGAGCGTTCGAGGGAGAACTCATGCGCCGTTCGGCGCGTGATGTTCCAAGACCCGACGAACGGCAAGGGCACCTACGGCGGGGGACGGTTGGTGTATGCGCCGAAGCCGCCGAGCGGTATTACGGGGAATGATGTAGACCGGTTACGCCGATCGCTTGCCGATGCCGACCACGATCAGCACCACTCCCACCGCAATGCCCACGCCGCCGACCCACGGCGGCACCGCGTGATGCTCTTCGATTTTCGCTTCGACGCCGCCTACCTTGAATAGGCTCTTGTCTGACGGGTAGCTCGCCCCTTGGATGAGCACGTACAGGCCTGCGGCGATGA
>Ga0302314_10005547_pt1 | contig 22995 bp, 21 predicted proteins | sample III_Palsa_N2_3_FD_200533 | JGI IMG/M metagenome (GOLD analysis project Ga0302314, IMG submission 200533) | Peat permafrost microbial communities from Stordalen Mire near Abisko, Sweden - III_Palsa_N2_3 | ecosystem: Environmental > Terrestrial > Soil > Palsa > Peat permafrost | place: Sweden... | reverse complement strand
GCATTTGCCATTGCTCTCGCGCCGAGCGCGCCGAGTCTGGCGCACCCGAGCGCCGCAGTGCGGTTCGATAATACGTACGCGCACGCCGTTCGCGCGATAAACCCGCGTCTGGCTCAGCAGCAGTGCCAAGACTACGCCTCCGCCTTGCTCGTCAACTCGCAGCGCATGCACCTCGATCCACGCTTGGTGATGGCGGTCGTCACGGTCGAATCGGGATGGAACGCGCGCGCAGTTTCACCCGACGGAGCACTGGGGCTCGGACAATTCAAGCCGGAAACAGCGCGCGATCTCGGGATCGAAGTGTTCTCGGGTCGCAGCAACCTGCGCGGCGTCACGCTCTATCTCCACCAGTTGCTCGGAATGTTCCGCAGTTCGCGCGACGCGATGCGCGAGGCGATCGCCAGCTACAACGCCGGACCGTACACGGTCAAAGCGTACGGCGGCGTGCCGCGCGGCGAACCCCGGCGTTACGTCACGAAGGTGCTGTCGCTCTGGCACTCGTTCAAAGCACGGCTTTCGCCGCGACCGACCGTGCTAGCCGTCGCAACCGCCCTCGACGACGCCCAGCTCTTCCAGCGCGACGAAGCATCATACTGGGGAGTTCGTTAAGAAAGCACCGCACGTTGCGCGCCTCCGCGCCGACATTGCGGCGCGGGAACCCCAAGCTGACGCCAGGCCCTAGTGCAAGAAGTAGCGGTGCGACGAGAAGACGAGGGCGATGTCGTGCGCGTCGGCGGCGGCGACCACCTCGGCATCGCGGATCGAGTCCTCGGGCGCGATCACGGCCGTGCAACCCGCGTCGGCGGCCGCCAGAACGCCGTCCGGGAACGGGAAGAAGCCGTCACTCGCGCAGGCTGCGCCCTTGGCGAACGCTCCGGCGCGCTGCCCGGCGATGCAGACCGCGCTGACGCGATTGGTCTGGCCCGCGCAGATGCCGCGCGTGATCGCATCGCGCGTAACGACGACGCCGTTGGACTTCACGTGGCGCACGATGTCCCAGGCGAACCACAGGTCGCGCCATTCGGCGCTCGTCGGCTCGCGCCGCGAAACGACACGCCAGGCTTCGGCCGCGGCTTCGGGGTCGTCATCTTCGGCCAGCACTCCGCCCAGCGCGCTGCGCACTCGTAATTCGCGCGCCAGACGCTCGGGCAAGCGCCGGTCGTAGCGTATTAGGCGCAAGTTCTTCTTGCGCCGCAAGCGTGCCAGCGCGTCATCGTCGAAATCGGGGGCCGCAACGATCTCGAGAAAAAAGCCGGCTAGCGCTTCCGCCGTCGCGAGGTCCACGCGACCGTCGAGCGCGATGATTCCGCCGTAGGCTGAGACCGGATCGGCGGCGAGGGCGGCCTTGACGGCCTCGACCGGGGCTTCGCGCTCCGCGACGCCGCACGGCACGGTGTGTTTCACGATCGCCGCCCGCACCACGCCGGTCGCTGCCGCAGGCACCTCTCTCACGAGCAGGCGCAGCGTCGCGTCGAGGTCGAGCAAATTGTTGTACGAGAGGGCCTTGCCGCCGAGCTGCTCGGGAAGACGTTCGGTCCGCGAGAGATAGAAGGCGGCCCGCGATTGCGGGTTCTCGCCGTAGCGCAGCGGCGTCGCGAGCGGGAGCGTCAAGGCGAGCGACCCGGGCAATTCGCGCGCGATCAACCCCGCCTCCAGATAGCGCGCGATCGAGGCGTCGTATTCCGCCGTGCGCTCGAACGCGCGCGTCGCCAAGCGCCGCCGCGCTGCCAAGTCGACCGCCTGGGCACCGTCGCGCAACAGGCCATATTGCTCCGGCTCGACCAGCACGATCACGTCTTTGAAATTCTTCGCGGCCGCGCGGATCAGCGCGACCCCGCCGACGTCGATTTGTTCGATCGCTTCTTCGAGCGTGGCGCCGTCGCGCGCCACGGTCGCCTCGAACGGGTAGAGGTTCACGACGACGACGGAAATGGCGCCGATGCCGTGCGCCTCGGCCTCCGCGCGGTGCGCCGGGTTTTCACGGTCGGCCAGGATCGCGCCGAAGATGCGCGGGTGCAGCGTCTTGACGCGCCCGTCGAACAGTTCGGGAAACCCCGTCAGCTCGCCGACGTCGCGCGCGTCGACGCCGTGTGCGACCAGGTGTGCGCGGGTTCCGCCGGTGGCGTAGATCGGCATGCCGTCGGCGCCCAGGCGCGCGGCCAGTTCGACGACCCCGGTCCGGTCGTAGACCGAAAAGAGGGCCGCCTCAGCCGGCAAGCGCGCTCTCGTGGTCGCGGCGTTCCGGCTGCGCCTCGGCCACGGCCAAATCGGTCACGATGACGCTCGAGATCCCGGGCTCGGCCATCGTTACACCGTACATACGCGAGGCCAGTTCCATGGTCTGTTTGTTGTGGGTCACGAGCAGCAGCTGGGCTTCCCCGGCCAGATCGCGCACGACGTTCGAGAAACGTTCGATGTTCGCGTCGTCGAGTGCCGCGTCGACCTCGTCGAGCAGATAAAACGGCGACGGCTTGACGGCGATCAAGGCGAAGATCAGGGCCGATGCCGCCATCGCGCGCTCGCCGCCCGAAAGCGCCGCGAGCGACATCATCTTCTTGCCCGGCGGCTGCACCGAGAGTTCGATCCCCGTTTCGGAGAGATTCTCGGGCTCGGTCTGCCAGATCTTCGCAAGCCCACCTGGAAAGAGCCGTGCGTAGACGTTCTCGAATGCGGCTTTGACGAGCGCAAAGGTTTCGTTGAAGGCCGCCTGTGAGGACTCTTCGATCTCTCTGATCGAGGCCAGCAGCGTTTCGCGAGCGCGGGCCAGATCGTCGAGCTGCTCGCGCAAGAAGCGCTCGCGTTCGGCCAGTTCCTCGATCTCCGCCTCGGCGTTGAGGTTGACGTTCTGCAGCCGGGCCAGTTCCTCGCGCAACCGTCCGATCTCGACGGAGAACTCGCCCTCTTCTTTCGCGTAGCGCGCTTCGACGCCGGCGCACTCTTCGGCCGTGGCTGGGTTCTGCGCGAACTGCGCGGCCAGCATGCCGAGTTCGCCGTCGATCTCGGCCAAACGCAGACGGCCGCCTTCGCTCGCGCCGCTCGCTTCGCGCTCGGCGCTCTGCGCGATTCGCAGATCCGCCTCGAGCTGTTGCGCGCCGCCGGCGCAGGCGTCCCGCTCGCGCCGGGCCAGCTCGCTGCTGCGGTCGGCTTCCGCCACGCGCTCTCGCGCCAGCCCGAGCGACGCCAGGGTCTCGGCAACTCGTTCCGCCAGCGAGGCCAGCTCCGCGCTCATCGCGGCCCGGGCACCGGCCGCGCGCTCGCCGTCCGCGTCGAGCAACGCCAACCGCGCTCGGGCGCCGTCGCGTCGCGCCACGAGCGCCGCGACCGATTCGCGCGCGCTTGCGATTTGGGCCGCGACGGCGCGCTCGGCGTCCTGGGCGCGCGCGATCGTATCGCGCGCTGCGGCGAGCGACGCTTCGAGGCGTTCGCGTTCGGCAAGCACCGTCGCGGGATCGACCGAGGGCCGATCGAGCACGACCAGCCGTTCGCGAAACCCGGACGCTTGCGCGGCGCGGTCGGCTGCCCGTTCTAGCATCGCGTCGATCTCGGCGCCCAGCCGCGAGCGCTCGGCGGCCAGCTTCTCGACCCGCGCGTGCGCGTCGCGCAGCCGAACGGCGAGTTCGCTGAGCGCCGTCTGCGCTTGGTCGCGCTCGCGGGTTGCGGTCGCGCTCTCGTCGCTGGCCGCAGCGGCCGCGCTTTGCGCGGCTTCGAGCCGGTCGCGCAGCACCGGCAACGCATCGGACAGCGTGCGCGCCTGCGCGCGCCGCGAAAGGATCGAGCGTTCGCGCTGGTAGCGGCCGCCCGTCATCGCACCGCCGCCGCGAATCTCATCGCCGTCGAGGGTGACGATCGCGTCGCGGAAGCCGCGCCCGCGTACGAGCCGCATTCCGACTTCGAGCGACTCGACCACCAGAATCCGTCCCACCAGAAACGCGACGATACCGGCGTAGCGAGTTTCGGTCGGGCGCGCGAGTTCGTGCGCGTAGCCGATGACGCCGGCCTCGCGCGGCGCATCGGCCGGGCTGCGTCCGGTGCGCTCGCCGAGCGTGTCGAGCGGCAAGAACGTCGCGCGGCCGGCCTCGCGGGCGCGCAAGTACGCGATCCCCTGCTCCGCATCTTCGGCCGTCTGCGTGACGATGTTCGAAAGCGAGGCCCCAAACGCGACGTCGAGCGCGCGCGCGTACTGTTCGTCGACCCGGATCAAGTTCGAAACGACGCCGTGGATGCCGCCGAATTCACCGCGTGCGTTGGCTTCCAGGATCGCGCGCGTGCCGGGAACGTGGCCCTCGAGGTTGGCTTCGAGTTCTTCGATCGTATGCAGCCGGGCCTCGGTGCTCGCGAGTTCGCTGGTAGCGGCGCGGTACGCGGCTTGCGCCTCGGCCAGCGCCTGCGCAGCGGCGGCTACCCGCGCGTCGGCCTGCGCGGAGGCGTCGCGGGCGGCCCCGAAGCCGGTCTCGAGCGCGCGCAGTTCGGTCCGCGCCGCTTCCAGCTCGTGCGCCTCGAGGGCCGCACGCTCGCTCGAGCGCGCCGCCTGTTCGCGCAACTCGAACGCCTCCCGCTCGACGCGTTCGTAGTCGGCCTGGGTGGCCGCGAGCTGCGCGCGCCGTTCCGCTTCGCTGGCCGCATCTGCGCCAGCGGCCGCTTCGACTTCGCGCAGCGCCGAGAAAATCCGGTCGAGTGCCGCGCGCGCGGTCGAAAGCGCTTCCTGCGCGTGACGTTCGCGTTCGCGTTCGCGCTCCAGTTCGGCCGCTTTGGGCTCGAGTTTGCTCTCCAACAGCAGGATCGAATCGTGCAGTTCGAGCCGCTCGGTTTCGGCGCGCTCGCGGTCGTCGGTGATTTGCACGGACTGGCCCTCGAGCGCTTCGCGCCGGGCCGCCAAAGCCGCATGCTGCGCCTCGAGTTCCGCCAAGGCCGCACGCGCTTGGGTCGACTCGTCGCGCAAACCCTCGAGCGCGCGCTCGCGCCCGTACAGGTCGGTTCGCAAGGCCGCGAGGTTCGCATCGATGGTCGCCGCGCGCGCCCCGGCTCCGGCGCGCTCGACTTCGAGCTTATCCAAGCGGGCTGCCAACAGTACGCGTTCGGCCCGGCGCGATGCGCTCGCACGCAGGTACGACAGGATCTCCAGATCCCGCAGCCGCGCCGAAGCCTTGCGGAAGCGGCGCGCGCGGCGCGCTTGCGTCTCGAGTTCCGGAATCCGGCCGGCGATCTCTTGCAAGAGATCGTTCACGCGGATGCCGTTCTGCTCGGTCTGTTCGAGCCGCCGCAGCGATTCGGCCTTGCGGGCCAGGAACTTGTTGATCCCGGCCGTCTCTTCGAACAGTCCGCGGCGATCGGTCGGCTTGGCCGCGAGAATCGCGTCGATCTGGCCCTGCGAGACGATCGCGTACGACCCTGGACCCAGGCCCGTCCCCATCAGCAATTCGATCACGTCGCGCAAACGCACGCTCTGGCGATTGATGTAGAACTCGCTCTCGCCCGCGCGATAGGCTCGACGGGTGATTTGCACTTCGCTCGCGTCGATCTTCAGCGCGCCGTCGGCGTTGTCGAAAGTCAGCGCCACCTCGGCCATGCCGAGCGGCTTGCGCCGCTCGTTGCCGGCGAAGATGACGTCCTCGGTCTTGGTCGAGCGCAGCGATTTCGGGCTCTGCTCGCCGAGCACCCAACGGATCGCGTCGACCAAGTTCGACTTCCCGGAACCGTTCGGACCGACCAGCGCCGTGATGCCGGGTTCGAAACCGAGCGTCGTTTGCTCCGCGAAAGTCTTAAAGCCGAACAGCCGCAGCGACTTGAGCTTCACGGACGGGACCTTTTCGACGCGGCCTTGCGCTTCGTCTGCACGGCGGCGCGAACTGACCGGCGCCGCGCCGGCGTCGCAGCCTTGGCCGCAACGGCGCTCGGCGCCGAAAGCACCCTCGACGCAACGTCGTCGTAACGCTCGGCCAGCAGCTCGATAGCTCGCGCGGCGGCGGCTCGCTGGGCCGCCTTCTTCGAGGGCCCGCTGCCTTCGGCGCGCACTTCCCCCGGCACGCTGACTTCGGCGAAGAACAGCGGCTCGTGGGCCGGACCTTCGGAGCGGTCGACGTAGGCCGGAGCGTGTCCAAACCGGCGCTGGCTCCACTCCTGCAGCGTGGTCTTGGGGTCGACGAGGTCGGCTCCGGCCCGCTCGAACGGCTCGATGTGCTCGCTTGCGAGGAAGCGTGCGACCGCTTCGATTCCCGATTCCCGGTACAGCGTGGCGAGGAACGCTTCGAAAGCATCGGCGAGCGCCGAACGCCGCTTCGACGGCGCCTGCTTCGCAAGGCCCGCGCCCAACACGAGCAAGTGCTCGAACCCGAGGCGTTCGGCAGTCTGCGCGATCGCCGCATCCGCCACCAGCGCCGCTTTGCGCAGCCCAAGCTCCCCTTCGTCGGCCTCGCGGTAGCGTTCGAAGATCGAACGCGCGACCACGAATCCCAGGATCGAGTCGCCCAGGAACTCGAGCCGCTGGTTCGAGCGCTGCGCCAACCTCTCGCGCACCGCACTTTCGTGCACGAAGGCGGCTTCGAATGCGGCCAAGTTGGCGTCCTTGGCCCCCGCGAGGGCCAAGAGCGCCCGCAGCCGGGCGCGGTATGCTTCGCCGGCCAAGATCCTTAAGCCGTATACTTTCCGAAGGCTACGACGCTATTGTGGCCGCCGAAGCCGAACGAACTCGAGAGCGCGATCTTGATGTCCGCCTTGCGCGCGACGTTGGGCACGTAGTCGAGCGTGCATTCGGGGTCGGGGTTTTCGTAGTTGATCGTCGGCGGTATGATTCCGTTCTGGAGCGCGAGCACGGTCGCGACCCCTTCGAGTGCGCCGGCCGCGCCGAGCGCGTGCCCGTGCATGCTCTTGGTGGAACTTACCGCGAAGGCGTGGCCGCCTACTCCGATCACGCGCGCCAAAGCCTTCGACTCCGCCGGGTCGCCGATCGGCGTCGAGGTCGCGTGCGCGTTGACGTAGTCGACGTCGGACGGGGCGATGCCGGCCGACGCGAACGTGCGATGCAGCGCGAGTTCCACGCCGTGTCCGCCGGGATCGACCGCGACCAAATCGTAGGCGTCGGCCGATTCCCCGTAGCCGAGCAGTTCGGCGTAGATGTGCGCGCCGCGACTTTTCGCGAACTCGAGTTCCTCGAGCACGAAGATCGCGCCGCCCTCGGCGAGCACGAAGCCGTCGCGCTCGCGATCGAACGGGCGGCTGGCGCGCTCGGGCTCGTCGTTGCGGGTCGAGAGCGCTTTCATCGAGTCGAAACCGCCCATCGCGCAGTCGATGATCGTGGCCTCGGAGCCGCCCGTGATCATCGCCCGCGCCTTGCCCGCCTGCATCAAATCGTAGGCCACGCCGAAGGCGTCGTTGGAACTCGCGCAGGCGCTCGAGACAGCGAACATCGGCCCGCGAAAATGATGCAGCATCGAGATGTGAGCCGGCGCCGCGTTGCTCATCAACATCGGCACGAAGAAGGGCGTGATCCGCCCCGCCGTGCCGAGCGCTCGGGCCTTGGTGACGTTGTCCTGAATCGTGATGATGCCGCCGATGCCGCTCGCCACGACCACGCCGGTGGACGCGCGCAACTCCGCATCGTCGGGAAACTTCGCGTCGGCGATGGCTTCGCGGGCCGCGACCACGGCGAACTGCGCGTAGCGGTCCATCCGCCGCGCATCGCGCCGCCCGATCAGGTCGTCCGGGTTGAAGTCTTTGACCTCGGCCGCGATCTGTGCCTTGAGCCCCGCCGCCTTGGCGTCGAATGCCGTCACCCGGGCGACTCCGCTCTTGCCCGCGATCAGCGCTTCCCAGAAAGCGTCGCGCGTATTGCCGAGCGGAGTGACCGCACCCATGCCCGTGATGACTATCCGCTTTTTGTCCACGTTGTTCTCCGGTCTGCTCCGCTCTTGTACCTCGGGCCGCGGCCGGGGGGTCGTATGACGCCGCCACCACGGAAGCCTGCCCTTTCTCTTGGCGGCACACTGCCCGACGCCACCCGCCGCGCAGGGACCACCTCCATCGAGTTCCCGGGGCGGCCATTGCAGGGGCGCGGAGGCCCTGCTATACTTACGCCCGCTATGTTCACCTTCGACCTGCAGCTGTTCGCGTCCAAAAAAGGCGCCGGGTCCACGCGCAACGGCCGCGACTCAAATGCCCAGCGTCTGGGCATCAAGCGCTTCGGCGGCGAGACGGTGGTGGCCGGCAACATTCTGGTGCGCCAGCGCGGAACGAAGTTCTACCCCGGCACCGGGGTGGGCATCGGCAAGGACGACACCCTGTTCGCCGTCGTCGACGGCGTCGTGAGCTTTACGGAAAAGCGCAATCGTAAGCACGTCAACGTCGTCGCGGCAGCCTGAGGCGGCGCGCTCGGCTCGGCCTGTAGAAAGAGCCTGCGGGCTCTTTTGTTTTTCTGCGCGCCCCGGAGCAGCTCGCTAGCCCGTGCAGTTCATCGATGAGGCGACGATTGGCGTCGCGGGCGGGGCAGGCGGCGACGGCATCGTCGCCTGGCGGCGTGAGAAGTACGTTCCCAAGGGCGGCCCCGCCGGCGGCGACGGCGGCCGCGGTGGCGACGTCGTGCTCGAGGCCACCCCGGAACTCTCGACCCTGATCGAGTTCCGCTTCAAGAAACAGTTCTCGGCCGAGGCCGGGAAGGCCGGATCGACCTCCAATAAGTCGGGCCGCAGCGCCGAGGACCTGGTCGTGCCCGTCCCCGTCGGCACGCTCGTCTACCGGCTCGAACCCGAGGGCCGAGAGCTGCTGATCGCCGACCTGTCGGTACCGGGTGAGCGCGTCCGCGTTGCCAAAGGCGGGCGCGGCGGTCTTGGCAACCAGCACTTCGCCACGAGCAAGCGGCAAGCGCCGCGCTTCGCGGAAAAGGGCGAGCCGTCGGAATCGCACAGCCTTCGTTTAGAACTCAAGCTGTTGGCGGACTGCGGTGTGGTCGGGCTGCCGAACGCCGGCAAGTCGACGCTGCTCTCGGTCTCGTCGGCGGCGCGTCCCAAGATCGCGGATTATCCGTTCACGACGCTCGAGCCCCAGCTCGGCGTGGTACGGCTGGGCCCCGAAGAGTCGTTCGTGATGGTCGACGTCCCCGGACTGATCGAAGGCGCCCACGCCGGCACGGGCCTGGGCGATCGCTTCCTGCGCCATATCGAGCGCACGCGCGTGCTCGTCCACCTGATGGACGGCGGGCGCCCGGCCGCCGACATCTTGGCCGACAAGGCCACGATCGAAAACGAATTGCGCCTCTGGAACCCGGCGCTGCTCGAGCGGCCGATCTTGCCCGTCATTTCCAAGCTCGATCTGCCTGAAGCGCGTCAGCGCTTCGAGGAATTGCGCGACTCGATCGCGGGCCTGCGCGGCGTTTCCGCCGCCACCGGCGAAGGTGTGCGTGAATTGCTGTTCGCCGCATTCCAGACGATCCAGGGGAGCCCGATGCCCGACGTCGTCGAACCCGACGTCCCGCGCTTCGTGTTGACGCCACAGGAGCCGTTCGCGATCGCCGTCGACGCGGACGGAACGTTCGTGGTCACGGGCGAGCGCGTCGAGCGTTTAGCGGCCATGACGGACTTCGACAGCGACGAAGGCCTGGGTCGCTTCGAATCGATCCTTGCCAAGATGGGCGTCGAACGGCGGCTGCGCGAAATGGGCGCGAGCGAAGGCGACACCGTCCGCATCGCCGGCCACGAATTCGACTACTCGTGAACGCCACGACGAAATTCTATAGCGTCTTGATCGTCGTGCTGGCGCTCATCATCGGGGCGTCGTACTTTGCCGGCTACAAGGTGGGATACCATGCGGGCGCGGCGAGCGCGCGCGCACCGCACCGCGCGAGCGCGACGCACGCGGCGCCGTGAAGCTCGGCCTGTTCGGCGGCACGTTCGATCCCGTGCACAACGCCCATCTTTTCGTCGCGGAGGCCGCGCGCGTCGAACTCGGCCTCGAACGCATGTTGTTTCTGCCGACCCGCGCGGCGCACTATCGCGCGCCTCCAATCGCTTCGATCGACCAACGGCTGACGATGCTGCGCGGCGCGATCGCTGCCAACCCGTGCTTCGCCATCGACGAAACCGACCTGGCTGAAGATGCCTCGGGCTATAGCGCGGATCTCGTTCCGCGTTTGCGCGCGGCCTATCGCGACGACGAGCTGACCTTCGTCGTCGGCGGCGATTCGCTGGTCGACTCGCCCTGGCAGCGCTTCGACGACGTGCTCGACAACCTCGATGCGTTCGCGATCGCTCCCCGCGCCGAGCGCGCGCCGGAACGGGTCGAGAAACTTCTGGAGACGCTGACGCCGGAGCGCCGCCGCAAGTTGCTCGTGCTCGACTTACCGGCCCTGAGCGGCTCGGCGACGCTGGTGCGCGCGCAGCTGGCGCGCGGCGCGAGCGTGCGCTATCTCGTCCCCGAATACGTCGCGCGCTACATCGCCGAGCACGGTCTCTATCGCGCGCTCGAAGCGGCCCCGCGTGACGGCTGAACGGCAGCTCGGCGGCGTGTCGCCGAATCTGCTCGCCCAGGCGTACGGAACGCCGCTATTGGTCCTCGACACCGACGTCCTCGATGCAGCCATCGCGACCTTCGCGGGCCTTGCGGCCGAATTCGATATCGACGTTTGCTATGCTGGTAAAGCATTGCTGTTCGTCGCGCTCGCGCGACGCTTGGCGGCCGGGCCGCTCGGGCTCGACGTATGTTCGCTCGGCGAACTTCTGACCGGCGAGCGAGCGGGTATGCCGGCGGCGCGAATGGTGCTGCACGGCTGCGGAAAAACCAGCGCCGAGTTGGAGGCCGCGGCAAGCGGCCGCGTCGGGCGCGTCGTCGTCGACCATGCGGACGAACTGCAGGCGCTCGCAGCGCTCGCGCGCTCCGAGCGCCCGGTCAAGATTTTGTTGCGCGTCAACACCGGCATCGAGGCGCACACGCACGCCTACGTCCGCACCGGTGGCGAGGATTCCAAGTTCGGTTTCCCGCTGGACGAACTCGATGCGGCGGTCGTCGCGGCGCTGGGGGCGCCCGGCCTGCGTTTGGCCGGCCTGCACAGCCACCTGGGCTCGCAAATATTCGAAGGATCGCCCTACCGGGCGAGCCTAGCGGTCCTGCTTGACGCCTACGCCGCCGCGCGCGAACGCGGCGCACCGCACGGGGAGCTGGTCGTCGGCGGGGGCTTCGGCGTCGACCCCCACCCGAACGGCGACCGCTTCGGCTTGCACGCGATCTTCTCCGAGTTGCGTGACGATCTCGCCGCGCTGGCCCGCTCGAGCGGTGTGCCGCCGCCGCGCCTCGGCATCGAGCCGGGCCGCGCGATCGTGGCTCAAGCCGGCAGCTCGCTGTACCGGGTCGTGGCGGTGAAACGGCAGGGCGCGCGGCGCTTTGCCATCGTCGACGGCGGCATCGCGGACAACCCGCGTCCGGCGCTCTACGGCGCGTATCACCATCCCGAACTTGCCGGCCGGACCTCCGGGGCGCCGCTCGAGGAGTTCACCATCTGCGGCCGCTCCTGCGAAAACGATCGCTTGGTCGTGGCCCGGTTACCGCGCGACCTGCGCACCGGCGACCTGCTGACGCTGGCAACGACCGGCGCCTATACGTACAGCATGGCGAGCAATTACAACCGTTTCGGCCGCCCGGCCGTCGTCTTCGCCGGCGCTGGGAAGCACCGTGAAGTGGTCCGCCGCGAGCAGCCCGAGGACGTGTTGCGCAACGACGTGACCGACGCCGACTGAACGCTAGCGGCGTGCGGCCGGTTAGGCTCGCGTCAGCAATTCGCTCGATTAGTTAAACGAATGCAAAGTATTTTGCCGACATTCTATACAAAGGGCGCCGTAGTTCCCTATACTGAGCGCATCGGCTCATCCATGCGCGATCTGCGTTCCGTAATACTAGCCAGCGCTTCCCCGCGCCGTTATCAATTACTCACTTCTCTCGGGCTGGATGTTTTGGTCCGGCCGAGCGGCATCGATGAGGGAGTTCGCCCCGGTCATGGTCCTCTGGAGTTGGCGGCGCTACACGCGGCAGGCAAAGCTGACGCCGTCGCGCGCCGGGAGCGCGGGGGCGTGATCGTTGCCGCCGACACCGTCGTCGACCTCGATGGCGCGGCCCTCGGGAAGCCCGTGTCGGCGGCCGGCGCCGCCGCGACGCTGCGCTCCCTAGCAGGCCGGGAACACCTCGTCCACACCGCGTACGCCGTGCTCGACGAGGCCGCCGGAGCCCGAATCGTGGGCGCGGTCACGACCCGCGTGCGCTTCGCAGCCCTTTCGGATGCCGCGATCGAGGCCTACGTCGCGACCGGCGACCCGTTCGACAAGGCGGGATCGTACGGTATCCAGGGCCGTGGGGCGGCCCTCGTCGAGCGCATCGAAGGCGACTTTTATACCGTCATGGGTTTCCCGCTCGGCGAGTTCGTTCGCCGCCTGCCGGAGTTGGGCTACCGCTTACCGGCTCCTCAGCTGGCGGGCACGCGATGACGGTCCTGGGCAGCGTCCGCTCGACCCTGAGCCCCGATCTCGGGCTGGACCTGGGCACCGCCAACACCGTCGTTTACGAACGCGGGGCCGGCGTTCTGCTGAGCGAGCCGTCCGTCGTCGCCTTCAATACCCGGACCGACGAGATCTTCGCGATCGGCCACGCGGCCAAGGAAATGGAGGGCCGTGCGCCCGCGCATATCCGCGTCGTCCGCCCGATCACCCGCGGGACGATTTCGGATTTCCGCGCCGCCCAGACCTTGGTCGCTCGGCTCGTCGACCGGGCGCTTGCCGCGCGCCCGCGGGTTGCGCCGCGACTGGTGGCCTCGATACCTGGCTGCGCCACCGACATCGAGTGCAAGGCCGTCGAGCAAGCGGTGCGAGCCGCCGGCGCGCGTTACACGACCTACGTTCCGCAGGCGGTTGCCGCCGCGGTCGGGGCCGGCCTCGACGTGACGAGCCTGCGCGCCCAAATGGTCGTCGACATTGGAGGCGGCACCACGGAGATCGCCGTGCTTGGGACCGCCGGGGTCATTCGCCTGGCTTCGTTGCAAGTCGGCGGCGATATGCTCGACCAGGCGATCCTGCAGCGGCTGCGCTTCGCGCGCTTTGCGATCGGCGCGCGGACCGCCGAGCGCTTGAAGCTGGAACTGGGCTTCATCGGGCGCCCGCCGGGCCACGAAAGTTTGCTCGTTAACGGAAACGACCTGGACGCGGCCGCGCCGCGCACGCGCCTGGTGAGCGAGGCGTTGGTAGGCGAAGCGATGCAAGAAGGCCTAACGCGGATCTTGCGCGGTATCCGGTCGGTACTGGAGTCGCTGCCGCCCGACGTATCGGCCGACCTGATCGAGAGCGGCATCACGTTGACCGGCGGCGGCGCTCTGATTCGCGGCATCGCCGCCGAAATCGGCTGCCAGACCAACGTGCCGACGACGATCGCGCCCGAGCCGCTGACATGCGTCGCGCGCGGTGCCGGCGAAATCCTCGGTTCGCCGACGCTGCTCGAACAGGTCCGGCCACATGCCGACCGGTTCACGAGGTGGTATCAATCTTTACGTATCGGGATGAGAGAAAGCTATTCGCCGTAATCGGCGCGGTGATCGTCGCCGCGGCGATCGCCCTCATCCAACTGGAGTCGCTCAAGACCGGTAAGCCTAGCGTCATCGCGATCGCGGTGAGTTCGGTTGCAATCTTTGCCCAGGATGCGAGCGCCCTGATCGGCGAGACGGTGCGCGGCGGCGCCGCATCGCTCGCGAACGCGCCGCGCCTGGCCGGCCAAAATGCGGCCTTGCGCGAAAAGAACCGCGCCTTGCGCGCCGAGAACGCGCGCTTGCGAGAGGCGCTCGAGGAGTCGCCTGATGCGCGCGCGATCGCTGCGCTTGCCGCGCAGTTGGGTTCCGGCACGGTCGCGACGGTGGTCGGCTACGATCCCGAGAACGTCTCGCGAACGGTGACGATCGATCGCGGTTCCGTGGCCGGCGTCAAACTCGACGACGGCGTGATCGATGACGACGGTGTCGTCGGTCGGGTCGTCAACGTCGAGCCGTTGAGCAGCACGGTGTTGCTCGTGACCGACGGCGCGAGTAAGCTCCCGGCCGTCGTGCAGCGCGGCCGCTGGTGGGGCATCGCCACCGGAACCAGCAGCGCCATACGGCTCGAATACGTGTCGCAGGACGCGAAGCTTCGCCTCGGTGACGCGGTCGTGACCGGTGAAGGCCGCTCGTTCCACGCCGGCTTTGAGATCGGAGTGGTCACGCGGATCGATCACCCCGAAGGCGCACTCTATCAAACGGCGGTCGTGACGCCGTCGGTCGCGTTCGGCCGGCTCGCGCACGTCGTCGTGCTGGCGCGTTAGTGGGTCGCTCGCCCGCCGACGTCGCGCGGACGCGCGCGCTCTGGACGGCGAACAAACCCGGCGAAACTGCGGCTCCGGCCTACGTGCCCGACCCGCCGGCCTGGTGGCAGGCTGGGCTCGCGCTCGCGGCTGCGTTGCTCGTCCAGACGTCGCTCGCCGCGCACCTGCAGTTTCGCGGCGCTACGATCTCGTTCGTGACGCTGATCGTCGCCTGGTACGCCGTGCGCACGGGATCGCTGCGCGGCCTGACCTTCGGTCTGATCGCCGGCGCCTGCGAAGACGCGCTTGCCGGCTCGACGGGCGCGGCTTGGACCTTCGCGACGGGACTCGTCGGCCTCGCGTGCGGGCGGTTCTGCGGAACGTGGTTCGCCGATACGCGCCTCGCGCTGATCCCCGGAGCGGCCGTCGCCACGTTCCTGCGTTACTGCGCGTTCGCGGTAGCGATGCAGCTCGAAGGTCGCCCGATTCCGCTACCGCTCGCGCATCTCCATGCCGCATTCTGGCAGAGCGCGCTCGACGCACTGGTCGCGTTCGCCGTCTTGCAAACCATACCGCGCTTGGGAGGCTCTCGTGCGCACCGTCGCTGAAGCGCCGCGCCCGTTTCCGCGCGGGACTTGGCGCATCGTCGTGTTCGCGCTCGGCCTGCTCGTGGCGCTCGCGCTGTTGATCGCGCGCTTGACGCAAGTCCAACTGCTCGAAGGGGCGCGCTACGCGGCCGCGGCCCGCGCGAACCAAATCCGGCGCATTCCGGTCGCGGCGCCGCGCGGCCGCATCTACGACCGCAACGGCGTCGTCCTCGTTCGCAGCCGTCCCTCGTTCGTGTGCGCGATGATCCCGAGCGACGTGCACGACATCGGCGCCACGATGCACCAGCTTGCGGAGGTGCTGGCCGTTCCCGAGACGCTGCTCTGGCAGCGCCTGCTCCATCATCGCGGCATCAACTACGCCAGTTTCGACGAAGTCGCGGCCTACGAACCCTACGGACCGATCGTCCTGGCGAGCGATCTCACCAGCACGCAAATGGCGCGCTTGGCGGAATCGCAAGATCAGTTGCCGGGCCTGGACCTCGAGGCCCAACCCGTCCGCGACTATCCCTATCACCAACTCGGCTCGCACTTTTTCGGCTACGTCGGGCAAATCACCGAAGACGAATTCCAAGCCTTGCACTCCAAAGGCTACACCCCGAACGACGTGATCGGGAAGGACGGGCTCGAAGAACACTACGACGCTTATCTGCGCGGTCGCCCCGGAGGCGATCTGATCGAAGTGAACGCGCAGGGCCAGCTCGTGCGGCGCCTCGGGCCCGTCGACCCGGTGCCCGGCGACAGCCTCGTCCTCTCGATCGACTGGCGGATCCAGCAGCTCGCCGAATCCGCGCTACGCGATCAGTTGGCCGCTACCGCGAAGCTGCGCGGGCATCCGCTCGCGGGCGCGGTCGTGGCGATCGACCCCTCCGACGGCGGCGTGCTCGCGCTCGCGTCCTATCCGAACTTCGATCCCAACGACTTCACCAACGGCATCAAAGAGTCGAAATTCAAACGCTACCTCAACGATGCACTGCACCCGCTCTACGATCGCGCGATCGGCGCGGCCACGCCGACCGGTTCCACCTTCAAGATGGTAACCGGAAGCGCGGCGCTGACGAGCGGCGTCATCGGAGAAGATCAAGTCCTATACGATTCCGGCGCCTGGAACTGCCACGGCGTAACCTTCCGCGACATCGCCGCCGGGGGCCTGGGCACGACCGATTTCATCCACGCGCTGGCGGCATCGTCGGACGGCTACTTCTACCAGCTCGGCTACCGCTTGGGCCACACGCGCCTGCGCTACTTTGCGACCCAGTACGGCTTGGGGAAAACGCTCGGCATCGACATCCCGGGGGAATATCCCGGCAACTGGCCGACCAACGCCTGGTCGATGAAGGTCTACGGCTTGCCGCTCGAGCCGAGCGACGTTTGTCAGCTCGCGATCGGGCAGGGTGCGATGCAAGCCACCCCGTTGCAGATGGCCAACATCGCGGCCACCGTCGTCAACGGCGGCACGCTGTTCGCTCCGCACTTGGTCGAGGCGATCCGCAACCCGCAAGGGATCATCGTCAAGCGCTTCGATCACCAGATCATTCGGCACGTACCGGTCAGCGCGGAGTCTCTGCGTGAGGTTCGCGCGGGCATGGACCAAGTGACCAAACCCTGGGGAACCGCGTACGGCGAAGACGTGCCGGGCGTGCCGTTCGGCGGCAAGACGGGCACGGCGGAAACCGACGGCGGCAACGGGCCGAACACGACCTGGTTCGTAGCCTACGCGCCCTCCGCGCACCCGAAGATCGCGATCGCCGTGTTCATGGAACGCTCCGGCGGCTACGGCGCCAACACCGCGGCCCCGGTCGCGCGCCGCATCATCGCCGGCTACTTTCACAAGAAACTGCCGGAATAAGGCGCGACGGCGCGAAGGGCTCCCGCATGATCGCCCATGAGATTCGGCCTTCGGCCGCCGCCCAGCGGATTTTCGGCGAAGGCGCCTTCGAGGCGCTGGCGCGCGCACGCGAACTGGAAGCGCAAGGTCACGACGTCATTCACCTCGAGGTCGGCGAACCCGACTTCAACACGCCCGAACACGTCAAGCGCGCCGGCATCGCCGCAATCGAGCACGACGCGACCCACTACTCCCCCTCGGCCGGCATCGCACGGCTACGCGACGCGATCGCCGATTACGCCGCGCGCTTCCGCGGCCTGCCGCCCTACAGCCGCGACGAAGTCGTCGTCAGCCCCGGCCTCAAACCGATGATCTGGAACGTCATGTGCGCGCTCCTCGATCCCGGCGACGAAGTCGTCTTCGCCGACCCGGCTTACCCGTCGTACGCGAGTTGCGCGGCGTATCTGCAAGCGAAGGCCGTCCCCGTTCCGCTGCATGAGTCGGCCGATTTCCGGCTCGATCTCGACGAACTCGCCGCGAACGTCAGCGATCGCACGAAACTTCTCATCCTCAACTCGCCGCAGAATCCGACCGGCGGCGTCCTGACCCGCGGCGACCTCGAACGCATCGCGGAACTCGCGATCCGGCACGACGTGACCGTGCTCGCCGACGAAATCTACAGCCGCAACCTCTACGACGGAAGCTTCGCATCGATCGCGCAGTTCGACGGGATGCGCGAACGCACGATCCTGCTCGACGGCTTTTCCAAGGCCTACGCGATGACCGGCTGGCGGCTCGGCTACGGCGTGATGCCCGCATCGATTGCAAAGATCGTCGCGCTGGTCGGACAAAACAACTACTCGTGCACGGCCGCCTTCGTCCAGGAGGCCGGCGTCGCCGCGCTCGAAGGCCCCGACGAACCGGTCCGCGCGATGGTGGACGAGTTCCGCACGCGCCGCGACGTCATCGTCGCGGGGCTCAACTCGCTGCCGGGCGTCAGCTGCCGCACGCCGCTCGGCGCTTTCTACGCCTTCCCCAACGTCAGCGCGATCACGCGCGACGATCGCCGGCTCGCTTCGTTCATCTTGGAAGAGGCGTACGTCGCCGCCCTCGGCGGCTCGTGCTTCGGCGAAGCCGGCCGCGGCTACATGCGCTTCTCCTACGCCAACTCGCTCGAAGCCATCGAGAGCGCGATCGAACGGATGCGCGTGGTCCTGCCGCGCTTCAGCTAGGCCTTACGACAGCTCCATCGCCGCTTTCACGTCGGCGATCGTCCCGCGTGCGACGGCGCGTGCTTTTTCCGCCCCTTCGTCCAGAATCGTAGCGACCGCGCTCGGATCGAGCGCGGCTCGCCGCTCGCGTAACGGCCGCAACAGCGCGTTGACGGCCTCCGCGCACTCGGCCTTGCAATCGACGCAGCCGAGCGCGCCCGACCGGCAGGTCTCGCCGATCTCGGGTACGCGCGGAACGTTGACGATCTCGTGCAGCTTGAAGACCGGGCAGATTTCGGGCCGCCCCGGATCGTGGCGCCGAATCTTGAGCGGATCCGTCACCATCGAGCGCACGCGCTTGAGCGTGGTGTTCTCGTCGTCGGCCAGGTCGATCGTGTTGCCGTACGATTTCGACATCTTACGGCCGTCCGTGCCGAGCACCTCGGGGAATTCCGACAGCGTGCCCTGCGGTTCGACCAGCGTCGTGCCGTAGAGGTGATTGAAGCGGCGCACGACTTCGCGGCCGAATTCGAGGTGCGAGAGCTGGTCCTTGCCGACGGGCACCGTGTCCGCGCGTACGATCGCGATATCCACCAGCTGCATCAGCGGATAGCCCAAGAACCCGTAGGTCGAAATATCGTGCCCGAGCGCGGCGATTTGATCCTTGAACGTCGGTACGCGCTGCAGCCAGCCCAGCGGAACCGTCATCGACAGCAGCAAGTGCATCTCGGAGATCTGCGGCACGTGCGATTGCACGTACAGCGTGGAGCGCTGCGGATCGATGCCCGCCGCGAGCCAGTCGAGCACCATCTCGCGAATGTTCGGCCCGATCTCGGCGCTGCGTTCGTAGGCCGTCGTCAACGCGTGAAGGTCCGCGACCTCGTAAAAGGTTTCGTTCGCGTGCGAATACGCGACCCACGGCGCGAGCGCGCCGACGAGATGCCCCAGATGCAGTTTCCCGGTCGGACGCATGCCGGACATGATGCGGCGCCGCCGCGGCGCTACGCCCTCTGGTTGCACGAGTCCTCACTCTTCATCGCCGGCTCAGAATGCGACGCGCATGCCCCCGAACTCTACCGCATTCGCAAAACGATCGCGTACGAACGCGCGGCCTTCGGCGATCGCATCGCGCAAGCTCGAACCGTTCGCGAGCCCGGCCGCGATCCCGCAGGCCAAAAGACAGCCGCTGCCCCGCAAGTCGCCGGCCAGCCGCGGCCCGTCGTATCGCACCGTCCCGAGGCCGTCGACGAGCACGTCGGTCGCGCCGGACTGCAGGTGACCGCCCTTGACGAGCGCGGCCGCCGCGCCGCGGGCAAACAGCACCTGGGCCGCGCGCTCCATGCCGGCGACCGTCTGGGCCTCGGCCCCGCCGGTGAGGCGCGCGGCCTCGAGCAGATTCGGCGTGACGAGCGCCACGTGCGGCAGCAGCGCGCGCGCGATTTCGGCGACGACCTCGCCGTCGACGAAGCTCCCGCCGCCGGTTGGCCCGAACACCGGATCGTAGATCGCGGGAACGCGCGAGCTGCGCACGTGGTCCGCCACGACGCGCACGGTCGCCGCGTCGAGCAGCGCCCCGATCCGATACACGCTGACGCCCGCACCCGCCAGCGCCGCAAACTGCGCCGCCAGCACCTCCGGCGTGACCGCCTGCACCGCGTGGACGCCCCTGGCGTCCTGCGCGGTGACGCCCGCGACCACCGTCACCGGCCGCACGCCGCACGCGGCCAGCGCCCGGATGTCGAGCCCTACGCCCGCCGCATTCCAGGGGTCGCTGCAGCCGATCGAAGCGACGACCGCGCTCACGCCGCGACCGCGCGCCAGCGCATCACGAGTTCGGCCGCCAGCGCTTGCGGATCCGCCGCGCGCGCAAACGCCGACGCGACCGCGGCCATCCGCGCACCGCTGCGCGCCACATCGTCTAGGTTCGCGGAATCGATGCCACCGATCGCCACCACCGGCAAGCGGGTGGCCGCGACCACCGCCCGCAGCCCCGCTGCCCCAATCGCCGGGCCCGCATCCGCTTTCGTCGTCGTCGCCGCAAACGGCCCGGTCCCCACGTAGTCGGCCCCGAACGCTGCGGCCACGAGCGCCTCTTGCGCGACCCCGCACGAGACCCCGAACAAACGCCCCCCGAGTCGCCGCCGCAACTCGCCCACGTCGCGGCCCACCAAATCTTCCTGCCCCGCGTGCCAGCCGTCTGCCTCGAGCGCCGCCTCAAAATCGTCGTTCACGATCAGCGCCGCCCCCTGGGCGCGCGTCCGCAAGTGCATCGCGCGCACGACCTCGCGCTCCACCCCAGCCTTTGCCCGGTACTGCACGACCCGCACGCCGCCCGCCAGCAGCGCCTCCAGCAGCTCGAGCGGCCGCTCCGTCAAGCCCGGGTCCACGATCGCGTAAATCCCAACCAGCATTTCAAGCTCACTCTTTGGGGCGAGCCCGACAAACTCCCTAAGCTCCGCCTTTGCGGCAGACCTGCCGGCGCGCTGGACGTGCACAAGTCGTGCGGCGCCGCCACGCGACAGGCCCCGCTACCAGAATGGTAAGCGGGGCCTGCACTACGAGTGAGCGCCGTTCCGCGCTCCGACTACGGCGACTGGGAAACGATAACCGTGTGAGCGCCGATCACGCCGCTCGGCACCGATGTCGCCTGAATGAGCAGACAGTACGGCGCCGTAACGCCGGGAACGGGTCCGACAAACACTTCGGTCGCGGTCTGGGCTGCGGTCATGATGGTGAAACCCGGATAGAGCGTCGATGCCACGCCCGATCCGCCTTGCTGAAGGATCGGCACCGCCGGGGTCACTGCTGGTTTCGCGGGACACGACTTGAAGCCGCTCGGCGCCGGTCCCACCTTGTAGGTCGAAATGCTAGTTGGGTCGGTCAGCGGGTTGACGAAGCGGCCGGCCCAGGTGAAGGTCGCGTTGGGAACGATGTTCGGGTTGTTTGTGCCGCCGTAGTAGGCCACCGCCGAGATCAGCAGCGGCGAATAGCCGCCCGGGGCGACTTCGAAATCGTTGACTTGGCCCGAGGCGCCGGCGTACATGACGACCCCGGTGGCGGACGAATACGATGAGCTGAGCAGGCCAGAACCCGCACAAGCAGTTACCAAAGCTAGCCCGCAAGCGGCGAGCATCGAAAGAGCGAGACGACGCATACGAAACTCCCGTTGGAACACGAGAAAGCGCTCGGCGGACTTCAAAAGTTACGCCGCCGATACGAGACGGCGCTTAACCCCGGCACCGGCCGTATCCTCCGTCACGCCGGGCAGGCGAGCCCGGCCCCCAGGCGGGTTCAGGAAGGCAGGGTGTAGGCCGGCAGCGGGATTTCGAAGGGGGCGTCGGCACCGTCGTCGAGCGCCGGCGCGAACGTCAGGCTCAGGCTCTTGGGCGTGAAACGGTCGGGCGTCAAGAAGGTCATCAGGCCGGTATATTGGGCGTTCGGAGCGAGCCTCAAGCCGGTGTAGAGGGTCTTGTCCGTCAGGCCCGGATAGCGTGAGGCGATCGCCGGATAGGATTTGCCGTTCTGGTCGCGCAGCACGGTACGCCCGTACGGCAGCAGCGTGACCGTCGTATCGCCCCGGTTGGCAAAGCTCGCGACGACTTCGATTCGGCCCGTGTAGAACGATAGCTTGCGCACCGCGATCTGGACGCCGTTCACGGTTGCGTTCAGATCCGCCGGCGCCAGCGCCCGCCAGGGATGGAACGGGTCTTTGATGGCCAGCCCTTGCGGCGCGCGCACGATCCCGTAGGCCACCTTTGCGGTGGCTTTACCCGGCGATTGCACGCGCTGGTCGAAGAACTCGATGCGCTCCGAAACGAGCGCCACCGTTCCGAGCTTGTCCGATTTGGAACTCACGATCGTGAACCCATCGAGCTTCAGCCGATCCGCGGCAAAGATCGACGCGTAGTTCGCGCTCGAGCGAAAGTATTTCCGATCGGTCGGCGACAACAAAGCAAACGCCGTGTCGTAGCGGCCGGCCACGAGCGCGCTCAGATAGCGTTGCAAGATCGAGCGCTGCGCGACGCCGAGAGCGGCCCCGGCGCTCGCCGGAACAAGAGCTGCACAGGCCGCAATCCACAGGCTAAGCATACGAAGTCGTTTCATGGTGCCTCAGGTGCGACGATATCGAGGATGCGGTTGAGATCGTCGTCGCCGGCGTAGCGCACTTCGATCTTGCCGCCGGTGACCCCGGGCACGAGCGTAACGGGCGAAGCGAGCGCGTAACGCAAGCGGGCTTCGACCGCTTCCAGATCGGGCGACTTCGAGCGCGCGCTCCCGCTCTTGCGCGCGGAGGCCGGCGCTTTGCGGCGCTCGCCCAGGCGTTCGACGTCACGTACCGACAGGCCGTCGCGAACGATGCGCGCGGCGATCTCCTCGCGCACTGCGGGATCGAGCGCCAGCAGCGCCTTCGCATGACCAAAAGTAATTAGGCCGTCGCGCAGCTTCGCCTTCAGCGAGTCCGACAGCCCGAGCAGCCGCAGGGCGTTGGTTACGGCGGGCCGGCTCTTCCCGATGCGCTCGGCCAAGCGCTCTTGGGTGAAGCCGTACTTGTCGATCAGGTGCTGGAACCCCATCGCCTCTTCGATCGGATCGAGATCCTCACGCTGCAGGTTTTCGACTACCGCGAGTTCGAGGCTCGAGCGATCGTCGGCCTCGCGCACGATGGCCGGAATCGTTTCGAGCTGCGCGGCCGCGGCCGCGCGCCAGCGCCGTTCGCCCGCGATCAGTTCGAAGCCCGACCCCGGCGCGCGCAGCGGCCGAACGATGATCGGAACGAGCACGCCGAGTTCCCGAATACGCTTCCAATTCGGCCAGGGCGCTAGCCGCAAAACGCTTGCGCGGCTGTTGCGGGCTGGGCCGGATCGCGTCGATCCGAATCTGGGTCAATCCGCTTTCGGCCGCGGGCATCACTTCGCCCAGCAACGCGTCGAGGCCACGACCCAAACCACGCCTGGGAGCGCTCACCCCTCGCTCCTCACGTGCCGCTGACCTCGCGCGCCAGCGCCAAGTAGGCTTGCGCACCACGGCTCTTGACGTCGAAGAGCGCGACCGGCTTCCCGAA
>Ga0302314_10005545_pt1 | contig 22997 bp, 26 predicted proteins | sample III_Palsa_N2_3_FD_200533 | JGI IMG/M metagenome (GOLD analysis project Ga0302314, IMG submission 200533) | Peat permafrost microbial communities from Stordalen Mire near Abisko, Sweden - III_Palsa_N2_3 | ecosystem: Environmental > Terrestrial > Soil > Palsa > Peat permafrost | place: Sweden... | reverse complement strand
GGACTTGAAGCGACGTCCGGCGCTTGACGCACGGCGGCGTCTCCGGCGCCATCAGTCGCTCGACGAGCGACTGAGGACATCCCGATGATCGAAGCCTCCTGCCATTGCGGCGGCGTCCGGTTCGCGGTGGAGACCGCGCCTGAAGACGTCAACGCCTGCAACTGCTCCATCTGTCGCCGCTACGGCGCGCTCTGGGGCTATTACCAGCGATCCGAGGTCAGGTTCGCGGCCGACAATGGGCCGACCGACATCTACATGTGGGGCGACCGCGAGCTGGAGTTTCACCGTTGCCGTAGCTGCGGCTGCGTCACGCACTGGTCGTCCCTCGACCGCGCCTATGAGCGCATGGGGGTGAATGCGCGGCTGATGTCGCCGGAGGTGGTTGGCGCCATCCCGGTACGACACGGCGACGGCGCCTCGATGTAGGCCGTCTGACGCCAGATCACACACTCTAAGCGGTTTCGTCTTGCCGCGAGCCAGAGTCCGGCTGAGGTTGCTCAGGCAATCGGAGCCGATGGGGAATTGATGGCGGCGGCGGGGGCGTTGGAGACTGGGTCCGCCGTCGCGCCGGCAACGGCGCTGGGGTCGGCGACGCGTCTGAGGATCATCCTCTATTTCGGCGGCCTGTTGGTCCTGATGGGTTCCCCGAGAGCGTCATCAACATCCCGATCAGCTTCTTTTTGAAGAACAAGCTGCATCTGGCGGCGCACCAGATAGCCATCTTCGGGCTGATCTCGACGATCCCGATGTATTTCGCCGTGGTGTTCGGCTTCGTGCGCGATGTCTGGAGCCCGTTCGGCCGTGGCGACCGGGGTTTCGTCATGACCTTCGGGATGTTGGGCGCCGGGCTCTGCGCCGGCTTCGCCTTCGCTCCACCGGTCTATGCGACCTTCCTGGCCGCGGCGCTGATCCTTTCGGCCTGTTTCCTGTTCATCCGCAGCGCGCTCAGGGGCCTGATCGGGACCATCGGTCAGCAGCAAGCCATGTCGGGCCAGGTCTCCGCCGCGGTCAGCGCCTTCGAGACCATACCGGCTGTGGTGGGGCTGATGGCCGGCGGCCTGCTCTCAAGCCTGCTCGAGGGCGACAAGGCCGCCAGCGGCGCCCACATCCTTTTCCTGATCGGCGGCGGCATACTGGCGGTGATCGCGGTCTATGGGCTGCTCAAGCCGCGCGCGGTGTTCGACAATATCCGTCGTGAGCGCGAGGCGGGCGAGCCGCTCATTAAAGACCTCAAGCGGCTGGTGCGGCATGCGCCGATCTATCCGGCGTTGCTGATCTGGCTGCTCTGGCAATTCGTGCCGGGCCTGGGCACGCCGCTGCAATACTTCCTGCAGGACACGCTGAAGTTCAGCGACGCCCAATACGGCGTCTGGTTCGCGCTTTATTTCGTCGGCGGCATGCCCGGCTTCATCCTCTATGGATATCTCTGCCAGCGGTTCACCCTCCGCACGCTCATGATCGGCGGCACGCTGCTGGCGCTGCCGATGATGCTGCCGCTCCTGATCATCCATCAGAAGATCGCCGCCATGGCGGTCGCCGGCATGATGGGCGCGTTCGGGGGGCTGGCCGGCGCGGCCTTTTTCGACCTGATCATCCGCTCGTGTCCGAAGGGGCTGCAAGGCTCGATGTTGATGGCGGCGGCCGGCGCGCTCGCCATCGATGGCCAGCTCGGCAATCTCCTCGGCACCACGCTTTTCGACCACTTCCACAACTTCACCGTCTGTGTGGTGGCGATGACCATAACCAATGCGCTGATCCTGCCCGCCATCCTGCTCGTGCCGGGGCGCCTGATCGCCACACCCGATGCCGTCGCGCCGCCCGCCGCGCCCGATCTGGGCGAGCCGGAGCCAGTCATCGTGCCGGCCATATGAGCGTGGCGAGCGCCGTTATGTCCCGCGCCGCCGCGCCTCATTGCCCGACCGCGCGGGCGCCGCTAGCGTGCCCCAGGCTCGGGCGTCGGCCCTGAGTCACGCAGGGGCGGGGAGTTAAGCCATATGGCGGGTATCGGGGGCATTTTTCGGCGCAAGTCGGTCGCCCAAATCCAGGCGGAGCATGAGCATGGCGAGCTGAAGCGGTCGCTGGGCGCGCTGAACCTCGTCCTGCTCGGCATAGGCTGCATCATCGGCACCGGCATCTTCGTCCTGACCGGCCACGCCGCGGCCGAATGGGCCGGGCCGGGCATCATGATCTCCTTCGTCATCACCGGCCTGCTCTGCGCCTTCGTGGCGCTTTGCTATGCCGAGCTGGCCTCGGCGCTGCCGGTGTCGGGATCTGCCTATTCCTACAGCTACGCCTCGATGGGCGAGGGCGTGGCCTGGATCATGGGCCTGCTGCTGCTGCTGGAATACGGCCTGGCGGCCTCGACCGTGGCGGTCGGCTGGTCGGGCTACGTGATCAGCCTGCTGCACGACATGCACATCTCAATCCCGCTGGCGCTGACCGCCGCGCCGGGGCCGATCAAGGTCGCCGGCGTCGTGGTCGGGCACGGGATCATGAACCTGCCGGCCATTATCGGCATCGTTGCGGTGACCGCGCTCCTGGTGGTCGGCATCACAGAGACCGCCAGAGCCAACAACATCATCGTTTTCATCAAGTTGGCGGTGGTGCTGGCCTTCATCATCGTCTGCTCGCGCTTCGTACACCCGGCGCTGTGGCATCCGCTGGTGCCGGCCGAGGTTCCGGCCCCGCCGCCGGGCACGCCGATGGACCTGCCGCATCAGGTCGGCCGGGCGCTCATGGATGTCATCACCGGCAAGAAAAGCTCGCACTACGGACTTGGCGGCGTCATCCACGGCGCGGCGGTGATCTTCTTCGCCTACATCGGCTTCGAGGCGGTCTCGACGGCCGGCGCGGAGTCGAAGAACCCCGGCCGCGATATGCCGATCGGCATCCTGGGCGCGCTGGTCATCTGCACCATCCTCTACATCGCCACCTCGGCGGTGCTGGTCGGGATCGTGCCCTACGCCTCGCTGGACGGCCCGGCGCCGATCGCCACGGCGGTCGACCAGATCGGCATGCCCTGGTTCGCGGTGCTGGTGAAGATCGGCGCCATCGCCGGCCTCTCCAGCGTCATGCTGGTGCTGCTCTACGGCCAGACGCGCATCTTCTACACCATGTCCCGCGACGGGCTTTTGCCCTCGTCCCTGGCGGTGGTGCACAAGCGGTTCAAGACGCCGTGGATCAACACCATCATCGTCGGACTGACCGCGGTCGGCGCGGCGGGGTTCCTGTCGCTGGACACCCTGTCGGACCTGACCAATGTTGGCTCGCTCGCCGCCTTCGCCATCGTCTGCATCACGGTGATCTATCTGCGCGTCTCCGCGCCTGGGATGGCGCGGCCGTTCCGCACGCCGCTCTTCCCGCTGACACCGATCCTGGGCGCGCTCATGTGTCTCTTCCTGTTGATGAGCCTGATGGCGATCCCAACCACCCGCAACTTCTTCCTGGTCTATCTGGCGGTCGGCATCGTGCTCTACTTCGCCTACGGCATGCGCAATTCGAAACTCGGCAAGGGCGTAACCGTGGAGGGCCACGAAGCCGAGCCCTTGGAATTGCCGGGCGGCGAGGAGCCTTAGGTCGCGGCGTAGATCATGATGCCGGTCGCCACGGCCAGGTTCAGGCTGTCGGCGCGGCCGCGCATGGGGATTTTGACGTTGAGGTCGCAGATGGCGGCGAGGTCGGGGCTCAGGCCGGCCTGTTCGGGACCCATCAGGATCAGGGTCGGGCGCTTGTAGTCCGCCGCGCGGTAGTCGGCCGTAGCGCTGAGCAGGGTGCCGACCACCGAGCCGGGCCAGGCGGCCCGCCAGGCGATGAACTCGGCCGCCGTCGCACGGTACAGGGGCGTTGCGAAGACCGAGCCCATGGTCGCGCGCACCGCCTCGACCGAATAGGGATCGCAGGTCTCGCCGACCAGGATGACGCCGCCGACGCCGGCCGCGTCGGCCGTGCGCACGATGGTTCCGAGATTTCCGGGGTCGCGGATGGCCTCCAGCGCCACCCAGCAGGTGGCCGAGGCCGGGTCCAGTTGGTGCAGCCGGGCGAATTGCTGCTCGAACACGGCGACCACGGTCTGCGGGTTGTCGCGGCGGGAGATCTTTTCCAGGATGGCGCGGCTGACCTCGACCACGTCGCCGCCGGCCGTCTTCGTGGCGTCGGCCGCGCGCCGCAGCAGCGGCTGGCTTGCCGCCTCGGGGCCGTAGAGCAGGATTTTTGGGGTGTGGCCGAGATCGAGCGCCTCGGTGGTCAGCTTCAGGCCCTCGGCGAGGAAGAGACCGGTCTCCTCGCGTTCCTTGCGCATATGCAGGGCCCGCACCGCCTTGACGGTCGGGTTGGTCAGCGAGGTCACCTGCCGCGCGTTCATGTCGCGCTCCAGCGGGCGAAGAAGGACAGGCCGACGCCGCGATCGCCGCTGTCTTCCATCAGGGCCAGCTCGCCCCAGTCGATGCGGCCGCCGCGGGTCGCCATGGCGTCGCCGAGCAGGCTGGCCAGCGAGAGCCCCGATACCCGCTCGGCATAGGCGTTGAGGATCAGGAAGGAGGCGTCGGGCGAGAGCAGGCCGATGCAGAGACTGAGCAGCTCCGGCAGGTTCTCGAACAGCTTCCAGACCTCGCCATTCGGGCCGCGGCCGTATTTCGGCGGATCGAGGATGATGCCGTCGTACAGCACGCCGCGCCGGGCCTCGCGCTGCACATAGCGGCGGGCGTCTTCGCAGATCCAGCGGATCGGCCGGTCGGTCAGGGCGGAGAGCTCGGCGTTCTCCCGCGCCCAGCCGATGGCCTTTTTCGAGGCGTCGACATGGGTGACCGCCGCGCCCGCCGCGGCGCAGACCAGGCTGGCCACGCCGGTGTAGCCGAACAGGTTCAACACCCTCGCGCCGGGCCTTGGACGGAGATGTGCATCCAGCCAGGACCAATTGGCCGCCTGCTCAGGAAAAAAACCCAGATGGCGAAAGGCGGTGAAGCGGCCGAGGAACTTCACATCGCCCCAGCCCATCGGCCAGGCGTCCGGGGCGGCGCGGGTGTAACGCCATCGGCCGGCTTCGTCCTCGTCCGAGGGGTCGAACACCGCGTCTGCGCCGTCCCATACATTGGCGTCTAACCGTGGCCGCCAAAGGCATTGCGGCTCCGGGCGCACCAGCGAATAGGGGCCGCAACGCTCAAGCTTGCGGCCATCGCCGCTGTCGACCAGGCCGTAGTCGGTCCAGCCGCCGGCGCGCGCCACCAGCGGCGCTTCGGCGAGCAGGGGAGGGGTGATGGCGCCCATATCCAGGCCTTACGCGGGCAAGGCGCGTTGCGTCCAGTCCATGGCCGACTTGCGACATTTCTGTGATTACCGTTTAGTAATGCTCGAGTCCAAAGCTGGGGAACGCCGCCGATGACGATGACGCTCACCAAACCGCCCCGTTCGGCCCGCAAGGCCAAGGGGGACGGCCATTTGCGCCGCGCCGAAATCCTGCAGGCCGCCGAACGGATTTTCGTTCGCGATGGTTATCAGGGCGCGACCATACGCAAGATCGCCGAGGAGGTCGGGGTCTCCTCGACCGCGCTCTATATGCACTTCCGCGACAAGGACGAGATCCTGCTGGAAATCTGTGAGGGGGCGGTGGCCACGCTGCTGGCCAGCAACAGCGACATTTCCGACCGGCCCATCGATGCGGTCAGCCGCGTGCGGCAGATGCTCGAGGCCTATATGCGCTTCGGGCTGCAGAACCCGAACACCTATCGCCTGACCTTCTGCTCGTCGCCCGGCCAGATCTCGGCGATCCGCCACGAGGTGGCCGCCGACCTGGGCGCGCGCTGCTACGACCGCTTCATGAGCGCCGTGGCCGGCATCGCCGCCGAGGGGCGCCTGCGGGTCGGCGACGCCGATTCCGCCGCCCACACCCTCTGGGCCGCCTGCCACGGCCTGGTCTCATTGCGCACCGGCGGCCACAGCAAGGCCGACAAGTGCGACGACGAGACCCTGATGGCCTTGATGCTGGACAGCCTGTTCAACGGCCTGGTCATCGACTGACAAGGGGATGGCCGGCGTCCGGGCGCTTGCGGCCCTAATCCTCGCCGCCGCGAGCCTCGCCGGCCCCGTCGTCGCCGCTCGGCCGCGCGTCTTCTCGCTCGACCAGTGCGCCGACCAGTTCGTGTTGGCGCTCAGCCCGCGTGACGACATCGTCGGCCTGTCGCCACGGGTCGGCGACCGCGATTCCTATCTGCGGAATTTGAGTGTCGGCCTGCCGCGTCGGCGCGGCTCGCCCGAGGCGATTTTGGCCGCCCGTCCGGACGTGGTGGTGCGCTATTGGGGCGGCGATCCGGGCCTGGTCCGGACCATCGAGCGCCGGGGCGCGGCGGTGGTGCAGATCGACGAGGCGAGCGATTTCGCCGGGGTGCGGGCGAACGTCCGAAAGGTGGCGGCGTCGCTTGGCCAATCGCCGCGCGGCGAGGCCCTTATCCAGCACATGGACGCCCAGATCCGCGCCGCCGGCGCTGGCCGCGGCCAGAGTGCGCTCTACATGACACCGGGGGGCGTCACCGCGGGTCCGGGCACATTGGTCGATGCGATCCTGACCGCGGCCGGGTATCGCAACCTGGCGACCGCGCCGGGTTACAGCACCGTGCCGGTCGAGCGGCTGGTGCTGAACCCGCCCAACGCCTTCGTGCTCGGCTTCTTCGACAGCGCCTATCTGGCCGGCCAGCACTGGTCGGCGGGCGGCAACCGCGTGCTGCGCGATCTGGTCCGCCAGCGGACGGTCGCCAGCCTGGACGACAGCCTGCTGGGCTGCCCGGCCTGGTACGCCGGCGATGCGGTTCAGGCCCTGGCCGCCGCTCGGAGCCGGCCATGAAGTCGGCCGCGTTTATCGGCGGGCTGGCTCTGATCCTGCTCGTCCTGCTCGGGCTGGGCGTCGCCCTCGGCGAAACCCAGCTCAGCCTTGGGCAGTATCACCAGGCGTTTTTCGATCCCGGATCGGCGCCGGGCGAGGTGCTATGGGGCCTGCGTGGCCCCCGCGTGGTCGCTGCCGCCGTCGTCGGCGCGGCCCTCGGGCTCGCCGGCGCGGTCATGCAGGGCCTGTTGCGCAATCCGCTGGCCGAGCCAGGCGTGCTTGGCGTCTCCGGCGCGGCGGGCCTGGGCGCGGCGGTGTCGATCACCGCGGGTCTGGCGGTCATTCCCGGGGCGATCGAGGCCGGCGCCCTGGCCGGGGCGCTAATCGCCGGCGGCATGATTGTGGTCGCCGCCGTGCGGTTTCGCGAGCCGGAGACGCTGATCCTGTTCGGGGTGGCGCTGTCGGCCTTCGCCGGCGCCCTGACCGCCCTGGTGTTCAACCTCTCGCCCTCGCCGATCACCACCAGCGAGGTCTTGACCTGGCTGATGGGCTCGGTCGCCAACCGCGACTGGAGCGACATCGCTTGGGCCCTGGTTCCGATGGCGGTCGGGGCGGGACTCTGCGCCTATGCCAGCCGCGCCCTGGTCATGCTGACCCTGGGCGAGGAGACCGCGGCGCTGTCGGGCCTGCCCATGGCGCGGATGCGGGCGGCGGCCCTGGCCGGCGCGGCCCTGCTGACCGGTGCGGCCGTGGCGATGGCCGGGGTGATCGGCTTTGTCGGGCTGGCCGCGCCGCATACCGTGCGCTGGGGCGTCGGCGGCGATCCGGGACGGGTGCTGGTCCCCTCGGCCCTGTCCGGGGCCTGCCTCGTCGTCGCCGCCGACCTGATCGGCCGCATCGTGCCCAGCGAGGTCGAGCTGAAACTCGGCGTGCTCACCGCCCTGTTCGGCGCGCCGCTGTTCGCCCTGATCGCCTGGCGCGCGGCGCGGAGCTGGCGGGCATGAGCGAATTGCTGCGATTGGAGGCGGCGAGCGTCAGCCTGGATGGCCGCACCGTTCTGGACGGCGTCGACCTGACCGTATCCGCCGGCGAACTGGTCGGCGTGCTGGGCCCCAATGGCGCCGGCAAGACCACGCTGCTGCGTGCGGCGCTGGGTTTGAGCCGGCTGACCGGCGGCCGGGCGCTGCTGTCCGGCGAGGACGTCGCGGACCTAAGCCCCGATCGTCGCGCCGCCCTGGCGGCCTATCTGCCGCAGGAGCGTCGGCTGGCCTGGAGCCTGGCGGCCTGGCGAATCGCCGCGCTCGGCGCCGTCGACCGGGCGCCGGCCGTGGCGCGGGAGGCGGCGTTGCGAGCGCTGGAGCGGGTGGAGATGTCGGGCCTGGCCGAGCGCGGCGTCTTGGATATGTCCGGCGGCGAGCGGGCGCGGGTGTTGCTGGCGCGGCTTTTGACCACCCGTGCGCCGCTGCTGATCGCCGACGAGCCGGTGGCGGGGTTGGATGTCGAGGCGCAGTTCCACACGCTGGACCTGTTGCGCGAAGAGGCGCGGGACGGCCGCGCCGTCGTCGTCACCCTGCACGACCTGACCCTGGCCGCTCGGGCCTGCGACCGGCTGGTCATCGTCGATCACGGCCGGATCGTCGCGGATGGCGGCGTGGCGGAGACCCTGACCTCCGGCCGCCTCGATGAGGTTTTCGGTCTTGCCGGCGCGCTGGTTGAGACGCCCGCCGGGACTGTCCTGGCCGCCCAGCGCAAGCCTTAGTCCGCCTACGGAGTATTGTCCGTCGGCGAGGACATCGGCGCGGAGCCGATGGCCGGCGTTACGCTGGCGATCCGGCCCGCGCCATAGACATAGCCGCCGCGCTTCAGGTCCGCTGCCAGGTGCAGGGGCGCCGTGCCGCCGTTCAGCCGGGCGCGATAGACCTCCGCCGCCTCCATCACCCGCATGACGTAGTTGCGGGTCTCCGAGAAGGGGATGCACTCTATGAAGTCGACCGGATCGACGCTGCCCGAGCGCGGGTCTCCGCAATAGCCGACCCACTCGGCCGGCCGGCCGGGCCCAGCATTGTAGCCCGCCGTGGCCAGCACATAGGACCCGCCGAAATTGTCGATCAGATTGCCGATATAGAAGGAGCCCAGCCGCATATTGTAGTCCGGGTCGTCCAGCATGCCGGCGCGGTAGGGCTCGCCCATCTTGCGCGCCAGGGCCTCGGCGGTGCCGGGCATCAGCTGCATCATGCCGCGCGCGCCAACCCCGGAGCGCAGATGCGGGTCGAAATTGCTTTCCTGGCGCGTCAGGCTGAAGACGATGGCCGGCTCGGCGGTCCCGGCGAGTTGACTGGTGCCGCGCAGGGGATAGCCCCGGTCGGGCAGGACGACGCCGTGCTGGGCGGCGGCGCGCACCACCCGCATGGAGAGGTCCTGGTCGCCATTGTTGCGGGCCAGGTCCACCAGCAGCGCATATTCCTCCGGCGTCGGCATGGTGTCGGCCGCGGCCAGCACGAAGTTTCGGTAGAGGTCGTGCTCGTCCATGCCGGAGAGGATGCGGATGGCGCGGATCACGTCGCGGCCTTCGAACCGGGCCACATCGGCCGCGGTCGGGACCGGATCGTGGCCCAGGCTGATCTGCCGCAGGCCGGCCTTTTCGGCCGCTAGCTGGCCGTAGAAGGTCGTCGTGTAGTGGCCGGCCTCCGAATAGAAGGCCACGGCCTGGACCTGGTCGCCCTCGGCCTCCGCGGCGCGGGCGCGCCAATAGAGCGCGCGCGCCTGGCTGATCGGGGTCGAGCTGGCGCGCTGGATATTGGCGAAATGCGCCTCGGCGAGCGCCGGCTGGTGCAGTTTCGAAAGCGCCAGCCAGCCGGCGTAGAACTCCGCCTCGGTGTAGTCGACGCCGGCGGTCAGGCCGCTCTTGTCGGCGAGGGTATAGGCCGAGCGATAGTCGCCGTTCTTCAGGGCGTAGTTGATCAGCTGCTTGCGCAGCGTCCAGACTTTGCTCGCCGCTTCGTCGCAAGGCATGGTCTGCGGGAACTTGCTCAAGAGGCCGAGAGCCGAGCTGTCCATGTCGTGCTCGTGGTAGGAGCGCGCCCGCTCCACCGCCAGGCCCGGATCGTCGGCCATGCTCGAGGGGACCGTGTCGGCCATATACATGGCGTCGCGGGTATTGCCGCGCAGCGCCATGCGCGCCTGGGCCACCGCCTGCTGGTCGGGCGGCAACAGGGCCAGCATGTCGTGCGCCGCCGGCCCTTGCACGCCATAGAGCAGGGTGTCGGCGCGGCGGATGTGGTCGTCAACGGTCAGGAAGCTTCCGAACCGGCTCAGCATGGTGCGTTGGACGTCGGCCTCGAAGATCTGGGTGCGCCACCAATGGCGGATCAGCGCCTGGGCGTCCTGGGTGCGGCCCAGCTGCTGATAGGCTGTGGCCAGCGCCATCGCGCCCTGGGCTGAGGTGGGATCGGCGCCGCCAAACCAGGCGACGACCTGGGCGGGCGGCAGGCCGGAGCCGTCCAGCGCCTTTTCCGCAACGGTCTGCCGGCGGGCCTGGCGCGGCCAGCCGACCAGGTCGCGGCGGGCCTGGTCGAGCTCGAAAAAGGCCAGCTGTTCGCCGTCGGCGTCGACCATGGCCCAGAGCGCGATCTTGCGCGCCACCGGATTGGTGATGGTCTGCATGGCCGCCTGGGCGCCGCTGGAGTCGCCACGCCGGGCGGAGGTCAGCGCCGATTCAAGCGCTTGCGTGTCACTGCCGGACAGATAGGCCGAAGCGGCGACCGGCGGGAAGCTGACCGGGGGCAGGGGCGTGCCCGCGGCCGGCGCCTGCGGCGTCGCGACCGGCTGCGGGGCGGCTGTCGGGGAAACCAGGGTGGTCAGGGGTGAGGCCGCCGTCGCTATCGGTTGAGGCTGCGGACCCGTAAGCATCTGGATCGGACGCGCCGGTGGGTTTAAGGGCGTCAGCGTCTGAGCGGTCGCACCGGACCAGACGAGCGCAACGGACGCCGAAACCATCAGGGCGCGACGAATCGACAAGGACAGCACCACCTTCTCTGTTCGCCCCTTTTGAGCCCACTGGTTGCGGCCGGCGCGCTCGCGGCCATATTGTCCGGCGAATCACCTGCTGCAACCCTAGTGGCCTTAATTCACGGCATTTTGCGGACCATCCATGCCTCAACCTCGTTTCCACGGCGTCCTTCCAGCCCTGATCACGCCGTTTCGCGACGGCGAGGTCGATGAGGAGGCGTTTATTAGCCTCATCGAGCGGCAGATCGCCGGCGGCGTGCACGGCCTGGTCCCGGTCGGCACCACCGGCGAGACCGCGACGCTCAGCCACGCCGAGCATGCCCGTGTCGTCGAGCTTTGCGTCAAGGCCGCCGCCGGTCGCGTGCCGGTAATCGCCGGCGCCGGCTCCAACTCCACCACCGAGGCGATCGAACTGGCTCGCCACGCCAAGACGGTTGGCGCGGATGCTGCCCTGATGGTGACGCCCTATTATAACCGGCCGAGCCAGGAGGGCCTCTACCACCACTATGCGGCGGTGAACGAGGCGGTGGACCTGCCGGTGTTGGTCTACAATGTGCCTGGGCGCACTGGCATCGACATCACCAACGAAACCTTGGCGCGGCTGGCCAAGCTTGCGAATATCGTCGGCATCAAGGACGCCACCGGTGACATGACGCGGCCGAGCGTGCAGCGGCTGACCTGCGGCGACGACTGGGTGATGCTGTCGGGCGACGACCCCACTGCGCTCGGCTACATCGCCCATGGCGGCCATGGCTGCATCTCGGTGACCTCGAATGTGGCGCCGCAGGCCTGCGCGGCCTTCATCAACGCCTGCCTGCAGGGCGACCTGGCCGGCGCGCGCGAGCGTCAGGACAAGCTGATCGGCTTGCACAAGGCGCTCTTCCTCGACGCTTCGCCGTCGCCGACCAAGTTCGCCCTGGCGCATATGGGCCTCTGCGCCGAGGATTCGCGCCTGCCGATCGCGCCCTGCGCCGAGGCCGCCAAGCCCGCCATACTGGAGGCGATGCGCGCCGCCGGCGTGGCCTGATGACCGGCAAGCTGATCGCCGAGAACCGCCGCGCGCGGTACGACTACTTCCTGGACGAGGTTTTCGAGGCGGGGCTGGCCCTGACGGGCACCGAGGTAAAGGCGCTGCGCGAAGGCCGGGCCAATATCGCCGAGTCCTATGCGGCGACCGAGGGGCGCGAGATCGTCCTGGTCAATGCCAACATCCCGGAATACGGGCCGGCCAACCGCTTCAACCACGCGCCCCGCCGGCCGCGCAAACTGCTCCTGCACCGCAAGGAGATCGACAAGCTGCTGGGCGCCGTGCAGCGTGAAGGCTGCACGCTCATTCCGACGCGGCTCTATTTCAACGACCGAGGCATGGTGAAGCTGCAGCTCGCCATCGCCAAGGGCAAGAAGACGCACGACAAGCGCAACACAGAGGCCGAACGCGACTGGAAGCGCGAACAGGGCCGCCTGATGCGCGACCGGGGCTAGGCCCCGGCTAGTTGCCGCCGCTGGGCGTGCTCGACATCGTGCTCGACGACATCATCGACGAATCCGTCGCCGAAGAGGTGTTGCCCATGTCCGGCGAGGAACTCGCCGCCGGCATCGCCGTGGTGCTGGAATCGGCGGCCATGGAAGAACTGGAATCCGCCGCCGCCGTGCTGTCGGTGTTGTTGGCGGGGTGCGAACACCCTGCCAGGGCGAGGCCGGCGATGGCGGACAGAATGACGACGGTCGAACCGATCGGGGTGCGGCCGGTGAGAGACTTAAAAGGGGACATGCGAAAGCTCCGGTTGAACCTGGCGAAAACCCTTGCCGCGCAATCGCGTTCCAAGCGCTAAGCTTGTCTTTCACCGCGACGCCTGAATGTGGTTGCATGCCACCGGCGATAGCAGATGGGGAGGCACAGTGATGGTTCGATGGGCATATGCCGGAATGGCGGTTCTGGGCGTCGCGTTTTCGGCGTCAGCGGCGATTGGCGCGCCCGCTGGGCCGGTGCTGCATATCTCCTCACACCTGGCTAAGAACGCGAAGGTATCGGTCGATGGCCGTCCAACCCTGACCGCGCCTGGTGAGGGTGAGGTCGAGACGCCGATCGCGGCGGGCAAACACAGCCTGAAGGTCACCGCGCCTGGCGGCGTTTCCTACACCGGCTTACTAACCGTGGCGCCTGGTTCTCTGCTGCACTGGCATGGCCGGTCCTTCTGGTGCGTCAATCTCCTGAAGGACCAACTGGAGCCCTATTCCCACGATGAGTGCGAGGAAGAGGTGACCGACGCCGGCTAGCCGGCCGCGAGTTCGGCCTTGGCGGCGTCGAACACAGCCTCGAACATGGCCGGGGTCAGCCGCCCGGTGTTCGTGTTCAGCCGTGAGCAGTGATAGGAGTTGATCACCACCAGCCCCGCCGCTTCGGCGCGCGCGCCGTGGCCGCCGACGCCCGCCGACGCCTTCAGCCCCAGCGCCCGCATCAGGTTGCGCCGGGCGACGTCGCCCAGGGTGACGATCACCTTCAGGCGCGGCAGGGCGGCGATCTGGGCGGCGAGGAAGGGTCGGCAATTCGCCTCTTCGCTGGTCTCCGGCTTGTTGCCCGGCGGGGCGCAGCGGACGGCGTTTGAGATCATGCAATCGACCAGCTTCAGCCCGTCGTCCGGCCGCGCCTCGTAGCGCCCGATGGCGAAGCCCGTCTTGATCAGGGTCTCGTAGAGCAGCACCCCGGCGAAATCGCCGGTGAAGGGCCGCCCCGTGCGGTTGGCGCCGGTGCGGCCGGGCGCAAGGCCGACGATCAGCAGCCGCGCGTCCGGGTCGCCGAACGAAGGCGCTGGCCCGTTCCACCAGTCCGCATGGTCATGCTGGTTCTGCCGGCGGTAAGCGACAAGCCTTGGACAGAGAGGGCAGTCTCTTGGCGGCTCGACGGCGGCGCTCAAGCCTCGGCGTCCGCCTCGCGTTCCGCCGGCGCGGCCGCATCGCCCTGGATGAAGCGGGGCAGGTGGGGACGGGCGGGGCGGCCGATGATGGTGGCCAGATCCTGCAGGTCGACGAAGCTGTCGGCCTGGCGGCGCAGGTCGTCGGAGGCCATGGGCGGCTGCGATTTGACGGTCGAAACCACCGTCACGCGCACGCCCTTGGACTGCACAGTCTGAACCAGCTTGCGGAAGTCGCCGTCGCCGGAAAACAGCACCACATGATCGACGTGCGGGGCGATCTCCATCATGTCGACGGCGATCTCGACATCCATGTCGCCGCGCCAGCGCTTGCGCCCCTGGCTGTCGGTGTATTCGCGCGCCGTCTTGGTCACCAGCGAATAGCCGTTGTAATCCAGCCAATCGACCAGCGGGCGGATCGGCGAATAGTCCTCATTCTCGACCAGGGCGGTGTAGTAGTAGGCGCGGGTGAGCAGGCCGCGGGTGCGGAACTCGGCCAGCAGTTTCTTGTAGTCGATGTCGAAGCCGAGACTCTTGGCGGCCGAATAGAGATTGGCCCCGTCGATAAAGAGGGCGATGCGGTCGGTTGGGTAAAATGTCATGATTTCAAATGCCTTATTGAAATGTTCGACGACGCCGTCCTGATCGCTCTTGGGAGTAGTCTGGCTGGGAGGTTTGGCTCGCGCGAGACCTTGCTGGAGGCTGCGCTGGACGATTTTCCAGCCGCTGGGCTCAAGCTTGTGTCGCGATCTTCGTGGTGGCGCTCGGCCTCCTGGCCTGACCCTGAGAAGCCTGACTACCTCAATGGTCTGGCTCTTGTCGAGACGGCGCTGTCGCCGCACCAGACCCTGGCGGCGTTGCGCCGCATCGAGGTTGCGTTCGGGCGTCGGCGCGAGGCGGAAAATGCTCCGCGCACGCTCGATCTGGACCTCATCGCCCACGGCCGCATGACCATGGAAGACGCGGACCTGACCCTGCCGCATCCGCGCGCGCACGAGCGGCTGTTCGTCATGGGGCCATTGGCCGAGATCGCGCCGGAGTGGCGCCATCCCGTACTCGGCGAAACGGCCGAGGCGCTGGCGGCGAAGGCGAGCGTAGGTGCGGACGCCGCGCCGATCTAGAGGCACTCGCCGGCGAAGGGATCGCGGGGCTTTTTCAGGCCCGCCAACATCCGGTCGAGGGTCGAGGCCGCGGTCAGTTCCTCCACGATGGACTTCACCTGGTCGTAGTTGGGACCGAGGCAGAGGCTGGCCTTTAGCGCATCGGGATCGGCCGCCAGCTTGTCGTGATAACCCTTGTCGGTTGCCGTGAGCCCCGCCTGGACCGTGTTGCGGGTCTGGCCCTGCGCCAGCTTGGCGTTGGCGACGATGGCCGCCTCGGTGGCGGCGCGCAGGGTGGCGTAGCGCGCCTCGCCATCGGCTCCCAGGCTGTCGCCGCAGGCTTGCATCTGGGCATGGCCCTCGGCCAAGAGGCCCCAGAGGCAGATGGTCGAGGACTCCGCCAGCGCCGCTGACGGCGCGAAGGCGAGCACCAAGCAGAGAATCAGGAACTTGCGCACGGCCTCAGCCTAGCCGCCGCTGACGCGGTCACAAGCGGCGGCGCGGCGGAAATTTACGTCTTCGCTGTCCGCAGGAAGGTCGTGACCGGCCAGAGCGGCGAGAGGCAGTCGAGCCGCTGATAAAGGCCTTCGGACAGGTCGTAGAAGCGATAGATGTTCTCCGGATCGTCGGCCTGGCGAAATTCCGTCGGCGAGACGGGCAGGAGAGCGGGACGGCCGTTCTCGACGAAGGCCAGACCGCGATCGACGGCGAAGATCTCGCGCTCATAGTCGCCGTCGAACCGGCCGGCGCAGGCGGTGAGCTGGCTCGCGCTGAGGGTGGTGGGTGTTAGGCCGATCGCGTCCAGGTCCAGGGCCGCGCGGATCAGGCCGCGCGTCACCTTGTCGAACGGGAAGAGATAGAGATTGGAGAGGACGACGGTGGTCAGGTCCTGGTCGCGGAAGTGCAGCATGTGCGAGCCGAAGCCGCTGATGCCGCCGGTGTGGTGAAAGGCGCGCCGGCCCTCGTAATCCGCCGTGCCCCAGCCGAAGCCGTAAGAATAGCTTGAGCCGTCGTTCAGCGGCGTTTCGGCGAGCATGGTTTCCAGGGTCGCGGCCGAGATCAGGCGGCCCGTCCTGATGGCTCGGTCCCATTTGGCGAGGTCGTCCAGGGTCGAGCCCAGGGCGCCGGCGGCGTGCGACCAGCTCATGGCGTCCAGGCGGGCGTTGTGAAAGCGTTTGCGCCCACGCACATAGCCATAGGCGCGCTTGGGCGTGATCGCCTCGTGGCGTAGCAGGCCGGTGTGGTCCATGCCGAGGGGGACGAAGACCTCATCGCGCAGGAAGTCCTCGTAGGCCTTGCCGCTCACCGCCGCGATGATGGCGCCCAGCAGGATGTAGCCGGAATTATTGTAGCTGTAGCGCTCGCCCGGTTCGAACTCGAACGGCTGCGAATAGATCATCCGGATCACGTCCTCGACCGGTGGATTGGGCCGTCGGGTGCGGTCGCCCTGGTCGCTGTCGTGACGCCAGATGCCCGAGGTGTGGTTGAGCAGATGGCGCACGGTGATGGTCCGCCCGCGCGCTGGCCAGTCGGGCAGGCAAGCCTCGATCGGTGCATCGACGGAAAGTTGCCCGCGCTCGGCCAGCATCATGATCGCGATGGCGGTGAATTGCTTGGTCAGGGAGGCGATGCGGAAGACCGCGTCGGGGGTCAGTGGAACGTTCCACTCGATATTGGCCAGGCCATAGGCCTTGCGATGGACGATCTGGCCGTCCCGGATCACCGCGATGGCCGCGCCCGGGCCGTCAGGCACGGTCTCGCCTGCGAGCAGCGCGTCGATCCGTTCTTCGATGGAATTTTGCATGGCCGCCCGTTTGATTTCAGGACCCGAAAACTATGCAGAAATCCGCCGCGGGGGCAGGCTTGAACTTAACTATATCGGCCCCATTCTCAGTATAGAGGGCAGGGGCTACGCGCGCCGTTTCTCGCGCGAGCCGGCGATGAGCGCGCATGCCGCGTTGCAAAAAAGCCCGCCAGCCTCTATCTTATTCGGCTCCATCCCCGTTCGAGAGACTCCATGGCCCGCGTTACCGTCGAAGATTGCGTCGAGAGAGTTCCCAACCGCTTCAACCTCGTCCTGCTGGCCGCGCATCGCGCCCGGGCGGTTTCGGCTGGCGCGCCGCTGATGGTCGACCGCGACAACGACAAGAACCCGGTGGTCGCCCTGCGCGAAATCGCCGACGACGTGATTGACTCCGAGGCCCTGCGCGAAGGCGTGATCGCCAGCCTGCAACGCGTCGATGAGCATTCGGACGCCGAGGAAGAAGCGGAAACGCTGGCCCTGCTGGCCGATCCGCAGCACCAGCACATGAGTGAACAGGAACTGGTCCGGGCCCTGCAGAGCGACCGCGACGGCGGTCAAGAGGAGCGGTACTGAGCCCCCCGGGCGCAGAAACGCTTCCCCTAGCGACGGTCGAGACCGCCGCCGGACCCCCAGACACGCCCCCTCAGGCGAACCCCGAGGCGCCAAAGACCAAGCGCCGCTCGCAGACCCTGCTGCGTCAGTACGAGCTGATCGAGAAGGTCAAGAGCTACGACCCGACGGCCGACGAGGGGCTGCTAAACCGCGCCTATGTCTACGCCATGCGCATGCACGGCTCGCAGACCCGCGCCTCGGGCGACCCTTATTTCGCCCATCCGATCGAGGTCGCCGGCATCCTGACCGACTATCGGCTGGACACCGCCTCGATCGTCACCGCGCTGCTGCACGACGTCATCGAGGATACCCCGGTCAGCCGCGAGGACATCGAGGGCCTTTTCGGCGCCGAGATCGCCGAGTTGGTCGAGGGCGTCACCAAGCTGTCGCGGCTGGAACTGACCGCCGAGCACACGCGCCAGGCGGAGAACCTGCGCAAGTTCATCCTGGCCATCTCCAAGGACGTTCGCGTCCTGATGGTCAAGCTGGCCGACCGGCTGCACAATATGCGCACGCTCGGCTTCATTCCTGAGGCCGCGCGGCGCGAGCGCATCGCCCGCGAGACCATCGACATCTATGCGCCGCTGGCGCGTTCGATCGGCTGCCACCGCATCTGCACCGAACTCGAGGAGCTGGCGTTCAAGCACCTCAACCCGATCGCCCGCGACGCCATCGTGCGCCGGCTGGCCACTCTGCGCGGCAGCCAGGGCGAGGCGGTTGCGGTGGTTTCCGGCGAAATCGCCGCCAAGCTGGAGACGGCGGTCCTGCCGGCCAGGGTCTATGGACGCGAAAAGCATCCTTATTCGATCTGGCGCAAGCTGCAGCGCAAGTCGATCAGCTTCTACCAGCTTTCCGACATCTATGCCTTCCGCGTCATCCTCGACACCGAGGAGGACTGCTACCGCGCGCTGGGCGTCATCCACCGCGCCTGGCCGTGCGTTCCGGAACGGTTCAAGGACTTCATCTCGACGCCGAAGCGCAACAACTACCGCTCGCTGCACACCACGGTGATGGGGCCGCGCGGCATGCGCATCGAGATGCAGATCCGCACCGAGGCCATGGACCGGGTCGCCGAGGACGGGGTGGCGGCGCACTGGCGCTACAAGGACACCTCCTACGGCTTCGACCCCGAGGCCATGGAGGCCGCCGGCGGGCGCGATCCGCTGGTCAATCTGCGCCACTTGGTCCAGGTGCTGGAGCACGGCGGCGACGCCGAGGACCTGGTCGAGCACGCCAAGCTCGAAATGTTCGTCGACCAAGTGTTCGTCTTCACGCCCAAGGGCCGTCTGATCAGCCTGCCGCGCGGCGCCATGCCGCTGGACTTCGCCTATGCCGTCCACTCCGACGTCGGTGACACCACGGTCGGCGTCAAGATCAACGGCGAGCTTCGCCCCTTGCGCATGCCGCTGACCAATGGCGACGTGGTCGAGGTGATCCGGGGCGCAACGCCGACCGCGCATCCCGAATGGCGCTCGCTGGCCATCACCGGCCGGGCCCGCTCGGCCATCCGCCGCCATATCCGCCAGACCGAGAAGGAGGAGTTCATCCGTCTCGGCCGCGCCTCCATCGACCAGACGCTCGAGCGCGCCGGCAAGTCGCGCGCGGTGGTCTCCCTGCGCCCGGCGCTCGACCGGTTCGGGGTGGCGACGGAGGAGGAACTTTTCGACGCCATCGGCCGCGGCCGCGTCACGCCGGCCCAGGCGCTCGACGCGCTCTTCCCCGGCATGAAGGAGAGCGAGAAGGCCTCCGCCGCCGCCCGCCGGCGGATCGAGGACGGCGTCGGCGCGCGGCTCTATGTGCGCGGCGGCGGCCTGACACCGGGCGTCTCGCTGCATTTCGGCGAGTGCTGCAATCCGCTGCCGGGTGATCGTATCGTCGGCATCCTGCAGCCCGGCGGCTCCGGCCTCATGGTGCACGCGATCGACTGCTCGCGGCTGGAGGAATACGAGGATCGCGACGATCTCTGGCGCGACCTGCAGTGGACGCCGCAGGCCGAGGCCAACACCGTTTCGCAGGCCCGGCTGACCGCGACCATCCGCAACGCGCCCGGTGTGCTCGGCCAAGCCTGCACCATCATCGGCGAGGCCGGCGGCAACATCATCGGCCTGCACATGGACCATAGGCAGTCGGACTTCTTCGACGTCGATATCGATCTCGAGGTCCGCGACGCCCGCCACCTGACCAATATCGCCGCGGCCCTGCGCGCCTGTCCTCCGATCGAGACGGTGGAGCGGGCGAGGGGTTAAGCGTTGGCGCTTGATTCAACGCATTGTCGTAGCTACATTAAATCGTGAAGATTACCTACGACCCGGCAAAGCGGGCAGCGACGTTGCGGGATCGGGACATCGATTTCGAAAGCGCTGCCGAGGTCTTCGACGGCGTTGTTGTCGATATCCCGGACGAGCGTTTCGACTACGGCGAGGCGCGCGTGATGACAGTTGGTCATTTGCGCGGGCGGATGGTGATCGTGGTTTGGACCGCGCGAGGCGGCGCGCGTCACGTCATATCGATGAGGAAAGCCAATGACCGAGAACAAGCGCGCTTCGCAAACGGATTTCGCGAAACTTGACGCTCATGTCATCGGACCCGAGGAATATGCCGATATTCCCGAGATCACCGAGGAGATGTTCGCCCGCGGCGTCTGGATGAAAGCCGGCAAGCCGCTCAAACGTGGTCGCCCGAAATCGGCGACGCCGAAGCAGCAGGTGACGCTGCGCCTCGACCGCGATGTGCTGGAGCGGTTCCGCGCAAGTGGCGCCGGGTGGCAGAGCCGGATCAACGAAGCCTTGCGCCAGGCCGCCGGTGTTGCTTACGGCGGCTTTTCTGAAGACCCCGAACGCGGTATCGACCCACCCCATGACAAACGACGACGTCCTCGCTGAATTTCGCGCTTCAGGCGCGCTGCGGGAGGGGCATTTCATCCTCTCCTCGGGTCTGCATTCCGGCGTCTTCCTGCAGAAGAACCTGGTCTTCATGCATCCGGATCGCTGCGAGCGCCTCTGCGCGGCCCTGGCGGCGAAGATCCGCGCTCAGGTCGGCGAGGTGGACGTCTGCGTCTCGCCGGCCGTCGGCGGCATCATTCCGGGCTATGAGACCGCGCGCCAGCTCGGCGTGCCGTCCATCTATGTCGAGCGCGAGGGCGGGGTGTTCAAATTCCGCCGCGCCTTTTCGCTGCCGCCGGGCGCGCGCATCGCCATGGTCGAGGACATCGTCTCCACGGGCTTGTCGTCGCGTGAATGCGTCGAGGCCATCCAGGCGGCCGGCGGCAATGTGGTCTGCGCCGCCTGCATCGTCGACCGCTCGGGCGGCCGGGCCGAGTCCGGCGTGCCGATGGTGGCGCTGGCGACCTTGGACGTGCCGGCCTATCCGGCCGACGCGCTTCCCCCCGAACTCGCCGCCCTGCCGGCGGAGGACCCTGGCAGCCGGAGGCTGAACGCATGATGAGGCTTAGGTTAGGCGTCAATATCGACCACGTGGCGACCATCCGGAACGCCCGCGGCGAGACCTATCCCGATCCGGCCCGCGCCGCCGAGGCGGCCATCGCCGCCGGCGCCGACGGCATTACCGCCCACCTGCGCGAAGACCGCCGGCACATCTCCGACTCCGACATCGACGCGCTTGCCGCCCTGACCAAGCGGCGCGGCCGGCCGCTGAACTTCGAGATGGCGGTCACTGACGAGATGTTGGCCATCGCGATGCGGCACAAGCCCCGCGCCGCCTGCCTGGTGCCCGAGCGGCGCGAAGAGGTGACCACCGAGGGCGGCCTGAACGTCGTCGGCGAGCATAACCGCGTCGCGCCCGTCGTCGGTCGGCTGAAGGAGGCCGGCATCCGGGTCTCGCTGTTCATCGAGGCCGATGCGGGCCAGATCGCCGCCGCGGCGGATGTTGGCGCCCAGGTGATCGAGCTGCACACCGGCGCCTACTGTATGGCGGTGCGCGAACGGCGGCCCGAGGCCGAGCCACTCTATCGCCGTCTGCGCGAAGGCGCGGCCCAGGCCGCGGCGCTGGGCCTGGAAGTGCATGCCGGCCACGGCATCGACTATGAGACGGTCGGCGCCATCGCCGCCATTCCCGAAATCGCCGAACTGAACATCGGCCATTTCCTGATCGGCGAGGCCATCTTCACCGGCCTCGACCCCGCCATCCGGCGCATGCGCGGTCTGATGGACGCCGCCCGTGACGAGGCGGCGGCTTGATCATCGGCATCGGCTCGGACCTGACCGACATCCGGCGGATCGAAAAGACGCTGGGGCGGTTCGGTGACCGTTTCATCAGCCGCATCTACACCGAGGTCGAACGCACGCGCTCCGAGCGCAAACAGGATCGCGCCGCCAGCTACGCCAAGCGTTTCGCCGCCAAGGAGGCCTGCGCCAAGGCGCTGGGGACCGGCCTGAAGCGCGGCGTCTTCTGGCGCGACATGGGCGTGGTCAACCTGCGCTCCGGCCAGCCGACCATGGCGCTGGCCGGCGGCGCCGCGGCGCGGCTGGCGGCCATGCTGCCGCCCGGCATGCGCGGCGCCATCCATCTCAGCCTCACCGACGACCACCCCTACGCCCAGGCCTTCGTTATCATCGAGGCGCTGGGGGCGGCCGAGCCCGGAGCATCCGCTCGCCCCGCCAGCGCCGAGGCCAGGTCTTGACCGCCGATGCCCTCCGCTCGCGCCAGGCCCAGAAGGGCAAGACCAACTGGATGAGCGAGGTCGCCGCCATCATCGGCATGGTGCTGATCTTTCTTCTCCTGCGCATCCTGGTCTTCCAGCCCTTCACCATCCCCTCGGCGTCGGATGAGCCCAACTTCGTGCAGGGCGACTACATTATCGTCTCCAAGGCGGCCTATGGCTGGAGCCGGCATTCGATCCCGCTCAGCCCGCCGCTGTTTTCCGGGCGCATCTTCGCCCGCGCGCCGCAGCGCGGCGATGTGGTGGTCTTCAAACTGCCGCGCGTGCTGGACGGCCATGTCGACTACATCAAGCGGCTGATCGGTCTTCCGGGCGACCGCATTCAAGTGAAGAACGGCGTCGTCTATATCAACGGGACCGCGATCCCGCGCACCCAGCTCGGGCCCGGCATGGGCGATGTGCAGAGCGGCTATGCGCCGGTGCAGCGCTACATGGAGACGGCCGCGAACGGCCGGCGATACATCATCCAGCAGGACGGGACCGACGGCCCGGCCGACAATACCGGCGTCTATGTCGTGCCGCCGCACTGCTATTTCGTCATGGGCGACAACCGCGACAACTCGCTCGACAGCCGCTTCGACCCGGACATGCCGGCGAGCGCCTCCGGCTCGTCGACCTGCGGCTGGGATGGCGCGGTCGATCAGTACCTGCCGGCGGAGTCCGGCGTCGGTTTCGTGCCGGAGGAAAACCTGGTCGGACGGGCGGTGTTGATCCTGTTCTCGTGGAACCCGCAGGCCGCGGCGCGCGACGGCGGCGGCTTCCTCGGCCTGCGTCCCAGCCGGTTCGCGCGCCCCGTGTCCTGAAGGCTCGCCGGCGCCCCGCCTTGCTTGCGCCCTAACCAACGTCTAGCTAGGCGCATCCGCGCTGCGCGCCGCCCACGTCCTAAGAGATCCGCCCCTTCCATGAGCACAGACGTCAAGAGCGCGCCGGCCGCCAAGGGCGGGGCCGTCCACGAGACGGTCGAGATCGTCAAGACCATCGTCTATGCGCTGCTGATCGCGCTGGTGCTGCGGGTGATCTTCTTCCAGCCCTACACCATCCCCTCGGCCTCGGAAGAGCCCAACCTCTATGA
>Ga0302314_10005544_pt1 | contig 22997 bp, 23 predicted proteins | sample III_Palsa_N2_3_FD_200533 | JGI IMG/M metagenome (GOLD analysis project Ga0302314, IMG submission 200533) | Peat permafrost microbial communities from Stordalen Mire near Abisko, Sweden - III_Palsa_N2_3 | ecosystem: Environmental > Terrestrial > Soil > Palsa > Peat permafrost | place: Sweden... | reverse complement strand
AGTCCAGCGAAAGGTACTGGTGGGGCTGGAAGAGGCGGAGCTTGCGGACCTGCTCGGTGGAGACGCGGCTGGCGGTGAAGTTGGCGACGCAGCCGGACTCGAACTCGACGCGGACGTTGGCGATGTCTACCTTTTTGGAGAGGATGGCGAGGCCGACGGCGCGGACTTCTCTTACCGGCGATTGCGTGAGAGAGAGGACGATGTCGAGGTCGTGGATCATGAGGTCGAGGACTACGTCGACGTCGAGGGAGCGTGGGGTGAAGATGCTGAGGCGGTGGGCCTCGAAGAACATGGGGTTGTTGAGGCGGTCGACGACGGCGGTGACCGCGGGGTTGAAGCGCTCGAGGTGGCCGATGGCTACGATGCGGTTGGTTTTGGCGGCTAGAGCGAGGACGCGGTCGGCTTCGGCGAGAGAGGCGGCGAAGGGTTTTTCGATGAGGACGTCGAGACCAGCGGCTAGGAGCTGCTCGGCTATGGCGGCGTGGTGGATAGTGGGGACGCAGATGCTGGCGGCGTCGGCTGGGAGGTTGAGGGTGGTGGAAGCCCGGGTCCCCAAGTGCGAGGGACCCGGGGCACCCGCTTCGGTGGGGAGGGATGGTTTTGGGGCGGTGTCAGCACCCTCAACAGCAGATCCTTCGCTCTGCTCAGGATGACAATTCCTAAGAGGGGTTGGTGCAGCCAGGAAGTCGTCTACGGAGGCGTAGGCGGGGATGTTGTAGAGGGTGGAGAACTCGGTGCGTCGGTTGGGGTCGGCGTCGATGAGGGCGGTTAGTTTGACCTGATCGGGATGTGCGAGTTCGAGTTCGCGGTAGACGCGAAGGTGGTTGCGCCCGAAGGCGCCGGAACCGACGACAACGACTCGGATGGGAGGCACGGTTACTTCTTGGCGGCCGTTATGGGAGCTTCGACGGCTTCGCGGCAGCGGGTGTAGAGCTCGAGGAGCTGCGTGACGTGGTCTTCCGGCTTGGTCGACGAGGGGACACCGAAGCCGGCGGTGGAGGAGCTGGCGGCGGGCTTGAGGTTGGCGTGTCCGGCAACGAACTTGAGCAGGTCGAGAGCGATGTCTTCGGTACGGCGAGCGGCGAGGTTAGGGCTTTGTTCCATGGGGCGATGGTAGCGGTTGAGGGGCAGGTGGAGCAACTTTGTCCCGGAGGGTGGTGGGGGACGAGGGAGAGCGGCGTTGGGGTTGGGCGGGGTGGGGCACTATTAGTGGGGTTCCGGGAGCAAGTGAAAGGCCGATGACGGTGAGTCAGGCTTATTAAAAGCGAACATTAGGCGAAACTGTGAAGGTGGAGGTGTCGCAAAATACACCTATCTGAATGTAAAAAAAGCACTTAGTTCGATTTTGGGAATGGGATTAAAAAAGCGTTGACGGGGTAGGTACCCGGGCCTATAAACGGCAAACTCACCCAGAGATTTTGGGTCGCAAACGCTGAGATGAGGTGGAAGGCGACCGGGGTTTCCGGGAGAGGTAAAGGAGTTCCTGCTGAAGGGGTTGGTTTCCCAGACCGACCGTCGGAGGGTGACAACGAAAAACAGGTTGCGCTGCAACCGGGGATCTTCACCACGAGAGTGGAGAGCCTGGTGCAGGGGGACCTCATAGACCTGAGCGAGCCCCTACGAACGCTGAAAAATCAACGAGGCTCGCCGGGGAGAGCTGTGCCTTGGAGAAAGAACGATGAACCGTATTCGAGTAGAGCTGAAGGTTTGCGAGGCATGCGGGGCCCTGTGGCTGCGCGCGTTTGCGCAAGGCGCCTATTGCAGGGGATGTGCGCTGTGGCTGTCGGAGTTTCCGACGCCGAAGCGCAGCCGTCGGGGGCGGAAACGGAGTGCGGCAAGAACAGCAGTGTGTGCAGGAGGTGCGCGATGAAGCAGGGAATAGGAAGTAGGGAGCAGGGAATAGGGATTCACCTGGTGCAGAGGGTTGTTGGTGAAGGTGATGGTGTCCGGGAGGTTCGGGAAGGGAGTACCGGGCGGGTTGTGATGTTGCCTCGGGTTTGGGCGGTTGCGGAGGGGGAGGAGTCCGTGGAAACCCGGGTCCCAGAAGCGGGACCCGGGGCACCCGGAGTGATCTCTGCTCCGGTTGGAGTGGAGGCGGGGGCTCCGGCGGCTCGGTTGAAGCCGGAGGTTGAGGTGGCGTTTTACCGGAAGTACACGGTTGCGCTGCTGCGACGGTATCTGCGGCTGTCGATGGAGGCGGGACGAGTGCCTTCGCTGCTGGGGAGGGAGCTGTTTCGGGGACATGTGACGAGCTACAAGGTGAAGAGCTTTGAGGACGTCGTGATTTTTTGCTACGACGTGGAGAGGTGTCTGCGGAGGCTCGATGAAGGGGAGTTGGAGCTGATCAAGCGGATTGCGCTGCAGGAGTACTCGCAGGGTGAGGCGGCGGCGATGCTGGGGATGAGTCTGCGGCACTGTGCGCAGAAGTATGCCCGGACGCTGGATCGGCTGACGAAGGTGCTGTTGGAGGCTCGGATGTTGGAGCCTCTGAAAAGTTGTCAATAGGCCGGGAGGTTTTCGGTTGGTGTAAGTTGCTGATTCAATGATTGTTGGGCGTTGAAAATAGTTTGCTTATGTATTATGCGCCAGTTGGTATTCTGAATAGGCAAGTAAGAAAAAAGCGGGAGACCCCTGATGGGGTCTTCCGTTTTTGGTTTAAGGGGGCTAGATGGGGAAGAGAGTGGCGGGGAAGGGTTCGGTGAAGGCTCAGAAGGTTGGTGGGGGTGGGGAAGCCCCGATCTCCAAAGGCGAGAGATCGGGGGCACCCGCACCCGCTCAAAAGATTGGTGGGGGTGTTGAAACCCGGATCCCAGAAGCGGGACCCGGGGCACCCGTCGTTGAGGCTGTTCCTAAGGCTAAGAAGCCGATGAAGCCTTCGGCTTGTCGGAGGTATATGCGGAAGGAGTTGGCTACTCATTTTGAGGCGATCGTGGAGGGGTTTGTGACGGGGGCCAAGGCGGGGAACTGTGGGCATGTGAAGTTGGCTACGGAGTTTCTGGAGGAGAAGGTGGTGGTGAAGAAGTCTCGGAAGAAAGGCGTGGCGGAGAGGTTGTTGGAGGAGTTGAGTGGGAAGAAAGCGGTGAGGAACTTGTCGTTGGAGAGGGCGCGGCGGGGGGAGGGGCGGTTTGGGCCGGTGGGGGAGAATGTTGCTGTCTCGACAGAAGGCATACCCCACGGGCTAAAGCCCGCTTTGTCGCGGGGGCATGAGACCCAAGGCTGAAGCCTTGGGGTACCTGGGACGCGGGCACTCGGAACGGATTTGAGGTGATTGAGGAGAGCCAATACAGGGTCTCTCCACTTCGCTGCGCTTCGGTCGAGATGACAAGTTTGGGGTTGGGTTGAGGAGGGCGGTCGGGCGTTCGCCCGATACCCCACCCTGGCGCGATTTATGGGTTGAGGTTGATGGGGATGGTTGGGGCGCGCCGAGGATGGGGCACTCGGGGTTGGGTTGGTCCTGAAGCACCCGGATTGTGCGGGTGTTGAGGAGAGCTGGTTTTGTCCAGTTGTGAGTTATGAGTTGCGAGCGGCGAGTTGTGAGTTTTTTGGTTTGAGTTTCCGGTGAGGCGTGGGTAGGGGAAGGTTGGGAGGCGAGATGGTTGGAGTGAAGCGCGGGTTGACGCTGGTGGGGTTGGTGCTGGCGATTGTGTTGGGGCTGCTGGGTGGGAGTGTTGTGGCTCGTGCGCAGGTGAGCACGACTACGGTGCAGGATGTGGTGTATCGCGCGGATGGGACGCCGGCCGGTGGCGTGGTGCTGGTGAGCTGGGGTGCGTTTACTACGGCGAACGGGACGGCGGTGACGGCGGGGAGTACGTCGGTGACGATTGGTGCGGGTGGTGTGTTGACGATTGCGTTGACGCCGAATGCGGGAGCGACGCCGATGGGGAGTTATTACACGGCGGTGTTTCATCTGAATGATGGAACGACGACGAGGGAGTACTGGGTGATTCCGGTGGCGGTGCCGGGTGGTGGGGCGGCGAAGCTGGCGGCAATTGAGAGTTCGGTGTTGCCGCTGAGCGTGGCGATGCAGACGGTGTCGAAGACGTATGTGGATGATGCGATTGCGGCGGCTGCGACGGGGTTTCCGCTGGCGAGTAGTCCTTATGTGCTGGTGGCGGGGGATGCGATGACGGGGCCGCTGGTGTTGCCGGCTGATCCGGTGAGTCCGCTGCAGGCTGCGGATAAGAACTATGTGGATGAGAACGTGGCGGGGATTGCCGCTGGGTTGGGGCAGAAGGTGAGCACTGTACCGGGGGCGACGCAGGTGGTTTCGCAGCCGACGGGGACGCAGTTGGAAGTGAACCTGCTGAATGGTGAGGTGTACGCGACGCAGTATTTGTCGGGCGCGGGCAGTAACGGGATTGTCAATGCGCTGGGCAGTGCGGACTGTGCGACTGGCTGCGAACTGAAGGTAGAACCGACGTATTCAAACGCCGAGGTGGTAAGGGTGAATGAGATGCCGGCGAAGTCGAGAGTGGAAGATGCACGCGGTGGCGGATTGGAGGCGACGTCGGTTGATCCGTTGAATCCGTCGGATCTGGTGAGTGCCGCGGAGAATGTGAACAACGTGTCGGTGAGGTCGGCGGCGACGTTGGCTGGGCTGTATCCGGGATACTCGCTGAGCAGCTATGCGATGAAGCTACAGAACTCGGCGTTGACGGGCGGATCGAACCAGTTTCCGGAAGAGATTGAGGGCTCTCCTTACTTCAAGAGCACGTATGGCGTGGAGTATATGACGGGGGTTTACAACACGCAGGGGCAGCATGTGCAGGTGGGCAATGTGGTGGATTGCTATGGCGTGGGCGACTGCCTGGCGGGAGCGCAGTTCGTCTGGTCGGAGGGCGGGTATCGCGACTCGGCGGATGAAGGGACACATCCTTTCGATCTGACGGTGGCGGAGGACTACATGACGTTTGCGGGGGCGTGTACGAGTGGATGCACGACGGGTTCGACGGCAGTGATGGTGACGGCGAGCACGGGAGGCGGCAGGCAGGGTGATGGGCGGTATCTGATCGACAAGAACCCGGCGAAGGTGATCAACACGGGTGTGCTGACGGGTGGTGGATCGTCGAGTTTTGGGACGGTGAGTTTTAGTGGGACGAACTTTCCGGTGAGCGTGTTTCTTTCGACGGTGGCGGCGGCTACATCGCAAGCGGCGAATATGTCTCCTGGCGTGGTGACGCTGGCGATTGCGACGACGGGCGTGGCGGCGGGGTATGCGACGAGTACGTCGGCGCTGCCGGCGACGACGGGTGTGGCTTGCGTGGCTGATCCTCCGGGGACGCTGCCGAACTTTGAGACGGCGAACTACAGCGTGGTGGATGCGACGCATGTACAACTCACGCTGAACAAAGTGCATGGAGCCAACGCGACGATTGCGGTGGGCGGGTTGTGCGGGTATGGGCTGGAAGAGACGGTGGATACGGTTGGTGCGATCCGGCAGGTGTTTCCGGTGGTGGGGTCGACGAGTGCGACGGGGCTGTTTTATGCGCAGGCGATTACGGGGGTGGTGGGTATCCAGGGTTTGACGGGTTCTTACATCAACGACACGTTTACTGTGGCTTCGATTGCACGGTCGGGGAATGTTGTTACGGTGACGACGGCGGCGACGCTGCAGGATGATGTGCAGGGTTTGACGGCGACGGTGAGTGGCGTGGCGGATGCGAGTTACAACGGAACCTATGTGCTGACGACGACGGGGTCGAACACGCTGACGTATGCGAGTACGGGAGCGAACGGTACGAGCAGTGGTGGATCGTTGCAGGTATTGACGGGCGGGTATGCGCTGTATCCGATGGCGGAAGTGTTGAGTGTGTATGACCCGGCAACGAAGACGGTGGATGGAGAGTTGACGCTGGCTCCGAATACGGTGGCGTGGGCGGCAGGCGATGCGGTGGAGGAGCCGCACTACTATCAGCAGCGAACAGCGGCGGACATGGAGTTTGTGACGCAGTATGTGCCACGGCCATTGAATCTGCAGAGCGCGGGGAAGGCCTACCAGGGCGTTGTGGGGCCGGGGATTCATGGATGGCAGATAGAGAACGATGAGCCGGGGACGGACTACATCGGCAACGGTGGAACGCATCGTGTGCCGGATGATGCGTATGTGGTGGCGGGCGTCTGGGGGAACGACTTTGAAGTGCAGGCGGGCCAAAGTGCGGTGATGCGGGTGCACTGCAACAACTATGGGTGCAACCGTTGGGACTCGGGATACAACTTGTTTGCGTTGGACTCGGCTGGTGGTGAGGATGCGGTCTCATATTTTCCGCAGACGAGCATGATGCGATGGGCGCTGGGGTCGGCTACGTATGCGTTTTCGCCAACAGGGTTTACGGCGGCCACGATCAATGTGGGGACGCTGAATGCGACGTCGATTACAGGTGGAGCGTTGAACGGGGTGACGATCGGTGGGACGACGCCGGAGGTTGGAACGTTTTCGCAGGTGGCGTCTGACGGGAGCGTGAGTTTGGCGAACTCGGGTGGTCAGTATCTGGCTTACAACGAGGACGCTGTGGCCTGTAAGTTCTGTGACTTCTCTTCGGGTGGTTATAACTTCGGGCAAGGGCAGTTGCCTGGGCAGCTCTCGCTGATGGCGGGAGGGTTGGGATCGGCGGAAGCTTCGGTTGGGTTCTATGCAGGGAACGGACCGAATGGAGTGAATGCAACGAACGCGGTGGCTGCGATTTATCCGGTGGGCTGGGTGCAGCAGAAGGGAACGGTGATGGGCTTTAGTACGTCGATTGCTGGTGCGGCGACGGTGGGGGCTGTACCGGTGTACTCGGTTGCGCTGAGTAGCGGGAGTGCGGCGAACACGATGAACTGCGGCAATGGCACGGCAGGGGATGCGAGCTGCGTGTTTGGTGCGGGGAGCTATGTGGGACCGGCGGTCGCGCCTTCGGGGACGTGCTCGGTGAATGGGGCGTGGGCGTTTACGCAGGATGGTCATGCGACGTTCTGCCGTGCGGGGACGTGGGTGACGAAGATCTAAAGGTGGCCCGCGCATCTTAGAGCGGGCCTTCAGCCCTTTGGTTTTCGTGGCGGACTTTACCCAGCCCGTTGGGCTGGGCTGGGATATGGCCGCGCCGTTGGCGCTAAACAGGCATCATCGTCGTCGTGGCCGAAAGCTGGAAGCGGTATGGTTTGTACGAGCGGTATGGCAGGTCCTTCGGCTGCGCGTCTTGCATAGAGCCGCAGGACGCTTCGCTCAGGATGACAAATTTGTGGGGAGTTTGGGTTCGATCCTTTGGGGGCTTGGGGTCGGACCCGACTTGTTTTGATGTCGGGGCGAGGTGGGGTTGTGGATGAGCTTGAGGGGTTGATTCGTTTAGGGCAGGACGTTGAAGAGAAGCCGGAGTTGATGGTGGGTTTGGCGGCGAGGTTGTTGAAGGTTCGGACTCGGGATGGGCGGGTGAAGGAGTTGGTGGCGAATGCGGCGCAGCTTGCGTTTGAGGGCAAGCGCGGGCGGCAGAACATTGTGTTGAAGGCTCGGCAGATGGGGATGACGACGTGGGTGGCGGCGAGGTTTTTTCTGCGCACGATTACGCGGCCGGGAACGCTGACGGTGCAGGTGGCGCATACGCGCGATGCGGCGGAGGCGATCTTTGCGAGCGTGGAGAGGATGTGGCAGTTTCTGCCGGAGGTGTTGCGCGAAGGGCCGCTGGTGAGGAGTCGCGCAAATGCCGGGCAGATGGTGTTTCCGGAGCTGGAGAGTGAGTTTCGGGTGTGGAGCGCGGGGGATGAAAGTGCGGGTCGAGGGGTGAGTATTCAGAACCTGCACTGCAGTGAGGTGAGCCGGTGGCCGGGGGATGCGTCGGCTACGCTGGCGGGGTTGCGGGCGGCGTTGGCTCCGGGTGGAGAGTTGGTGTTGGAGAGTACACCGAATGGGGCTTATGGGGCTTTCTATGAGGAGTGGTGTGGTGGTGTTGACGGGGTTGCACAGAGATTGTGCGACCCCGCTCATGACGATGAGACTGTCATGAACGGGGCACCCGGATTGTGTGTGGTCCCCGGATTTGGTTCGGGTTTGGGTTTGGGTGATGGGTTGGTGCGGCATTTTTTGCCCTGGTGGATGGAGCCGGCTTATGTGGGGGAGGCGGTTGCGGTGGAGACGATCGATGAGGAGGAGTGGGGACTCGTCGAGCGGTATGGGTTGAGTGCGGAGCAGGTGGGGTTTCGTCGGGGGTTGGCGAAGACGTTTGGGCGGCTGCGGTTGCAGGAGTTTGCTGAGGATGCGGAGAGCTGTTTCAAAGCTACGGGGGATTGCTGCTTTGAGGTGGAGGCGATCGAGCGGAGGATGGTGGCGTTGCCCGAGCCGTTGGAGGTGAGGCGGCATGGGACGCTGCTGGTTTGGTTGAAGCCGCTGGCGGGACGGGAGTACATCGTGGCGGTGGATACGGCGGGTGGTGGTGAGGATGGAGACTATGCCGCGGTGCAGGTGATTGAGCGCACGACCGGGTTGCAGTGTGCGGAGTTGCAGGAGAAGCTGAGGCCCGCGGAGTTGGCTGCGGTTGCGGCGAGTCTGGCGAGGGAGTATGAAGGCGCGTTGATCGCGGTGGAGAGGAACAACCATGGCGCGGCGGTGCTGGCTTATCTGGAGAGCTCGGAGAGGTATGCGCGGTTGTATAAGCAGCGGGGTGAGGCGGGGTGGTTGACGACGTCGGCTTCGAAGCCGGAGATGATTGCGGGGTTGGGGGTGTTGCTGCGGGAGTCGGGTGGGATGTTTGCGAGTCGGAGGTTGTTGGGGGAGTGTCGGACGTTTGTTGCTGGGGAGAAGGGACGGGCGGGTGCGGCTAGTGGAGCGCATGATGATCTGGTGATGTCGATGGCGGTGGCGCAGGCGGTTAGGGGGGAGGGATTTCGTTGAGGTGCTGTTGAGGTTTGGGGTGGGTGGACCATTCTGGGTGGGTTGAGGATTGGTTCCCACATCTCAGAAGCGAGATGTGGGGCACCCCTTTTCTTGCGACGGTTGAGGAGAGCGGTCGCGCTCTTCGCGCGATGCCCACGTTAGCGATGATGAAGCCATCGCGAACATGGGGCACCGGATTGTGCTGGGGTTTAGGAGAGCGGTCGTTTGCTACCGCAAACGATAGCCCACCCTGGCGCGATTTCGGGGTTGAGGTTGAGGGGAAACGGTTGGGCGCGCCGAGGATGGGGCACTCGGTGTGGCTTCGGTCGAGATGACAGTGTTTAGAGAGAGTGTTTTGGGGAGCGGTGTGGATGCGGTATTGTGGCTGCTGGGGGTGAGGGAGCTTGGCGGTGGTGGCGGTGCAGGGGATTCGCCGGATGCGGGGTGGGGCGCAGAGCCAGTTGATGCTGGGGGCGGATGGGACGTTGTGGGTGGTGAAGTTTCAGAACAATCCGCAGCATCTGCGGGTGTTGGCCAATGAGTTGATCGCGACGCGGATGGCGGAGGCGGTGGGGTTGAGTGTGCCCAGGACGGATGTGGTGGAGGTGAGTGAGTGGCTGGTGGCGAACTCGCCGGAGATGATGGTGGAGTTGGGGCGTGGCAGGCGGGAACGCTGTGCGGCAGGGTTGCAGTTTGGAAGCCAGTTTGTGGGTGGGTTGATGCCGGGGCAGGTGGTCGATACGCTGGCCGAGGGGCAGATGGAAGAGGTGAGGAACCTTGCGGAGTTTGCGGGAATGCTGGCGGTCGATAAGTGGACGGGCAACTGCAATGGGAGGCAGGCGGTGTTTGAACGCAAGCCTCGTGAGAGGAAGTACAGGGCCACTTTTATTGATCAGGGGTATTGCTTCAATGCGGGGGATTGGACGTTTCCTGATCCTCCGCTGCGGGGTGTGTTTGCGAGGAACCTGGTGTATGCGAAGGTGACGGGGTGGGAGAGCTTTGAGCCGTGGTTGACGCGGGTGGAAGAGTTTGAGGGAGAGACGCTTTGGAAGATTGCCGAGCATGTTCCGCCGGAGTGGTATGGTGGCGATCCTCGAGTGATTGAGAGGCTGATGGAGACGTTGCTGGAAAGGCGGTCGCGGGTGAGGGAGTTGATTGAAGCGTTTCGGGTGTCGAGTCGCGATCCTTTTCCGCATTGGGGAAAGACGGCGAAGATTGTGGTGCCGAGGAGCTTTGCGGTGAGTGGGGATGTTGGAGAATTTGTAATGTAACTTGGGTGGTTGGAGGGGCGATGAGCGTAGCGGCGGCGAAGGGAGTTGAGATCGAAGCTCTGCGTGGGTATTGGGAGAGGATGCTGCATCCGGAGAAAGCCCAGGGTGGGAGCTGGGACCTGGACAATACGCTGCTGGCTGGGCTGGGGTTGAATGTGCTGGAAGTGGCTCGGGTTTTGAATGAACGGCGGCCTTCGCTGGAGGAGTTTGAGGCTTGGATTCTGGAGCAGAATGGTGGGGCGATGGAAGAGGCTGCGCTGGACCGGCTGCGGCGTGCTTTGGCGGGAGAGCTTGTCGAATCGGCGGTGAGCCTGGATGGGGTTGAGGGGTTGAGTGAGGACGACCTTGCGCATTGGGACGAGCATGGCTATGTGGTGTTGCAGGGTGCGGTGAGCGCGGCGCAGGCAGAGGCTGCGGAGTTGGCGATCTATGAGTACCTGGGGATGGATCGCGAGGATCCGGAGAGTTGGTACAAGGAGACGCTGGGGCACAGTATATGGGTGCCGCTGTTGCGGCATCCGGCGTTGTGGGCGAATAGGCGGTCGCCGCGGATTGCGAAGGCGTTTGCGCAGTTGTGGGGGCGTGAAGACCTTTGGGTGAATGTGGACCAGGGTGGGTTGAATCCTCCGGTGCGGGAGCGGTGGCCGTTTCCGGGGCCGACGCTGCATTGGGATACGACGCTGGTGTTGCCGCATCACTTTGGCGTGCAGGGGATTTTGTATCTGGCGGATGTTGCGGAAGATCAAGGAGCGTTTAGTTGCGTGCCGGGGTTTCATAAGACGTTGCAACGATGGTTGGAGGAGTTGCCGGAGGGTTCGGATCCGCGAGAGGTTGCGTTGCGGACGTTGACGATGAAGCCGATTGCGGCGAAGCGTGGGGACCTGGTGATCTGGCATCAGTCGCTGCCGCATGGGAGTAGTCCGAATCATGCGGCGAGGCCGAGGGTGGCGCAGTATATGACGATGCGTCCGACGCGGTGGCCGTACAACACGGAGTGGAGGTAACGCGTGGCGGAGCGGATGCAGTGCGAGTTCTCGCTGATTCGGTATGTGCCGGATGTGGTGAAGGGCGAGTTCGCGAACATTGGCGTAGTGCTGCGTGAAGCCGGACGCGAGGACGCGGTGGTGCGGTTTACGCGCGACTGGAGCCGGGTGCGCTGCATGGATGCGGACGCCGATGTGGGGCTGCTGGAGTCGTTGGAAGCGGAGATGATGGCGCGGCTGGGGGTGGGCGCGGCGAAGGAGACGAAGCCGTTGCTGGAGATGTTGCAGGACACGCTGGCGAACAGTGTGCAGATTACCGAGATGCGTGGGACGCTGGCGGAGAGTATGCCGGCGGAGATGGAACAGTTGATGCGGATGTATGTGGAGCCGCTGAAGGTGTCGGCTACGCGGAAGAAGCTGAGTGGGCGTGCGGCGATTGTGGGAACGATGCGGGAGCAGTTTGAGCGTGCGGGTGTATGGCGGCTGATGCGGAAGAGGATTGCGGCCGCGCAGTACACGCAGGCGGGTGATCCGCTGAAGATTGATTGCGGGTATCGGAATGGGAAGGTGAGGATGTTCCAGGCGGTGTCGCTTGAGGGGGATTGCGAGCTGGCGAAGGGGATGGCCTACTCGGCTGCGGGATTGCGGGAGGGTGTGGCGAGGGTGGAGGGTGCGGAGTTGGAGATGACGGCGGTGGTGGAGCCGGTGTCGTCTGTTGGGGATGCGGAGCAGTATGGGTTTGCGGTGAGGGTGATGGAGAGCGAAGGGTTGAGGGTGTTGACTACTGCCGATTTGGGGAGGGTGGCGGAGACAGCTCGGAGAGAGTTGCGGGTTTAGGTTGGGGGTTGTGGTGGGTGGACCATTCTGGGCTGGTTGAGGGTTTACTTTCCCACCCATGACCAGGTGCTGTCATGGATGGGGCACCCAGGCGGTTGAGGTGGGTGGAGGAGAGCGGTCGGGCGTTCGCCCGATGCCCACGTTAGCGATGATGAAGCCCATCGCGAACATGGGGCACCCGGATTGTGCGGCTACGGGCGAAAGCAAATACAGGGGTCTCTCCACTGCGCATCGCAAGTGCGCGATGCTTCGGTCGAGATGACAAGTTGTTGGGGATGTCGACAGTGGTGGGGTTGAGTTCTGGTTGAGATGACAGGGTTTGTTCAGGCGTGGCTAGAGGCTGCGCCTTTTGTGCGTTAAGGAGGCGGGATGGGTTTGGGTGAGGTTGTGAAGGCGATGTGGCGGCGAGGGTCTGGGGTGAGCGTTGATGCGGGGGCTGGTGATAAGGGTGAGAGGAAGACGGCGGTTGTGCCGATGGGGTGGGGGTCGATCTTTTCGCCGATGCAGACGCCTGGTTTGCGGACAGTGGTGCCGAAGCCTACGGCCGTGAATCTGCGGAGGTTTTCAGAGACGCCGGTGGCGCGGAGGGCGATCAATGTCATCAAGGATCGGATCGCTTGTATGGACTGGCAGATTGTGGCGAAGCAGGATGTGTCGGGTGAGAGTGCGAGCGATCGGAGTGCAAGAGCGGCTAGTTTGCGGAGGGCGTTGGAGGCTCCGAATGAGAGCGATAGTTTTCGCACGATGATTGAAGCCGTGATCGAGGATGTGCTCGTGGGTGGGTATGGCGCGGTGGAGATGGAGGTGACGGGTGAAGCGGCGTTGCCGGTGAGGCTTTATCCGATTGATGGAGCGGCGGTGCAGGTGAATGCGGAGTGGCATGGGCAGGCCGATCAGCCGAGGTATGCGTATGTGACGGGGAGGCTGGGTAAGGAGGGGACGACTCCGCTGCTGGATGACGAGCTGATGTATGTGAGGCTGAATCCGCGGACGCATACGCCGTTTGGTTTGGGCAAGCTGGAGGTTGCGTTTGAGACGGTGTCGCAGTTCTTGCAGGCGCATCGTTATGCGGGGAGGTTGGCTTCGAACACGGTGATGCAGTATGCGCTGTGGATGAACGAGCGGACGCCGGAGCAGCATGAGCGGTTGATTCGGTGGTGGTCGGATGAGGTGGAAGGGTCGGGCCGGGTTCCGATATTGAGCTCGGAGCAGAAGCCGGAGGTGTTGCGGTTTGCGCAGGGGACGGATGCGGATCTGCGGTTGGAGTGGCAGACGTTTTTGCTGATGATGATTGCGAACGCGTTTGATCTGCCTCCGATGATGCTGGGTGTGACGGGGGATGTGAACAAGTCGACGGCCAGTGAGCTGGCGGATGAGGCGTTTCAGAATGCGGTGGTGCCTCTGGCGAAGCTGATTGCGGAGCATATAACGCGGGACGTTATAGCGAAGCGGCTGGGGTGGGATGATCTGCGATTTGTTTGGAATGGGTTGGAGAGTCGCGATGAGTTGGTGGAGGCGCAGATACAGACGATGATGCTGGCGGCGGGGGTGTTGACGGTGAAGGAGGTGAGGAAGATGCGGGGGATTGAGGAGTAGCTGCTTGTAGGTTTGGGGTTGAAAGGGTCTTGAGAGTTGGGGTGAGTGGAGAGTGTGGCAGGTCCTTCGACTGCGCCACTCGCAAGTGCGCGAGTGGCTTCGCTCAGGATGACAGGTTTGGGGTGATGTTGAGGAGAGCGGTCGTTTGCTGCCGCAAACGATACCCCATCCTTTCGCAAAAAGCGCGAAAGGATGGGCCACCCGGAGTTGTGGTGATGGACAATTCCTGACCACTTACAAGAAGGCATACCCCACGGGCTAAAGCCCAAGTTGTTGCGGGGTTATGAGACCCGAGGCTAAAGCCTCGGGGTACCTGTCCGTGCATGCTAACTGGATATGTGTGCGTTAGGCCTCTGTTTGTGCGGGAGTGTGTGACTGTTTGAGGAGGTGTGTGTGGATGGAGTTGCGAAGTGCAGGAGTGTTGTGAGTTCGCGGAGTGGGTTGGCGATGCGGGCGATGGCGGTGGAGTTTCCGGAGGTTGTGGGGCATCCGAACCGGTTGCCGTTTGAAGGGTGTTTGACGTTGGTGGATGTTGCCAGTGACAAAGCGCCGAGTGGAGCACGGGGGCATCGGGTGTTGTTGACGCGCGAGGCAGCGGAGGCGGCGTTGCCGAGTTTGCTGGGGATGGCGGTGGACTACAAGGCTGGCTGGGATGGGCATGATGCGCGGCAGAAGTGCGGGATTATTACGTCGGCCAACATTGAGGGACAGAAGTTGATGGTGAGCGGGTTTCTGTTTGCTCGGGATTATCCGGAGATGGAGGCTCGTGTGGGTGGGGTTGCTGCGGGAGTCGATGCGATGGGGATGAGCTATGAGCTGGCGGATGCAGCTGTTGCGGATATGCGGGCTGATGTGTGGACGCTAACGCGGGCGACGTTTACAGGGGCGGCGATTTTGTTGCGGGAGAAAGCGGCTTATCGGGGTACGTCGTTTCGGGTGAGAAGGCGGGTGGCTGGTCGAGGAGAGCCTTTGACGCAAAGTGCGCAAAGGTAGCAAAGTTTCGCAAAGTTTTTTTGAGGAGGAGAGAAAGATGGAAGAGATGCAGGTGAGTGGGTTGGTGGAGACGATGGAACGTTTGAGTGCGGCGGCTTGTGCGTTGGAGTTGGCGGTCGAGCGGATGAGCGCGCGGCAGGAAAGCTTTGCTGCTGAGGCTGAGGAGACGGTTGGTCGGATTGTGGCTACGGTGGAGACGGCTCGTGAAGCGGAGTTGGAGAGGAAGCTGGCTGAGGCTGAGGCGAAGGTGGTTGAACTTACTGCGTCTGCTGGTTCGGGTCGGAAGACGTTGCCGGTTGGCCGGATGTTTGCCAAGGATGCGGGTGAGGCGGTGGAGGCTGGAGCGATCGATGCTGCGTTGACCAGCTTGAGTGTGGAGCAGCGGATTGCGGTGAAGTCGGCTTTGCTGCGGGCGGGGATGGTGGGTTAGTGGTTGGGTGGAGTTTGGAGTTCCCCACCTCATGCGCGATGAAGCCACGCATGAATGGCCACCCGGATTTTGGTGCTGGGGGTTGAGGAGAGCGGTCGCGCTAAGCGCGCGATGCCCACCCTAACGACGATAAGACTGTCGTGAGGATGGGGCACCCAGATTTTGCGGCTACAGAGAGTGGATAGGGCGTGGCTATGGGCTGCGTCCTTTTTTGTTGGACGAGAGATGTTTTGAGAGACATAAGGAGAAGTGCATGAACGCGAAGTTTACGGAGATTAGTGCGGCGGCGGATTACATTGGACCTGGTGCGATTGAAGTGCCGTTGTATCAAACGGAGATTCTGGACCTGGTGCGTCGGCGTGGTGTGTTTGGGCAGCGTATCAAGCAGGTGCCGGCTACGGGACATCCGTCGCGATACTTTGAGGAGACGGCGATTCCTGCGCCTGATCCTTCGTCGGGGTTTGTGGATCCGCGCAATATTGTGGCGCCGCTGGTGCAGCCGACGCGTGTGGAGCGCAGTGTACCGCTGAAGGCGTTGGTGTCGCAGATCAACTACAACCTGTTTGATCTGGAGCTGGGCAAGCAGCAGAGCCAGTTTGCGTATCTGCAGGCGAAGGACCTTGCGGATACCGTCGATGGTGTTCTGCGGACGCATGACATTGCGTTGTGGAATGGCACGGATACGAGTCTGACCTCGCCTACTACGGCGCAGTACTTTGGTGCGGGCGCGCAGATTGCGGCGGGTGGCAATACGACGACGATTGGAACGTCGCAGTCGATTGTGGATGGGCTGAAGTCGACGATTGCGCAGATGCTGGCGAACTCGTCTTATGGAGTTCGTCCGACGGCGATCTATGCGAACCCGGTGTTGCTGGATCTGATCGATCGCGAGATGAAGGCGGAGTTCAATGTGGTGTTGAATACGAAGCCGATTGAAGGCGGGCTGACGGTGAAGACGCTGAGCACGCAGGCGGGTGATATTCCACTGATTCCGGAGTGGACGCTGCCGTATACGGGTACGCCTGGTTCTGGGAGTGCGGTGTTGCCGGCTTACATTGTGACCGAGGATCTGATTGAGTATCACTGGCTGAGTGATGCGAATCCGCGGATCTTTCAGTTGGGTCGTCCGGGGTCGTTGGCTTCGCAGTATGTTGTTGTGAAGTTTGGTGCGGTGGTGGTGAAGGGTGCGAACTATGCGCACTATCAGGTGTTGGTGGATCGCTAGGAGCTAGTGATAAGCGGTAAGTAGAGGCCGGGGCTGGTGGGGCTCCGGTTTTTGCTTGTGCGGGTGTTGAGGAGAGCGGTCGCGCTCTTCGCGCGATGCCCGGGTCCGAAAATCCGGACCCGGGGCACCCGGATTGTGCGACCGCAACAGAAGGATGGGGGATGATGCGATGGGATATTTGTTGCCTGCGGAGTATGCGGCGTTTGGATTGACGGCGGAGACGGCGGATGCGTGGGTGACGGCGGCTTCCGCGATGATGGAGGCTTATTGCCGGCGGCCTTCGTTGTTGACGGCGAGTTATACGGAGCGGATGCGCGTGCCGAGGCGGGCGCAGACGGTGAGGTTGAGCTATGGGCCGTTGGTGAGTGTGGATGCGGTGAAGGCTCGGTATGCGCGGGCGAGGCCAGATGCGTTTGAGATGGGGCTTGAGCCTATGCAGGTGGAGTTTGCTGCTGCGTTTGGGTTGCCGGGGAGTTGGGTGGAGGTGGATGTTGCGACGCTCGATGTGAGTTTGCCTACGGGAGAGTTTCGGTTTGCGTGGAACGGAGTGGGGAGCTTGATGGCGTTGGTGTATGGCGAGGCCGAGGTGACGTATACGGCGGGGCTGGCGGTGATTCCGGATGCGGTGAAGGTGGCTTGTGCGCAGATTGTGAGGAATGCGCAAGCGACGCCGGGGTTGAATGTGAAGTCGAGCAAGATGGATACGTTGCAATTGCAGTACTTCAGCGACTCGTTGATCGATAGCCAGGTGCAGGCGATTCTGCGGCCTTATGTGGCAGAGAGGTTGGGGTGATGGTGGCAGCGGTGCGGGCGGCGGATGTGTTGTTGCGGGCGTCGGGTGGGCGGAGCGTGTTGTTGCGAGTGCCGGCTCCGGCGGTGGCGGGAGCGCAGGGCGAGGAGCTGGGGTTGGCTACTCCGGAGTTTCAGGATGTGGTGTTGGGGCCGGTGGTGTTTCGGAAGGCTCTCGATGCTACGAGGTTGATGGTTTCGGCGAGTGTTGTGGAAGCCCTGGTGGGGTCGTTGGCGTTTGATTCGGCGGCGGTTTTGTTTGAGACGGCGGTGGGTGTGGTGGTGGATGGTGTGGTGTTTTTGATTGAGGGGAGTGTGGGGTCGCAGGTTGAGTGTGAGGTCTATTGCTATTGCCTGACGTTGCGGGCGCCGGTGGGGTGAGGGTTGTGGTGGGTACGAGCGAAGAACGGGAGACAGCAGGTTCGCTCGCTGCGCTCGGAATGACAACTAGAAAAACAAAGGCAACAGCAAAGGCAAAAGCAGATTCCCTTCGGGAATGACAGAAAGAAATCAAAAGCAACTGCGAGAGTGGGAGGTGTGTGTGCAGAATGCGAAGGATACGTTTTATGAAGTGCTGCGGCGGCGGGTGGCGGCGGGTAATCCTGATCGGACAGTCGTGTTGCGAGGGGTTGTGAGGCCCGGAGTATTGGTGGTGGAGAACGAATTGGTGGCGGCGGTGGCGTTGCCGGATTGTTTTCGGTTGAGCTGGGGTGCGGTGAAGGTGGATGCGCGTGGTGCGATGCCGATGGTCGCAATGCAATGTGAGATTGCGTATGAGACTGCGGGTACGGCGATGAATGCGGGGATGGATCGTGGGCGCGTGTTGGGTGCGATGGATGCGGAGTTGGTGGCGGCGGTGAATACTTGTCCGCGGAGTGTGGGGAAGAGTGACTATGCGGGGTTGGCGTTTGGGCAGCCGGTGGTGGTGATGGCTACGAATGTCTGGTGGGGTGATGTGGTGTTTGGGCCGGTGAAGGTGGTGGATGATCGGCTGGCGCGGACGGCGGTGGTTGAGGTGATGAGTTATCAGGAAGCGGGTGAGCTGTGAGCATGGTGAGTGAGACGATGTCGCCTGTGGTGGGGAGAGTGCGAGCTTACTTTGCTCCGGTGGCTCGCGCTATTGGGAGCTATGAGACGCCGACGATTTTTGATGCGGCGCAGAGTGGTGGGTTTGCTCTGGATGCTCCGCCTGCGCCGTGGGTGAACCTGGGGTGGATTGATGGGTTTGTGAGGAAGTGCGGGACGAAGGTGGTGGCGTTGCGGTCGGGTGCGCCGGCGGTGACGCAGATGCAGGTGCGGACAGAGATTGAAGCGACGGTTGGGTTTGCGTTTGAGAGTTGGGGGAAGGCGCAGCTTGCGTTGGCGAGTGGGACGCAGCAGATGAATCTGCTGAAGACTGTTGCTGGTGTTGCTGCTGAAGGATCTGGTGGTATGGGGGTTGCTGCTGTTGCGCTTGCTGCTGGCTCGACGGCTACGGTGTTACAGGTGGGGGCTGCGGCTGCTTCGTTTTCGGTGGGGGAGCTGGTGGCTGTCGATGTGGACTATGCGGGGACGACTGGTTTTGTGGGGAGTGGGTTGAGTGGGGCTTATGTGAAGTCTGCGCTGACGGATGTGGACTATGTGAGGCGGGTGACGTTGAATGTGGGGCGCGTGGCTTCGATTGCCGGTGAAGCGTTGACGCTGGAGGGGCCTTTGTTGGCGGGGGTTCCGGCGAGCGCGATGAAGGTGAGTGGGGTGGTGGGGTTTTGCGATCGCGAGGGGTCGAGTTTTTTTCAGGAGTGGTCGGGGTTGTTTGTGGGGGAAGGGCAGCAGGGGGAGCGGGTGGTTTGGTTTTATCCGCGGCTGCAGGCGGCTGCTGGTGTTAGCGAAGATGTTAGCGCGACGTTGGGTGGGTATGAGAAGGCGCGGCTGGCGGGGGTGTTTCGGGCGTTGCCGGTGGTGGATGCGGTGGATGGGGAGACGGTGGTTTGCTTTCGGAGTTATGTGGCTGGGTGAGGAGAGCGGAGATGAGTCCGAATCAACGAAGCTTATTTTCTGTTGCGTAACCCAGCAACTCCGGGTGCCTGCGGAGCACGGGAGAAATAAGTTGCCGGTCAAGCTCGACTAATACCGAACCTATTGCGAGGCGAATCTTTTTCAACTCCTCCGGTGGTTCGGTGGACGCAAGTTCTAAGACTTTCCAAAGCTCGGTATCGCAGACTTTGATCGCCTGTAGAAGTTGACGAGCATTTTCAACGTCAACGAACAGGTTCTTCGGAGACTCTGATGTCCGAGTAATTTCGGCCGGATGGTCAGCTTCGCCATCTGCCAAAACCTGGATCTCGATTTTATCGCCGACGGAAAGTGGGACGGCTTCCCAAGCGGAGTGAACTGTATTCGGTTCATGCGAGGTGTCGATGGAGTTAAGCCAAACGCGGTCTCGTTCGCCGTCAATTTCCTGACTCAGATTGATGTGGGCACCGAGCCAGCCTTTGGATTCCAGTGACGCCCGAATGGGATGGCGATCATTTACGGAAAGAGAGAGACGCATGACCACGATTTTACAAGCCAGATGGCACAACCTCGACGCTCGCTTTATTTCCGTAGCGTTCATTTTGAAAGGAAAGAGATGAAGCTAACAATCGACAATTTGGATGGGTTGGGGGCGGTGGAGTATACGGGAGCCGTTGCTGCCGAGGGGGCGATCATGGTGCAGCGGGGGTTGAATGTGCCTTCGCGGTGTATGTGTGAGTTGTTGGTTGGAGTGGGTGGGTTGGCGTTGCCGGTGAGGAAGGCTCGTGTGGTGGTGACGGCTGAGGATGCGGAGGCGACGGTGTTGTTTACCGGGTATGTTGCGACTGAGCCGGTGCGGGTTTATGCAGGGGAAGGGTTTGCGGGAGCGGCTTATCGGGCTCGGGTGACGGCGGTGAGCGATGAGTGGCTGCTGGATAAGTTGGGCTCTGGTGCGGGGACAGTGGATGCGCTGGCGTTGGGGATGGATGGGCGGTCGTTGGTGGCGCAGCTTGCGGCGCGCGTGCAGGTGGGTGGCGTGAGTTCGCTGGCGGTGGCGAGCGGTGGGGCTTCGGCGTTGGCGACGGGAGGATTTGCGGTAAGGGCTACTGCTCCGTGGAGTGTGAATGCGGGAGCGGCTTCGAGCGCGGCTTATGCGGGGTATCGCGCGTTGGGTGGGACGGTGTTGTTGCAGCCGGCGGGTACGGTGGTTCATGCGTTGAGTGATGCGGATGGGACGTTGTCGATTGCGGAGCTGGCTGTGGGAGCGATGCGGGAGCTGGCGAATGATGTTACGGTGTCTGGTGCGGAGGAGCCGGCGGCTTATGTGCAGGAGAGCTTTGCGGGCGATGGGACGACGACGGTGTTTGAGTTGAGCGAAGCGGCGTTTCGTGGGACGAATCGGACGATGGTGAGTGACAGCTTTGAGGAGGCTGCGCTGGATGCGACGCAGTGGGTGCTGAGTGATCCTGGGTCGCATGTGTCGTTGACGTCGGTGGGGCTGACGTTGAGTGGCGGGACGGGTGTGGATGGGCAGACGATGCTGACAGGCGTCGATGCGGTGGAGATGGGTGGGAGTGTCGTGGTGGAGCTTGGCGGCGTGATGCTTGGCTCGGTTTGCGATGGGATGTTGGGTGGGATGTATGCCGGGACGAGTGTGCTGGCGAACTGCTTTGCGGGGTTTCGTGTACGGCAGAGTGTGAGTGGGACGGGTGGGGTGACGCAGGTTGTACCGGTGGTAAATGGGGTTGAGATTGGGACTGTGTTTACACCGGTTGCGGGGCATTTGTATACGCTGCGGCTGCGGTTGCGCTGTGTGGAGATGCAACGGGTGATGCAGCGGTACTACTGCATGGTCGATGGCGTGGTGCAGGGGTTTGGCACTGCGGGCGGTGTGAGTGCGCCGATGGATGCGGTGTTTGAGCTGGTGGATGAAGGAGCGGCTTCGAATACTCCGGCGACGGTGTTGTATGACTCGGCTGCGGGGAGTGGAGCGCTGACGGGGACGCCTGCTACTTGTGTGTTTGTGGCGGTGAATGCGACGCAGATGTTTGGGTCGGTGGCGAGTGTGAGTGTGACGCGGCCGGGGAGCTTGTGGGTGGTGAGCACGCTGCCGAGTGGTGTGTTGCAGACGAGGCTGGTGGGGAGCGCGTGGCAGGGTGTCGATTGCGAGGCTTCGTATGGGACGGCTGCTGGGGCTGTGGGGAAGGTGACGTTCTTTGCGGGTCGTGTGCCGGTGGCGGGAGAGCGCGTGACGGTGATGTATCGCGGGGAGCAGAGAGCGGTAGCGCGGTTGGAGAATGCGGCTAGTGTTGCGGCAGAAGCTGCGGGTGGAGGGAGTGGGACTTGCCGGTGGCTGGGGAAGGTGTTGCAGCCGGTGGCGAGGAGTAGTGCGGATTGTGAGAACGCGGCGGAGGCGATTCTTGCGTTTGCTACTTCGCGGACTGCGGCTGTGGCGGGGACGTATGTGTGTGTGAATCCGGCGGTGGATGTATGGCCGGGAGATGTGTTGAGCGTGACGAGCGCGGGGGTGACTTCGTCGTTTTTGGTGAGGAGCGTTGTTGCTGAGGATGGTGGAGCGGCGCCGGAGGTGAGGACGTACAGGATTGCGTTTGCGAATGACTGGGCGACGGAGTGGGCCGATGGGTTGGGTTTGAAGTTGAGTGAAGAGATTGCGGTGGATGCGATTCTGCCGCAGACGGCGTTGGGCTCGGCTGGGCTGGTGCTTGCGAACCTGCAGCAACTGGCGGTGACGAGCGTGACTACAGCCGGACCAACTGGGACTGCCCTGCAGGTGGATGCTGGAACGGCTCCGCCTGCGGGTGGTGGGTTTGAGGTGCGGCGTCGCGATGGTGGGTTTGGTGAAGGTGGTGTGGATCTTGTGTTGCGGAGTAGCGTGCGGAGTTTTTCGATTCCGCGAGCGGCGCAAGTGGAGCGTTATTACGTGCGGATGTATGACGGGACGGGGATGTACTCGAGGTTTTCCTGTGGGGTGTTTGTGAATTGGCCGGTGGGCTAAGGGTGTGTTGCCGGTGTGGAAGAGAGCATACCCCAGGGGCTAAAGCCCGCATCTTTGCAGGGTTATGAGACCCAAGGCTAAAGCCTTGGGGTACCTGATTGTGCCGGGAGTCGATAAGTGGTTGGGGAAGGTTGGAGGTGGGTGGTGACGGATTTTGAGAGTACGGTGCTGAGCGAGTTGAGTGTATTGAAGGCGCAGATGCAGGCGCTTATGGGGATTGGGCAGCCGGGGCGGTTGAACCAGTTGGAGATGCGGGTTGAGTCGCATGAGAGAAGCGTGCAGCGGTTGAAGGGACTTGTTGGGGCGGTTGGTGGGCTGGTGACGATGGTGCATGTTGCGATTGCGTGGCTGGGGGTTGGGAAGAAGTGATGTGGTCGTGATGTTGGTGGGAGTTGCGGCCTGGGGATGAACGAAGGACTAACCGAAAGGGATGATGATGAGCGTGGAGACGGTACTTTCTGCAGTGGGTAATGATTTGAAGGGTTTTTATGCGAAGCTTTCCAGCGACTTTGAGAAGGCGAAGCAAGCGTGGCTGATTATTTCGAGCACGCAGACGAGGGCGATTCTGTTGACGATTGGATCGGATGCGATCAAGGCGGTGAAGGACGCGGCGGCGGCGGGTGCGGCGAAGGGGTTTTCGTTGACGCTGGATGAGGCGGTGGTGGCGGATATTCAGAAGCTGATTGCGGATGCGAAGGCGGATGATGCGGTGATTGTGGCGGATTTGAAGGCGTTGGGGGTTGTGGTTTAGGGGTTGTTTGTGGAGAGTGGTGGCGGTAGGACACCCGGGTCCCCAAGTGCGAGGGACCCGGGGCACCCGGATTGTGCGGGTTCGGGCGAAGAACGGGAGACAGCAGGTTCGTTCGCTTCGCTCAGAATGACAACTAGAAAAGCAAAAGCAAAAGCAAAAGCAAAAGCAAAAGCAAAAGCAAGAAGCAACAGCAACGACAGAAGCAGATTCCCTTCGGGAATGACAACCAGAAAAACAAAGGCAACAGCAAAAGCGAAGCGGCAGACCGTTGG
>Ga0302314_10005542_pt1 | contig 23004 bp, 22 predicted proteins | sample III_Palsa_N2_3_FD_200533 | JGI IMG/M metagenome (GOLD analysis project Ga0302314, IMG submission 200533) | Peat permafrost microbial communities from Stordalen Mire near Abisko, Sweden - III_Palsa_N2_3 | ecosystem: Environmental > Terrestrial > Soil > Palsa > Peat permafrost | place: Sweden... | reverse complement strand
GTCAAGAACGTGCAGGCGGGCGTGATCGGCGCGACCAGCCAGCAATATCCGCTGCTGATGGCCGCCCTCGGCGTGCAGGCGGTGGTGGACTTCGCCAAGTCCGGCAAGAAGCCGGAGCCGACGCCCGGGAAGAAGTTCTTCGACACCGGCGTCTCGCTGGTCACCGACCACCCGGTCGCGGGCGTGCCCTCGATCAGCACGGCGGAAGGGCTGAAGAAGTGCTGGGGCTGAGCCGAGAGGGCTGACAGCCGCCACTTCCCCCTCTCCTCCCGGCTTCGGGAGGAGAGGGTCGGGGTGAGGAGGGTCTGACCGCGCGCTCGGTGCGGACGGTCCCCACCTCATCCCGGCCCTCGCTGCCCCCCGAGGGTGGAGAGGGGGCAGCTCGTCCCTCCATCGAGGCCAGAGCATCCCGATGAGCGCCACCGACGCATCGACCCCGCGCGGCCCCGCCGAGTTCGAACACGGCTTGCCGCCCGGCGAGGGCCAGGCCGTGGTGTTCGAGGAAGATCGCCGCGGCATTCTGCGCGGCGCGCATCAACTGCTGCACGACGTGCCGACCATCGTGCCGCTGCTGGTGCTGGCCGCCGCCATCGCGCTGTTCAGCGGCATCGTCGGCGGGCGCTTCTTCCATCCGTTCAACCTGTCGCTGATCCTGCAACAGGTGACGATCATCGCCATCGTCGGCTCGGCTCAGACGCTGGTGATCCTGACCGCCGGCGTCGATCTGTCGGTCGGCGCCAGCATGGTGCTGTCGTCCGTGGTCATGGGGCGGCTGGCCGTCACCGACGGCTGGCCGGTCGAAATCGCCTTTCCGGTCGGCCTGCTGGTCGGCACCGCCTGCGGCTTCGCCAACGGCCTGCTGGTCACGAAGATCAGGCTGCCGCCGTTCATCGTGACCCTCGGTACCTGGAGCATCTTCGGCGCCCTCGTGCTGCTGTATTCGCACAACGAGACGATCCGCCAGCAGGAGGTCGAGGCGGCCGCGCCGTTCCTGCAATTCCTCGGCACCGCGATCAAGTTCTACGGGGCGCGGCTGACCTATGGCTCGGTGCTGATGGTGCTGATCGCCGCCGTGCTGTGGTACGTGCTGCAACGCACCGCCTATGGCCGGCACGTCTACGCCACCGGCAACGACCCCGAGAGCGCGCGATTGGCTGGCGTGAAAACCGACCGGACGCTGATCTCGGTCTACACGCTCGCCGGCCTGATCTGCGCCATCGCCTCCTGGGCGGTGATCGGGCGGATCGGCGCGATCAGCTCGCTGTCCGGCGGCACCGCCAATCTCGACAGCATCACCGCCGTGGTCATCGGGGGCACCAGCCTGTTCGGCGGCCGCGGCTCGATCATCGGCACGGTGATCGGGGCGCTGATCGTCGGCGTCTTCCGCAACGGCCTGGCACTCGCCGGGGCCGACGGGCTGTGGCAGGAATTCGCGGTCGGCGTGCTGATCATCCTGGCCGTGACCATCGACCAGTGGATCCGCAAGGTGGGCGCATGAGTGCCGCTCTCAAACTCCCCGAGGCCGACCCGGCGCCGCAGCCGCTGCTGACCGCGCGCGGCCTGGTCAAGCGCTACGGCAAGGTCGTCGCCCTCGACCACGCCGATTTCGACCTGCGGCCAAACGAGATTCTCGCGGTGATCGGCGACAACGGCGCCGGCAAGTCCACACTGATCAAATGCCTTGCCGGCGCGGTGATGCCCGACACCGGCGAGATCCGGCTCGACGGCAAGCCGGTACACTTCCACTCCCCGCTCGACGCGCGCGGCGCCGGGATCGAGACGGTCTACCAGCATCTTGCCCTCTGCCCGGCGCTGTCGATCGTCGACAACCTGTTCCTCGGGCGGGAGAAGCGGGCCAGCGGCCTGATGGGCAGCCTGTTCCGCGCGCTCGACCGCGGCGGCATGGAGCGGGACGCGCGAAAGCACCTGAATGCGCTCGGACTGCTGACGATCCAGAACATAAGGCAATCCGTCGAAACCCTCTCGGGCGGCCAGCGCCAGGGTGTGGCCGTCGTGCGCGCCACCGCCTTCGGCAGCCGCGTGGTGATCATGGACGAACCCACGGCGGCGCTCGGCGTGAAAGAGAGCCGGCGGGTGCTGGAGCTGATGCTGGACGTGAAGCGCCGCGGCCTGCCGATCGTGCTGATCAGCCACAACATGCCGCATGTGTTCGAGGTCGCGGACCGCATCCACATCCACCGCCTTGGCCGCCGCGTCGCGGTGATCGACCCAAAGGGCTACACCATGTCGGACGCCGTCGCGATCATGACCGGCGCGATGCCGCCACCGGCGATGGAGTAGCGGCGGGTTCGCCGCGGCACATCCCGCCGCCCGGCAGGAACTGCCGGGCACGGACGGCCACACAGCCACGGCATTCCGCCCCGCAACGATTGGCATCTGCCTTGCACGCTGGCCCTGACGGCCAATTGCAGAGGAGATCCCATGTCGGTCCATTCCGTGTCAGGCGCGGACTCGCCCTGGCAAGTCCTGGCGGAGCTGCGCGCATCCCGCGCCGCGGCCGCCGATCCAACGACGGACGGGGCAGCGTCCAGTTCGTCCACCGGCAGTTCGTCGGGTTCGACGACGACCGGTTCGTCCAACGCCGTCACCGGCGGGCTGCCGCAACCGCCGCCCGGGCTGTTGCAGTTCCTGCAACAGTTCCTCGGCGGCGACGCCAGCACCGAGGCCGCCGGCACCGGCACCTCGGCCGCCGACACCTCCACCTCCGGAACCAGCGGCAGCGCGGCCTCCAACAGCAGCACGACGACCGGCAGCACTGCCTCCGCCGACAGTTCATCGGCCGGCAGCACCTCCGCCGCGAGTTCGGCCAGCAGCAGCACCGCGCAGATCCTCGCCGACCTGCAATCGCTGTTCACGGAGTTGCAGCAGTACGGCGGGGGGCCAGCGGCCGGGGGCACGACGGCAGCCAACGGCACCGACGGCGACGGCACATCGACCACCGGCGTCGCCGCCGGCACCGGCCTGCCCCCACCACCGTTGGGCGCACCGCCCGACGCCAGCGGCACGTCGGCCAGCACTGCCGCGAGCACGTCCGGCAGTTCGACCGGGACAAGCTCGACATCGGGCACCACGCAGACCGGCAACGATTTTGCGCTGCAGTGGCTCAACGCCTTCCAGGGCAGCTTCCAGAACGGACTGGTGCCGCTCGCGGCCTGACCATCGACCGACGGGGGAAAATCTCCCGTTGCCGATAGCGAATGCGTCACGCCTCCGTGGTAGAACCGGCTGCCCCGCTCGAAGAACGGCGGAATCGGAGGAAGACCATGCGGCGTACGCCCGTTCTCGCCTTGCTCGGCCTGTTGGCCTTCCTCCTCGCCGCCGCCCTGCCCGCCCGCGCCGATGAGTTCAGCCCGCCTGGACTGTCGTCCGACGCCGGGCGCTACACCAGCGAACTGCACAAGCGCGCGCCGGCCGGCGGCACACCGGCGGCCAAGCGCGCCGCCGACGACCTCGCCGCTGCGGCACTGGCGAAAAGCGACTGGGCGGCGCTCGCGACCGCGTTGGAAGCGCGCATCGCGCTCGGCCAGGAAACGCCGCGGCAGTGGCTCGACCTCGCCAACGCGCTGCTGAACCGGGCGCCGCCGGACGCCAGGAAGGCCGCGGCCGCCGCCTGGAACGCCTATAGCGGCACCGAGGAAGGGCCGAAACAGGTGCCGGCGCTGCTGGCAATGGCCCAGGCCCTCAAGGCGCTCGACCGGCTGCCGGACGCGGTGCTGGCGCTGGAGCACGCCTCGGACCTCGCGCCCGACAGCGCCGACGTGAAGCGCAATCTGGCAGACACCCGCAAGCTGGCCGGCATGTTCGTGCGCAAGCTGCGCACCGAGGTCGATGCCGAGCCGCCGCGCGCCTGCATCACGCTGTCGGTGGCGCCGGTGCGTAAACCGGATTTCAACGCGCAGGACTGGGTGCGGCTCGACCCGCCGCTGCCGGCGGCGGCGGTGACGCGGGAGGGCGACGAGATCTGCGTCTCCGGCCTCGTCGCCGGCACGCGCGAGCAGATCGTGCTGCGCGCCGGCCTGCCGGGCGAGGACGGGCTGTCGCTGCTCAAGGAAACCACGCTCGGCGTGACCATGCCGAACCGGCCGCCGGCCATCGCCTTCGACACGCGGCTGTTCGTGCTGCCGCGCGGGCAGACGCCGGCGGTCAATATTTCCACTGTCAACATTTCGTCGCTGGCTCTGAAACTGTATCGCCTGACCGAACGCAACATCCCCGAACTGTTGCGTGAGGTGAAGCTCGGCGACCCGGTCGAGCGCTGGACCGCCGAGCATGTCGGCGACGAGGCCGGCAGCGTGGTTTGGGAAGGCCGCGCCGAGGTGCCGCACTGGAGCGCCAACAAGGCGCAGCGCACCGCCCTGCCCTTCCCCGACGCCCTGAGCACCTCCGGCCCCGGCCTGTATGCGCTGATGGCCCAGCCGGGCGACGGCACGCCGACCTGGCAGGCCTCCGCCGTGCAACTCATCCTGCGCACCGATCTGGCACCGACGGTGTGGCGCGGCGCCGACGGGCTGACCGTGCAGGTGCGCTCCTACGCCGACGCCCAGGTGCGCCCGGGCACGAAGCTGCAATTGCTGGCGCACAACAACGACAGTCTGGGCGAGGCGACGACCGACGCCGACGGAGTCGCGCGCTTCCCGGTCTCGCTGCTGCATGGCGACGGGCCGCTGGCGCCCGCGGTGCTGCACGCCTTCGGCACCGACGGCGACTTTGCCGCGCTTGACCTCAACGTCGCCGCCTTTGACCTGTCGGATCGCGGGGTCACGGGTGCGCCGCATCCGGGGCCGCTCGATGCGTTCGTCTGGCTCGATCGCGGCATCTACCGGCCGGGCGAGACCGTGCAGATCATGGCGCTGGTACGCGACGATGCCGGGCTGCCGGCCGACATCCCGGCGCGGGTGACGGTGAAGCGCCCGAACGGCCAGATCTTCCTGCAGGCGACGCCGAAGCGGCTGGCGGAAGCCTCGCTGCATCTGCCGGTCACGCTCTCCAGCGGGGCGCCGGCCGGCACCTGGACGATCGACATCCAGGCCGATCCCGCCGGCTCCGCGATCGGCCACGCCGAGTTCCGCGTCGATGCCTTTGTGCCCGACCGCATGGCGGTCGATCTCGGCAAGTTTCCCGCGGAGGTACGGCCGGGAGTCGCGGAAGAATTTCCGATCACCGCGCGCTTCCTGTACGGCGCGCCCGGCGCCGGCCTGACCGGCAAGGCCAGCTACACGCTGAACCCCGACCCGGCCCCCTTCCCCGACTACGCCGCCTACCATTTCGGCCTGATCGACGAGTCCTACGCGCCGCAGACGCAGGAGAGCGACCTGCCGGAGACCGACGCGCAGGGCGCCACCACCTATACCCTCAACCTGGAGCGGGCGCCGGACACCACGCGGCCGCTGAAGGCGGACCTGTTCTTCGAGGTCGACGACCCCTCCGGCCACGGCTCCCGCGCGACCGCCTCGCTGCCGGTGCGCGGCGCCGGACCGCTGCTCGGCATCCGGCCGGCGTTCAAGGACGACGCGGTGAATGCGGGCGCGGAAGCGGCGTTCGACGTCGTGGCGTTGTCGCCCGAGGGCAAGCCGGTCGCGCTGGCGGCCAAATTGCGGCTGGTGCGCGAGCGGCCGGACTGGCGGCTGGTGATGCGCGAGCGCGTCGCGCGCTACGAGGTGGTGTATCGCGACGAGCCGCTCGAAACCCGCGACATCGCCATCCCGGCCGGCGCGCCGCTGCATTTTGCCAAGTCGCTGGACTGGGGCCGCTACCGGATCGAGGTGACGCAGCCCGGCGGGCTCGCCGCCACCTCCTACCGGTTCCGTTCCGGCTGGACCGACGCCGACAGCCCGGACGTGCCGGACCGCGTCGATGTCTCCACCGACAAGAAGGCCATCCCGGCCGGGCAGACCGCAAAGATCCACATCGCGCCGCCGTTCGCCGGCGAGGCGACGCTGCTGGTGCTGTCCGACCGGGTGCACACGATCCGTACGCTGACCGTGCCCGAAGCCGGCGCGGACGTGGACGTGCCGGTGGAGGCGTCGTGGGGCCCCGGGGCCTATGTCGCGGTGCACATGTATCGCGCCGGCGGCAAGCCCGGCTCGCGGCCCTCGCGGGCCATCGGCCTGACCTGGGTTGGCGTCGATCCGGCGGCGCGCACGCTGCCGCTCGCGCTCGACGTGCCGGACAAGTTCCCGCCGCGGGCGCGCGCGATCATCAAGATCAAAACCGCGCCCGGCGCATGGGTCACGCTCGCGGCGATCGACGAGGGCATTCTGCGGCTGACTCGCTTCGTCTCCCCCGACCCGGCCGGGCACTACCTGGGCCGGCAGCGGCTGGGCCTGGATATCCGCGACGACTGGGGCCGGCTGCTGGCACCGGCGGACGGCGAGGCGACGCTGCTCAAGCAGGGCGGCGACGAGGGGGCGTTCGTGCTGCCCGACATCCCGCAGCGCACGGTGACGCTGTTCACCCCACCGGTGCAGGCCGACGCCGACGGCAACGTCGCGATCCCGCTCGACCTGCCCGACTTCAACGGGCAGGTGCGGCTGATGGCGGTGGGCTGGAGCGGCAGCCGCATCGCCGCCGCCTCTGGCGACGTGCTGGTGCGCGACCCGCTGGTGGTGGAGGCGCTGCTGCCGCGCTTCCTGGCGCCAGGCGACGAGGCGCGGCTGCCGGTGCTGCTGCACAATCTTGATCTTCCGACCGGTGAAGCGGCCGTGGTGCTCTCCACCGACGGGCCGCTGGCGCTTGCCGGCCCGACGCGGCTGGCGATTGCGCTGGCGCCGGGCGCGCAGGCGATCCCGGCCACCACGCTGCGCGGCACCGGCGCCGGGCGCGGCGTGCTGCACATGGACGTCACCGGCCCTGCCGGTTTCCACCTGTTGCGCGACGTCGCCATCACCGTCCGCCCGGCGCGCGGCCGGATCACGTCGGTTGCGGGCGTGGAAGTCGCGCCGGGAGCGGAACAGTTGGTCAAGCCGGCCGCGGCGCCGGACAGTTTTGTCGCCGGCACGTGGCTGATGACCGCAACCTTCGGTGCACCGGTGCGCTACGACACGGCCGCCCTGGTGCAGTCGCTGACCGAGTATCCGTGGTCCTGCCTGGAACAGGCGACCAGCCGCGGCCTGCCGCTGGCCATTCTGCCCGACGGGCCGGCGGCCGGCGACGGGCGGGCAGCGCGCCTACAACAGCAGGTGCAATCGGTGCTCGACCGGCAGCGCTACGACGGCGCCTTCAGCCTGTGGAACGCCACCGGCGAGGCGGAGCCGTGGCTGTCAGCCTACGCGACCGAGTTCCTGCTGCGCGCCCAGAAAGCCGGCGCGCTGGTGCCGGATGCGGCCATCGCCGACGCGTTCAAGTATCTGGCCGACGGCCTCGACAATGACGAGTCCGACCCGGCCGCGCTGGCCGCCCGCGCCTATCGCCTGTACGTGCTCGCCCTTGGTGGCCACGGCCGGCCGGCGGCGGCGCGGGTGCTGGCGGAGCACCCGGACACGCTGCCGACCCCGCTCGCCCGGGCGCAGATCGGTGCCGCACTGGCGCTGGCGCACGACCAGACCCGCGCGGAAGCCATGTTCGGCGCCGCCCTCGACGGCATGGCGCGCAAATGGTGGTGGAACGACTACGGCACCACGCTGCGCGACGAGGCGGCGACCGTGGTGCTGCTCAAGGAGTCCGGGCTGCTGGCGCCACGACTCGCCAAACTGGTGGCCAGCCTGCCGGGCGCCGACCTCTCGCCCGACGGGCTCAGCACGCAGGAGACCGCATGGCTCGCCGCCGCCGCCGGCGTGCTCGGCCGCGACGGGCGCAGCGTGCATGTCGCCATCGGCGGCACGGAACAGCCGGTGACCGCGCCCGGCAAGGTGCTGACGGTGAAGCTGGCCGACGCGCAGCCCATCCGCAACCTGGGCGACAGGCCGGTCTGGGCCAGCCTCGCCATCGCCGGCGTGCCCACCGAGGCGCCACCGGCCGGGCGCAACCAGATGCGCATCACCCGCCGCTTCTTCGCGCTCGACGGCACCGCGCTCGATCTCGACCACCTCAAGCAGAACACCGTGTTCGTGCTGCTGTTGGAGGGGAAAGCCGAGGACACGCAGGACCACCGCGCGCTGGTGGTGCAGGGCCTTCCCGCAGGCTGGGAAATCGCCGGGCGCATGGCCGCCGGCCCGGCGAGCGGGCTGCCGTGGCTCGGCGAACTGACCGACACCGACGCGCAGCCCGCCGCCGACGACCGGTTCGCCGCCGTAGTGGCGCTGACCGGCGAGAAACCGGCGTTCCGCGTCGCCGTGCGGGTGCGCGCCGTCACGCCGGGCGAGTACGAATTGCCGGGCGCGGAACTGGGCGACATGTACCGCCCGGCGGTGTTCGCACGGCAGGCGGCGGGGCGGATCAAGGTGCTGGGGACGGAATGACGCGGGGGGGCAATGCGGAAAGCATTGCGGCTGCGGCTTACCCCTCGCCCCAGCCCCCTCCCGCAAGGGGTCCCTGCGGGAGGGGGTCAGGGAGAGAGGTGGCTTTCCGCTCGGGCGAGCACTTCCGCTACCCGTTCGCCCAGCCTCAGGCGGCGCCGGCCACGTAGGCTTTCAGGCTGTCCACCTCGGTTTCCTGCTGCATGATGCGCGCCTTCACCACGTCGCCGATGCTGACGATGCCGGCGAGGTGGCCGTGCTCCACCACCGGCAGATGGCGGAACCGGCCCTGCGTCATTGTCGCCATGGCCTGATGCACCGTGGTCTGCGGCGTCGCGGTGGTGACCGTGCGGGTCATCAACTGCGCCGCCGTCTTTTCCAGCGCCTGCGCCCCGTGCGCCGCCAGCGCATGCACGATGTCGCGCTCGGTCAGGATGCCCAGCAACTGCTCGGCGGCATCCAGTACCACCACGCCGCCGATGCGCCGGGCGGAGAGCAGGCGCGCCACCTCGGCGATGGTGGCGGCGGGGCGGACATAGGCGACGTCGGAGCCTTTGTGTTTGAGGATGGCAGCGAGTGTCATGGCGAGTCTCCCTCGTGTGCGGGCTCGTCCGGTGACATCAGCCGGTATGGCATGGCCGGGTCGTCCCGCGCAGGCGGCCGATCCGTTCCGAGTCTTGACGGTCGCTCGGTCGCGAACCGGTCAAACAACAACTACGATGCGCCTCCCGGCTTCCCAGGTTCAAGCTCAATCGCCCCGCCGTAACGACAGGGCAAGCAGTGTCAAGCGGCAACCGATACGCGCGGCAACGGCGTGGTCGGCAGCCAGTAGCGCAGCAGCGGCGCCAGCGTGATCTCCAGCCGCCGCGCCGCCGGCGCGGCGGGCTCGCACAGCAGCAGCGCCTCGCCGTTCGTCCATTGCATCACCGATTCGGGCGCGAGCCAGCCGGTGGCACGACGCGGGTCCCCCGGCGGGACCGGCTGCCCGTCGAGCGCCAGCGCCGTCACCGCGACACCGAGCGAGCGCCGGTCGGCGCTGTCGGGCAGGATCTGCGCCGGCACGGCCGCGCGCGAGCGCAGCCGCACCTCCCGCACGCCGGGCGGCAGCGTGACCGTCCAGCAAAAGTCGCTGCGCATGGCCGGCAGCGGCACGCCGTCGGCCAGCACGCGCAGATCCGGGTCCTCGGTCAGCAGCCGGCCGAGCACGGCGGCCCGCGCCAACAGGCGGCGGCGCAGCGCGACATGCGCGGCGGGATCGAGTTGCATCGGCGCGCAGGCGCGTGCTTCCCACATGCGCCGCGCCACCACCGGATGCGTGCGTAGCGGGCCGATGGAATTCGCGAACAGGCCGCGATTGCCGGTATCCAGAAAGCTCTCGGCCGGCAGGCCGTTGGCGAGCAGCACGTCGTGCGACGGCAGCTCGACGTGCCAGTAGGTGACTTTCGCCACCGGCTCCTGGGTGATGGTGGCGCCATTGATCAGGTAGCGAACCGGCACCAGCCCGCCATCGAGGAACAGCGCGTGGTCTGGCGAGAGCAGCAGGTCGCGGTGCGGCATGTCGGTGGCGAAGGCGCCCGCGGCGACCCGCACCGGCCAGACATCGTGGCCGCGCGGATGATCGGCACACTCAAGTCGCCGATGGCCGAGCCATGTTACCTCGGCAAAGCGCCGGCTGCGCAGCGCAACCACACGGTCGCCGACGCGCAACGCCTCCACCGGCACCTCGCCGCGCGCGGTCGCAATGCGCGTGCCGGCGACGAAGCAGGGCGGGTTGAAGCCGCCGAACGCGTAATACAACGCGTATTGCTGCGCCGGATCGAACGACGCGGTGAGGAAGATGTACGTCGTGCCGTAGTCCAGCGTGGTGAGCACGAGGCCGGCGCCGCCGGCGACCTCGGCATAGGCATACAGCGTCACCGTGGTGCCGTTGAGATTGGCGCTGACGGGATCGCCCATGGCGGTGATCTGCCCGGTCAGCGTCGCGGTGCCGTTGCCGAGGCTGCCGCCGGTGTAGAACCCGACGCCGTCATAGCCGCCCGAGCCCCAGCTTCCCTGCGGGAAACCGGTGCCGTTCAGGGCATCCTGCCCATTGGCCTGTGCTCCGGGCTGCGCCATCGCATTCCCCCGCGCGGACCCTCCGCGCATCGGTGCAGCCTGCAACTGCGTGGGTTAAGCGATGGTAAAGCCGCACCTACACAGATGCGTGCTCGGGCAGCGGCGCCGCGGCAAGCTGCGTCGCCACCAGTTCGGAAAAGCGCCCGCCCGCTGTCTGCAACTGCGCGAACCGCCCGCGCTCGACGATGCGCCCGGCTTCGAGCACGAGAATCTCGTCGGCGTCGCGCACGGTGGACAGCCGGTGCGCGATGACGAAGGTGGTGCGCGCGCGCATCAGCGCCGCGAGCGCGCCGCCGACGCGCGCCTCCGTCTCCGCATCGAGCGCGCTGGTGGCTTCGTCGAGGATCAGGATGCGCGGGTCCTTCAGCGCCGCCCGCGCGATCGCCAGCCGCTGCCGCTGCCCGCCGGAGAGCGTCGCGCCGCGCTCGCCGACGATGGTGTCCAGGCCGCGGGGCTGGCGCACGATGAATTCCTCCGCGTCCGCCAGCCGGCACGCGGCCCACAGCTCGGCCTCGCTTGCATCGGGCTTGCCGACCAGCAGGTTGTCCCGGATGGAGCGGCTCAGCAGCATGGAGTCCTGGAAGACGACGCCGATGGCGCCGCGCAAACTGTCAAGCCGCACGCCGCGAATATCCTGGCCATCAATCAGGATGCGCCCGCGCGACGCATCCCATTGGCGTTGCAGCAGCGCCATCGCCGTCGATTTGCCGGCGCCGGTATGGCCGACCAGCGCGACGACGCCGCCCGGCCGCGCCGTGAAGCTGATCCCCTGCAGCGCCGGCGGCCCGCCGGGGAAGGCGAACGCCACATCCTCGAAAATCACCTCGCCCGCACCGGCCCGCAGCGGCGGCGCGCCGATGCGCTCCGGCACGCTGCTGCGCGCGTCGATCACCTCGAAATAGCGTTGCAGTTGCGGCCGCTCGTAGACAAGCCGCGCGGTGAACTGCATGGCGCTGTCGAGCCGGTTGATCAGCAGCGTCGCGAATCCCATGAAGCTGACGATTTCGCCGACGCTGGCGCGGCCTTGCAGATGCAGCAGCGTGCCGAACACGACGATGGTGATGACGGCGACCGTGCTCGCCGCCCGCGCCGCCGCACTCGCCATCGCCCACCAGGTCAGCACCGGGAACTGGTGGCCGATCACCTCCGCCACGGTCGCGCCGAAGCGGCGGCGCTCGGCGCCGAGCGCGTCGAACGCCTGCAGCATGACCACGTTGGCGACCGCATCATGCGCGGCCGTCGCCAGCAGCACCTGCTGCCGGTTGGCCTCCATTTGGCCGCCATGCGTGCGGTGGCTGACCAGCAGCGCGAAGGCGCAGAACAGCACCACCAGCGCGATCACCACGAGCGCGAGCCGCCAGTTCAGCAGCAGCGTCAGCGGCAGCAGCAACAGGGCGGCGAGAAAGGTACAGAGCTGCTCGCGGAAGAAGCTCAGCCAGAACCAGAACATCGCGTCGACGCCGCCGAGCATCAGCTTCATCAGCAGGCCGGAATGCGCGGCGCCGTGGAACGAGGGCGGCAGCGTCAGCACATGGTCGAAGAACCGGCCCATCGCCGCCAGCCGGTTGCGGTGCGCGAGCCGGTCGGCGAACAGGGCGACGGAGACGTTGACGGCGATGCCGATGGCGCCGATCGCCACCCACGCGCCGAGCAGCCTTGCGGCCTGATGCCACAACGCGTCCGGCGCCGTCTCGGCCGAGCGCGCCAGCAGCCCGATCACCCGCCCGAACAGCATCGGGTCGAGGAACTGCACGCAGGCGACCAGCAGGTTGCCGAGCACCAGCGCCCGCATCACCCACCGGTCGCGCCCCGGCAGCGCCAGGATGCGCAGATACGGGGCTAACACCCCCATGCCGGCGCGAAACCGCCGCTCAGCATGCGACCGCGGTGAAAAGCTGCGACGGGGTGACGAACTCGTCCTGGGCGGCGACGGTCAGGATCTCGCGCGAGCCGGCTTCGGCGGTGCGGCGCATCAGGCCGAAGATGGAACTGCCCGCGCCTTCCAGCGCCGCCGCGGCGCTGCCGGTGCGCAGGCGATGATACAGGAACAGCGCAGCGATCGCGTCGCCCGCGCCGTTCAGCGAAACCGGCAGTTTGGGCGTGCGCAGCAGCCAGAATGCGCCGCCCTCGGCGGCCAGCAGGTCGATCGAGTCGGCGGGTGTCGCCTCGGTATGCAGGCTGGTGACCAGCACGGTGCGCGGGCCCGTCGCCTGCAACGCCGTCACCGCCGCCTTGGCATCGGCGAGCGTGGTGGAACTGCGGCCGGTGAGAAGGTCCAACTCGAACTGGTTCGGCGTGACGATGTCAGCGCGCGGCACCGCCTGCCGTGCCATGAACTCGGGGATGCCGGGGCGCACGAACACGCCGGGTCCGATATCGCCAAGCACCGGGTCGCAGCAATACAGCGCCGCCGGGTTCGCCGCCTTCACCCGCGCGACCGCATCCAGGATCGCGGTGCCGATGGCGGCATCGCCCATGTAGCCGGACAGCACCGCGTCCGCCGACGGCAGCACGCCGCGCGCCGCGATGCCGTCGATCACCTCGCCGATCTGCTGGCCGGTATAGACGCTGCCGGTCCAGCTTCCGTAGCCGGTGTGGTTGGAGAACTGCACCGTGTTCACCGCCCACACTTCGGCCCCCAGCCGCTGCAACGGGAACATCGCGCTCGCGTTGCCGACATGGCCGTAGGCGACCCAGGACTGGATCGACAGGATGTTCATCAGGCGACCCTTCCGCCGTCCACCGGCAGCAGGACGCCGGTGATGAAACTCGACGCGTCCTCGCCGAGCCAGACGCAGGCGTTGGCGATGTCGCTGGGCTGGCTCATGCGCCCGAGCGGAATCGTGCTGAGGAATTTCTGCCGGATCTCCGGGCTGTCCGGCTGGCCCATGAACAGTTCGGTGAGGCCCGTGGCGCCGAGCACCGGGCAGATCGCGTTCACCCGGATGTTGTCGGGCGCCAGTTCGATCGCCATGCACTGCGTCATCGTGTTCACCGCGCCCTTGGTGCCGTTGTACCAGACGAGGCCGGGGCGCGGCCGTATTCCCGCGGTCGAGCTGATGTTGATCAGCGATCCGCCACGCCCTTGCTTGCGCCACACCGGCACGGCGGCCTGCGCCATCCAGTAGATCGACTTCACATTGACGGCGAACACCCGGTCGAACTCGGCTTCCGGCACGTCGAGCAACGGCTGGTTGCGGTGCGTGGTGCCGGCGTTGTTGACCACGATGTCGAGCCCGCCGAAACGGTCGACGGCCGCCGAGACCATCATCGCGACGTCCTTGCCCTGGCTCACGTCGCCGGCGATGGCGACGGCGCCGTTGCCGATCTCCAGCGCCACCTTGCGCGCCGCCGCGACGTTGATGTCGGCGACGACGACGCGGGCACCCTCGGCCCCGAAGCGGCGGGCGATGCCCTCGCCGAAACCGCCGCCGGCGCCGGTGACCACCGCAACCTTGCCTTGCAGGCGCATCCCATTTCCTCCGCTGCTGAAAGCGCCGGAACGCTAGGGGGAGCAACCTCGCGGCGTCAAACCCGCCCGGCGCAGCCGCGGGTTGCGACATGAACGGGGGTTGCCGAGCGCAACGACGAAGGCCACCTGCGGGCTATCGCGCACGCTACGGGACCCTCATGAGCAAACTCTTCGAGCCTGTGACCTTCCGCTCGGTCACCGCCCGCAACCGCATTACCGTCTCGCCGATGTGCCAGTACGTCGCCACCGAGGGCCTCGGCGATGACTGGCACGTGCAGCATCTCGGGGCGCACGCGTTCGGCGGCGCCGGCATCGTGTTCACCGAGGCGACCCACGTCGCCGCGGTCGCCCGCATCACGCCGGGATGCCTCGGGCTGTGGACCGACGAGCAGCAGGCGCTGGCGACGCGGCTGGCAGCCCTGATCACCCGGGCGGGCGCCGTGCCGGGCATGCAGATCGCCCATGCCGGGCGCAAGGCGAGCAGCCATGTGCCCTGGGACGGCGGCAAGCCGATCACGCCGGAGGCCGGCGGCTGGGTGCCGCTTGGCCCGACCGAAACGCCGTTCTATCCCGGCGCGCCCACGCCGCATCCGCTGGGCACGGACGAACTGCACACGATCGCCGGCCAGTTCGCCGCCACCGCGCGGCGGGCGCGGCAGGCCGGGTTCCGCATCCTCGAAATCCACGGCGCGCACGGCTACCTGATCTCCTCGTTCCTCTCGCCGGTCAGCAACACCCGCAACGACGGGTACGGCGGCGACCTCGCCGGCCGGGCGCGGCTGCTGTTCGAGGTGGTGGACGCCGTGCGCAGCGAATGGCCGGAGGATCTTCCGCTGTTTGTCCGCCTGTCCTGCACCGACTGGATGCCGGGCGGCATGGGCATCGAGGAGACGGTCCAGGTCGCGAAATGGCTGGCCGCAACCGGCAAGGTGGACCTGATCGACTGCTCCTCGGGCGGCGTACACACGGACCAAAAACTCTCAGTATACCCCGGCTATCAGGTGCCCTTCGCCGAGGCGGTCAAGCGCGGCAGCGGGCTGGCGACCGGCGCGGTCGGCATGATCATCGCACCGGAGCAGGCGGAGGAGATCATCGCCAACGGGCGTGCCGACCTCGCCTTCATCGCCCGCGCGCTGCTGGCCGAGCCGTCCTGGCCGCTCCGCGCCGCCCGCCTGCTGGGCGCCAAGCCGCCGCTGGCGCAGCCGTACCACCGGGCTGTGCTGCCTTGAGAGCGGGGGGCAGGGGCCTCTCAGTTCCCTGGCATCAGCTTTCGGTCATAGATGTCCGATAGTGGGCGATGAATGCTGCTTGAGGTTTTCACCGATGCGATATGCCTATCCGTTCGACATGGAGGCGCAACCGGAAGGCGGCTTCACGGTGACGTTCCCGGACGTTCCGGAGGCCATCACCGAGGGCGACACCGCCGGTGAGGCGCGCGAGCGGGCCGAGGATGCATTGGTCACGGCGCTGAGCTTTTATACTGACGAGGGCAAGCCGCTGCCTGCCCCGTCCGCGCCGCGCGGCCGCCCGGTCGCGATCCTTCCCCCGCTGGTCGCCGCCAAGCTTGCCTTGCGCGACGCGATGCTCGCCGCCGGTCTCTCCAACGTGGAACTCGGCCGCCGGCTCGATCTGGACGAGAAGGCGGTGCGTCGGCTGCGCGACCCGCTGCATCGCAGCCATATCGGACAAGTCGAGGCAGCGCTGCGCCAACTCGGCAAGCGGCTTGAGGTGCAGGTGGTCGAGGCGGCCTGACGCCTTCCCTTGCTGCGGCCGCCCGTTGCCGTTATACGCCCGCGCTCGTTCGGCCGGTCGGGATCGGCGGGACCATTTTGGAGCGTTGCACCATGAAGCCGGGCATCCACCCCGAGTACCACGAGATCAACATCGTCATGACCGACGGCACCGCCTTCACCACGCGGTCCTGCTCGGGCAAGGAAGGCGACACGTTGCGGCTCGACATCGACCCGAAGTCGCATCCGGCGTGGACCGGCGTGCAGCGCATCATGGACACCGGCGGCCAGGTGGCGAAATTCAACAAGAAATTCGCCGGTCTCGGCCTGAAGAAGCCGGCCTGAGCCAGCAGCGGACGTAGCGCGCCAGACCGGGCAGCCCTGCGGGTTGCCCGGCATTGACCCTCGGCGCACGCAGAGCCTGCCCCCTTGAACGGGGGGTGCCCGCTTTCTACCTGCAAGAGCGTCCGGGGTGCCAGTTGGGCCCCGGGGACTTCAAGCGGACCGGCCCATGTGGGCGGTCCCTGGTTCAACCTTGCTCTTGCAGGAGGTTCTTCATGAACGCCGTCGATTTTGCACCACTGTTCCGTACCGCCATCGGTTTCGACCGGCTGGCTCGTTTGGTTGACGCGGCCGCCACGGCCGACGCGTCCTACCCGCCCTACAACATCGAAAAGACCGGTGACGACAGCTATCGCCTGACGATGGCGGTGGCCGGCTTCGGGCCGGAAGACATCGAACTGACCGTCAAGGAAAGCACGCTGCTCGTCGCCGGCCGAGTTTCGGCCGAGGCGTCGAAGGGCGAGGTTTTCCATCGCGGCATCGCCGGCCGCGCGTTCGAGCGCCGTTTCGTGCTCGCCGACCACATCGTCGTGGAAGGGGCCGACCTCAAGAACGGTCTGCTCCAGATCGGCCTGAAGCGGGTGGTGCCGGAGGCGCTGAAGCCGCGCCGGATCGCGATCGGCAGCGCGACGCCGACACTCGCGAACGACGCCGGGACGGCCGCCAAGGCGGCCTGACCGCAGCGGTCTGATAGTGAAGGGGGCCGGCATCCGGCCCCCTTTTTCCGTGCTTGGCGTCATCCGAGCTTGAAGAAGGCGTCCGCCGCGCTGCGGTGGCTGCGCTTGCGGGCGATTTCCGCCTCGGCCCGCGCGATCTCGGCGCGCAGCTCGCCGATATAGGATTCCAGCTCCGCCACCGCGAGCGGGTCGAGCCGCAGTTCCTGCAAGCGCCGCGGTGCGGGCTTCGGTTCGTCGTCGTCATGCATCGCCGGTCTCCTTCTGCTGCCACGCCTGCACCGCATGGCGATTGTTGCTTGGGGGGCCGTGGTACGCCTTGACCCGGGCCGGACTGCCGCGCCATATGCCGCGCTTCCCCGTCGTCCCGGCACGCCCCCCGATCGGTTGCGCGCCGCTGCGCGAGCTATCCAAGGTTGACGCCATGACCCTGCCCCTGATGCCGAAGGCCACCGCAGTGTGGCTGATCGAAAAGACCGCGCTGACCTTTACCCAGATCGCCGATTTCTGCGGCATGCACCCGCTGGAGGTGCAGGCGATCGCGGATGGCGAGGTGGCGCAGGGCATCGTCGGCTACGACCCGGTGGCAAACGGCCAGGTGACGTTGGACGAGATCCATCGCTGCGAAAAGGACCTCAATGCCCGGCTGAAATTGCTGGCGAGCAGTTTTCCGCTGCCCAAGCGATCGAAGGGCGCGCGCTACACGCCGGTGGCCAAGCGCAACGACCGGCCGGACGGCATCGCCTTCCTGCTGCGCAACTACCCGCAGCTGACCGACGCGCAGATCGGCAAGCTGATGGGCACCACCAAGGAAACGATCCAGAAGGTGCGCGACCGCAGCCACTGGAACGCCGCCAACATCAAGCCGCGTGATCCGGTGATTTTGGGACTTTGCAGTCAGACGGACCTCAACGCGATGATCCAGCAGGCCAACGAGCGGCTGGCGCGCGAGGGGCACGCCGTGCCGCCGCCGCCGCCGCCAGCGTCGGACGCCGACGAGGCCGCCTAGTCGGCCGGACGGTGACGACGCCGGCTGTTGGAGGGCGCGGCATGGCCGCGCGCGTTGCGCTGCGACAGGGCCGCCCCGCCCCCGTCCGCCGTGGCCGACGGGGGCGGCACGGCACCGTCAGGGCGTCAGGCCGGCACGGTCGCGCGCAGCCGTTCCATTTCCTCCTTGAGATGCAGCTTCTCGCGCTTCAGCCGGCTCATCGTCTCCGGATCGGGCTTGGGCCGCTGACCCTCGTCAGCGATGCGGGTTTCGAGTTCGGCGTGACGGGCTTTCAGGCTCTCCATGCGGGACTGCAGGCTCATGTCACCTCCTCATCTTCGGGTCGAACCCGTGGACCGGGGGCCGGTGGGTCCGCCCCCCACAACAAAATGGTAACGCCGTTGCGCTTGCATATGCCACGCGAATCGGCTTCGCGAGATTTGCAGTTGCGCTCACCGCCGCGCCCCCATTCATGCTAAGAGTCTGATATGTTAACGGACCGTGACTCCCTGCTGCGGAAGCTGCACGAATTGCGCAGCGAGCATCGCGACCTGGACACGGTAATTGCCCGGCTTTCGGAGCAAGGCGGCCTCGACCAATTGCAGATCGTGCGGCTGAAGAAGCGCAAGCTGCTGCTGAAGGACGAGATCGCCTGGCTGGAGTCCCGGTTGATCCCGGATTCGATCGCGTGACGGCGGGGCCGGCGCCGCTGGTCGGCGTGATCATGGGCAGCCAGTCGGACTGGGAGACGATGCGCCACGCCGCCGCGACGTTGTCGGAACTCGGTGTGCCGCACGAGACGAAGATCGTCTCGGCGCACCGCACGCCGGACCGGCTGGCGGAGTACGCCAAGGCCGCGCGCGGGCGCGGCCTGCGGGTGATTATCGCCGGCGCCGGCGGGGCGGCGCATCTGCCGGGCATGTGCGCCGCGTTTTCGTCCCTGCCGGTGCTCGGCGTTCCGGTGGAGAGTGCGGCGCTGAAGGGCATGGATTCGCTGCTCTCCATCGTGCAGATGCCGGCCGGCATCCCGGTCGGCACCTTGGCGATCGGCCGCGCCGGGGCGGTCAATGCCGCCCTGCTCGCCGCGGCCATCCTGGCCGGCACCGACGCCGAGCTCGCGGCACGGCTCGATGCGAAGCGGGCGGCGCAGACCGCTTCGGTCGCCGACGCGCCCGCCGATCTGCCGGCGACATGACGGCGCCACTGCGGCCGCTGGCCCCGAATGCCACCATCGGCATCGTCGGCGGCGGGCAACTCGGCCGCATGTCGGCGATGGCAGCGGCGCGGCTCGGCTACCGCTGCCACGTGCTGACGCCCGAGCCGGACAGCCCGGCGCAGCAGGTCAGCGCCGGCATCACCCTCGGCGACTACGAGGATTCTGGCGCACTCCGTGACTTTGCGGCGCATTGCGACGTTATCACTTTCGAATTCGAGAACATCAGTGCCGAAGGGCTCGACCTGCTCGCCTCGCTCAAGCCGGTGCACCCCTCGCCGGCAGTGCTGCGGATCAGCCAGGACCGCATCGCCGAAAAGAGTTTTCTGAACGGCATCGGCGTGCCGACCGCGCCGTGGCGGCCGGTGGAGACGTTTGCCGAACTGGAAGCGGCGGTGGCCGAGCTTGGGTTGCCGGCGATCCTGAAGACCACGCGGCTCGGCTACGACGGCCGCGGCCAGACCCGGCTGCGCACGCCGGCGGATCTGGCGCCGGCCTTCGAGGCGCTGCTGCCGCGCCCGCTGATCCTTGAAGGCGTCGTCGATTTCGCCTGCGAGATCAGCGTGGTGGCGGCCCGCAGCGCCGATGGCGGCTACGCCGCGTTCGACACGGTGGAGAACCGCCATCGCGATCACATCCTTGATCTGACGCTCGCGCCGGCGCGCATTTCCGAGGTGGTCGCCAGCGCCTCCCAGGTTTTGACGCGGCGCGTGGCGGAGGGTCTTGATCTCGTCGGCCTGCTGGCGCTGGAGCTGTTTGTTACGGCGGACGGCCGCGTGCTGGCCAACGAGATCGCGCCCCGGCCGCATAACTCCGGCCACTGGACCATCGACGCCTGCCCGGCGAGCCAGTTCGAACTGCACATCCGGGCGGTGGCCGGGCTGCCGTTGCCGGCGGCGGTACGGCATTCGGATGCGGTGATGAAAAATCTCGTCGGCCCGGCGGAAACCGCGCTGTGGCCGACGATCCTGGCCACGCCGGGGCTGATTCCCCATCTGTACGGCAAGGCGGAAGCGCGGCCCGGCCGCAAGATGGGCCATGTCACGCGGCTGTTTCCACGTGGGGCGCTGCCGGGGGAGTTCGGCGTTGCGGCGGCGTTGGGGGTGCTGGCGCCGGGCGACTGAGACCGGGCGGTCAGGCCACTTTGAACAGACGCGGATCGAAGCGAAACGGCACGGTCTGCTCGATCGTGGCGCCGGACGCATCGGGATGCAGCGGGTTGAGCAGCAGGTTCTCCGCATGCGGCACCAGCACCGAGGCCACGCGCAGCAGCGGGGTGCGGCGGCCGTCCAGCCAGGAATCACCTATCCCTCGCGTATCCTCGCCGACCACCGGCGCCGCCGGCTCGGTCGCCTCCGGCAACTGCACGCGCAGCAACACGTAGTCGTCGGGCAGGTCCTCAGGCGACAGATCGAGGTGAACGAGCACTTCGAGCGCGGCCAGCGCCGGATGGTCGGCGAGGTAGACGAGCGGCCGACCCGGACTGTTCCATCGGCCGCCGAAGCGGCGGGCGCCCTCTCCGTCCAATGCCGCGAACGGCGCCCTGCACAGGCGCCACCCGACGATCAAGCGGCGATGCCGTGCTCGATGCGGCCCAGCAGGGTTTCGACGCGAAGGGTGCCGATGTCGGTGTCGAGAAGATCAAGCGGGGTGCTGCCGGCCAGCGCGCGGGTCGGACGGCGCAGCCAGCGCGCGGCTTTGTCCGCAGCGCCGAACGCCGTGTGGGCATGTGCGATGACACGCAACAGGCGCAACAGGCGATCGGACTGTTCAGGAGACAGCCGCCCGAGGCGGCGGCGATGCACCAGCGTCTTCCGCGGCACCGCAAGCCGGTCCAGTTCGCCCACGCTGAGCAGACCTTCGGCGACCAACTCGTCCACCAGCGACACCGGCAAACCCTCCCGGACGGCCGCGGTCAGCCCGACGGCCCGTGCCTCGACGCCAAAATCGCCCAACAGGTCCAGCGCCGCACTCATGGTCGCCTCCGGCGATATGCACATCACCCAGGATGATATGGCCCCATCGGCAGGCGGCTTCAACTGCCCAGCAACGCCGCCGCTCGCGCGACGCAGCGCTCGAACGCCGCCAGATCGGTCCAGCGCGCCTCGCCGCCGAGTTCCATCACCTCCAGCACGCCGCCGGAGGCGACCACTGCGCCGTCGATCATCAGATTGTCGAGGCAGCCAAAACTTTCCAGCGCCATCCCTTCGTGGTCGCGCCACACGCCGCCCTCGGTCAGCGACGCGGCGGCGCCGAGAAACGCGCGGGTGCGGGCGGAAAAATCGGCGTGGCCGGTGGACCAGCCGAACACCGGCCGCCCCAGCGCGCGCATGAAGCCGAGTTCGAACACCGTGCCGACATCGGCACTCGGGCCGCGGAATGGGGTGAGGTTGGCGATCAGCGCGTCGGCGCCGCGGATATGCGCCTCGTTGCGCAGCGCGATGCGGTGCGGCTCGGCCAGTGCCGCCCACGCCACCGGCTCCCCCTCCAGCGGGTCCATTGGAAACACGCCGGTCAGGCCGTGGCGGCCGCAGATCTGCTTGAGCGCCGACCCGCGCGCGTGCGGGTCGGGCAGGAACACGTCGGGGCCGGCGAGGTAGACGCGCATGCACGCAGCCTGCATCAACGCGGCCCGGCAAAGAAAGAGGAGAGCGCCATTTCCGTGCGCCCCGGCTCAGGCCGCGACGCGCAGGGCCGTGCGGATCGCCTCGCTGGCGCGGACCAGTTCGGTGTCCACGCCTTCCGCTGCCGCCCGTGCGGAGATCAGGTCGCGCGTGCGTGCGGCCGCCATGATGCGGCGCATCCGCGCTTCGAGCCCGGACAGGCCAAAATTGCCTGCCATGCCGGCGAGCGCGTGCGCGCGTTCCTCGATGGCGCGCGCCTCGCCACCCTGCAGCGCCGCCTGCAGCAGCGGCAGGCGCTGGCGGATGTCGGCCAAGCATTCCTCAACCAGCGGCGCGAGCGTGCCGATCGACAGGCCGCGACGCAAATCGTCCACCCGTGCCGCATCCAGCACCGGCGCCTCGGCCGGCGGCGCGGCGGCGGGGCTGGCGGCGGCGACAGCCAGGAGCGCAGCCCCCGGCTTGCCGCCGCCGCCGACGCTCGCGACCGCCGCCAGCAGTTCTGCCGGTTGTATCGGCTTGCCGAGCACGTCATGCATCCCGGCGGCGAGGCAGCGCGCCCGGTCCTCCGGCGCCGTGGTGGCGGTGAGGGCCACGATCGGCACGGCGTTGGCGGGCGGCGGCAGCGCCCGGATCAGCCGGGCCGCCTCGTAGCCGGTCATGCCCGGCATCACCAGGTCCATCAGCACGAGGTCGTACGGGTTCGCCTGCGCCCGCGCCAGCGCCTCGGCGCCGGAACCGGCGATGTCCACGCGATGCCCGTCGCGGCGCAGGATGGTGGCGGCGATCAGTTGGTTGGGGGCCAGATCCTCGACCAGCAGTACGCGGGCGCGCCGCACCCGTGGCGGCAATGCCACCGGCGCCCTCGGCGCGGGGGGCGGCAGCGGGTCGGCGGCTTCCAGCGGGAGGGTCAGCCAGAACTCGTTGCCGCCTTCCGGCGACGGGCCGAGCCCGATCTGCCCGCCCATCAGCCGCATCAGCCGCTCGCAGATCGCCAGCCCCAGCCCGGTGCCGGAGGCACCGCCGAGATGCGCGTTCTCCAGGCGCGAGAACGGCTGGAACAGCCGCGCGCCCTCCCGCTCCGGGATGCGCGGCCCCTGGTCGCGCACGCCGATCAGCAACGCCGGCCGGCCGGCCATCACGGTGGCGGCGGCGGCGATGGTGACGACGCCCGGATCGGCGAACTTGGCCGCATTGCTGACCAAGTTCATGACCACCTGGCGCAGCCGTCCGCGGTCGGCGCGCAATGTCTGCGGCACCTCCGGCGCCACCTCCACCACCAGCCGCACCTGCCGCGCCGCCGCCTGCGCCGCGAACATGTCGCGCACGCCATCCAGCATCGACCGCGGCTCGAAGGCGATCGGCCGCAACGTCAGCCGCCCCGACTCGGCGCGGGTCAGGTCCAGGATGTCGCGCACCAGATCGAGCAGCGCCT